>Ga0307372_10007774_pt1 | contig 15269 bp, 14 predicted proteins | sample OX1MG_FD_202533 | JGI IMG/M metagenome (GOLD analysis project Ga0307372, IMG submission 202533) | Soil microbial communities from Risofladan, Vaasa, Finland - OX-1 | ecosystem: Environmental > Terrestrial > Soil > Coastal area > Acid sulfate soil | place: Finland: Risofladan, Vaasa | collected... | reverse complement strand
GTTGCACCCGCGTCAGCCCTACCTCGACGCTCTGGGTCGTGTCGGCGACGCTCGCGCTGATTCGAAAGCCCACCCACAGGCCCGACGCTCGCGACATCGCGATGCCGTGTCGACCAAGGTCGAGCACCTCTTGGGGATCGGCCGGCGAAAGAATCGGCATCGCGAGCGCGTAAAGGGTGGGCTCCGACGACGAGGGGACGCTCGAAGACTTCGCGCGCGGGTCGTCGCCCACGCACACTAAGACCCCGCCGCGAGCGCCAGCACCCATGAGGTTGCCGTGTCGAAACGCGTCCGAGGCCCGGTCGAGTCCAGGTGATTTTCCGTACCACAGGGCGAACACGCCTTCCTTGGTGCGATCGGCCTGATTCATCGCGAGTTGGGTGCCCGCCACCGCCGTCGCGGCGAGCTCTTCGTTGATTCCCGGACGGTGCAACACGTCATGCTCGGCCAGGAACGCGGCGTGGCGCGTGAGCTCGAGGTCAAGCCCGGCCAGCGGCGAGCCCGGATAGCCGCTCACGAAACCGGCGGTCTGCCAGCCACGCTGTTCATCGGCACCGCGTTGATCGAGCGCTAAGCGAACGAGCGCCTGGACTCCCGAAATCAGTAATCGCCCTTCGTCCTGGCTGTAGCGGCGTGGCGAAACCACGTCGCTGCGCGCCGGCGTCTCCAGGTCCATAATTCGAACTTACGTCGACTTTTCCCGAGGCGATAAGGGTCTTAAGTCCCGAGTCGTCCCGTCGTGGGCTTGGGCCACGCAAAAGTGACGTCGAACGCTCGTGTCGAGGTCTAGAGATTGGCTGGCAGCACGGCGACGATGGCCTTGGTGATGGCCTGGTACCCCGCGTCAGTCGGATGGATGTTCGGCCCGAAGGGTTTCGCCGCACACATCCACGTGAAGCGACACTCGTAGACGACGTTGGCGGTCGTCGACTCCTTCTTGGAGAGCCGCACGACCGTGGTGTCCTCCTCTTTGAAGACTTCAGCGACGTCGGCCATGGGGACGTTGAAGGACCGATAGGTGCGACGAAGCGTTTGATTCATCCGTCGCATCGCGATGACGCTGTTGCCCGCGAAGATCTCGGCCGCGCCTTCTTTCGTCGATTTGGTGAGGTACGGGTTGTAATGACCCAGGCCGATAAAAGAGACGTTCGCTCCCGCCGCGCGCGTGAGCACGCGCAGCACTTGAGTGAGCTGACGGCCCAAAACGACCAGATGTGGATTGACGCAGGCGAGGTCAATGTCCACCTTGTTAAAGCAGACGTTCAGCGTATTAAAGCCGAGATCAATCGTGACGAGGGTGCGCGCCAAGTGATGCGCTCGGAGAAAGACCACGGCGTCGGAGAGTTGGGTGTCGGGCGCAACGTAACAGGGGTCGGGTCCGTGAATCATGCTCGCGATGGATTCACCCGGACACCCCAATTGTGTCAGTCGAAGAGCAACGCCCTTTGCGGCTTCCGCCGCGACGAGCCGATTGGCGTAACCACGATTGGTGGGTTGGCCCTTGGGGGCGCGGGGGGTGGGCTGGACACCGACCGAGACTGAAGCTCCGATGTCCAAGTAGAGAACCGTTGACGCCGACTTCATTGTCGATGAGGAGTTCGTCGAGGTACTGGGGGTCACACCCGCGACGAAAGACGAGTTCAAAATCAAGGCGGCGGCGAGGACCATCGCGGCCACGAAAGCGATGAGAATTGGCAGACTTCGCCTAGAACGCGACATAACAAAACGAGGGAATCGCGTCATTAAGAGCGTTCCTCGCCTTCAACTCCTATGCGTAAACCTAGACACACTGACTCCGGCGTAAAGGTGCCAAAAGTCACATCTCCAAAACCCTGGCCCTCGCCCGCGATTCACGGCGACAACTGACGTACCTATTTCCTCGGTCTCGATTTCTTCGACAAACGTAGAAACGTGACACGCCACAAGATTGTCAGCGTTCTTCGCTGCGATGATTCGGTTGTGGTGTCACCTCCGATTGACGTATCCAGAGCCGAACTGGCGTCTTTCGACAGCGCGGAGCCTGCTGCACGCCGCGCGCAAAAGAGGCCGTTCGCCACCTGCACTGTTCCCCCGCAGGGGTCGGTCTCTTGGCGAATCGCGAGTTGCCGAGGAGATTTGGCCTCTTTGCTGACCAGCGTGCGCCGCGCCGGTTAGTCCAGTCAGGTGCGCCAACGTCTTCGAAAGAGGGCGTACGTAGCGTCGGGCCGAACTCGTTACTTGACGACGTCGAACGCGGATTCGTCACGTTACTCGTGACCTTGACGTGCGCAACGCCAGTCGATAAGTCGATTGCGTCGATGTCCGGCGGATTCTTGGAGAGACGCACGACGGTGGTGTTCTCCTCACTGATGACTTCGGCGACGTCGGCCATGAGGGCGTGCAAGAATCGAGTTCGCCGCGTGCGCTTTCGGTTGTCACCGCTTCTCTGGTAACGGGCCGATCTCAATCGCTCAGTGTGATCAGTCACCATCATTCGGCGTCGCAGTGGATTATCTAGAGTGGGCTATGGTGCAAAGTTCGTATCACCGTTCGCCATTTGGCGAGAGCCACTTCCGACTATGGAACAGTGAAAATGTACGGCGCGAACACCTTCGTCGTCGTTTGTCGCAGCGCCCGAAAAGTGCGCGATGATTCCCTCATTCGACTTGACGGGACGAAGCGCCCTAGTGACAGGCGCTGGAAGCGTCGGAGGCATCGGGTTCGCCTCGGCTCGGATGCTCTCGCAGATGGGTGCTCGTGTCGTGATCACGTCAACAACCGAACGTATTCACGATCGTGCCGACGAGCTTCGTCATTTGGGCGCAGAGGTCCTAAGCTTCGTCGGCGATTTAACCCATGCCTCGACTGCACGGGACTTGGTTAACGCATCGGTTGCAGAATGGGGATCGATTGACGTTGTGGTTCAGAACGCTGGCATGACGTCGGTCACAATGCCCGAGGGTGACGGTCGCGGTCTCCAAGAGATGGAACCGGAGATTTGGCGAGCAATCCTGTCGCGTAACCTCGACACCTCGTACTTCGTAGCGCGAGCGTGCCTGCCCGTCATGGCCGAAACCGGGTGGGGTCGATTGGTGTTGGTGTCGAGCATTACCGGACCGGTGATGGCGATGAGAAGGACGTCTGCGTACGGGGCGGCAAAGTCTGGCATGGTGGGACTGACTCGCGGCTTGGCGCTCGATTACGCGGAGTTCGGCGTCACCGTCAACGCCGTTGCTCCGGGCTGGATCCAGACCGACTCGCAGTCGCCGCATGAATTCGAACAGGGAAAGAAGACGCCACTTGGACGAAGTGCGCGTCCTGAGGAGGTGGCGGCCGCTATTGGTTGGCTTGCGTCCCCCGGGGCGTCGTACGTGACGGGTCAGTGCATCGTGATCGATGGGGGCAACTCGATTTCAGAAGAGCGCGCGTGAGGAGCGCTCATCAACGAGAAACGTCCTTTTCGTGGTGCGGCTGGAGGGATTCGAACCCCCGACCCTCGGTTCCGTAGACCGATGCTCTAATCCGCTGAGCTACAGCCGCGTTGATACTGGCCCACCAGCCTAGCCCAGGGGCCACCCACCGGGACAAGGTGGTCATACCATGCAACTATGACCGTTGCGCTCCTGGAGGAGCTTTCACACCTGCTCGACGAAGTGAACGCCGACATGGTCGAACTACGCCACGACTTTCATCGACACCCCGAACTTTCCTTTGAAGAAGTGCGCACGAGCGAAGTCATCACCGAACGCCTGCGCGCCCTGGGCTGGACGATTGCGCCTTCGCTCACGACGACGGGCGTCGTGGCGACACTCGGCGGCGGTCGGCCCGGTGCTCGGGTCTTGTTGCGTGCCGACATTGACGCGCTGCCGGTCCAAGAGGAAGGTGATTTGGACTACCGCTCGGTGAACGCCGGGGTCATGCACGCGTGCGGTCATGACGTGCACACCGCGGCCCTGCTGGGCGTGGCCGACGTCCTGGCGCGTCGCCAAAGCCAGCTGTGCGGTCAGTTCACGCTCGTCTTTCAGCCCGCCGAGGAGCGCCTCGGCGGCGCGCGCGCCATGCTCCAAGGTGGACTCTTGCGCGAGCACCCGGCCGACTACGCGCTCGGCGTGCACGTCACCTCACTCGCTCCGGTCGGCCTGATCAGCGCGAGCCCCGGAATCACGATGAGCGAGGCCTGTTCGTTCAGCGTGACGCTTCGAGGTAAGGGCGGCCACGGCGCGATGTCGACCAGCGAAGGCAACGTCGTGCTCGCGGTCTGTGGCCTCGTGCCGCGACTGGACGACGTGGTGGACGGACTCAGTTACGAAGGGACCAACTGCGCGTGCTCGGCCGGCGTGCTTTCGGCAGGAACCGCGAACAACGTCGTGCCGCGCGAGGCACGCCTCCTCGGGACGATCCGAACCTTTACCCCCGAGCAGGCCACCGAGACACGCGCTCGACTCCGGCGATTACTCGATGAGGTCGCCGCGGAGTTTCGCGTGGAGTACCAACTCGATATAGGCGAAGCCGTGCCCGCGGTCGAAAATGACCCCGCGGTCACCGCCGTGGCGCTCGCGAGCGCCCGGGCGATCGTGGGTGACGCGGGCGTCTTCAGCCTGCCACCGGTGTCTCCCAGCGACGACGTCTCGGAGATCTGGCGCGAGGTGCCGGGCTGCTACCTCTTCGTGGGAGGCGCTCGAAGTGACGGAACCAGCGGCATGCACCACAGCCCCGACTTCTTCGTTGAAGACGGCTCGTGTCGCGTGGCGGCCGCCACGCTCGCCCACGCGGCGATCACACTCGGAGCCCACGGAGCGTGACGAGACCTCCCTCCTCGAACGTCCTCGACGCCATCGGCGACACGCCCCTCGTGCCACTCGAGGGTCTCTGGCTGAAGCTCGAGTACCTCAATCCCTCGGGTTCAATCAAGGCGCGCATGGCGCGATTCATCATCGAGCGCGCCGAGCGCGAAGGACTGCTCCACCCGGGTGACACGATCGTGGAAGCCTCCAGCGGCAACACCGGCAACGCCATGAGCATGGTCGCCGCGGTGAAGGGCTATCGCATGATCGTGGTCACCCCGACGGGGCTCAGCCCCGAGCGCGCCGCGATCACGACCGCCTTTGGCGCTGAACTCCACCAGATCGGCGACTTCCACGTCAACGAGGCCCTCGAAGTCGTCGCGAACTATGCCCGTCGCCCTGGCTACTTCGCCCCGCTTCAGTTCGAGTCCGAGTGGAACGTCGAGGAGAATCGCACGTGGCTGGGCGCTGAGCTCTTGGAGCAACTCGGCCCCGAGCGCGTCCCCGACGCCTTCGTGATGGGTGTGGGCACGGGCGGGACGTTGATCGGTGTCGGCCAGGCCCTGCGAGACGCCAATCCCGACGTTTTGCTGATCGCGCTCGAACCGGCCGAATCGTGCACGATCCAGTGCGGCGACGTGAGCCTGCACCACATTGAGGGCATTGCTGATGGCTTCGTGCCGGCGATCTACGCCCGACATCGCGAACTGGTCAGTCGCGTCGTTGCGGTTCACAGCGACGACGCGATCAAAGAGATGCGCCACCTGGCGAGCCGACACGGACTTTTGGTCGGCCCGAGTTCCGGCGCCAACGTCGTGGCCGCTCGACGAATTCGCGAAGAGCTCGGCGACGAGGCGGTAATCGTGACGATACTTTGCGACGAGGGCGAGAAGTACCTCAGCGAGTACTTCGCCTCCCCGGCCCCCACCTAGTTCGAACCCAGTGCGGCGGTGACGCTACGAAAGTCTTCGTCGAAAAGTCGAGCGGCGCCGTGCATGGGCGCCTCGTTGCCGTCGACGATGACCCGCGCCGCGAAATCATGGAACATGCTCACGCTCACGCGCCTCGCGTTGCCACCCGCCAAGTGAACGATCCCCGCACCGAACTCGCCGACGAATCGCTCGACCACCGCGCGCACCGAAGCGTTCCACACCTCGTCACCGGCCGCTCGCCCCTTTTCGCCCACCATCTGGTCGTAGGTTTCATCGCCCGCGAAGATCTCCGCACCGACGTCACGTACCTTTTGCAGCGCGCCGTCCACGCACAGCGCCAGACCAAGTCCGGTGCCCAAGGTCAGCACCAGTTCGACGCCCCGTTCGCCGCAACATCCCAGCGCCGCCATCGTCGCGTCGTTCACGACTCGAACGTCGCGAGCGGTCGCCTCGCGCAACGTCGATTGCAATTCGAAGCCGCGCCAGCGCGCCTCTAAGTCGGGATCGACCTCGGTGTTGACGCCTCCGGGCCGCGAAAGGTTGCCCGGACGAACCACGCGCCCGTCACGAAACTCTCCCGGGAAGCCAACACCCACTCGCGTGCAGCCGCTCTTGATGACACGTTCGACGAGGAACTCAACGAGCCGTTCGGGGGCACACGGATAGGGCGTCGGGCGTCGGCGCACCGTGCGCAAGAGTTCGCCGTCTCGATTCACGTGACAGAACTTGATATTGGTGGCTCCAATATCGATCGCGAAGATCTGTTCTTGGAGCGGCGAGGGCGTTTGAGCCATTGGTGAAGCGTACTTTTGCTCAGCGGGTCCCTCGTGCGCGCACGCGACGCCAGCGCCACCACGGGCGAAGGCGAACCCGAAACGCGGCGCGATGCCCCGCCACGACGAACGCCGTGCGTGGTGGGGCGCGACGTATCGAGGCGACGGCGCCCTCGACCACGAGTTCTGGTAAGTACGTGGCGACGGTGGGATCGGCCAGACCCGCCACCACGACACGCGTGGCGTGGTTGTTCACGATGGTCGCGGCGCGCTCCCCCCAGCGCGCGCGCAACTGGGCGAAGTCTTGAACGACCGTGATCAAGGTCACGTCGAGGCCGCTCACGGTGGCGGCCAACTGATCGAGTTCCTCGAGCGACGCCACCGTCGCGGCTTCGTCAAGTACGAACAAGACGCGCCTCGAGCACCTCGCGTCGACGCGTCGCTGTTGCTCCTCGAGCACCATTCGCAACGCACCGCGAAACATCGCCTCGTAGTGGCGCTGCTCGCCTTGGGGCGAACACAGATACAACGAGTTGGCGCCCGCCACGACGGAACGCACGTTCGCGCACGGTTGCTCGAAACGCCAGGGATAGAGCATGGTCTCGGCCGTCGACAACACGCCGTCGAGCGTCTTGGGGTCGTACGCCAAGAAGCCGCGCAGAATAGCCCCGGCGTCGCCCGAGACCCCCGCCCACTCATCCAGACGTCGACGCTCGACCACATTGGCTACCGCGAAGATCCCTTCGCCGCGTGAAGACGCGGCAACCATCAGCGCTGCCACCAATTTCGTCGCGAGCGCGTTCCAAAACTCGCCGTCGCCGCGCTCGCTCGGCGACAACGTCAAGTCGCGCGCGACCCTCGTCGCGTGGCGAAGCGACGAGACCCCCTCGAGAGGATTCCAGGTGAGCCCGCGATCACGACCGGGTTCGAGGACGTCAACGTTGCCCAGGCGCCCTCGCCAGGCGCGGGTCGCCTCGAGGACGTCACGCTTGACGCTGGTGACGACCAGGGCGTCGGGCCAGTTCAAGATGGCGGGCACCACCAGTGAAGAGGTCTTGCCTGATTGCGTTGGACCCACCACGAGCAAGGAGCCTCCCGCGTCGAGGTGAATCATCGGACCAAGACCCACCGGTCCCACCAGACGAACTCCCAGGGGCGGCCGGGGATTCACGACTGGCGCATCGCCGAATCCGTATCGATGAGCAAGAGGTCGCGCTCGTTGGGCCGCAGACGAACGATTGATCGATGCGCCCCGTAACGAACCAGGGCGCTGCCTCGCGGCAGGGCGCGCAAGTAGTGCAATTCAAGCGACGTCAAACGCAGGGTGTCGGAGATCTCCTGGGCCTCATCAGGCGGTTGGCGAAAGAGCCAAAGCGTCTCGCTCTCGCGCAACAGACCTCGGGCGCGCTCGAGTTGCGCGCTGCCCACGTCACCAATCGCGGTCACGTCGCTGAAGCGATGCAGGACCAGCACGTGGGACACTCCCCTCGAGCGAGCGAGCTTCCAGGACCCGCGCAGCCATCCCAGGGCGTGCTCATCGCCGAGCAGAGCCCACGCTTCGTCCAATATGAGGTAGCCCAAACGGTCGCCTCGACCCAGGACGTTGTGCGCCGCCGCGACGACGCTGAGAACCGCCAAGGGGAGTGTCGCACTCGCCCACTGGGCCGAGAGATCGACGACGACGAGGTCGTCGTCGAGGGACAAAGGCTCGCCGTCGCCGTCGAAGAGCCCCCCGAGATCGCCCTCGACGAGACGGTGCAGTCCGAGGGCGACGTGACGTCGAGGGGACGAACCTTCGTCGAGGGCCGCCGCCAACTGCGCGTAGCAGTGACGCATCACGCGCCGGGGCCGCGCCCCCAAGACGCCGCGCCACAGCTCGTCAACGACAAAGTGCTCCTCGACCCCGAGGGCCGTGCCGAGCGCGCTGGCGAGCAGCGCGCGTAGCAACTGGGATCCGTTGGCCTCGTAACGCGCGAATGGATCGCACCATCCGTCGCGTCCAAGCACCACCGGACGGCGGCCGTAGCGACGCGCGACAGGTGCGTACTCGCCTTTGGGATCGAGTACGACAGCGCGTCGACCCCGAGCGAGGGCTCGGTCGAGTTGCATCTTCACCACCGTGCTCTTCCCCGCTCCGATGGCGCCCGCCACGACCACGTTGGGGTTGGTCACGAGTCCCGCGGCGTAGGCGTCAAAGACGTCCAGGACGAAGTCGCCTCCGTACTGGGTCTCGCCGAGGGACTCGCCCGAGAGACCCGTACCCGCGTCGTGGGCGGGCAGGCCCATCGTCATGAGATCAGGCGAGGTCGCCCAGTGGGTCCACGATCGACTCACCACGAGGGACCGCCCGGCAGTTGCGCGCTCCACCAGCGAAACTGACGTCCGAAACCGCGTTCTAAACGCAGACCCGTCTCGTGGGCGCTTCGCCACAACGAAACGTGGGCGCGGCGAAGTTCGCTCAGCGTGGCGGCCTCGATGGTCGCGTACACCGCCACACGAAGTAACGCGCGGCCCTGGGCGACGGAGGTCTCGCGTCGATCCAGACGCGACTGGCGAGCCCGGGTTCGAGCACTCCTTCGAAATCCGACCGCCGAGGCCGCCGCCACGTCGCTATCGAGTTGGTGCGCGGCGCGCGCGGTGAGTCGACGAGCCCTCGAGGACGAAAGCACTTCGACCATCAGCGAGACATTCGTCATCCTCGTTTCGCGCTGCAATCCTTCCAGCAGTGAACGCGTGGGTCGAACCGCGCTGAAGTCCAAGACGCGATAGCAGCGCACAAGCTTCGAATCGTGGCGCAGATAGGACCATCGCTCAAAAACCAGAGGCGCGGACGCCACCATGCTCGCCACGTCGACGCCGCCACTCCAGCCGCGCGGCGCGCTGACTTCGGGTTCGAGCGCGAGCACCGTCACCGGCGCGTCACCGCGATGAACAAGGTGCAGCGACACTCGCGAGGCGCTCGATCGCTGGGCTAAGGCGTCCGTGAGGTCGCGCAGCGTCTGACCAAACTGGCGATCGCTCTCAGCGAGGTCCAATCGACCTCGGTGCTCGAACTGATAGCAACGTACGTTCGCTGAGCCCTTCGCCACGATCAACGTGCTCTCGTCAACGTCGAGCACTTCGACTTGGTGCCACCGTGAGCGAATGAGAAAGTGGCCCAACGTCGCCGTCAACTGGCCCAGGGTGTCACCTCCACGCACCGGAAGTGCCAAAGACGCCGTCACCAGACTCAACGGCGCCCACCACCAGGGCGAGCGGCCATCAAAGAGTCCGAACATCGTGACCGCCCCGGCCAGCAACGCCACGACACCTTGGTGCGCGTAGAACCCCATCCAACGCAGCCGTACGTCGCTCTCGCCCAGGCGAGCGCCCTCACTCGTCAAAGTGCCAACCTATGACCGGACCCTTGTCATCGCTGTACACGTGGCGATGCCCGCCGAGGGCCTGGGCTTGGCCGATCGGGGGCGCGACCGGCGCCCCGTCGTAGTCGGGGACGCCCCTCTCGGGAGAACCGGGCCACGTTTCGAGTCCCAAGTCTTCGCCACGGGCGCCTTCCTCAGGGGCCGGCACGTCAGGGCGCAAGTGCTCGACGGCACTCGCCACCGGCGACGAACCCGCCGACGCGGCACTTCGCGTGGCCCGGGTGCGCAGTCCCTCGAGCGCGTGCATCGAGGAGTGTTCCATGATCGGTAGCAATCGCAGCAACACGAAGGGCGACGCCGAGGCGAGGAGCAGCGTGACGAGCCCGGTCACGATCGCGGTCGCTGACCCATCGCGCACCTCCGCGAGTCCAAGAACCAGCGTCATGACGATCACGAGCTTCGAGGCCGCCACGGCGAGAAAGGTCTCCAAAAGGCGCCAGGCGATTCGCCGCGCGGAGGTGAACAGCGCCAGCGGCACCACCAGCGGCACGCTCACGATGAGCAGCGCCAACACCACGTTTCGAACGATCAACTCGCACCACAAGAGCCAAGTACCCACCGCCAATCCGCTCGCGATGACGAAGAGTCCAAAACCCGGAACGCTGGCGGTGAGAGCGGTGAGCCCCACCACGAGTTGACCCTCGGCGCCGGCGACACCGGTTGAGGCGCTCGAACAGAGCTGGTTGACGATTTCGAGCAACAACTGTGCGAGCGGACGAGCCAAGAAGATGCCCGCGACGCAGGCGGGCAGGACGCCGAAGTAGTCGCGCCACAGTCGCGCCGGCTCGCCGAGCCGAAGCGCGTGAATCGTCCCGACGAGCAGTCCCACCAAGAGGAGGGCCGGCGACACCGTTTCGAGCGAGGAGTACTCGCTCGACGACGCTCGCATGACGAGTTGAGGATCACTCACCGACGTGAGAATCTGTCCGCTCGCGCTAAAGAGCCACTGCACGCTCGCCATGATCCAACTAGTCAACGCGTTGAAGAAGTCGCCAAACGTCGCCTTCGCGATCGACGTGAGTACGCAGCCGCTCGGCGAGAGGAAACAGAGCAGATGACTCATCAGTGAACGCTTTGACCCGTCGCGAAGAAGAAATTGATCAGAGCCGGCGCCGCGCCTATCAGCACCGCCGCCACGAGCGAGCTCAGCACCGCGCGGCGACCCTGCGCCGACTGATGCATGTTCTGGGTGTGACTTCCGATTGCCCAAAGCGCCGCACCAAGTAACAGCGCCACCAGCGCCCCGATAAGGGCCCACGCGGCGATGCCGTTGGCCAGAGACTGCAGGGCGGCGCCCCCGGGAAGGTCACTGGTGGCCGGGTGCAGCGATACGTCGGCGAATGTCATAGGGCCCACTTTCTCTAGGGAAGTGCCCAACGGTCGCTGTCGCACCCCATGAGCAGAGGTCTGCGAGAATAGAGTCGTGCTCCTCGCCACCATCAAGAATTTTGCGTCTCAATGGCCCCCCGCTTTGATTTACGCCGCGGCCGGCGGCGTGCTGATCTTCGGAGCGCTGGTCGGCATGCTGGTCTACCGGCGACGCGGGCACCGAGCTATCGCGCAACGACTGACGGCGCTCGGTTCGCGCCTGGGTGAACGTCCTCACGATGACCGCGGCAAGGTCGAGTCGGCGCTCAACTATCTCGAAGAAGTGACGAGCGCCGCCACGACGGCGGTCAGTGAGTCAAGCGCCGAGTCGGTGCGGCTGCGTCGCTCGCTCGACTCGCTGCCGCTCGGACTGGTCCTCTGCGACGAGGCGGGCGAGGTCCTGTTTCGAAACGTCCAGGCCGAGCATCTCATGGCCAGCCGCTACGGCGAGGCCATCGCCGCTCAAGCCGTCACGGAAGTCCTCGCCGACAGTTGGAACCACGGCGTGGCCGAACGCACCATCGATATCTACGGACCGCCTCGGCGCACCCTCACGATTCGCGCCAGTGTCATCGACGACGGACGGCGCTCGTTGGGCGTGCTCGCGGTCATTGAAGACGTCTCGGAGCGCCGTCGACTCGAGGACATCCGCCGCGATTTCATCGCCAACGTCTCGCACGAACTCAAGACGCCCATGGGCGCGCTGGGGCTCTTGGCCGAGACCCTGCAATTCGAGCGCGACCCCAACGTCGCTCAACGCCTGGCCGAGCGAATCAACTCCGAGGCCTTTCGCGTGAATCGCATCATCGAGGACCTGTTGGACCTCTCGCGCATCGAGAGTCAAGGCTCGCCCAATCGCGAGCCCGTTTCCGTCGTTTTGATCGTGGCCGACGCCATCGAACGCATCCGCACCGCCGCCGAGCAACTCGGGATCAAGGTCCAATTCGAGGAGCCGGCCGACAATCCCGTGGTCTTCGGTGACCGGCGCCAATTGACGTCCGCTCTGCACGCGCTTTTGGAGAATGCCATCGTCTACTCCCCACGCGACGGCGTGGTCGACATCGAAATTTCGCGCGTCGACGCGCGACTCGGTGACGACAGCGAGGTCACGGGACCTTGGGTGCACGTGGCGATTCGCGACCGCGGCGTCGGCATTCCCGCAAAAGACCTCGAAAGGATCTTCGAACGCTTTTATCGCGTGGACCCGGGTCGCGCGCGCGAAACGGGAGGGACGGGCCTCGGGCTGTCGATCGTGCGACACGTGGCCCAGAACCACGGCGGCACGGTGCTGGTCGACTCGCGCGAAGGCGAGGGATCGACCTTCACACTTGAACTTCCCGCCAACCAGCTATGAGCAAGTCCACGCCCCGCGAGCGACGCACGCGCGTGCTCGTCGTTGAAGACGAGGAGTCGTTCATTGAAGCGCTCACCATCGGCCTGGACCGGGAAGGTTTTGACGCGACCATCGCGCGCGATGGTCAAGAAGCGTTGGCGACCTTTGCGGCGGGGGCCTTTGACGTCGTTCTGCTCGACTTGATGCTTCCCAAACTCTCGGGGCTCGACGTCTGCCGTTCCATCCGCGCCACGAGCGACGTGCCGATCATCATCGTCAGCGCCAAAGGTGAGGAGGTCGACATGGTCCTCTTGCTCGAGATTGGCGCCGACGACTACGTCACCAAGCCCTACCGGCTGCGCGAACTCGTCGCGCGCATTCGCGCGGTGCTGCGCCGTCGCGAAATCCCCGCGGCGCCCGAGCAAGACGAGCTCTTGGAGTTCGGACCTCTTCGCATGGAACTCGACGCGCGTCGCTGCTTCGTGAACGGCGACGAGATCAAGCTGCGCAAAAAGGAGTTCGCGCTGCTGCGCCTGCTGCTCGAGAATCCGGGACGAGTCCTCACCCGTGACGTCTTGATCGACCGAGTCTGGGGCAGTGACTACGTGGGTGACACGAAGACCTTGGACGTTCACATCAAGCGCCTCCGCTCGCTCGTCGAAGACGACCCCAAGCACCCCGAGCACATCACCACGGTTCGCGGCGTGGGCTACCGCTTCGAAGTTACGAAACCTTCTTCGTAAGCCTCGTCTGTCCACCGAGATACGGGGCCAGCACCGCTGGCAGTTCCACTGAGCCATCAATTTGGCGGTAGGTCTCCACCAAGACGGCCCATATCCTCGCCCACGCGAGCGCCGATCCGTTCACGGTGTGCACGAGTGCCGTCGTGCCGTCACTGCGCCGGTATCGCACGTTGGCGCGCCGCGCCTGAAAATCGCGAAACCACGACACCGACGAGACTTCGAGCCAACGATCGACACCCGGGCTAAAGACCTCGAGGTCGATGGTGCGCGCCGACGACGTGCCCAGGTCCCCGGCGCACAAGTCGAGCAGCCGATAGGTCAAGCCCAACGACTGGAGGAGGTTTTCCGCGCGCGCGAGGATGTCGGCGTGGGCCGCCTCGGCCTGTTCCGGCGTGCAGTACGCGAAGAGCTCAACCTTGTCGAACTCGTGGACGCGCAAGAGGCCCCGCGTGTCGCGCCCGGCCGCGCCGGCCTCACGGCGAAAGCAGGCCGTCTGGGCCGTCAGGCGAATCGGCAACGCCGCCTCGTCGAGAATCTCGCCTCGATTCATTGAAGTCAGCGGCACTTCGGCGGTGGGAATCGCCCACAAGTCGTCACGAGGGATCGAGTACATGTCATCTTCGGCCTTGGGAAGATGTCCCGTGGAGGTCATGGTTTCGGTCAGTGCGAAACTCGGTGGACGAATCTCTTCGTAGTCGTCGTGATGCGCGTCAAGAGCGAAGGCGCCCAGCGCGCGCAGCAGTCGTGCCCCGCCGCCGCGGTAGAGGGGGAACATCGAACCGGCCAAGCGCGCGCCCGTTTCGAGGTCCAAGATTCCGAGCTCTTTTCCTATGTCCCAGTGAGCGACGCGCTGGTGCGCTTCGTACACGGGGAAGGGCTCGCCGCTGTCCATCCCCACCCACCAGCGCCGCACTTCGACGTTGTCGCTCTCGTCGAGCCCATCGGGGGCTTCAGGCGACGGGAGATTAGGGATGTCGAGCAGCGCCTCACGCAACGTCGCGGCGACCCGGTCGCTCAGCTCACTGGCCTGGCGCTCCTGGTCGCCGATTTCGCGTGACCGCGCCGTCAAGGACCCGGCTCGATCCGCGTCCTTTTCTCGCCGCGCCTCGGCGACCTGGCGCGACAGATCCTTCACCTCAGCGCGTAGGCGCTCGGCCTCTTGGAGCAGACGGCGATGTTCAATGTCGAGCACCAAGATGTCGTCCATGGTCGAGGGCGAGACGCCGCGGCGCGCCAGGGCGGCTTTTACTTCGTCAGGCTCTCGTCGCAGTTGTACCAGGTCAATCACGCAGCCAGCCTACCGAGGGGCGTTCGAAGACCCCCGAGAAGCGTCTAGTTTGCATACTCGTGAGTCACGCCCTCGACGTCGCCAACCTTCGCGTCTCCTTTGGCGCCCTGCGCGCCGTCGACGACGTCTCGCTCAGCGTCGACTACGGCGAAGTGGTGGCACTCCTTGGCCCCAACGGAGCCGGCAAGACCACCGTCGTCGAGACGCTCCTAGGCTTTCGTCGCCCCGACGGCGGCACGGTTCGCCTCCACGGCCTCGATCCGCTGCGTGATCACCGCGAAGTCACACTGCGCACCGGGGCGCTCTTGCAGCGCGGCGGCGTCTGGTTCCCCATGTCACCGCGCGACGCGCTCGCGTTGACCGCGACGTACTACGAAACGCCGCGCGAGCCCGCTGAGCTGCTCGAACTTCTCGCGCTGACGCACTGCGCCAAGACGCCCTGGCGACGCCTCAGCGGCGGCGAGCAACAGCGCACTCTTCTCGCGCTCGCCCTGCTCGGTCGACCGCGCGCCCTCGTGCTCGACGAACCCACCACGGCGGTCGACCCCGAGGGGCGCCAGGTGATTCGCGAGATCATCCGCAGCGAACGCGACCGCGGCTGCGCGTTGCTGCTGACCACGCACGAACTCCTCGAAGCCGAGCGCCTG
>Ga0307372_10007772_pt1 | contig 15271 bp, 12 predicted proteins | sample OX1MG_FD_202533 | JGI IMG/M metagenome (GOLD analysis project Ga0307372, IMG submission 202533) | Soil microbial communities from Risofladan, Vaasa, Finland - OX-1 | ecosystem: Environmental > Terrestrial > Soil > Coastal area > Acid sulfate soil | place: Finland: Risofladan, Vaasa | collected... | reverse complement strand
ACGGCCGCCTGCTTCTTGTACGCCAGCCCGCGTTTGTACAGCTGCAAGAACAGCCACTGCGTCCACTTGTAGTACGACGCATCGGTCGTGGACAGCTCGTAGCGCCAGTCCACCATGAGGCCCGCCCGGCGCAGCTGACGCCGGAAGTTGGCGATGTTGCGTGGGATCAGCTCCAGCGGATGCACCCCGACTTTGAGGGCGTAGTTCTCCGAGTGGATGCCGAACGCGTCGTAGCCCAGTGGCTCGAACACGGTGTGGCCGCGCATGCGCTGGTAGCGGCCGTGAATGTCGTTGCCGGTGAACGCGAACAAGTTCCCCACGTGCAGCCCCTCAGCCGACGGATAGGGGAACATCATGAGCGTGTAGTACGGATTCGCGCCTGAGAGGTCGGTGTGGTTCGTGCCGCGCTCGTCCCAGCGCGCCTGCCACTTCCGTTCCACAACGGTAGGCTCGTACGCGGCCGGAAGATCGGTCGTAGGCGTGTGATTCGTATCGGTCATTCGTTCGGGGCGGCGCACCGCGATCCCGCAGGGGCGGGTCGGAGCGGGCGCCAAAGAGGCGATGGCCAGGGGTTTCCGCAATTTACTTGGCCCCAGAGGGCAAACAAGCCAGATTGGGGGGGGTGCCCGGCGCGGGGTACCGCGCGTCCACCCACCAGCCCCGATGCCCCCTTCACGTCCGCCCTCGCCCACGCCCGTGACCACGGGAGCCACGCCGGAAGCGTTCGCGCCCGGAAGCGCGCTCTCCATCCGGTTCGTGCCCCTCACGGCGCTCGCCGCGGCATTGATCCTCGTGACCCTGGGAATGGTCGTCAGCGGCGAGGTCGCGTCGGCGCTTCGTGGCCGGGCGGACGGGCACCTGCAGACCGTAGCCAAGCAATACGCGGCGCTGGCGCAGGTGGCGGCGGCAACCCGGCCCCAGGCCAGCCCCGACCTCACCGCCGATCCGGCTCTTCGAACCACCCTCCAGGATGTGTTCGCGACGGCGTCGGCCTCGGAGATCGAAGTAGAACTGGCCGACTCGGCGGGCCATCCGCTCATCAGTTCGCGCGACGCGACGAGCAGTGATCTGCAGGCGTTCGCGAGGGCCGCGAGCACCGGCGGTGACACCGTCTTCACCGTAGTCACGTCGCGCGGCCAGGAGCGCGTGGCGCTGGCCACCGCCAACCTCGGCCGGTGGGTGGTGCTCGCCCACGAAACGCCCGCCACCGCCACGTATCGCGACGTCCGCGAGACGATCGTCGCCGTTGGTGCTTTCCTCTTCCTGATCATCGTCGGCATCGGATTCGCCGTCGAGCGGCTGGTGAACCAGCACATCCGCCGCCCGGCCATGGAACTCGCGGTGCTCGCCGAAGCCGTGGCCGCCGGCAATCTCACCGCGCGCGTGCCCACCGTGCGGTCCACCGACGAGATCGAGCGGCTGGCGCGCGCACTGGGCGCGATGGTCGGCGAACTCGCGCGGCTCGCCCGGGTGCTCAGCGCTTCGGCTGGCGACACGGCCACGATGTCGGTTCAGATCACCGCCAGTTCGGAACAGATGGCGGGCTCGGCGGCCCAGATCGCACAGACAGCCAGCGACCTCAGCAAGCAATCAGAGCAGATGGCCGAGTCGGTGCAGTCGCTTGCCGCGTCGTCGGACAGTCTCGGACCGCTCGTCGAGCAACTGAACGCCGGCGCGCATGAAGGTGTAGAGCGGAACGGGCGCCTGCGCGAGCTCGCGCTGGAGAACCGGCGGCTGATGGATGACAGCACGAACGCGCTCGCTACACTCACCAGCGACGTGGCCGCCACCGCCGCGACGGTGCGCGCTTTGGTGGAGGCATCACAAGAGATCCGCACCTTCGTCGCGCTGGTACAATCACTGGCCCGCCACTCCAAGCTGCTCGCCCTCAATGCCGCCATGGAGGCGGCCCGCGCCGGCGATCAGGGCGAGGGTTTCGCCGTGGTCGCCGCCGAGGTGCGCCGCCTCTCAGCCATGTCGTCCGACGCCGCCGAGCGCGCGCACCGCGTGGTGACCGGAGTGCTCACGGGCGTCGAACGATCGAGTGAAGGCATGGAGCGCATGGCGGCCACGGCTCGAGGCGTGCAGCGCGCCACCGAGCAGGCGTCGGCATCGTTTGCGCATCTCGAGGCGAGCGTGGCCGAATTGGAGACGTGGACGTCGTCGATCGAGCGCACGGCGGCCGGCACCGACGCGCTGGTACGCGACATGAGCGAGCGACTGGTGATGATCACCCGCGGAACGGAGTCGTTTGCCGCCGCCATGCAGCAGGTGGCTGCGGCAAGCGAGGAGCAGAGCGCCAGCACGCAGGAGATCGTGGCGGCGGCCGCCACCATGGCGCACGCCGCCGAGCGCCTATCGACGCTGGTGTCGAACCTGCGCATCGGCAGGAGCAAGCGCAGCGAGGGCACGCCCGCGCGGGGCACTGCGCCGGGGCGGACGAGCTGAGCGCTAACGCCGCGAACGAAGTATCTCCCCCATCGTGGCGAGTAGGCGCTTCACGCCTTCGACGGTGTGATCGCCCATGTGGCCTATGCGCACCGAGGTGCGCTGCAGATCACCGTGGCCGAGGCCGATCACGTACCCCTGCTCGTTGAGCGCGCGCACCATCCGCTCGGGTTGGTCGCACAGGTAACAGGTCACCGACGGCGACCGTTCCCCTTCGCGCGCCAGAATCTCCAACGACAGGTCGGACCCTCCGTCAGCCACCACCCACTCCCAGCATGCCTGCGCCATCTGCGCATGCCGGTTGAACCGGGCGCCGAACCCCTCCAGCTCGATGTCGGCCAATTGCCGGTCCAGAGCGTACAGCAACGCAATCGACGGTGTAGTCGGGCTCTGTGATTTGTGCCAGAAGTCATCGTAGCGCACGAGGTCGAGCGTGAAGCCGCGGTCGAACAGCGTGCGCGCGCGTTTCAGCAGCCGCTCCGACGCCGCCGCGAACGCCAGACCCGGCGGCAGCGCGAGTGCCTTCTGCGACCCGGCGAACACGAAGTCGGCGCCCCATGCGTCCATTTCCACCGGCATGGCGCCTACGCTCGTCACGGCGTCTACGAGCAACATGGCGTTCGACGCCTCGCGGACCGCCCGTGCGATACCGGTCACGTCGCTCAACGCGCCGGTGGACGTCTCGGAGTGCACCACCGTCACCGTATCGTACGCGCCCTGTTCGAGCGCCAGGCTCACCTGCTGCGCTGACACGGTCTCCCCTGGCTCGGCGATCACGCGGGTAACCTCGCGCCCGGAAAGTTCGGCGATCTCGGCGAACCGCTCGCCGAACGCGCCGCACACCAGGGAGAGCACGCGTCGCATACTCCCGCAGCGAATGCCCATTTCCATGGCCGACGTCGCCGATCCGTTCACCACGTAGACTGGCCGCTGGGTGCCGAACAACGGCTGCAGCCGCCCGTGGACGGTGCTCATGAGCAATTCCATCGCGGCGCTGCGGTGCGGAATCATCGGGTGCAGCATGGCCTCCAGCACCTCGGCCCGCACGGCAGTGGGCCCCGGCAGGAAGAACCGCTCGTCGCACGACATCAGCCCACCACGGCCGAGGCCGCGCCCGGCCTCCGGTCGAGGCGCCCCAACGTCGTCTGGCGATCGCTCATTTCGGGATCACGAGCGTCCCCGACATCGGGTGCCCCTTGGGCCGCTGATCGGCCGTGTACATGTACGCGAACGGTTCGAAACGCGGCCCCCGCTCGTCGCACACCGCGAACATCGTCGGCCGGTCGGGATTCGCGCTCTGATACGCGCAGGCCGCCGCGTATTCGCCCTTCTTGTTCACGGCGTAGTACTCGAGGTCGAAATAGGGACGGCCGTGCTCGTCGAGCAGTCGCGTTTCCGTCATCTCCACCACGCGCTCCATCACCTTCATCACCGCCTGCGAGGGAGACATCCCCTGCCGCATGAACTCCACAGCCAGGAAAGAACCGCACACCTTCATGTTGGCCTCACCGCGGCCTGTGGAGCCTGCCGCCCCCACCGTGTTGTCGCAGTACTGGCCCGCCCCGATGATCGGCGAATCGCCCACCCGCCCCGGGATCTTCCACGACAGCCCGCTCGTGGTGGTCACCGACGCGATGTCCCCGCTGGCCGTCACCGCATTCATGTTGATCGTGCCATAGGTGTGCGGCACACCGTGCGCGTCGTAGGTCACGTGCATCGATGGCGATTCGTCGTCGCCTCCGCCGCGTCCGGACCCCCGCGGAGGAAGATCGAGCCAGTTATCGTTGGGATTGAGATCGGCCTTCCACCGCAACCAGTCCCGGCGGCTCTTGTCGGTGAGCAGGTTTTGCGTCTTGAACCCCATCTCCACGGCGAACCGCCGCGCCCCCGCGCCTACCAGGAAGATGTGATCCGTGTAGTCCATCACGGCCTTGGCCACGGCCGCAGCCGTCGCCACGTCCTCCAGACACCCCACGGCGCCCGCCCGTTTCGTGGGTCCGTGCATGCACGACGCGTCGAGCTGCACCACGCCGTCCTCGTCGGGCAGTCCGCCGAGCCCCACCGACTGGTCGTCCGGGTTCAACTCGACGATGCTCACGCCGGCCACGATCGCATCGAGCGGATCGGCGCCGCCCACGAGCAGGTCGTACGCGACCTTGATGCCTTGCTTCCCGTCGGCGTCCTTCGTGAGCCCGTTGCTCGCCGAGATGATCACGGGCCGCGACGCCGGCCCCGGTGATCCAGGGGCCGACCGGTCGACAACGGACGAGATCACCGGTTCGGCACCGCCGATCCGGGGGAGCGCGAGGCCGGCCGCTGCCGCAGCGCCCGCACTGATGAAGTCACGACGGGAGATCGACACGATACTTCCTCCAGAATATGACGGACGTTCGAGCAATCTTACGCGGTTTCTCGCCCCAATACGAGAGGTGACCCCCCTCGGCGGCGGGTCCCCCGTCGTCCGCCTGCGGAGGCCCGTGCCGGTGGCCTCGGGCGTTCGCTACCGGGCCCCGTACACAGCGCGTAGCTTACGGTCCTATGACGCGCCCCACCCGGCAGGACCAAGTCAAGAACGTCGCATTCTTCCAGAGTCTGCCCGAATCGCTCCGCTGGCATCTCATTCGGGCCGGGGTTCCCACAACCTACGAGCCTGGCGCCATGCTGTTCCGCGAGGGCGAACCACGCGAGTTCTTCGCCGTGCTGCTCGCCGGAAGTGTGGCCATCGAGCAAGCCAACAACTCCACCCCGCTCGCCACGCTCGGTCCGGGCGAGGTGATCGGCGAAGGGCTGCTGCTCGACGATTCGCCCCACGGTGTTTCGGGGCGGGCCCTGGTCAAGACCGAAGCCCTGATGTTCCGCAAGGACGTGGTCGAGCCGCTGCTCAAGGACACGCCGGCGCTGCATGCGGCGCTGGTCACCCGGGCCGCGCGCGCCATCGCCCAGCGTCTGAAGGCCGCAGACGCCACCCTGGCCGGACGCGGCCGGGCCCTTGGCTTCACGGGCGGCCAGACGCGGCGCGAGCACGACCTGCTCGGCGAGCGCGACGTGCCCGCTGACGCCCTGTACGGCGTGCAGACGCTGCGCGCGCTGGAGAACTTCCCGATCACCGGCGTTCCAATCCGCGAATTTCCGTCGCTGGTCGAGGCCCTGGCCGCCGTGAAGGCCGCCGCCGCCCGAGCCAACGCCGACCTCGGACTGCTACCGCGCGACGTGGCCCATGCCATCGATGAGGCAGCCATGGAGATCCGGGCCGGGCGCCACCACGAGCACTTCATGGTGGACGCCATCCAGGGCGGCGCCGGGACGTCTACCAACATGAATGCCAACGAGGTGATCGCCAACCGCGCGCTCGAACTCATGCACAAGCCGCGTGGCGACTACGCCGTGGTGCACCCCAACAACCACGTGAATCTCAGCCAGTCCACCAACGACGTCTATCCGACGGCGGTGAAGGTGGCCCTCCACACCAGCATTGAGGGACTCCGCGCCGCGATGCGCGACCTCGTGAACGCTTTTCTCGCCAAGGCTGACGAGTTCTCGCCGTTCATCAAGATGGGTCGCACTCAGCTGCAGGACGCCGTGCCGATGACGCTCGGCCAGGAGTTCGCCGCCTTCGGCCATACGATTCTCGAAGACGTGGACCGCCTGGGCGAGGCTCAGGCGCTGATTCGCGAGATCAACATGGGGGCGACGGCGATCGGCACTGGTATCAATGCCCCGCCAGGCTACGCCGAGAAGGTGCGCGAGCATCTCTCCCAGATCACCGGGCTCTCGCTCATCACGGCGCCCGACCTGGTGGAGGCCACCTCGGACACGGGAGCCTTCGTCCAGCTCTCCGGCGTCCTCAAACGCTGCGCCGTCAAACTCTCCAAGATCTGCAATGACCTGCGGCTCCTCAGTTCGGGACCGCGCACCGGACTCGGCGAGATCAACTTGCCGGCCATGCAGCCCGGCTCTTCGATCATGCCCGGCAAGGTGAACCCGGTGATCCCCGAGGTCGTGAACCAAGTGTGCTTTGACGTCATCGGCGGTGACGTGACGGTGACCATGGCCGCCGAAGCCGGTCAGCTGCAGCTCAACGTGTTCGAACCCGTGATCGCCTACCGGTTGCTGCGTAGCGTCGATACGCTGCGCAACGCCTGCGTCGTACTCCGCGAGCGGTGCGTCACCGGCATCACGGCCAATCCGCAGCGGATGCGCGACTTCGTCGAGCATTCGATCGGGATCGTGACCGCCCTCGTGCCGGTCATCGGCTACGACAAGGCCACGCAGATCGCCAAGGCCGCGCTCGACACGGGCCGCGGGGTCACCGAGTTGGTCCTCGAGCAGAAACTGCTCACGCGCCAGCAGATCGACCGGATTCTCGATCCGGAGCGGATGACCGCCCCGCGCGCCACCAAGGCGTAGCCCCTCTTTCTCCCGATCCCCGCGGCATCCCATGGCTGGACTCAAACTCGACGGCGCCGGTCAGGCGAAACTCAAGACGCTCGACGATGCGACCACCATCCTCCACCGCATCCACGGTCTCGTGGAGCAGTACGCGCTGGCAGTGAAGCGCCAGACGCCCACGAGTCCCTACTTCAACAACCTCAAGCGGCAGCTCCCCGCCCTCGGCGGCTTGCTCAAGGGCCAGTTTGGCGTCATCTCTGATCAGGTGTTTGCGATCACGCTGGCGATCAGCCGCGGCTCCAGCGAGCCGACGCGCATCCGGCAAATGCGCGAGGGGGTGGCCCAACTCACCCAGGCCCTCGAACTCACCGCCAAGCAAGTGGTCGAAAAACATTCCATCCACGACGAAGAGCAGCCCGACCACGCTGGCGGCTAGAAGTTCCGGTCGGCTGTGCCCGACGGGCACCCCGCCGTTTGTTCCCGCAGAATCGCGGCGCGCGGGGGGGGGACACCGAAAATCGCTTGATTTAGCCCTGGGCAATCCGTAGGTTGCCTCTGCTGTTTTTCACCCGCTTGCGCTCCCTCGGCCGGAGCGCATTTCCCACTGTCGGTACAAGGACCCCCGCATGGATCCACATTCCCGCCCGCGTCGGCTGACTACCGCCGCGCTGACGGCCGTGCTCGCAGTGCTGCTCGCTGCATGCGCCCCCGCACATCCCAACTCGATCTTCACGCACCATACGGAGTTCAATCGGGATATCGGACACTTGTTCGACATTCTGATCTGGCTCGGATCGTTTGTGTTCGTGTTCGTCGAAAGCATCCTGCTCATCGCGCTCATCAAGTTCCGGAAGCGCGAGGGCCAGCCGCCGCCGCAGCAGGTCCACGGCAACACGAAGCTCGAGATCCTCTGGACGTCCATTCCGGCCCTTATTCTGGCCATGATCGCCGTACCCACGGTGCGGACGATCTTCAAGACGGAGGCGCCGGCAGCCCAGGACGCCCTCCAGGTCACCGTCACTGGCCATCAGTGGTGGTGGGAGTTCCAGTATCCCCAGTACGGGATCACCACGGCCAATGAACTCTACCTGCCGATCGGCCGCACGGTGAACTTCACGCTCAGGACGGCCGACGTGATCCATTCGTTCTGGATCCCTGAGTTGGGCGGCAAGCGCGACCTGATCTCAAACCACACCAACTACCTGTGGTTCACTCCCGATTCGGTCGGCGACGACGTGTTCAACGGCTTCTGCGCCGAATTTTGCGGCACCTCACACGCCAACATGCGGTTCAAGGTGTTCACGGTGGCACCCGCCGAGTTTGCGGCGTGGACGCACAATCAGGAGCAGCCCGCCGTCTCGCTCCTTCCCGACACGACGAAAGCCAAGACGCCAGCCATGGCCAAGGGAGCAGCGATCGCCTCGGCCATGCCGGTCGCCCAGGCCGCACCGGCCACCGCGAGTTTCGTGAGCTTCCCGCGGGCGAATATTCCGAGATACGCTGTTCCCGCGACACCACTTCCGCCGGGGATGACCTTCGACCAGTCACTCACCGGCGATCCGCTGGAAGGCGAAAAGCTCATCTCGGCCGGGCAGAGCATGTGCCTCGCCTGCCACACGATCAAGGGCAACCCGATGATGCAGGCGATTCTCGGGCCCGATCTCACGCACATCGCCTCGCGGACCACCATCGCCGCCGGCCTGTACCCGAATGACAAGCAGCACCTCGAGCTGTGGATCAAGAACGCCCGCGTCATGAAACCGGGCGTGATCATGTACACGCTCGGCAAAGGCCAGATCGACCCCGCCACCGGAAAGCCCACGACCATGGGCAACCTGACCGATCAGCAGATCGCCGACATCGTCGCATATCTGCAGACCCTGAAGTAACCGCACGGAGACGCTGACGCATGGCCACAACCGCCGCCGCCCCGCCCTACGTTTCGACGCACGAAGCGTCCAACACGGGAATCTGGAGCTGGCTCACCACTGTTGATCACAAGCGGATCGGGGTGCTGTATCTCGTTACCGCGCTGACGTTCTTCCTGATAGGCGGCCTCGAAGCCGAGATCATCCGTGCCCAGCTGATGCACCCGAACGGAACCGTCGTCTCGGCGACTACGTTCAATGAGCTGTTCACGATGCACGGTACGACCATGATCTTCCTCGCGATCATGCCGTTGTCGGCCGCCTTCTTCAATTTTCTGATCCCGCTGCAGATCGGGGCCCGCGACGTGGCCTTCCCGCGGCTCAACGCGTTCAGTTACTGGGTATTCCTGTTCGGCGGCATCTTCATCAACGTGTCATGGCTCGTGGGCGCCGCCCCCGATGGCGGCTGGTTCGGCTACGCACCGCTCACCACCATGCAGTTCAACCCCGGCCTCAACATCGACTTCTGGGTGCTCGGCATCCAGATCCTCGGCGTTTCCTCGCTGGCCGCAGCGTTCAACTTCATCACCACGATCATCAACATGCGGGCGCCCGGCATGCAGCTCATGCGCATGCCGATGTTCACCTGGATGGCGTTCATCGTGCAGTTCCTGCTCGTCCTGGCCTTCCCCGTGATTACGGTCGCCCTCGTGTTCCTGCAATTCGACCGCTTCTTCGGCACCCAGTTCTACGAGTTGGCAGCCGGCGCCGATCCGCTCCTCTGGCAGCATCTGTTCTGGATCTTCGGCCACCCCGAGGTCTACATCCTCATCCTGCCAGCGTTCGGCCTGGTATCCGAGGTGCTTCCCACGTTCTCCGGAAAACCACTGTTCGGGTACCCGGTGATGGTGTACTCGGGCATGCTGATCGCCTTCCTCGGCTTCGGCGTATGGGCGCACCACATGTTCGCCGTCGGCCTCGGTCCGATTGCCGACACGGTATTCGGCGTGACCACGCTCCTCATCGGCATTCCGACGGGAGTGAAGATCTTCAACTGGATCTTCACAATGTGGGGCGGCAACGTGCGCTTCACGGTGGCCTGCAAATTCGCCATCGCGCTCATCGCGCTCTTCACCATCGGCGGGATTTCCGGTGTCATGCACGCGTCGCCGCCCGCTGACCTACAGCAGACCGACAGCTACTTCGTCGTCGCCCACTTCCATTACGTGTTGTTCGGCGGGTCGATGATGGGCATTTTTGCCGGCATCTACTACTACTATCCGAAGCTCACCGGACACCTGATGAGCGAGAAGCTCGGCAATTGGCATTTCTGGCTCACCTTCATCGGGATGAACCTTACCTTCTTCCCGATGCACTTCTCTGGTCTCGCCGGCATGCCGCGCCGCATCTACCGCTACGACGCCAACCAGGGCTTCGATACGTACAACCTGATGTCGTCGTACGGCGCCTACCTGCTCGGCTTCGCCACGCTCCTCTTTGTCTGGAACTTCGTCCGTAGCCGCAAGAAGGGCGCCGTGGCCGGCCACAACCCGTGGAACGCCCCCTCGCTGGAATGGTCGCTCCCGTCGCCCCCACCCGACTACAACTTCGCCACGATCCCGACTGTGTCCTCACGCTATCCCCTGTGGGACCACAAGGGCAACGTGCCGGAGTTCCATGACGGAGATCGGATCAAGACGGCCAAGGAACTTGGCATCCCGATGCCGTTCCCGACCATAAAGCCGCTATTCACGGCCCTGTTCATGACCCTCATGTTCTCGGGCCTCCTGTTTATCCACAAGAACAACTGGCCGATGGCCTATACCTTCATATTCGGTGGCGCCGCCGGCATGGTGATCTCGCTCTACAGCTGGCTGCTCAGTCCGCTGGAATAGCCCGTCCCGGCGCGCGGGAGCATCTGCGCACCGTTCCCGATTCCTTTAGCTGTCGCACAACGCAATCACGGTTCAATCAATGGCCAATCCAGCAGCTGCAGTCGAGCACCAAGGGCACACGCCGACCACCACGGGCCTCGATCACCGCAAGGTGGCGATTTGGGCCTTCATCGGGTCGGAGTGCATGCTGTTCGCGTCGCTCATCTCGACCTACCTGATCTACAAGGGCCGCAGTGTGACGGGCCCGTTCCCGCACGAGGTATGCAGTCCGCCTGTCTGCGACACGGTGATGAAGCCGATCCTCAACATCCCCGTGACGTCGGCCTCCACCTTCGTGCTGCTCATGTCGTCGCTCGCCATGGTACTCGCGTTGGCCGCCGTCGAGAACGCCGATAAGCCCAAGCACTCGTTCGGTGAGAAGGTCCTCGGCAGCTCCAAGCTGTGGCTGTTCATGACCGCGCTGCTCGGCACCACCTTCCTCGGCTTTCAGGCATTCGAGTTCACGTCGTTCGTACATGAAGGACTCACCATCCGTACCAACCTGTTCGGATCGTCGTTCTTCACGCTCACCGGCTTCCACGGCGCCCACGTGACCGCCGGCGTCCTCTGGCTGCTCACGCTCCTCGCCATCGACTTCAAACGCGGCCTCCAACCGAAGGACGCACTGATCGTAGACATCGCCGCGCTCTACTGGCACTTCGTAGACGTGGTCTGGATCGCGATCTTCACCCTCGTGTACCTCATCCACTAACGAGACCACCATGGCTCACGATCCCTCGGCCGACGCTCACCCCACCCACGTGGACCACTCCGCGATGGGCATGGAAAAGGAGCATCCGACCTGGTCCGTGTATTGGAAGGTCGCGGTCATCCTCACCCTCATCACGATGGCCGAGGTGTGGATCTACTACATCCCCAGCTTCGTCGCATCACACCTGTTCGTGCCGACGCTGCTGATCCTGTCGGCGGTCAAGTTCGCCATCGTCGTCATGTTCTATATGCACCTGCGCTACGATCACCGGCTCTTCCGCGCACTGTTCACCGGGCCCCTGATCATCGCCATGACGACGATCGTCGCTCTGCTCTTCCTGTTCGGCCACCTGGCCATCCACACCGGATAGCCCGCCGCAGCCACCGATCGCTCCGCGAAAAAGGCCGGGCACCCCGGATGGGGCGCCCGGCCTTCATTTCATCCCGCGGCGCGGCCGCTATTCCCTGCCTTCCAGCGCGTAGATCAGCTCCGCCTTGAGCCCCGGATGGGCGCGCCACATGTACGCCCCCATCGTGATCGACGCAATCAGATTGCCCACCGCCACGTTGTACCACGCCAGCACCCCCAGCACCGGGATGCTGTCGAATGCCGAGCTGAGCCCATAGAAGCCAACCTCGAAGGCCACGAACAGGATCATCGCCCCGGCTAGCACCGTCGGCTGCTGCTCTGCCCAGTGAACGATTGCTGCGACGACGATCCCGGCCGCAATGAACGCCAGGTAGTGGAACACTGTATACCCGATCACCACCAGCAGGTCGGTATTCCCGTTGGTCGTCTGCCCGAACAGCGTGAAGAACCCGCGGCCGAGTTCGATCGGCGTCTGGAATGGATGACGCAGCACGACATCCACGATGAAAAACCAGCCGGCCACACTCGTCGCACCCAGAACACCGGCGACGCTGCCCTCGCGCAAGATATTGTTCCGCACCGGCCACCTCCTGAAGTCATTTCGGCGGGAGCCCCGCCGGGCTATACTAGTATCCCCAGATGCCGCCGATCAGTTCCCCAGTCCCCGCCTCCACGGCGCAGCCCGCGCCCCGAGCGAGCACCGCTCCCCGCGAGCGGCTGCTCTCGCTCGACGTGTTCCGCGGCCTCACCATCGCCGGGATGCTGCTGGTGAACACGCCGGGCACATGGAGCGCCATCTATCCGCCTCTCGAGCACGCGGCCTGGAACGGGTGGACCCCCACCGATCTCATCTTCCCGTTCTTCCTCTTCATCGTTGGCATCACCACCGAACTTTCCCTCTCCGCACGCCGTGGCCGTGGAGACGCCGAAAGCGATATTCGCCGCCAGATCGTTCGCCGCGGCGCCCTCATCTTCCTGTTCGGATTCCTCCTCAATGGCGTTCCGTTCTTCACCTGGTCCGCCATCCCTGGGAACCCCGATCCCACGTTCGTCCAGCGCGTCGTGGACCGCCTGTATGATTGGCGCATCCTCGGCGTGCTCCAGCGCATCGGACTGGCGTACATTGCCGCCGGCCTCATCTCGCGCCGCGCGTCGGTGAAACAGCTCGTGATCGTCGTCGCCGTCATACTCTTCGGCTACTGGTTCGTGCTCACCTGCCTGCCCGTTCCGGGTACCCACGGCACCATCGGCGCCCTGCTCCTCGACCGCCCCGAGACGACCATGGCGGCGTGGTGGGATCGGACTTTGCTCGACTGGACGCGGTTCGGCCTGGGCAATCACACGTGGGGGAACAGCTTAACCTGGGATCCTGAGGGTTTCTTCTCGACCATCCCCGCCGTCGCCACTTGTCTGCTTGGCAACCTTGCAGGCCGTTGGATCGTCAAACAAGAGCGATCCTTGCTCGACCGCGTCAGTGCGCTGTTCGCGGTGGGCGCCCTGGGTATGATGGTCGGGTTGATGTGGAACTGGGTGTTCCCCATCAACAAGAATCTCTGGACAAGTTCGTACGTCGTGTTCACCGCGGGCGTGGCGTCCGTGGCGATCGCGACGATCATGTGGATCGTCGATGTGCAGGGGGTAAAGCGGTGGACCGGCCCATGGGTCGTCTTCGGCCTGAATCCGCTCACTGCCTACGTCGGCTCGTTTTTCATGGCCCGCATGATTTACTCGGTGCTGTCCGTGCAGTACCACGGACAAACCGTCCCGTTGGAGGAGGCGATCTTCCGGTCGCTCTTTCTCTCGTGGGCGTCGCCGGTGAATGCGTCCCTCGCCTTTGCCGTGGTCTTCGTATTACTCTGGTATGGCATTCTGGTCGTGCTGCGACGCCGCAACATCATCTGGAAGGTCTGAGCCCTTCAGGCTCGCTCACACGCTCAGGCCATTCACCCGCCCGTGCGACATCCATCGGTCCCTTCGCTGACATGAAAATCGCGGTCCCTTTCGCCCTGCTGCTCGGCGGCGCCACACTCGTCGCCGCCACGCGCGCCGTTGCCGACGCGCCGAAGGGCGCGCCCACCCCGACGTCCACCGTCCCAGGGGCCAGCGCGGCGGCGCCAGCGAACTGGCGCGTGCCGGCGCGCCCCATCGCGTCTCGCGCCGCCAAGTCGAAGAGCGTCCGGGACCTCGACCTCGATCTGGACTATTTCCTCACGACCAAGGTGCGTGGCGGTCGGTGGGGCGCCATCGTCGTCTCGCTGACACGAGGTGACACGCTCTTCACGCGCAACGCCGACGAGTTGATGCAGCCCGCGTCGACACTCAAACTGTTCACCACCGGGCTTGCGTTCGATCGTTTCGGACCCAACTACCAGCTCGGCACCGATGTTCTGCGCGACACAACGATCGACCGCGACGGCACACTCCATGGCAACCTGTACCTTCGGGGCGGCGGCGATCCCTCGCTCTCCACCCGCTTCCTCGGTTCGGCCAGCTCGCCTATGGATCGCTTGGCGCAGGCCCTTGCCGCTACCGGACTTCGCCATGTGACCGGCGACCTCATCGCCGACGCCAGCGCCTTCACGGACCAGCCCATTCCCGACGGATGGAAGCACCGCTATCTCTCGGCGGCGTATGCCGCTCCCGTCTCGGCGCTTTCGCTCAATGAGAACGTCGTCTGGGTAGCCGTCTCGCCGGGCGCGAGGAGCGGCAAGGTGGTGCTCGAGCCGGCCAGCACCGCGTTCACGATCAGCAATCAGGTTACGATCAAGCCGGGCCGCACCGGCGCCTCGATCACTATCTATCGCCGTGGCGAGGGCGACATCGCAGTGCGCGGCTGGATCGGCACGCGTGCCACGACCAAGCGCTATTCCCTCGTCGTCGACGACCCGCCGCTCTTCGCTGCCGGCGCCCTCCGCGCTTCACTCGCCGCCCTCGGCATCACGGTGGACGGTACCCTCCGCGAGGCGGTGACGCCGCCGTCGGCCATCCGGATGGCCTCGCTCGAATCACCGCCGCTGGCCGAGATCGTCTCGGAGATGAACCGTGAGAGCATCAACCACGTCGCGGAGTTGCTGTTCCGCGACGCGGCGCGCGCTACGGCGCCCGACCACATCGGGTCGGTCGAAGCCGGCGAGACCGCCCTGCATACCTTCCTCACCGACAAGGTCGGTGTGCCCGCCGCCGACGTACGCGTATCCGACGGCAGCGGCCTCTCGGTCCGCGATTCGGTCACGCCCCGCGCTATGGTGAGCCTGCTCGCCTATGCGCATTACGCGCCGTGGTCGTCGGCCTTCCACGCCTCGTTGCCCGTGGCCGGCGAGTCCGAACTGCTCAAGGCCCGCATGCGGCGCACCGCCGCCCAGGGCAACCTGCACGCCAAGACCGGCACCACCAATACCGTGGCCTCGCTCGCCGGCTATGTGACCGCCGAGGATGGCGAGATCCTGGCCTTTGCACTGATCTACAACGGCGGCGACCGCTGGAATGCGCGCGCCGCCATGGACAAGACCGGCGCCGCGCTCGCCTCGTTCTCGAGAAACTGATCGGTCGGA
>Ga0307372_10007771_pt1 | contig 15272 bp, 17 predicted proteins | sample OX1MG_FD_202533 | JGI IMG/M metagenome (GOLD analysis project Ga0307372, IMG submission 202533) | Soil microbial communities from Risofladan, Vaasa, Finland - OX-1 | ecosystem: Environmental > Terrestrial > Soil > Coastal area > Acid sulfate soil | place: Finland: Risofladan, Vaasa | collected... | reverse complement strand
TCTGATCGCCGGCCACGAGGAGCTGGCCGAGCTGGGCGTCGAGGGCGGCGCCGGTGTTGCGGAGCACACTGGACTGTTGGTTGGACCGGAGGCGTTCCGACTCGCCCGACAGGACCAGGTCGCCCAGTTGCGAGGCCACGCCACGACCGGTGCCCGACGGCGCCGCGGTGGTGAATCCGGCGATCCGCTGACGTTGAAGGCGTACGGCCTCGACCGGGAGGTCGGAGCCTCCGGTACCCGCCGTCAGCTTGCAGCTGCCGCGGCAGCTGCTGGGAGTGGGAAAGGCATTGAAGAGGTCTTTGGTGGTGACAGGTTGGACGACCGGGCTGGCGTCCAGCGCCGACAGGAGGGCATTGACGAACTCCGGGCTGTCACTCCAACCGTTCGGCGGCAGAGCCACCACCGCCCGCGGGGCGGTGTCGTTGGGTTTCTCGTAGTAGATCTGGGCCAGTTCCGCGGCCAGTTGGTACGCGGCCAGCGCCGGGTTGGTCGGCGAGCCGCTGAAGCGTGAGGCCAGATCGGCGTTGGAAGTAAAGGCGGTTATTGGCGAGCTCGCCGAGGAGGCCAGCTGGAACGGTTCGGCCGCCGAACCATTGGTCGGGGACGTCTCGACATCGCCGGCCGGCAGGACCACCTGCCGGTATCCGTTCGCCTCCAGTTGGCCGAGCGTTGCGGTGTCGAGGGTGTCGTTGGTGAACCAGGCACTCGCGGTCCCCGCGTTGGAGCGATCGATGGTCGAAGCCAGGACCTGGGACCCTCGGGTGACCTGCGTCGCCAGCTCGCCGCTGAGTCCCCCGCTGACCAAGCTGGTGGCGTTGACCGGAGCGAACGGGGCGGATGCGAACTGATGGCCGGAACCGGTGGCGGCCAGGCTGGCCAGGGCACCTACGGTGGGGCTGGTGGCTGGCGAGCTGTCCAGGGCCATCACCGTCTGGGGACTCGCTTCCAGGGTGACCGGAACGGTGGAGTGGGCGGTGACCGCGGCCACGGTGCCGGTGACGGCGGCGATCGCCGCCTCCGACGGAGGTTCGACGGCGGCAGTCGGATGGGCCAGCAACTGGGAGGTCGTGGGGGAGCGCGATGGCATCAGCGTGGTCTCGATGGGAAGGACCAGCGCCACCTGCAGCTTGACGGTGTTGGCTGCCACGTCGGCGTACACCAGGTGGGTGGTGATGCCGCCGACAACCTGACCGTTCGTGGTGTCGACCAGTTGGATCCGCACCGGGTAGACGCCCGAAGGGGAGTCCCCGCACTGCGCCTGGCCAGACGTCAGGGCGATCGTGAATCCGGTCGATGTCGCGGTGCTCGTGGCCCGATTGACGGGCATGGACAGGTCGTACCCGCCGGTGCTGATCGGGGTGAGCGCACTCAGGGGAAGTGGCGCGCGGGTGCTACTGATCGGTGTACCCGGGGGAGTGGCCGACGAGATCGATTGGTCGAAGGCCGACACACTGGACAGACATCCGTATACCGCCACCGAGACGCCGAGCTCGGCGGGTGGAGGTGAGCCCGGTCTGACCCGGAACCGGACATCGAACGGCTGGTTCGGGAGCACGGTGGCTGATTGCGAGATCAGAACCAGAGGAGAGGGCCCGGACGCCGACGCCGCCTGAGTCGGCGCCGGCACGCTGCTCGATGATGCGGTGGTGGCGGAGGCGATGCTCGAGGGTGCCGCCGGGCTCGACGGAGCGGTGCTCGCTCCGGCCGGCAGCGCGACAACGGCGGCGAGTCCCAGAGCCGCTGAGCTGAGGGCGATCACTCGACGGGCGCAACGCAGTCCCACCCCGACGATCGGGGCGGGCCCGACCCCGGTTGGCACGCCGGCCCGGGGGTGGCTGCCGCTGGGGCACAGGCTGCCTCGTTCCCGATCCACTTCGGACGGCAGCCTACGCCAGTCGCACTACCCTCGGCGGCGTGTTCCCTGAGCGCCTCCGACCGTTGGTGCATGCCACCGCCGAGCTGTCCGATCGTTTCCGTTCGGCCGGCCACACGCTGTATTTGGTCGGGGGCTCGGTCCGCGACGCCATTGTCGCGGATGGCGTCGACGACGGGGTCGACGAGGAGCGTGATCTCGACTTCACCACCGACGCCCGTCCGGACGCCATCGAGTCGGTGGTAACCGGCTGGGCTGACGCCGTGTGGATCCAAGGCAAGCGGTTCGGCACCATCGGCTGCCGGCGGGGAGGCCAGACGTACGAGATCACCACCCACCGGGCCGAGGCCTACCGGCCCGACTCCCGCAAACCCGACGTGGCCTTCGGTGACCGCATCGATGATGATCTGTCCCGGCGGGACTTCACGGTGAACGCCATGGCACTGAAGCTCCCCGACCTCGAGTTGATCGATCCGTTCGACGGGCTCGGGGATCTCTCGGCCCACCGGCTGCGCACGCCGCTCGACCCCGAGGTCTCCTTCGCCGATGACCCGCTGCGCATGCTGCGGGCTGCCCGGTTCATCGCCAAGCTGGACCTCGAGCCCGCCCCCGAACTGGTCGAGGCGGTGCGAACCGGCCATCAACGCCTGGCCATCGTGTCGGCGGAGCGGATCCGCGACGAGCTGGACAAGATCGTGATGGTCCCGGTCCCGTCGGTGGCGCTCTGGTTCGTCGTGCGGACCGGCCTGGCCGATGACTTCTTTCCGGAACTGCCCGGTCTGGCCCTCGAGCAGGACCCCATCCACCGCCACAAGGATGTGTTGGCCCACACGCTGGCCGTGGTCGACAAGACCGGACCCGATCGTCTGCTGCGGTTGGCCGCGCTCTTCCACGACGTCGGCAAGCCGAAGACCCGGGCCTTCGTGGACGGCGGCGTGACCTTTCACCATCACGAAGTGGTAGGAGCGCGTATGACCCGCCACCGGATGCAGGCGCTGCGGTATCCGAACGAAGACGTGGAGCAGGTGACCGAGTTGGTCAATCTCCATCTGCGCTTCCACACCTACCAACTGGGGTGGACCGATCGTGCCGTCCGCCGCTACGTGCGTGACGCCGGGCCGTTGCTGGACCGGCTCAACGAGCTGACCCGCTGTGACTGCACCACCCGGAACGCCAACAAGGCCCGCGCCTTGGGCCGGAGGATGGACGAGCTGGAGGCTCGCATCGCCGACCTTCGCGAACAGGAGGAGCTGGACGCCATCCGCCCCGACCTCGATGGGGCCCAGGTGATGGAAGAGCTCGGGCTGAAGCCCGGGCGCGAGGTCGGGCGGGCCCTCTCGTTTCTGCTCGAACTGCGGATGGACGAGGGACCCTTGGGTGAGGACGAGGCCAGAAAGCGACTGGTCCGGTGGTGGTCCGACCATTCCTGACCGCTCACCTTCATCGGCGAATGGCGGTGATCAGCCCGCCCAGGCAGCCCTCCCACCCCTCCAGGTGGGATGGTTCGCGGTCTGGGGGGAGGTCGCGGTGGGTGAGGTTCACGATCGTGTCGGCGCCGTCGGCGACGAACACCACCTCCACTGTGCTGCTCCCGGGCGGCATCGCGACGTCCTCGGGGATCCCCCAGGTGAAGACCACCCTGTGGGGCGGCTCCACCGCGACGTAGCTGCCGCGGGCCGCGGTACCGCTGAAGTCGAGGGCGAACGTCCCGCCCGGCCGGGCGTCGAGGTCGGCGCGATCCCCGATCCAGGTGACCAGCAACTGGGGGTCGGTGAAGTAGGGGAACACCACCTCGGGGAGTGCGGCGATGCGCACGCTGGTGTTGATCATGTCGGTCCTCTCTTTTCGGTGCGGGGGTGGTCTCGCTCGACGGACTGCTTCAGGCGGGCGAGGGCGTCCGGCCAGAACTCGTCGAGCAGGGTGCGCAGCGGTTGGAGCGACTCGGACCGCAACGAATAGAGCCGGCGGGTGCCCTCCCGGCGTTCGGCCAGCACCCCGGCCCGCTTGAGGACGGTGAGGTGTTGGCTCACAGCCTGCTGGGTGAGGTCGAAGTGGGCGGCGATCTGCCCGGCGGGAAGCTCGGCATGCAGGACCAGCCGCAGGATCTGGCGTCGGTGGGGATCGGCGAGCGCCCGGAGGACCGCGTCGGGTCCAACGGGCGCTGCCGGCTCCCCGGGCTCGGGCGTCATCGGTGCAGTCTCACGGAGCGCGACCTGCGCCGTCCAAGCGTGTTCAGCGGGCGGCGTGCTCGGCGCGCCAGGCGGCGAACCGCTCGACGTCGGCGGGCGGGTTCGGGCTGCCGGCCCCCCGGTCGACGTAGTCGACGAGACTGGCCAAGAAGTACGTCCACCCGGCGTGGCACTGTTCGAAGCACTCGAGGCCGGGGTTGAGGCCGTCGTGGTGGAAGCGCAGCTCGGTGCCGGCGCCGATCGGTTCGAGATCGAAGATGATCGAGGTCCCGACCCAGTCGGTGGCGGGCTCGCAGACGAGCACGCTCCAGCGGACCCTCGACGTCGGGTCGGCCTCGTCGACCCGCATCACGACCTCCTGGTCGCCCATCAGGAAACGCAGCGTCTGGCCGGCGGCGGCGCCGCCGGCGGCGGGGGACCACCAGTCGGTCAGGGCGTCAATGTCGGTCAACGCCGAGAACACGGCGTCGGGGGCGCTGGCGAAGGTCTTCGTCGAGCGGAAGTCGTCGGTGATGGTAGGAGTGGTGGTCACAATCGGGTCCTTTCTGGGGGTGATTGCACAAGGGGAACCTTGTACAAGTAACTCCTTGTACAATAGGACCCGGCCGGGCTTGTGTCAAGGGGGGCAGTTGCGGGCTCAGTTGCGGGCACCTGATTCGGCGCGCATCGCTCGGAGCAGACGGGCGTACGCCGGGGCGCGGTTCGACCTTGCGACGGGTGAACGGTGGCTCAGGGGGTGATGGCGGCCAACAGGGTTGACCCCGGCGGCTCGTCAGGCGCAGTCCTCGGGCCAGACCCCGCCCCGGTCGCCATCGGCGAACGACTCGACCATCTGGTGGCACACATCGTCGTGGTACTGCACGGGCGGTGACTTCATGAAGTACGCCGAGGGCCCGAGGAGGGGCCCGCCGATGCCACGGTCGAGCGCCAGCTTGGCGCAGCGGACTGCATCGATGATCACACCGGCCGAGTTGGGGGAGTCCCACACCTCGAGCTTGAGCTCGAGGTTGAGCGGCACGTCGCCGAAGTTGCGCCCTTCCATGCGGATGTAGGCCCACTTGCGATCGTGCAGCCACGGCACGTGGTCCGACGGCCCGATGTGGACGTCGTCGGCGGGCAGGGCCCCGTGTTCGATCTGACTGGTCACCGCCTGGGTCTTCGAGACCTTCTTCGACTCGAGCCGATCTCGCTCGAGCATGTTCTTGAAGTCCATGTTCCCCCCCACGTTGAGCTGGTACGTGTGGTCGAGCGCCAGGCCACGGTCTTCGAACAGCCGGGTCAGGATGCGGTGGACGATGGTCGAGCCGACCTGGCTCTTGATGTCGTCGCCCACGATGGGGACTCCGGCGGCGTGGAACTTACGCGCCCACTCGGGATCCGAGGCGATGAACACGGGAATGGCATTGACGAATCCGACACCGGCCTGGAGGCATGCGTCGGCGTAGAAACGCTGTGCCTGCTCGGAACCGACGGGGAGGTAGCTGACCAACACGTCGGCGCGGGAGTCCTTCAGCGCGGCCACCACGTCGATCGGCTCGGCCGGCGACTCCTCCACCGTCTCGCGGTAGTACTTGCCGAATCCATCGAGTGTCGGTCCCCTCTGCACCGTCACGCCGAGCTCCCCGACCGTGGCGAACCGGATGGTGTTGTTCTGACCGGCGAAGATGGCCTTGCCCAGGTCGGTCCCGACCTTGGCGGCATCAGCGTCGAAGGCGGCCACGAATTCCAGATCGCTGACGTGGTAGCCACCGAGCACCACGTGCATCAGACCGGGCACGGTGTCGGCCGGGTCGGCATCGCGGTAGTACTCGACTCCCTGGATGAGGGAGCTGGCACAGTTGCCGACTCCGGCGATGGCCACTCTGATCGTGCTCATGAATTGGTTCCCTTCGTTGCTGTCGCCGCGTCCCTGGTTCGGGGGTCGCGAGTGTCGGATCGGGGTACTGCCGGTCGTTGTCGTTCGAATTCGATGAGCCGGTCGAGCCAGGCGATGTCGTGCTCGGTCGCCTCGGCACCGTGCTCCACCAGGGAGCGGGTGTAGACGTCGAGGCTGTCGCCGGCAGACCGGACCCGGTCCGCGGCCAGCCGTCGGGTCAGTTGGGCGCGCCGGCGCTCGAGGAGGGCCAGTCGCGCCTGGGGCGCCAGGTACCGGGCAAAGGCCAGCCGCAGGCCGAAGCTGCGGGCGTCGTCGGTCCCGGCCGGCTCTTCGGCGTCGAGGAGCTGCTCGAAGTGCCGGCGACCCTGATCGGTGATCCGGTACACCTTGCGCGACCGCTTGGTGCCCCGCGCCGCACCGGCCCGTCGGGCCCGCATCCCAGCCCGCTCGCCGCTCAACGAACCGGTGGAGTGGAGGGGAGCGGCCGGCGGCGAACCGGTCGACTCGGTGACGGTCACCGCCGATGCCTTCTCGAGGCGGGACAGTGCCGGGTAGAGCGATCCGAACGAGATGTTGGCGAACAGACCCAATTCGTCACGGAGGCGCCGGCGGATCTCGTAGCCGTGCAGCTCCTGTTCGTGGAGGAGCCCGAGGATGGCCAGATCGAGCATCAGGCCCCACGGATGCGGTTGTCGGGACGCCGCCGTGCACCCGGGCCAGGGCCGTTCATGAACTGCATACCCAAGACGATATATCAGTTCGATATATCAATGCAATACATAGGCGAAGGAGCGCGACCCGACCGGATTCCCTCCCGATCTCCGGTCATCACGAGGGAGTGCCGTCGGGCACCCGAGGGATTAGCCTTTGAGCTGGTGAGCTTCCAACCCGGATCGCTCGACGGAGTGCAGACGTCCCCGACCGGGGGGCGCGTCGAATACCTGCTGGCCCGGAACGCCATCATCCGCGACTACCGCAAGGGTCGGCTCTCCCGCCTCGATGTCTGCGACGCCCACTCCGAGCTCCTCCGGGCGGCACGGAACCTGGGCCGTCCCACGGGCGAGCAGTGCCCGATCTGCGAGGAGGGCGACCTGGTCGATGTGACCTTCGTCTTCGGATCGCGACTTCCCTCCGGCGGCCGCTGCGTGGCCACCCCGACCGAGCTCGCCCGCTACTGGAAGCGCAAGGATCCGGTGGTCTGCTACGTCGTCGAGGTGTGCGCGGAATGCCGATGGAACCACCTGTCCCGTATGTATCCGGCCGGAGCCGGGGTGGAGGCTGTCGCCCGCAAGCCGCTCCGTGGCCGTGCCAGCCTGTAGATCGGGCTGGTGCCGGGCGGCGACCCCAGCTCCCCGCCGGACAAATTCGCAAACTGCAACGCGTTCCATCTCCAGATCGTCTAGAAGAGAGGGATGATCCTCAGGGAAAAGACCGTGGTGGTTACTGGCGTGGGCGGCGGACTGGGTCGTGAGTGTGCCACCAGTGCGCTGCGCGACGGGGCGAACGTGGTGTTGGCCGCCCGGACGGAGTCCACCCTCCTTTCCACGGCCGAGGCCCTCGATCCCACGGGCCGGCGAGTGGCCACCCAGGTGACCGACATCACCGAACCAGAGTCCTGCGACGCGCTGGTCAAGGCGGCACTGGATCGCTTCGGTTCGGTGGATGCGCTGATTCAGGTGGCGGCCTACGAGAACGTCTGGGGCGGGCTCTACGATCTCAAGTTCGAGGCATGGCGAAAGGCGTTCGAGACCAACGTCATCGGGGCACTGACGGTCATCCGTCCGGTGGCGCAGGCCATGAAGGCCGGCGGGGGCGGTTCGATCGTGCTCATCGGCTCCCAGTCGATGTTCCAACCGGCACTGCCCCAGAGCGGTTACGCGGCATCCAAGGGTGCGCTGCTGTCCGCCATGTACTACCTGTGCGACGAGCTCGGCCCTGACAACATCCGTTGCAACATGGTCATCCCGTCGTGGATGTGGGGGCCCAACGTCGAGATGTTCGTGACGGGCACGGCCAACAGCCAGGGAACCTCGAAAGAAGAGGTGCTCGAAGGCATCGTGGGCACGTTCCCGCTGCGGCGCATGACCGAGGACGGCGAAGTCGCAGACGTGGCCGCCTTCTTCGCCTCGGATCACGCCAAGGCCATCACCGGCCAGTACCTGATGGTCAACTCCGGGGAGATGATGCGATGACGGGCTCGCCGAAGCGCATTGTGGTGTGGGGCACCGGATTCGTCGGGAAGATGGTCATTCCGGAGATCGTCCGTCATCCTGCCTTCGAACTGGTCGGTGTGGGCGTGAGCAGTCCGGACAAGGTCGGCCAGGACGTGGGTGGGATCTGCGGCATCGGCCCGCTGGGGATCGTGGCGACTGACGACATCGATGCGCTGGTGGCGCTGCACCCCGATGCCCTGGTCCACTTCGGTCCGACCGCCGCCCATGCCGATGACAATCTCCGAGACATCGGTGCCTTCCTGCGAGGGGGCGTCGACGTGTGCTCCACAGCCATGACGCCGTGGGTGTGGCCGTCGATGACCCTCAACCCGCCCTCGTGGATCGATCCGATCTCCGAGGCGTGTGAGGCCGGCGGGGCGTCCTGTTTCACCACCGGGATCGACCCCGGCTTCGCCAACGATCTCTTCCCGATGACCCTGATGGGTCTGTGCAGTGAGGTCAAACAGGTCCGCGCCCTCGAGATCCTCGACTACATCAACTACGAGGGTGACTACGAGGACGAGATGGGCATCGGTCGCCCACCCGAGTTCGTGCCCCTGCTCGAGCACACCGACATCCTGGTCATGTCGTGGGGGGCGACCGTGCCGATGATGGCCCACGCAGTGGGCATCGAGCTCGACGAGATCACCACCACGTGGGAGAAATGGGTCACCGACAAGCCCGTCCGGACGGCCAAGGGCCTGATCAACCCCGGGGAGGTGGCGGCCATCCGGTTCACCATCAACGGGATCTACGGCGGGGAGCCCCGCATCTGCCTCGAGCACGTCAACCGGGTCGGCGCCGATGCCGCCCCGGACTGGCCCCGGGGGAACCAGAACGACGTCTACCGGGTGGTGATCGAGGGGTCTCCGTCGATCACGCAGGAGACCGCCTTCCGGTTCTCCGACGGGAGCGGCCGTGACGCCGCCGCCGCAGGCTGCCTCGCCACCGGCCTCCGGGCCCTCAACGCCGTGCCGGCGGTCAACGCCCTCCCCCCCGGATGGGTCACCGCCCTCGACCTGCCGCTCATCCCCGGCGTGGGAACCATCCGTTCGCAGTGATTGCCCTTCCGTCCGGATCGCCGGGCCCGACCACCAGGAGCACACGATGACCCCAGACGACCTTGTGGAGATCGAGCGGATCAAGCGGTTGAAGTACAAGTACCTCCGGTGCCTCGACCAGAAGCTGTGGGACGAGATCGAGACCTGCTTCACCCCCGAAGCCACCGCCCGCTACGGAGGTGGGCTCTATGAGTTCGAGAACCGTGACGCCATCATGGAGTTCCTCCGGACGTCCATGGGGGCCACCACCATGCTCAGCAGTCATCGGTGCCACCATCCCGAGATCGACCTGATCGGCCCCGATGAGGCGACCGGTATGTGGGCCCTGGAGGACGTGGTGATCCTGACCGATGTAGGCATCAACGTGCAGGGCGCGGCGTTCTACACCGACCGGTACGTGCAGCGCGACGGCACCTGGCTGATCGCCCACACCGGGTACAAGCGGACCTACGAGGAGATGTTGCCCCGGTTCCCGCTCAAGGGCCTGAAGCTGACGGCGGACTGGTGGGCCACCGACGGGCGTTCCACCCTCGGGTAGCGCGCTGACCTCGGCTCGATCGGTCAGGCCAACGTGGCACCGTCGATGAGGATGTCCGCCCCGTTCATGTGGGACGCCTCATCGGATGCCACGTAGGCGATCGCCGCCGCGATGCCGTCCGGCGTCCCGAACGGGCCGAGGGGGGTCACCCGGTTGAGGAGCTTGATGTCTGCGCCTTCGGGCAGGTGGAACGCCCCGGTGATCGGCGTGTCGATGGCGCCCGGGCTGATGCTGTTGGCTCGCAGGCCCTGGGCTGCGTACTCGACGGCCAGGGCCCGGGTGAGGGCCAGCACCCCACCCTTGGAGGCCACATAGGCCGTGGCCCACGGCTGCCCTTTGTGGGCGGCGGTCGACGCCAGGTTCACGATATTCCCCCGGCTGGCCAACAGGTGGGGGAGTGCCTGACGGCAGACGAGGAAGGTGCCGGTGAGATTGATGGTGATCAGACGGTCCCACTCGTCGAGCGAGAGCTCGTGGGTGTGGGAGAAGGACAGCACGCCGGCCACGTTGGCCACCACATCGAGCGTGCCGAGCCGGGCGAGCGCGGCATCGACCAGGCTGGTGACCCCGCCCTCGGAGCCCACGTCACCGACCAGCGTGACGATCGAGCCCTCGATCGTTCCGGTCTCCTCGCCGAGCCCCGCCAGCAGGTCGGCGTTGACGTCCGCCGCCACCACGGAGGCGCCCTCTGCGGCCAGTCGGATCGCCGTCGCCCGGCCGATGCCGGATGCCGCCCCGGTCACGAGGGCGTTCTTGCCGATGAAGCGGGTGGGAGCCATGGCCAGACTGTAGGGCGCTCCCTCGCCGGTCGTCCGCGAAGACCGAACCCGGTCACGTTAAGGTCATCGCGGCGGGGCCCGACCACTCGACGGGTGCGGAGCAGGAGGTTGGCAATGGCGAGTACCGGTGCCACCGGAGGCCGGTCGAAGAACCTGATCCTGGCGGCGATGATCTTCGCCGTCGCCATGACCTTCATCGATCAGACCATCGTGTCGATCGCCGTTCCCGAAATCCAGAAGGAGCTGGGGCTGAGCGCCACCGGTGTGCAGTGGGCGGTGAACGCCTATCTCCTCTCTCTGGCATCGCTCTTCGCCTTCGGTGGCCGATTGGCCGATACCGTCGGGCACCGCAAGATGGTGACGATCGGCGTCATCGTGTTCGCCGCAGCCTCGGCCATGTGCGGGCTGACGCCGAAGGGCAGCCCCGCCGAGGCGTGGATCGTGACCTTCCGGGTCGTGCAGGGAGCCGGCGGGGCCATCATGTTTCCGGCCGCGCTGGCCATCGTGGTCCAGACGTTTCCCATGCGCGAGCGGGGGAAGGCGCTGGCCACGTTCTTCGGGATCGCCGGGGCGCTCACCGCGGTCGGCCCCATCCTCGGCGGCTATCTCACCCAGTGGACATGGCGGGCGATCTTCTGGGTCAACATCCCCGTCGCCATCATCGCCCTGGTGCTGATCGTCCTGTCCAAGCCGGTCACCTCCTACCAGGCGGCCCGAATGGACTACCGCGGCCTGGCACTCATCGCCTCGGGTGTGGCCCTCAGCGTGTTCGGGTTCCAGCAGTCCGCCATCTGGGGGTGGCACAACCCCGGCACCGGCCTGTGCATCGCCGTCGGCCTGGTCCTTCTGGTGGTCTTCTACTTCGTGGAGCTCCGCACCTCCTCGCCACTGATGGAGGTCAGGATCTTCCGCATCCGGGCCTTTCTGGTAGAGAACCTGGTCCTCGGGGTGTCGATGCTGGCCTTCGTCCCGGTGTTCTTCTTCGCCAGCGAGTACGCCCAGATCTCACTGGGCAAGTCGGCCTCGGAAGCCGGATTGTTCCTCCTGTACTTCTTCATCGGCTTCGTGGTCGCGGCCCAGATCGGTGGCCGGATGCTGGACCGGGGAGGGGCCAAGCGCCCGGTCGTCCTGGGCTGCGCACTGGCCGCGGTGGGGTTCTGGTTGTGGGCGGGCGAGGTGACCAAGCTCAGTTTCAACTCGCAACAGTGGTACGTCGTCCTCGCCGGCGCGGGCATGGGGTTCATGCTCGGCCCGGCCAGCACCGACGCGGTCAACCGGGCCTCGAGACTGTCCTACGGCGAGGCCACCGGCATCACCCAGACCGTCCGGAACTACGCCGCCAGCCTGGGCCTGGCCATACTGGGGACGGTGCTCGTCACCGAGATGCGTTCGCGCCTGACCGACTCCCTCATGACCGTGTACCACCTGCCGAGGAGCGAGGCGGCCACCAAAGCCGCGGCCATCGCCCAGTCCCAGGGCGGGAGCGGGAGTACGGCGGCGATCCCCCACTACTACCGGCTGGACTTCGCCTTCGCCACCCGCTCCGTGCTGTACGGGATGGCCGTCGTCATGGCGGTGGCGGCCGTCGTCGGCCTGTTCGGACTGCGGGCCGGACTCCAGGCGGATCCGGAGGCCGCCGGCAGCGATCCGGCCCTGGAGGGAAGTCCCGCCCCGGCCGGAACCTGAGGGGCGCATTCGAGGGCATCGGCCCGCTCCCGCCGCCATTCCCATAGCGCCACCCGCCCACTAGTCTTGACGGCGGCAGTACGTAGTGCTCCGTGGTGGCCGAGGGTCACCGCCCATACCGCCGGCAGCCTCCGGGCGCTGGACGGTTCGATCAGGAGGATTCCAATGCCCGAACCCCGGCCCGCGCCGGTCACCGTCCCCGTCGTGCGCGCCTCCAAGCGCAGCAGTGGTCATGCCCCCCTGGTGATGGTCACCGCCTACGACGCCCCCGGGGCGCGTATCGCCGATGCCGCCGGCGTCGACATGATTCTGGTGGGCGACTCGGTGGGCACCAACGTGCTCGGGTACCGCGAGGAGCTGCAGGTGACCATCGAGGACATGGCCCACCACACCGCGGCGGTGGCCCGGGCACGCCCGAAGCCGTTGATCGTGGCCGACATGCCGTGGATGAGCTACCACCTCGACCCGGTGGAGACGGTTCGCAACGGGGCCACCCTGATTCGAGCCGGCGCCCAGGCAGTGAAGTTGGAAGGCGGGGCGAACCGGGTGCCGATGATCGAGGCCCTGGTGGCGGCTGAGATCCCGGTGATGGGCCATCTGGGGCTCACGCCGCAGTCGATCAACACCATGGGTGGCTACCGGGTCCAGGGACGGGACGACGCCGCGGCACTGACTCTCGACACGTGGGCCAAGGCCATCGTCGGTGCCGGATGCTTCGCGGTGGTCATTGAGGGGGTTCCCGAAACGGTGGGAGCGGCGATCACCGAGTCCCTCGAGGTGCCCACCATCGGAATCGGCGCCGGCCCCGCCTGCGATGGACAGGTGCTGGTCTTCCACGACGTGGTCGGCCTCAATGCCAGCGCGCCCAAATTCGTCCGGCGGTACGCCGACCTGGGCCAGGCCGCCACCGATGCGGTGGCGGCCTATGCGGCCGACGTGCGATCAGGGGCGTTCCCCTCCGACGCCGAGGTGTACCACTGACACCGGGGAGAGCGACGGTTCCGGGGCCGCGTCGATTGCCACTAGAGTGAAGCGGTTCTTGCGGCCGCGTGACGGTGGTCGAGCAGTTCCGACCTGCCCCACGCCGTGGGGCTCGGGTGTTCGTTGCCCGATCCAGAGGGAGGTGAGCCGTTCATGCGGCCCTACGAAGTCATGGTCATTTTCGATACCGGCGCCGATGAGGCAGCCGTCAACGGCGTCCTCGACCGGGCCGTCGACGCCTTGAAGGCCAAGGGGGGGAACCCCGGCCGGGTGGAGCGCTGGGGTCGGCGCACTTTCGCCTACGAGGTCCAGCACAAGCGCGAGGGCTACTACGTGGTCATCGAGCTCACCGCCGAGCCTGAGGCGGTCGCCGACATGGAGCGGGTCTTCGTACTGGCGGACGAAGTGCTCCGTCACAAGGCAATGCGCATTCCGGACAAAGTCGCCGGCCGACGGGCGGCTGCGGCAGCAACCAGCGGGGAGGGCTGATCGATGGCCAATGGAAATGTCGTGACGCTGGTGGGGAACATCACCCGTGATCCTGAACTGCGGTTCACCAACACGGGACAGGCCACGTCGAGCTTCGGACTGGCCGTCAACCGACGGTGGCAGAACCGCCAGACCCAGGAGTGGGAAGAGGCCACGTCATTCTTCGACGTGGTGTGTTGGCGGGAGATGGCGGAGAATGCCGCCGAGAGCCTGGGCAAGGGCTCGCGGGTGATCGTGACCGGTCGGCTCGAGCAGCGCAGTTGGGAGACCCCCGACGGCGACAAGCGGTCCAAGGTCGAAGTGGTGGCCGATGAGATCGGACCGAGCATCCGATGGGCGACGGCGCAAGTGACGAAGAACGAGCGACGGGGACCCGGCGAGGGAAGCCCGGGCGGGGGCGGGGCCCCCGGCGGCGGCGGTCGCGGCGGACAGTCCTCAGGGGGTGGATCCGGCCCGTCCGGTGAGGCCCAAGGGTACGGATACAGCGAGGAGCCTTTCTAACCATGGCGCGCAACAACGATCGCGGAGGCACCACCCGGCGCACTCCCAAGGACACCGGACGGCGCATCAAGAAGAAGCCCTGCGCCTTGTGCAAGGACCGGGTGGAGTGGGTCGACTACAAGGACGTCGGCATGCTCCGCAAGTACATGAGCGACCGCGGCAAGATCCGGGCCCGTCGAGTGTCGGGCAACTGCACCCAGCATCAGCGCGACGTGGCGATCGCCATCAAAACCGCCCGTGAGCTGGTCCTTCTCCCCTATACCCAGCGAACCACCACCGAGCGGCCGGGCGGCCGTGGAGGTCGAGGTGGTCGTGACGGGGGCTATTCGGGTCAGGGCGGTTCGGGAGGACGACGCGGGCGGGACGAGGAGCGTTCGCTGTCCGCCGACGCCACATCGAACGCGGTGGCCGACGACGCTCAGCGTGAACCGGTCGCCGTCGACGTGGTCGAGGAAGTGGTCGAGGTCACCGGCGCGGGCGACGCCACGCCCACTGAGGTCGTGGTCGACGAGGTCACGGTCGTCGAGGGTGAGGGTTGACATGAAGGTTCTGCTCCGAAGTGACATCGACGGTGTGGGCAAGCGCGGTGACATCATCGACGTCTCGGGTGGGTTTGCCCGCAATCACCTCTTGCCGGCCGGGAAGGCCATCGTGGCCTCGCCCGGTGTGGAGGGCCAGGCGGCGTCCATGCGCAAGTCGCGGGACCTCCGAGACGCCCGGGACCGCGAGTCCTCGGAGACGGTGGCGCGCACGTTGGTCGGCAACGTGATCACGCTGCCGGCACGGTCCGCCGGAGAGCGCCTCTTCGGATCGGTGTCGGCGCTGGACATCGTGCGTCGGGTGGAAGAGCAGACCGGTGCAGTGGTCGACCGCAAGGACCTGATCCTCGACGAGCCGATCAAGACGGTCGGTGAGCACAATGTGCGCGTCGAACTGGTGGGTGGTGTCGTGTTCGAGCTGACCGTGGACGTCGTCGCCGAAGGCTGACCAGCAGCACCGTCGCCGAAGGCTGACCAGCAGCACCGTCGCCGAAGGCTGACCAGCAGCACCGTCGCCGAAGGCTGACCAGCAGCACCGTCGCCGAAG
>Ga0307372_10007769_pt1 | contig 15273 bp, 11 predicted proteins | sample OX1MG_FD_202533 | JGI IMG/M metagenome (GOLD analysis project Ga0307372, IMG submission 202533) | Soil microbial communities from Risofladan, Vaasa, Finland - OX-1 | ecosystem: Environmental > Terrestrial > Soil > Coastal area > Acid sulfate soil | place: Finland: Risofladan, Vaasa | collected... | reverse complement strand
CGTTTCTGAACTGGACCGAACTCTCAAGGTGACAGAGGAAGTACTCCGGCATATCATCATCAGGCGCGATCCGAAATCCGCACAGAAGGAACGTGAAGAGCGTGAGGCGCGTGCCGCAGCACAGGCAGCAGCGGCGGCGCAGGCCGCGAGCGCAACCCCTGAGGCAGAAGCGCCAGCCGAGGTTGACGCGGAAGCAGTTCCTGTCGCCGAAGCAGTTCCTGTCGCCAGCGAAGATGAAATGCCCATCGCGCTCTCCCCAGAGGAGATGGAGCATATCCCACCCGCTATTGAAGAAGAAACTATCGAGGCGTAGTAAAAACGCCGGGAAGTCCAGGTGGTACCGGTGGAGGAGTGTCATAACGGACGCGATAAATCGGGTCCCAACTGAAAGGATACTGATAGACCATGAACAAAATCATGCTGATCGGGCGTCTGGGAAGAGACCCCGAATTGCAAGTCACACCAGATGGCACTCCTGTCACAAAATTTTCGCTTGCAGTCAACCGATATAGCAAAACGAGTTCAGGCGAGCGAAAAGAAGAGACAGAGTGGTTCAACGTTTCTGCATGGCGACAGCTCGCAGAAACGTGCGAGAAATACCTGCACAAAGGCTCGAAGGTGTACGTTGAGGGCCGCTTGACACAGCGCAAGTATACTGATCGCGAAGGTGTACAGCGTACTTCTATTGATGTCACTATGACTGAAATGGAGATGCTCGATCCCAAATCAGCTTCGGGCAGTTCTGAGGGCTATGGCGCAGGTTCCAGCGACAGCGGCGATCCATTCTTACCTGACTTCCCGGACGAGTAACCTGAGAACCCGACAGCGATGGTCTTCCACGTGGCCGGGAATAAATGAGGAGAACAGTCCGTGCAAAGACGATCTGAAGGCGCACCACGACGCGACCGCGCGGGTGGGCGCAGCGAGCGGCCAACGCGCCGCAAAATTTGCCAGTTTTGTCATGACCATACACGTGAGATCGATTATAAAGACGCCAGCCGTTTCATGAAGCGATACATCTCTGATCGTGGCAAAATTGAACCTCGTCGTAAGACGGGGACGTGTGCGAAACACCAGCGCCGTCTCAGCGTCGCCCTTAAACAGGCGCGACACATGGCGCTGCTGCCCTACACTGCGGAACACATTCGGGGCATGTAGGAGCAGGCGCATATGCATAACACAGTAAGGATGAAGGCATCTCCTTCGTGGTATAACAATGAAGGGTATAGAGTCTTTTATTCTTGCTGTGTTTCTCTGTTAACTGTTATGCGCATGCCGACTGGTGTCTTGAGCAGGAAGGGAATACAGGGAATATTATGAGTAGTCAGACAGAGCGGCCAACGCAACGGCCCGAAAGCCGCCGACCGCCACGCTCGAATAAAGCGAGACGTTATAATAGACAGACAGCGCACGGGGTAGAAGCCAAACGCGACGGCAAGCCGCTTGTTCTTGGTTGGGGAGGGCATCTTTCCCACAAAGACAAGATTAAAGTTCAGCGGCGTGCTATATGGGGATTTACCGCGCTTGTTGTGCTGGTGCTAATTGCGGTGCTTGTAGGAACCTGGATTGACAACAACATCATTATTCCGGGACTGCCGATTACCACTGTCAATGGACACCAGATACCGCAATCAGAGTTCCGCAAAATGGTCGCGCTGAAAACGCTGATTGAGAACAACAAGATCAACGGGCGCAACGGTTTGACAGCGCAGCGTGCCGCGCTAGAAAAGCAGGATGCCGCGGAGCTTCAGACCATCACCACAGATACCAAGACGGTTAGTACACTGAACACGCAGATCAAGGCTTTGCCTGCTGGCCCAGGCCAGAAGCGCACCGATCTTGAAAGCCAGTTGAAAACAGCGCAACAAAATTTGTCAAGCGCGCAGACCAAACACAACAATTTCACCACCCAGATTGATACGCTGGTGCAGACAACCATCCCGTTTGAGCAACAGATCTTTACGGAATCCCAGATCGCAACCGACAGCGCCACCTGGCTACAAGATGATGAGCTTATTCGCGAATGGCTGGCAAACCAGGGTGCGGCTGTGCAAAACAAGGTCAGCCCATCAGCCAGCCTGGTGAACCAGGCAATGAATGCTCTGGTGGCGAACACACCTACGACTACCACTTATAACAGCCTGTTAAGTCAGATGGGCGTCTCAAATAGTGATATGCAGCCGATGATGGTAATCATACAGCGCCGCAATAATATGCAGAACTACCTGTCATCGCTGATTGTATCACCTGCCTACCAGGTGCTGGCGCGTTCTATGACGATTGATACCCTGGCCCATGCCCAAACGATTCTGAAGCAGCTGCAAGCTGACGGTGGCAGCAACTTCGGCGCGCTTGCTAAAGCGAAGTCGCAGGATACAGCGACAGCGAGTAACGGTGGCAGCCTGGGCTGGCTGGCGCAAGGGCAGTACGCGCAGACCGAGAACACAGGCACAGTAGACAACTGGATTTTCGACCGCGCGCGTTATATCAACCAGATTAGCCCGGTGCTGGTAGAAAATGGTACCTACCGCATCGTGCAAATCTTGTCGATTGACCCGTCGCGGGCTATAGATTCGACGACGCTCCAGACGCTCCAGACCAATGCGTTGAGTGACTGGCTGTTGGAACAGAAGGCGCTTCCCGCTAACGTGCTAACGACGCCTGATTCCAATAAGCTCCTTGATCCGAACAATCTGCCGCCTACGTCGATCTTGCCATCCGCTGCGCCTGCCGCACCGACCCCACCGGCGGCGGGCTAGAGCAAAAGTAGGGACGCCCCTGGTGGGCGTCCCGCGTATTCACCCTGTGGGTGTTCTCTCGCGTGCTTTGCACGGGGGATGCGGACACCCACCAGGGGCGTCCCTACTGTTCAGAGTAAAATGGAAAACCATTCAATTCTCCTGAGATTAATATATGACAACCAGCGTTCCCGAACGTTATCAAACATACGTGACACGCGATGAACAGCTTTTAGAAACTGTCTCACTTTACCTGCACATACCTTTCTGCCATACACGCTGTTATTATTGCGATTTCAATACGTATGCGGGAATGCTACCCTTGCGCGAACCGTATGTGCGCGCACTGCTCGTTGAAATTGCCCTGGCTGGAGAACTAGCACGGCATGCTGATGGAAGTCTCCGCCGCGCGCGCACCATCTTCTTCGGCGGCGGAACGCCCAGCCTGTTAACTGTCGCGCAGATCAAGCGCCTGCTGAGCGCCTGCCGCGCAGCTTTCGCGCTCGACGAAGACGCCGAAATCACGCTTGAAGCCAATCCTGGCACGCTGCTGCCTGAACAACTGGAGGGATTGCGCGCCGCCGGCATCAATCGCCTGAGCATGGGTTCGCAGAGCTTCGACGCGCAGTTGCTCAAAACGTTGGGGCGCATTCACACGCCTGAGGAGATCACACAGGCGCTCGATTACGCGCGCTCAGCAGGTTTTAGCTCGATCAACCTGGATTTCATGTTCGGCCTGCCCGGACAAAGCATGGGACAGTGGCAGGAGACGCTCAAACGAGCGCTGGACCTGCGCCCGGAACACCTTTCACTCTATTCGCTTATTATCGAGGAAGGCACGCCGTTCTTTGACTGGACGCGGGACGGGCGCATTGTACCGGGCGACGAAGACCTGTGCGCCGACATGTATGAATATGCCGACGAATGCTTGCAGGCTGCCGGTTATGACAACTATGAGATATCGAACTGGGCCTTGCCGGGGCATCAGAGCCGCCATAACATGACTTACTGGCGAAATCTGCCCTATCTCGGCATGGGAGTCGGTGCGCACTCGTTCTACGCGGGCAAACGCTTTTCGAACGAACGCGATCCGCAGCAATACATCAATCTCCTCAAAAAGCGGCAGCTACCAGTAGTGGAGAGCGAGGTCATCGAGCGGATGCAGGAGATGTCAGAAACGGCTTTCTTAGCTTTGCGCACAGCTCAGGGCTTGCATCTGCCCACCTTTGAAAAGCGTTTCGCGGCTCCATTCGCCAGCTTCGTGGGCGACCGCCTGCGCATCGTGGAAGAAGCTGGGCTGCTCGAATATGATGAGGAATGGCTTCGCCTCAGCAAACGCGGTCGCTTGCTGGGAAACGAGGTTTTTTTGCGGCTATTGCCTGAATAATGCGCAGTAAAGGATGGGCAGGTGGGTTCAATATCAGCAGGTTGGGGCAGTTACGAAGCACTCAGTAAAGCACAATTTGAAGAGTACCGCGCGGCGGGTATAGAGGCATTGCACGCGCAATTGCTTTTTAATCGTGGTGTGACCACATCCGAGGCGATGCTACGTTTCCTGGCGGCGCGTTTTGAGGAGATTCCCGACCCACTCACGTTGATCGATATGGGTCGCGCGCTCGAACGCATCCAGCGCGCCCTGCATGATGGCGAGTATATTACTATATTTGGAGATTTCGACGCTGACGGAGTAACTTCCGCCGCGCTGATGATGCGCGCCTTACGCGCCCTCAAGCAGCCAGGCGCGCCGCTGGACTACTTCATCCCGCATCGTATCGAGGATACGCGGGGCGTGAGCAAGGAAGCGATTGCTAAGATCGCGCCGAGAGGGACGACGCTGCTCATCACCACCGATTGTGGCAGCTCAGATGTGGCAGAGGTGGAGTACGCAAAGACGCTCGGCATCGATATCATCATCACCGACCACCATCACCCGCCTGAGCAACCGCCGCTGGCGTATGCCACGATTAATCCCTGGCGGCCAGATTGCACGTACAGCGAACGCTACCTGTGCGGCGTGGGCATTGCCTTTAAGCTGGCGCAGGCGCTGTTTCGCGCGTATGGGCGCGAAGAGGAGGTGCGCGCATTGCTCGACCTGGTTGCCATCGGTACAGTCGGCGACGTAGGGCAATTGCTGGGTGAAAATCATACACTGGTGCGCCTGGGTTTGCAGCAACTCAACAAGACGACTAATGCCGGCCTGAAGGCGCTGATGCAGGTCGCTAATCTGCGTATGGGCAATTTGCGCGAGCGCGACATTTCCTACGCGCTGGGGCCGCGCATCAATGCTGCCGGACGCATGAAACACGCGAGCATCGCCTTTGAACTGCTGACTACCGACGACGAGGCAGAAGCGCAGGCACGCGCCAGAGAGTTGGAAGAACTCAACCAGGCGCGCCAGCAGATTACGGACGAACTGATGAAGCGCGTGCGCGAGCAGGCGCAGGGCCAGAGTGATAACCAGGTCGTACTGGTCTACGGCGATAAGAAAGAGTGGCCAGAAGGCATTATCGGGCTGGTGGCAGGCAGGCTCTCGGAAGAGATCAGACGCCCGGTCTTCGTGCTTAGCCAGGACGGTGAAACGAGCCGGGGTTCAGCGCGCAGCCACGGAGATTTCAATATCATCGAGGCGTTGCGCAGCCGCGCCGACCTCTTCGAGCGTCACGGCGGACACGCGCAGGCGGCAGGCTTCACCATCCCCAATAGTAACATTGAAGCTTTGCATGCTCACCTGCTCAACTGGCAAGGCAACGGCGCAGCATCCAATGAAACGGCGGAGGAGATACCTGATCTTGCCGTAGTTGTGGTCGAACAAGAGAGCAGCCTGCCATCTATGGCACACATGGTAGATCTCGTGATTACTAAGCCAGAGAGCCAGCTTACTTACGAAGCCTTCACAAAAATCAGCCAGCTCAGCCCCTTTGGATCGGGCAACCCCGAACCTGTTTTCCGCATGGAGGGATTGCGCCTGGCGCGTCGCTGGGCCAGTGGCCCGGAGGGACGCCACCTGCGAGTGCGCCTGCGCAGCAATACTACCCAGTTCGATGGCACCTTTCTACGCGCAGGCTCGCAGCTCGAAACATATCAAGAAGGGTCGCTGGTGAACGTGATCTTCTGCCTGGAACTGTCGCGCAATACATTTAACGGCGATGGCAAACAGGATGTATGGCTGAAGATTCTGGGCATGGAGGCCATAGGATAGATTCCAGAGGCGATGATTGCACAGGTTCCCAGGGCGATGATTGCACAGGTTCCCAGGGCGATGATTGCACAGGTTCCCAGGGCGATGATTGCACAGGTTCCCAGGGCGATGATTGCACAGGTTCCCAGGGCGACCGCAAGGGTCGCCCCTACCATATACGAATATACGAGACGCGATACTGACATGATATGGGAGGAATGCTACTATGGACCCACTTTCGCTCTTCGATGTACAGGGGCAGGTCGCCGTTGTCACCGGCGGAAGCGGTGTGCTTGGTAGTGTGATGGCTCACGCGCTGGCACAGGCCGGTGTGAAAGTCGTTGTCCTCGGTTTGCATGAAGAGAAGGTAAAAGCGGTCGCCGGTGAAATTCAGGCACGGGGAAATGAGGCTACCGGCATTGCCTGCGATGTGCTTGACCGCGCCGCCTTGCAAGGAGCGCTTGAGCAGGTAACGCATACGTTTGGCGCGGTTGATATGCTCATTAATGCAGCCGGGGGCAATTCTCCACAGGCCACGACATCCGCGGAGCGGAGTTTCTTCGATCTTGATCTGCAAGGAGTTGATAGCGTTTTCGCTTTGAACTTCACAGGAACGCTGCTGAGTTGCCAGGTATTTGGACGAGGCATGGCCGAGCGCGGCCAGGGTTGTATCGTCAATGTGGCCTCGATGAACGCGCTGCGGCCATTGACGCGCATTCCCGCTTATAGCGCGGCCAAAGCTGCCGTCGCCAACTTTACACAGTGGTTGGCCGTGCATATGGCGCAAAAGTACAGCCCTCGTATACGCGTCAACGCGCTGGCTCCCGGCTTCTTCTTGACCGAACAGAACCGCTTCTTGCTCACCGACAAAGAAAGCGGAGCGTGGACAGCACGCGGACAGGCCATTCTCGATCATACACCGATGGGACATCTTGGGAAGCCTGAAGACCTGGTTGGTACTCTGTTATGGCTGGTCAGCCCGGCGTCGGCTTTCGTTACGGGGATTGTGGTGCCGGTGGACGGCGGATTTTCGGCTTTTAGCGGGGTGTAACGTAGTATAATATGCGCAGAGATCGGACCAGGGCGCACCCTTGCGGTCGCCCTGGAAATTGCCAGGTGATAAAATCGAGGACAAAGATGCCATGATCAGCAAAGGTTCAGCCACAGCCATACTGACAGAAGCAGATGTAGAACGCCTGCTGATAGAAGCCTGCCATACCTTGCGGGTCGATCAGAGGCGTGTGCTGGTGATTATTCCTGACGGCACGCGTACCGCGCCTATCCCGCTCATGTTTCGCCTGCTGTACGAACAGCTTGGGCGGCGTGTCGCGCAGCTGGACTACCTGATCGCGCTTGGCACGCATCCGCCTATGTCAGAAGAGGCTATTAACCACCTGGTGGGAGCGACGGAAGAGGAACGGCAGCAGCGTTATCCCAACACGCGCATCTTCAACCATCGCTGGAACGACGCGCAAGTTCTGCGCGCAATTGGCGTTATTTCGCGCTCCGAGGCCGCTTCGCTCACGGGTGGATTGCTTGTTGACGAGGTAGCTGTCACGCTGAACGGCTTGATCTTCGATTATGACCAGATCATTATCTGCGGGCCGGTCTTTCCTCACGAAGTGGCGGGTTTCTCCGGCGGCGCGAAATACCTGTTTCCGGGCATCGCCGGGCCGGACATCATCAACTTCACCCACTGGTTGGGCGCGCTTGTGACGAGCATGCATACCATTGGCATCAAGGATACGCCCGTGCGCCGCGTTATCCAGCGAGCGGCGGAGTTTGTCACAACGCCCATGCTGTGTATGGCGCTGGTACTCAAGGGCAAGCAGTTGCACGGACTGTATATTGGAGATTGTGAAGAGGCGTGGAGCCAGGCCGCCGATCTCTCCGCGCAATTGAACATTATCAGCGTAGCCCGGCCTTATCAGCAAGTGCTCTCCATGCCTGCCGAGATTTATGATGACCTGTGGACAGCGGCCAAGGCCATGTACAAAACGGAACCGGCTATCGCGGATGGCGGTGAAGTCATTATCTACGCGCCGCATATTACAGAGATTTCGTATACACACGGCAAGCTGATCGACCAGGTGGGCTATCACGTGCGCGATTATTTCCTGAAGCAGTGGGAGCGATTCAAAGACGTGCCAGGCAGCATCCTGGCGCACAGCACGCACGTTAAAGGGATGGGGACATATGAGATAGGCACCGGCGTAGAAACGCCGCGTATCCACGTCACACTGGCAACAGGCATTCCCGAAGAACACTGCCTGCGCGTCAATCTTGGCTACCGTGATTATCGCAACATCAACCCGCGCGACTGGGCGCAGCGCGAAGACGAGGGTATTTTGCTGGTGCCGCACGCCGGGGAGATGCTGTACAGAGCGAGAGGCACAAGATGAGCAACAACGCAAACACATCACCTGCTTTACAACGCATCATCGAAGAAGATGCCGTGGAGCAATTGCGGAGGCGCGCCGGGCGCATGGCAACGCTCGGCAGCGAGAATGGCGAGTTGAAGCTTGACTGGGTGGAAGGTGTGGCGCGCTTGCTGGCAGACCCGGTGATGTTGGAAGAGGTGGAAGGGGAGGCGCGAGACATCTGGCAGCGTGGCATACGTCACATCATCTGGGCTGGCATGGGCGGCTCGGTGTTGACAGTACGCGTGCTGACCAGCCTGGGCTTTTGTGCTGCATCTTCGCGGGAGACAGCGCAGATAGCACAGCCAGACAGCCAGGAACATATCACCATTTACCCGTTAGATAGCACCGACCCGGCAGCGTTGAACGCGATTGTACGCCAGATAGCCGGGATGAAGAACCAGGCTGATCCATTGTTTCTAAGCGAATTGCTGGCTAATGTGTTAATGATTGGCGTTTCGATGGGCATGACATCGGAGGAGCCGATTACGCATCTCGCGTGGTTCGCGGATTTGCTGGGACAAGCACAACTCCCGATGGCGGAGCATTTGATGGTGATGACGCTGCCCGGCTCTTATCTGGATCAGTTCGCGAAAGAGCATCACGCGCCCAGTCGTCCGTTGCAGCCCGACGGGGGAACGGGCACCGGCGGCAGGATGAGCGCGCCCGCGACACGCGTCTTTCTGCTGCCCGCCGCGCTCGCTTTTGTTCATCAACCTAATCCGGCAGGTCTGTTGCGCGCAATGTTGCGCCGGGCATGGGAACTATATGATGTGGAGCTTGCCACTACGCGGCCTGACGAGCATCCCTTTGCGCGCCTGGCAGCCGCTCTGAGTGAGGCCAGCACTGATGGCGCGTGCCTGTTGCTGCTGCGCATGCCTCAGGGCTGGGAGGCGCTGATAGCGTGGATAGAGCAATTGATGGAGGAAAGCCTGGGTAAAGGTGGCAAGGGTGTCGTTGTTTTTCCCTACCATGCCTATGAAGGCGACTCAATGCAAAATGTGCTGACTGCGGTTGTTACAACTGACGCAACAGATATCATAAGCGCACAATCAGACAAGCCTGTATTTGTGTTGCATCAACCATATCTTGCCGCCACAGATGCGGGTGAGCGACTGGCGGCGCTGGCGGCCAGCTTTCTGGGCTGGCAATTGAGCATGGCTTTGTTCGGTTATTTGCGTGATATTACTTTCGCGGGTCAACCGGCTGTGGAAAACTATAAGGCACGCGCGCGCGCTTTGCGCATGCGGGACAATCCGTTGAGCGCGCTGGCGGGTTGGAACGCGCAGTATACAGAAGGAAATTTGACGCTGTTCGCGCCGGAGGACACAACGGACGCGGAAACTGCAATGGCCACGCACTTTGCCGGGATATTACGGGAGGCGCGCGCCGCGCATCGTCTGAGTTATCTCGACGGTACTATCAATGGTGAAGCGTCACCGGCATTTGTGAGCATGTTCGGGCAACATTTGCGGCGTATTGGTAACGACCATTTAGGCGTTCCGGTCAAGCTGCGTCGCGCTCCCGCCGACTATCACTCGACCGAGCAGAGCGAGATGGATGGGCCACCGTCGCTGATCAGCTTGCGCCTGCTGGCGCGCCAGCACGAGCCGTGTATGATTGGGATGTATGATGATACGTTTCTGTGCGCCCAGGCGATCAGTACATGGCAGGCTATGCTGGAGCAGGGACGAAGCTGCTTTTTGCTAGTGGTCGATGGCACATTTGAAGACGCCATTGAGCCATTGAACAAGTTTTTTGAACGTGTTGTTCAGCTAACTACTCCCGGCGTGGATGCGGGGCGGTGATAGCCCAGACAACCCGGAGAGCGCCACAGATGCACAGACAAAGCCATAGCAGCCAGAAGGGCTGACTTGTATCCTTTTTGGTCTTTTCGACTTCGCGAGGAGTCCGTTCCTCCTGAATCATGCGTTTCTCCTGTGCCTGATAAATTTCGACGAACGAATAGGGTAATTGTGCGTCCCCCCGTGCGTAGGGACAGGGACGTGGGGTGGAGTGGACGCGGGGGCCTTGTGCCTGTTCCCCGTCCCCGTCGTCCCCCCGTGTGATGCTCACGGGGACAGGCTACAAGGACGCCGGGGACGCACGCGTCCCAACAGGCGTAACCCCATTTGTCCGGCAATGTCCATCTGGTTATTGATGCTTCGCTTCGACCCGGCGCATCACGGGTAGACGCCGCGGATCTCGGTGGCTTCGGCAACACGCGCCACGGCCAGCAGGTACGCGCCCATGCGCATGTTGGTGTCCTGTTCGGTGGCTTTGTTGTACACAGCCTGGTAGGAGCGCGTCATGATATTCTCCAACTGGCTGTTGATCTCCTGCTCGGCCCAGAAGAAGCGCTGCAAGTCCTGTACCCATTCAAAGTAGCTGACGGTCACGCCGCCTGCGTTAGCCAGAATATCAGGCACAATAGTGACGCCCTTCTCGTTGAGGATACTGTCTGCTTCTGGCGTGGTGGGGCCATTGGCGGCTTCGATAACCAGGCGCGCTTTGACCCTGCCGGCGTTTCTGCCGGTCAACTGATTTTCCAACGCGGCAGGAATCAGCACATCGCAGGGGAGTTCGAGCAGTTCGGCGTTGTTCACGTACTCGCTATCGGGCAAGCCTTTTAGGGTGCCATGCTCTTTAGAGTAACGCAGCGCGCGATGCACATCGATACCCCGCGCATTGTAGACGCCACCAGTGATATCGCTCAATCCAACAATTTTGCATTTGAGTTCATCATGCAGCAAACGAGCCGTGATGCTGCCCACATTGCCGAAGCCCTGCACGACCACCCGGCATTCTTCTGGTTGCATGCCCTTGTCACGCATGGCCTCGCGTGTCACTACCAGCACGCCGCGCGCGGTAGCTTCCAGGCGACCCTCGCTGCCGCCGATAGCCAGCGGTTTGCCCGTAATCACCGCCGGGACGGAATAACCACGATGCATGGAATAGGTATCCATGATCCAGGCCATGACCTGCGGGTTGGTATTCATGTCGGGCGCGGGAATATCGCTATCAGGGCCGATAAAGAGCGAGATTTCGGTAGCGTAGCGGCGTGTCATGCGCTCGAGTTCGGCGCGTGACATCTTGTGCGGATCGCAGATGACGCCGCCCTTCGCGCCGCCAAAAGGGATGCCGACGACGGCACACTTCCAGGTCATCCACATGGCCAGGGCGCGCACTTCATCAAGTGAAACTTCGGGGCTGTAGCGGATACCACCTTTAGCGGGACCGCGATTGATGTTATGCTGCACGCGGTAGCCAGTATACATCTCAACATCGCCATTGTCCATGCGGACGGGAAAGTTTACAATAAGTTCGCGTTTAGGCTTGCGCAAAATAGCTCGCATGGCCTGCGAAAGGCCGAGGCGATCTGCTGCCTCGTCAAACTGAGCGATGGCAACGTCGTAGGGGTTCACAATTTCAATCGCCATAGATACATACCTCCTGGGGTTGGCCAATCACAGGCCATCATGCTACACAGCATAGTGAAGCATCATTGCTTCTAAACAGGCCGCCTACACAGTCAAGACATCGCATAGATGCAGGCAGACAACATAGACAACATAGACAACATCGAACAATAGACATACACGAAAGCCCGCCAGAGGAAGTCAGGCGGGCCTTGACCTTAGTACATTACTTTCAGTATACCATCTACAACAGGCGACTTTCAAGTTTTGCCCCTGCCCCACTCACTGGCTCAATGTTGCAGCAGGTAAACCTCCGACCAGTCGCCAAAGTACAGGCCGGTATTATTCAGGCTGATACCGTGAACCCAGGAGGGAATTACGGCAGCCATCGCCTGGTGATCGACGGGAAGCCACCCCACATCGGTGATGGCTAGCTGTTCGGCCTGGTTGTACATCTGGATACGTGTCTGGCCTGTAATCTTTTCGGCCTGCGCTATAAGCTGGTCGAACTGCGTATTCTTCCAGTCACCACTATTGTTACTGGCCGTCGAGAGGAGATTGAGCGCCAGCCAGTCGTAGGGATCGGGGTAGTCAGCAGTCCACTGCGTAAAACCAAACTGAATAACAGGCGGTTGAGTAGCCGTTTCCTGATTATAGGCGGTCAGTTCTACCGCGTTCAGTTTGACCTGAACGCCCAGCGCATCCTGCCACATCTGTTGCAATACCTGGGCTTCGAGAGGGGAGACCTGCGAGTTCGGATACGAAAAAGTGACGGTAGGTACCTTACTTACATCGGGATACACCGATTTCAGAAGACTTAATGCTTTCGTCTTATCGAAGGGCAAACCCGCGAAGTTGGGTTGGTAGCCAGGCATACCTGGCGGGATGATGGTCGGGGCAGCTATCGCACCGCCTTTGAAGACAGCGTTGACCAGTGTAGTTTTGTCGATGGCATAGGCGAAGGCCTGGCGCACTGCCATGTTGTTGAAAGGAGGTTTGGTGTTATCGAAGAAAAGCAAATCGGTCTGTAACAACGATTGATTGGTGTAACCTGACATGTTTTTAGCGGTAGGCAAATCTTGCGGGGTGATGTTCCAGTCGAAAGCATACTGACCAGCCTGATATGCCCGGAAAGCTGTAGAGGGATCGTTGACGAAAATCATGTCTACTTCCGTCAATTTTGTCTTTGCGCCATACCAGTTCGGATTGGGAACGAGCACCATTTTGACGTTGTGATCCCACGCCTTGACCATGAAAGGGCCGGTGCCAACCCCATTGCCGGCCACATTGTTGGCCCACTTCGTCTGGCCATACTGATTGATCACCTTTTGATTGAGAGGAAAGGCTACCGAGTTTGCCATGATATCCAGGAAATACTCGGTGGGCTGCGTCAGCGTGATTTGCAGGGTCAAATCATCCACGGCCTGCACGCCTTTCAGCACCTTCGTCTTGCCGCTGGCGACATCGCTGGCCCCGACAATGTTCCCCAGAAAGAAGCTTCCAATGGGTGAATTGACTTCCGGCAGCAGCGCGCGGGTCAGGGTGTAGACGTAGGTCTGCGCCGTCACCGGCGTGCCATCCGAGAACATGATGCCGGGTTTCAAAGTAAAGGTGTAGGTTTTGTGATCAGGTGAAATAGACCAGGTAGCCTGATCCGGTATAACGTTCAGGTTTTTGTCAAACTTTACCAGTCCGGTATAGACCATACCCACCGCAATGGCAGAGTTGGCATCTGGCCCCTGGGCCGGGTCCATCACCCCGATATCGGCTGTGCCGACATTGGGAAAAGTTAGCACCTGGTTGGTAGCCAGAGTAGAAGTTGAGGTTGAGCCGGGCGTGGGTGTCGTTGTCGTGCTGCCTCCACACGCAGCCAGAATGAGCATGAACGTGCTCAAAATAACCAGAGGGAAACGTCTGGCGCGCTTAAACCGACAATAGAGCGAGTGTTGACTCACGAATCGCCTCACTTTCTGCGTGAAGTTAACTGGAGAAACTGCAAGGGAGGTAAGTCCTTGTAGACCACCCTGTCAACTTTGACAAGATGCAAGGGTATTCTTACAGCGTACTGTATCTTTTTGCCAGTAATGCAGGCAGCCAGAATACATTCACTAAAAGTACGTTCGTTTATTAGCATTCTTCACATTGGCTTGCTGGCTAATGCGCCTGATTGACTCTCGACAAGCGCCGGGCTAAAGACTATAATGAGGTAAAAGGAGTTAAAGATGGACGCAAAACAACTTTTCATGCATGGTGAATTTATACCTGTCGAGCAAGGGGTCATTTCTGTACGCACACACGGTTTTGCCTATGGAACTGGCTGCTTTGAGGGCATACGCGGCTACTGGAACGAGGAAGAGCAGCAAATTTACCTGTTCCGGTTGCGCGAACACTACCAGAGATTGCACAACTCCTGCAAAATTCTGCAAATCTCGCTCCCCTACACGGTCGATCAACTGATGGAGATCACGATCGAGCTGGTCAGGCGCAACGAACAGAAACAGAACATCTACCTGCGGCCTATGGCCTACAAGAAAGACCAGGTTATCGGCGTGCGCCTGCACGGCCTTCAGGATGACTTCATTCTCACGTCAGAACCCATGGGCGACTATATTGATACAGGCGGCCTGAACTGCGGAGTTTCTTCGTGGAGACGCATCGATGATAACGCCATACCCGCGCGCGCTAAGATCACCGGAGCTTACGTCAATTCCGCCTTTGCCAAGAGTGAAGCCATGCAAAACGGCTTCGACGAGGCCATCATGCTGACGAACGAGGGACATGTCTCCGAGGGGAGCGCGGAAAACATCTTCCTGGTCATCGACGGCGAGCTAGTCACACCACCGCCAAGCGAGAATATCCTGCTCGGCATCACACGCGACTCCATCATGGAACTGGCCTTACGCGAGCTTGGACACATTACGCGCGAGCGCCAGATCGACCGCACGGAGCTTTACATAGCGGACGAAATCTTCCTCTGTGGCACAGGCGCGCAGATCGCCCCTGTCGTGATGATCGATCATCGCCCCATCGGCGACGGCAAAATCGGGCAGATTAGCAGCGCCCTGCAAAAGCTCTACTCCGACGTGGTAAGAGGACGCTCACCCGAATATCGCGCTCAGTGGTGTACGCCTGTCTATGCCGAGGTGCCACAGAAGGCACAATAGACCACTGAATGGTCTTCCCTACATCACTCAGCATCAGTTTCTGTACTATTTCATGGTACTAAAAGACTGGTCAGGACGTGTAAGGAGTGTTGACCCATGCAAAGGGATAGGACTATTCTGCGCGCAGAATAGTCCTATCCCTGCAAATCCACCTTTCGCCAGACGTGTTGTTAGTAGGATAGGATTATTTCGAGGGTTTGCGCGTTGCTGGCAAATCAACATTTATATCAACAAAGAGCAGCGAGCATTCACAGGGAAAGGGATACATACACTCGATGATAGGCGAAGATCGTATTGCAGAACAGTTAAGTTTCACAACTCTCCCCATTATACCCATTACCAGCAACAAACATT
>Ga0307372_10007767_pt1 | contig 15274 bp, 18 predicted proteins | sample OX1MG_FD_202533 | JGI IMG/M metagenome (GOLD analysis project Ga0307372, IMG submission 202533) | Soil microbial communities from Risofladan, Vaasa, Finland - OX-1 | ecosystem: Environmental > Terrestrial > Soil > Coastal area > Acid sulfate soil | place: Finland: Risofladan, Vaasa | collected... | reverse complement strand
TGGGCGATGCTTATGGGAGTTTCTATTCGACATCTTCAATCGCCAGCCGATTCCCGCTGCGAGGCAAGCGGCATCGCGCGCAATGGCTAATCTACAATCTCTTTATGCGCAAAGCCTCGCAGACGTTGAATATTGGTTCGGTCGCGGCGCCCACGGCGGAGCCCGACGTCGCTCCTATGCCTCCTATACTGCCCGTTAAGAGCGAATGGCGTGCGGCGGTGCTCGAGGCAACAAGCGGTCTGGATCACACCTAAGCTGGAGTGACGGCCCAGACGGAACAAAAACTTGCGAACGCTGCAGTGCCGGGTAGCGGCCACACAGATCCGCGCAGAGATTGGTTGAGTTAGTTAGTGTACCCTCTCAAAACTTGATCCACGCGGGCTTGGGGGCGCCGATAGTTCAGCTAATACGGGAGCGTCATGACGATCGACCGGACGGTTCGCGTTGTCGCTGATGAGTCCGCCGCGTCAGTCGTGATGGATCGTGATGGTGCGACGAAGTCCAGCGTGGCTTATCTAACGTGACATCTCGAGTCCTCGGCGACCGCGGCCGATGTGGTTCCTCAAAACCTGACCCGCGCAGTATGCCGATATTCATAGTGTGTCGTTCCTTCAGAGTCAGGCGCAGCGTTTGCGCCATTCGTTCCGCGCGCTCAAACAGGAGGTTGACCCGTGAGTCGGAGCTCCACCGCCACGCGCCGCTCGGTGATCGTGCCCGCCCGCTCACCGCGGCCAGGGAAACCTGGTCGCCGCGTCCATCATAGCGTGGAACTTCTCGTCCATCGGATTGCGCGGCGTGGGGTAGGTGGTCTTACTGTGATGCAGCCTCATCTTCAGCATCAACTCGGCGACCTTGTAGCTGAGCGGGCCGGGATTGAGCACCGGCACCGCCAGCCGCTCGCTCAGGTAGGCGTGCGACTGATGCATCGTGGTACTGCCCAGGCAGATGACGTCGGCGCCGTCCTCCTCGATCGCCTTGCGGGCCTCGGCTTCGAGCTTGGGAAAGATCGTGGCCTCCTTGCCGGTCATGAGGTTCTCCCAGTCCATCCCCGCGGTGGCGAGTCGTACCGAGGCGCATCGATGCGCCAGTTCATACTCGGCCAGCAGTCTGCGGTAGAGCGGAACGACCGCGACGGTGCCGTCTGACATCGAGAGGATCGAGAACCTCTTGCCCAGCTGGCATGCCAGATGAAACATCGCCAGGCCCGGCCCGACCACCGGGATGCTCAGCCGCGAGCGTAGCGAGTTCATCCCCGAATCGGAGACCGTATCGATGCAAACCGCGCTGTACCCGTCACGTTCGGCGTCGATTCCAGCCTCGTAGATCGCTACGTCGAGCTGGAGGAAATCCGGGTTGCTGTCGAGCAGCGCGCCGCTACTCTTGACCGGCTTGAACTCGAACTCGATTTCGGGGTCCAGCACCTGGCCGACAAGCTGCTCCCGCCGATGGGCCATCCCGTTTTCGCTGAGCGGGAACGGCACGATGACCAGCACTTTGTAATGCGCCATGACTCGACCTCCTTGACGGGAAAGCGATTCATCCGCGCCTCACCCGGCCCCATCGAGATTCTTAGGCCGGTCGGGTACCACTTGGCAAACAGCGAGAAGCGACGAGCCTCGACTGCCGCGGATAAGGGTCGTAATCGGGTCGAACCTCGCGGCACCGACTCAGGCTCTGGCCTTGGCGAGATGCGACATCCAGACTTCGCGATGGTCCGGTTTCGAAGACCTGGAACCATCGAAGGAAACAGCATCTCATGCTATAAACATATGAACTGACCGGCTAGCGCGTGACTCAGAGCACTCGCAGACGCTGACTGTCGCGCGCCGAAGCACGCCGTGTACCTTGTCGCGTCGACCGATGAAAGGGCATGGAGGAGTGCGATGGGCAATGACGGAGTTGCCGACGCTGCGCTGGAGAGAGCGCTGCACAAGGCCGAGGAATGCTACGTAGGGGCGAATCCCAAGAGCGCCGCGTCATTCGCCGAGGCGTGCAGATGGATGCCCGGGGGAAACACCCGAAGCATATTATTCTACCCGCCGTTTCCAGTGACGATCGTCAAGGGCGAAGGCACGCGCTTGTGGGACCTCGACGGCCACGTCTATCGCGACTTTCTCGGTGAGTACACGGCCGGCCTCTATGGTCATTCCCATCCGGTGATAGCGCGCGCAGTTCAAGCCGCACTGGCCGACGGGATTTTGCTGTGCGGGCCGAACGTCTACGAGGCACGGTTGGCGCAGCTCATCTGCGAGCGCTTCCCTTCGTGCGAGCTGGTACGTTTCTGCAACTCCGGTACGGAAGCCAACCTGATGGCGATAATCACCGCCCGGATTATCACCGGCCGCACTCATCTATTGGTGTTTGATGGCGGATACCACGGTGGCGTACTCAACTTCTCTCATGGCCCGGCGCCGACCAACGCGCCGTTTCCGGCGATCGTCGCGGGGTACAACGATATTGAAGGCACGGTTGAGGCTATCGAGCGTAATGCCGGCCAACTCGCGGCGATCCTCGTCGAGCCGATGGCGGGGGCAGGTGGGGCCGTCCCCGGTACGGCCGAATTCCTGCGAGCGTTGCGCGAACTCGCGACCCGCCACGGGATCGTTCTAATCTTTGACGAGGTCATGACCTCGCGGCTCTCGGCCGGCGGTCTGCAGGCGAAGCTGGGCATAATCCCGGACCTGACGACGCTGGGCAAATATATCGGGGGCGGACTGACGTTCGGCGCCTTCGGCGGGCGCGCCGACTTTATGGCGAGCTACGATCCGCGCCTGCGGGATCCGTCCAGCCACTCCGGGACCTTCAACAACAACGTGCTGACCATGGCGGCCGGCGTAGCCGGATTGACGGAAATCTTCACCCGCGAGGCGATCGAAAGCCTTAACGCGACCGGCGACCGATTTCGGGAGCGGCTAAACGACCTTGGGCGCCGCAACCGCCTGCCCGTTCAAGTCACGGGCGTGGGGTCGATCATGAACGTCCACTTCCAGGAAGAACCCGTTCGAAAGCCCCCGGACACCGCAGCGACGCCGGCCGTTATGCGCGCACTGTTTCAGCTGGAGATGTTGATGCGGGGATGTAACTTGGCGCGGCGGGGCTTCATGAGCCTATCTGTGATGCATGGAGAGGACGATCTGGACAACTTTGCCGCACGGTTCGAGGAATTCCTGCATCAGTACCGATCGGTCCTGGCGCAGTGAGCGATGGTCGCAGACTGAGAGACGTCGCGCATGAGCGCTTAAGCCCGCCGCCGGCGCGCAATCCGCAAGGAGGACAATTCCATGGGAATGGTCAGGGCAGGCCTTGTTCAAATGAGCTTGAAGGAAAAGGCGTCTGAGAGTCCGGAGCGTATCTGTCGCAAAATGGTAGAAGCTCATATCCCGTTCATCGAGGAGGCGGGCAAAAAAGGCGTCCAAGTCGTGTGCTTTCAGGAGGTTTTCAACCAGCCCTATTTTTGCGGCTCTTATGACGCGAAATGGCATGGTGCCGCCGAGCGGGTGCCGGACGGTCCGACTGTGCGCTTGATGCAGGAATATGCAAAGAAATTCTCGATGGTTATGGTGTTGCCCATTTACGAAGAGGACATGACCGGGGTCTATTACAATACTTCCGCGGTGATCGATGCGGACGGGAAGTATCTCGGTAAATATCGCAAGACGCATATTCCACATGTAGGTAATGTTTCGGAGAAGCCGTACTTTAAGCCGGGCAATTCGGGCTGGCCGGTATTCAACACCGCCTATTGCAAGCTCGCGGTCTATACCTGCTACGACCGTCACTATCCCGAGGGATGGCGTGCCCTTGCGCTGAACGGAGCTGAGTACATCGTGAATCCTTCGGCCACGTGGGCCGGCCTGAGCCAGTATCTATGGAAGCTCGAACAGCCGGCCGCGGCTGTGGCCAACGGAATCTACATTGGCACTATCAACCGGGTGGGAACTGAGGCGCCATGGAATATCGGACGCTTCTACGGCAACTCCTATATTGTCAACCCGCGCGGGCAGATCCTGGTTGAAGCAAGCGAGGACCAAGATGAGTTGGTATTCACAGACATGGACATGGAGATGGTGCGGGAGGTGCGTACGCTATGGCAGTTCTTCAATAACCGGCGCCCCGAGACCTATGGATCTCTCGCTGACATCTGAATCGCCGCGCGCCGTGGAGGTCGAAGTATCGCCCGGGGTTTAACACAGGCGCACTTCTGCCTGGCAAAATGTTCGCTAGTGTCGTGTCTCGCAAATATCTCCAGCTACGAGGCTTAACCGTGCGCGAGAATCCACGCGGATGTCCTGTGGAAACCGCCGGGGCACCGAGGACCGACGCCTCGTAAACTTACGAGACACGACACTAGGGTATGCCAAAGAATTTGCGGGCATTGACGCAGAGAACTTTGTCGACCGACTCTGATGGCAGTGATGAGAGTCGCTCGCGGGTTGTGCGCAGGGGATCGACGAAGCCTTCGGCGTGGGGGTAATCGGACCCGATAAAAAATTTATCGTCGCCCGCGAACTGCACCATAAACGGCAACATCCGCTCTTCGGGGTCCCCGCTGATCCAGATGTTGCGAGCGAAGTACTCACTCGGCGGACGCTTCATCCGCGAGGTATGTTTCATGTACTTGTAATGGTACTCGAAGCGTTCCAGCCACTCGCCGACCCAGCCCGCCATCGATTCGATCGTGGCTACGCGCAGCCGCGGGAAGCGTTCGAAGACACCGTCGTAGACCATCGTCGCAAGCGCGATCCGAGGATCCTGTATGACGTTCATCGAGACCCACATAAAACCTGGATCGCGGTCGCGGAAGTACTCGCTTCCGGGGTAACGCGCGTGGCCGACCAGATGCAGCCCAACCCCGAGATCTAGGTCCTGCGCAGCGGCCCAGATGGGATCATAAAGCGGATCGCCAAAGCTCCTGCCGTCATGCGGCGCCGCCCCGAGAAATACCGAATGACATCCGAGCTTCGCCACGCGTTGTAGCTCGCGCACGGCCAGGTCCGGATCGCGAGGAGAGATATGCGCGGCGGGGAATAGCCGGTCCTTGTGCGCAGCGCAGATTTCCAGCGCCCAGGTGTTGTAGGCGCGGCAGAGCGCATCGGCGAGCACGGGATCCTTTACCGCAGCCTCCCACAGCAACCCGACCGTGGGATAGATAATCTGTGCGGCGAATCCCTCGCGATCGAGAAATTTCAGCCGCCGCTCCATGTCCTGCCAGTCGGCGCTGTAGGGCAGATCACGATCGAAGCTGCGCAGGTCATGTCCGGCTTCCTTCTGACCGTAGCCGACTATCGCGCTCAGCAATTCGTCGGCATCAAGCAGCCGCAACGGCCTGTTGTCGACGACCAGCCGCCGCTTCCCGGTGGCCCGGTCCTTTTCCACCTTGTAGGCCCGATCGCGAAGATGGGAATCGATATACCGCTCGAAGAGATCCAGTGGTTCAACGAAGTGGCTGTCAGCGTCGATGGCCAGCATGCAATGAGCCTCTCGATGGAATTGGTTAAAGCATGAGCACGGGCCGTTAAGGAGTGGATTTTTCTCGATAGATTGGCCGTTCAGACGATGACATACCAACACGTTCCGGCGAACTGCGGTTCTCTCTTCGTCGCAGACCGGACGTATTGATATATCACGAGCGTTGGCTTGGCCAGAAACGCGAACATCGCCATTTCCGATCAGAGAAACAGAGCGCAGTTTTCAGGCGCGTAAAGCGATTCGATCGCTATCTCTCCGGTGCCCGTAAGTTCCGTTACGGACCTGCTCATTCTGACCCACGATCGCAGGAATATCGTACGCAGCGCCGTCACCGAGCATCCGACCGCAGCCTGGCTCTTGCGCCAGGTAACCGAAGCGTTCCCGCGGGACGCCGCACCCGCACGCATCTTTCGCTCGACAAGGATTGCCCCGACTCCCGCCCGATCATGCCACGTAAGATCGGAAAGGTCGCCGCCATCCCGAAAGTCGCCGGCTTGCATCATCGCTACGAACGTCTCGCCGCCTGATTCGTGCCCGATCCTGTACTTTCTGGCATTTGCTCACGGGTGAAGGCGACTTTCTGTGGAGATTCATCGGACCGGGGATATCCAAATATTCGAGACCGAGGGCTGAGACCATCCCGGTCGCGTGTAACGCACGGCCGTGTTCCGGACCTAAGGAAAGCGTGCGATCTCGGTTGCTTGTGCTCAACGTTCGCAAATTTGAAGGTCGGAGAGCGGTTGGCAAGGGGAAAATCTTCGTCCAGGAATAAAACTTTCATAATAATTGACAATCTGAAGGAAATGTTTCAGGTTTCGACGAAGAAACGTGAGACCTTAGCCCGCGGCCGCAACGATGCGCTTTCATCCCGTATCAGGCAAGACCGAAGAGGATGCGTACAATCCGTATCAGGCAAGACCGAAGAGGATGCGTACAATCCGTATCAGGCAAGACCGAAGAGGATGCGTACAATGGCAGTATCAATAGCGAGGACGCCAACTGAGCCCGCCGAGCGCGCCCGGACAGACTAAGGAGAGACAAAATGAGCGCGATGACTGATACTAACAACGAATACGCCAGATACGGATACTCCTCGGCGCGGATCGGTTTCGGCAAGCGGCCGGCGATTTTAGTGGTGGATCTCCAGAATGCGTTTGTCGATCCTCAATACCCTACCGGCGGGCGGCCGCTGATCGTGAAAGCGGTCAAGGCCACCGCCAAGCTGCTGGCTGCGGCGCGGCCGTACGGAATTCCGGTTTTCCAGTGCGCGACCGCGTACGACAAAACCAAACTTGACCTCCCGCATTGGAAAGTCGCTATCTGCCGCGAGCTGACAATTGGAACCCACGGCGCCCAGATGGTCAAGGAGCTCCAGGACCCGTCCTATATCTTTTTTCCCAAGTGCGCACCCTCGATCTTTTTCAACACGCCGCTTTCCACCGGCCTGGTGCGGCACGGGACCGACACCGTAATCGTCACTGGCGCCAACACCAGCGGATGTATCCGGGCGAGCGTTATCGATTCGTTCTCGTACGGGTTCCGGACGATCGTGCCAGTGGAATGCGTGGGCGACCTGGAAGAGGGTCCACATTGGGCAAACCTCAAAGACGTCGATCGCCGATACGCCGATGTGGTGTCGCTGAACGAAGTGCTGGAATACCTGACGACATTACCGCGCGACGGAGGGCGCTGAGGCCAGCAGGCGATGGCCACAACCGCCGACGTAGTGATTATCGGGGCCGGCGTCACGGGCGCCAGCATCGCGTTTAACCTGGCCAGACGTGGGGTAACCAACATCGCGGTGCTCGACAAGGGTGCCGTGGCGTCGGGCGCCACCGGCAAGAGCTCCGCCTGCATCCGGCAGCATTACTCGACCGAGGTCACGGCCCGAATGGTGCGCCGAAGCCTCGAGGTCTTCGAGAATTTTACGGACCTGGTCGGCGGCACCGCGAGTTTTGTCAAGACCGGCTACCTGATGGGGGTGGGTGAGCGCGACCAGGCGGCGCTCAGGAAGGTGGTGGCAATGCAGCAGCAGGCCGGGATCGGAACCAGGCTGGTCTCGCCGCAGGAAATCAGGGAGATAGAGCCGCGGGTGCGGGTAGATGACCTGGTCGCAGGCGCTTACGAACCCGATTCAGGCTACGCCGACCCTTCCGACACGACCAATTCATTCATGCGCCGCGCGCGGGAAATGGGCGTGCGCCTGTTTCAAAACGCCGAGGTTGCGTCGCTCAAAACGGCGGGCGGCAAAATCAGCGAGGTCGTGAGCAGCCGGGGAAGCTTCTCGGCGCCGGTGGTGATCAATGCGGCAGGTGTGTGGGGCGATCGTATCGGCGCGATGCTGGGGGTCGAGATTCCGATCACCGTGTGCCGCCATCAGATCCGCCTCATCAAACGTCCCGAGAGCGCCGCGGCGACGCATCCGATGTTCTACGACTTCATCCATCAATTCTACAGTCGCCCCGAAGGCAAGGACCTCACCTTGATCGGAACTCTCGACCCGGCCGAGGTCAAGGATCGTATCAACCCGGACGATTACGCTGATGCCGTGGACTTCGATCAGACGGCGGAAGTACTGAGCGCACTTTGCGAGCGGTTCCCGAGCTTCGAGGCCGGACACTTCCACAGCGGCTATTCGGGGCCGTTCGACGTGACGCCGGACTGGCATCCAATCATGGATGAGGCGCCAGGGGTCGGGGGTTTCTTCCTGGCGTTGGGTTACAGCGGCCACGGTTTCAAGCTGGCGCCGGCGGTGGGCGAAATGATGGCCGAACTGGTAATCAGCGGCAAGCGGGCGGAGTCCGATATCAACGCCTTCCGTTACAGCCGGTTTGCCGAGAAACGTCCGATACGCGGCATGTACGATGAAGGCCTGATGGGGTAGCCGCCGGCAGGCGAGCTTCGAAGGAAATCTTTGCAGATGTCAGTGAACGCTCAGATGGAACGGACGTCCGCATCGAATCTTTCGACGCTCATCGAGCCGATAAAAATCGGCAAGCTTACCCTCAAGAACCGCATCGTGATGGCGCCGATGTGCTCGCGCCTGCCGACCCCCGAAGGCGAGGTCACTCAGGCGATGATTGACCATTACCGCGAGCGCGCAGGGGGCGGCAACCGCCTCACAGCAAACTATAAAAGTAATCGCAAATGAGATCCCAGATGAAATCCCGAATAGGTATGATTTTCGGATTGCTCCTGGCGCCGCTGGTCATGTTCGCGCCGGCGACGCACGCCCAGACCGATGGCGGTCCGCCGTCGGGCGCTAGGTCGCAGTGGCGGGCAATCCGGCAGGAGAGGAAGGCGGCCTGCGTGAACAAGGCGGCAGGAACACCATGCTCGTTTTCCCGCGAGGGGCAAATGGTCAGCGGTATCTGCCGCGCAACGCGGCTTGGGAAACTGGCTTGCCACACCGGCAAGGGCGAGCGAGGTCAGGGGATGCACGGTTCGATGGGCGGTGGAATGCCATATGGCAATGCCCCTCCGCAGTGATGCCTTGCGAAGTCTTGCAGCCCGCTGTACGCTGCTGCGGCGCGAGGCCTGAAGGTCAATCATAAGCGTGTCTACCGACTGTATCATGAGGAAGGACTGAGCATGCGTTGGCGGCGGCCGCGCCAGCACGTGAGCGGCTGCGCGCGATTTTTACGAGGACTCCGCGTCGCCAGCACGTCGCGCCGTTCAGCAATGATGCAGCTCGCGCTTATGTGCGGGGGCCTCGCGCTCGCGACCTGGGGATGTGGTTTTCTGGACATGGTTTTCAATGGCGAAGATTCACAGACCATGCGGGAAACAGAGGTATGTGATGACCTCGCCTCTGAAAACCCCTCTGAGATTCCCTCGCTGGTCGAGCTCCGGACCGATAAGGCCGGCTCAACCCGCTATCGCGAACTAGGACTCAGCGGCAACGACGTCGAGCCGCAATGGGTTCCGATGCCGAACCAGCAGGCGGATGCCACCGGGTGGCTGCAGGCGGCGAATTTCACCAAAATGGATTTTCACCCGCCGCTCCAGCGTGCACTGACGCCTGGTTCGGTGACCTACGTCGCCTACGCACCGGCCGACGCACGCGACGAGACGGAGCAGGGGCAACTCAAGACGCTCAATTCGGCGTTTGGACCGGAGTTTGGGACCTTCCACTGGAACGGCCGCGTTTATCGTTATTCCGCTGTGCACAAGCTGCCGTGCCTTCCGCCCCCGCAGTAGCGAACCTGTCGTTACGGAAAATCGCATCGGAACCTTAATTTGAGGAGCCTGCGAGGATCGATATCGAAGTGATGCCCTGAAGTAAGACGGGCTTCAATTTGAATTTCGGCACTGAGCCGAGTTCCAACTACCTTTAGTAAACGGTCACTTCCACCGTCGGAGCCTGGGGCAGATTCAACTCGAACACCGTGCCGCAGCCGTATAGGTTGGAACAAGAATTCGGGCCGCCTCCAATGGTCGTGCCGTAAAGCCTGCCCCACTTATCGGCGAGCAGGCTGGCTCCAGGTCTTACGCCGTCATCATTTGCGCCATAGCTCCACAGCACGCGCTCGCTCCATTGGCTTTGTTGGCGGGCTGGCGGAGTAAGCTCGAACACCGTGCCCGCCAAGCAGTAAACGCCTATGCACGCTCGATACTGGGTAAGGATGGACCATTGTAGTGATAGTCTTGGCGACACGCCTGCATCAGCGCGCGCATATTTTGCCGGAGTTCCTCGAGCGTCGGCCGCCCAACAAACCACCAACCATCATAGATCGCATGGATCGTCAGGTCAGGAGCCAGGGAGAAGGTATAGGGAAGGGCGACCAGGCCGTATCTGAAATCTGGTGGGGTCACTTCCACGATATCGAGCTGCCGGATGGCCTGACGCTCGTGGTCACTGAGAAACGTATACGTCGCAGCCAGTCCGGTGCGGAAGGCCGCGCTGACTTCCGGCGGGTCGGTGCTGACGACGGCCAACTTACAGTAATTGACCTGCAAGTCCTCCTGTAATTCGACGAAGCGCCGCAACTGCAACGCGCATTTCGGTCACCAATAGCCACGGTAGAAGCTCAAGATCAACGGAAAGCCGCTCGCCAGTTCAGACAGCGTGATCAATTGCTGGCGATGATCGGGGAGCGTCAAGTCCGGGAATCGTTTACCCACAGTGAGATCGGAATGCATAGGCATCTCCTTTCATGGCATGGCAATGACCAATGGCGGCTGAGCGGTTTTCCTAGCGTGACCGAAACAACGCCACCAGGAAATAGCGCCGAGCGTCAAACCAGGTACGACGCAGAACGAGATTGGCCCTGTATCCTAAGTCGCGGACTTCATCCAAAGTATACTTATACGAACTTTCCGTATGAATAGTTTCATCTTTGCGAAACGATATGGCTTGCTCGATCTTGACGATGGGCACGTGCTGAGGCAGCCGACTGCGGAGGTGCATCTCAATACGTCCCCTCTCAGCGTTGTAAAGGGCCACATGCTCGAAGCTTTGCGGGTCAAACCGCCCGCCAAGTTCATAATTAATACGGTGGAGGACATTCTGGTTGAACGCGGCCGTGACGCCCTGGGCGTCGTCATAGGCTGGGACGAGAATCGCGGGCGATTTTTTCAGGTCGATGCCCAGGAGAAAGACGTCCTCAGGTCCCAGAATGGCCGCCGTGCGCCGGAGGAACTCGACACTTTCTTCAGGCGTGAAGTTCCCCAGACTTGACCCGAAAAAGGCCAGGGCTTTCTTCTCCAGTTGAAACGCCTGAATGACTTCCGGTTCTCCCGCGAAATCGGTATGCATGGCACGAATCTCAATATGGGTATATTCCTGCAGGAGTCGGTTGGCCGTGTGCCATAGGATTTCTCGAGAAATGTCTAGCGGACAATAGCGAAACGGTTGCCCCGCCCGTTCATACGCCGTGAGGAGGTGACGGGTCTTTCTCGCATACCCGGAACCGAACTCCACCAGCGCCAGGTGACCAATCTCAGCATGTATCTCAGCGGCATAGGTGCTGAGAATCTCCTGTTCTGCCCGGTAGAGATAGTACTCGGGCAAGGCGCAAATCCGCTCGTAGAGTTGGGAGCCGCGCTCGTCATAAAAATACTTCGGCGGCAGCCATTTTGTGGGGGCGGTTAGGCCAAAGGCCACGTCCCGCGCAAAGGTGTGCCGGTGCACCGCTACATCCATGTCCTGAAACTGAAATCGCTTGTTGGAAACGGCCGCGGTCTCCATAACTATCCTTTACCACGATCTCGTACCCATCGTCGTGGCGGACTTTGAGCCCTTGTCATCCGAGCCATGCTGTGGTTGCTCGACCTGGCTTCGGCAGCTCGTCGACTCGCCTGGACAAATTGCAGGCGCGCTGTCCCACTTTGCGGGCATAGAGCTTACTCCCGGATCGTTCTGGCGAGCCGGATCCCCATGAACTGCCATCGGGCATCGGTGGGGAAAAAGTTCCGATAGGTGGGGCGAATATGCGAGACCGAAGTCGCACACGACCCGCCGCGCAACACAAACTGGTTAACCATAAATTTGCCGTTATATTCCCCCTGCGCGCCTGGTGCGGCGGTGTACCCGGGATAGGGAGAATAGTGACTTTGGGTCCACTCCCAGACGTCTCCAAAAATTTGGACCAGCGGTAGGGCGGTATCGATCTGGCTGATGGGGACGGGATGGAAGGTTTGGTGCTCTACGAAATTACCCCTGATCGGCAGGGGCGTCGCCGCAACCTCCCATTCGGCCTCGGTGGGCAATCGCGCATCGGCCCAGCGTGCGTAGGCGTCCGCTTCGTAGTAACTGACATGACACACGGGTTCGGCTTCCGGCACGGGTCGCATCCCGGCAAGGGTCATCATCCACCAGGTGCCATCCCGCTGTTCCCAATACAGCGGGGCCCGCCACCCTTCGCGCTGGACCGTATCCCAACCCATGGACAGCCACAACTCCGGCCGTTCATACCCCCCATCGGCCATGAAGGCCAAATACTCACCGTTGGTGACCAGCCGCGACGCCAACTCGAACCGCTCGACAAAGCTCCGATGCCGAGAGAATTCATTATCGAAGGCGAACCTATGACCATCGTGGCCAATCCAGTAGACGCCTTCGAGAAAGCTCACCCATCGGAGTGGGCCCACCGTCGGCACACGTGTCGGGATGTCGTGGCTTACATACGCAGGTCGCAGGGGATTGCAGGCGAAATTGTATTTCACATCGGTCAAGAGTAGTTCCTGATGCTGTTGTTCATGGTGCAAGCCGAGCTCGACGACCGGAGACCAGCGCTCGAGCGTCTCGCCATGCAAACCTTCCAAAAAGGCGGTCATATGCTGGTCCACATAGGCTCGATAGCGATAGACCTCCTCAACGGTTGGACGTGAGAGTAGCCCCCGTTTGGGGCGGCAATGCCGCTCACCAGCCGCCACGTAATAGGAATTGAAGAGATACGCATAGGAGGCATGCGGCGATCTATAGCGCGGAGAGGCCAGGGCCAGAATAAAGGTTTCGAAAAACCAACTCGTGTGTGCCAGATGCCACTTAGGGGGGCTCACATCCGGCATGGCCTGAATGACATAATCTTCCGTCACCAGAGGCTGGCAGAGCCGCTCGGTAAACTGTCGCACCTGATGGTAACGCCTGACAAGGGTCTCCTGCTGGGCAGTCTCACCGAGATCGGAGGGGACAGTCGCGCGATGGGTACTGTGTATGATGGACACATTCCTTTCCTCTTCCACTTGTCCTTCACCTCGACACCAGATCAACTCCACGCTTGGCGTTTGGCGGGACAAATCTTCAGTCGGTTCTCCGTTCTAGACTGGTCAAGACCCCCCTCAGGACATCCGCTTTGACGTAAAGACGCGGATCCCGGATGCCGCCTCTTCAGCCTCGCGATTCTCGCACGAGATCCACTAACTCGCCAAAACTCTCGATGACATGGTCCGGCGCGCATTGCAACAGCGCTTCCCGCGTGCCAAAGCCGTAGGTGACGGCACAGGTCTTGGTGCCAGCCGCCTTCCCGGCCAGGACATCGGCAGGGGTGTCGCCGACCATCAGGGCGTGCGGTGGCGCACAGTGTAATGCGGCGAGGGCGGCAAGTATGGTGTCGGGAGCGGGCTTGAGGCGCAGACCAGGGCTGCCGCCCTGGATGTGCTGGAAGAAGCGGATGAGGGCGAGCCGCCGCAAGACGATCTCTGCTTGCCCTGACTCTTTGGTGGTGACGACGCCGAGCGTGAAGGTGGACAAGGCCTGTAAGGTGAGGATAACCCCAGGGTAGGGTTGGGTCTGACGGGCGTCCTGCCTGGTATACGTGCGGCGGTATGCGGTCAGGAAGGTGCTGAGCTGCGAAGGTGACAGCATACCTCCGAGCTCGCTGAGCATCTTGGCGAGCGGTTCGCCGATGTGCTGGGCAATCACGGTGGCGCTGGGCGGGATCCCACCGACCACAATCCGCCAGGCGTGCTGAAAAGCCACAGCGATGTCCCGCCGGGAATCGACCAGCGTGCCATCGAGGTCACACAAGATGGTGGTGGTCGTCATGATCTCGCCTCGCGCCCCAAGCCTCCTCTTTCATGCCTCTATCCAGGAATTATACTCAGGCCATCGCCTCCCGCTGCGGGCTGGGGATACCGCCGAAGGCACGGCATACGTCGTCGGCTACAGCTCAGCAGTGTCGAGGAATACCAACAATGCTGCGCGCGGTGATGGAACATATCTATTCGTTACCATCGCGGTTGATTGGCGAACGGGCACGGTACGCGATCGGCATATAATCCGCACGCTGGTACGCAAGCCTGGGCGCGTTTGCCCCGTTGGCGCGAAGAGCTATTTTCCAAGCGTAAGCGGCCAATGGTGCGGGAGCAAACAAATCTGGCACCGGGGATAAATGACGCGCCAAACACCGCACGCCGGCCGCTGGGCGGCGAGAAACAAACTACCTAAATTAGCGGTTAGACGAAGGTGAACCGGGCCAATTAACTTTGACGACAACCGGCAAGAGTAATTGTCGCGATTGGCAAAAACAATTCACGCGGTACACTCTAAAATCGGTGCCCATGCGCAACGCCATATTCTATCTGACGTATAACGGGCTCTATAATTTCACCAATGGCATCGGCACGCAAACACAGCTCCTGATCAGCGGCTTCGAAGTGCTGCGGGAGATGCTGGTCAGACGATATGGCCCCATCGATGTGCATGTGATCTGCCCCTCGCCCGATGCGCACACCTGGGGTTATGATCACGCCTTCTTTCAGCGGCAGCAGGAACGTCTCGCGCGACTCGGCGGGCACGTGCATCTCATTCCGTACAAGCGGGACCCCACCCAAGATCTCTGGGAAATCCCGTCCTGGAAGGCCCTCTGTCAGAACGTCGCACCGCTGTTGCATACCCTAGCGGCGGCCTATGAGCGATCGTTGATCATCTGTGTGGACCAGCCCTGGTTGCAGACGCCTTATGCGCTTGGAATGAGCCAGAGCCTGCCGCGTCAGGTCGATGTGCTCTTGGTGCTCTATAGCACCGCATTTATCCGCCACTGGGAGACGCCTGACGCGGCAGAGATTGCCTGGGAACAGGAAGGGCTTGAGGCATCACAGCCCGATTCGCGGGTAGCGCTTGCCGACATTTGCCCGTCGTTTACCTCGCACCTCAAGACGCACTTCCGGCTGTCGGCGGGGCAGTTCGCGCCTTACACTTCGAGCATCCTCGTGGATGACCCCACCTTTGTCTTACAGGACGAGACCGTCGTGCGCACAACGCTGCAGGCCTATGGCATCCCCCTCGATGCGGATCTGGTATTGGCATTTGGCAGAGCCGCACCGATCAAAGGATTCGAGCGGCTCATTCCCGCCCTTGCGC
>Ga0307372_10007766_pt1 | contig 15275 bp, 14 predicted proteins | sample OX1MG_FD_202533 | JGI IMG/M metagenome (GOLD analysis project Ga0307372, IMG submission 202533) | Soil microbial communities from Risofladan, Vaasa, Finland - OX-1 | ecosystem: Environmental > Terrestrial > Soil > Coastal area > Acid sulfate soil | place: Finland: Risofladan, Vaasa | collected... | reverse complement strand
CGCCCAGCCACAGCACCCTCCTGATCAGTCAGGCGTTGCGACAATCACTTGAGCCCAGGTTGTCCATTTACATCTGGAATGCCTCGACAATTGCCTGCCCGTGATCTCTAGCCTTGTCCCCCGCTTCTCCGCAAGGCGGTAACTACATCCGTCGCAATAGGACGGCATGATCTTCGCCGTCCTCCAGGTGGGCGTCGATCCGCCAGCCGGTGCCATCGACTAGCGCGGCCATCTGGCCGGACGGGATGTTGTATTGATGCCACCAGGGGGTGACCAGATCCCGGTAGTGGATGCGCAGAACCACCCGAGGCGAGTCTTCCGGGGTCACCGAATCACCTATCAGGACGGCGCCGGGTGCGGCCAGCTCAGCCAGGCGCCCCAGCAACTGCCGGTTACCGTCCCACGAACCGCCCAAGCCGAGGTTGCCGCACAGCAGTAGCAGGGCTGCCCACGCTTGATCGGCTGGCGGGTCATTCACATCACCGAGGCGCACATCGGCCAGGCCCCGGCGGCGGCACACATCAGCCGCACCGGGCGAGGCCTCCACCGCGGTCACCGCTAGCCCGCGCTCTTGCAAGTACAAGCCTGCCCGGCCAGCTCCAGCTCCGAGATCGAGGACGGGGCCGCGTTCGATGCGCGGCAGGAGTTCCCGATCCCACCACTCCCACCGCTCGAAGCCCCGGAAGAACCATTCGGGATGCATGGCAGGTCCGGTCCGACCACCTTTTGCCTCAAGTACCAGCTCCGGTACCTCCTTGCCGTCCAGGTAGTCCAGCAAAGCAGCTCCGAAAGCGTCGGTCGAGGGATCGATCACAGGTCCCATTCTCGTCGGGCGCAGCAGCCGTGACAGCAGCGTCGTTGAACATCACCGAGGCGCGCTCGCAGGATGCCCGATGAACTAGCTAGGCAGGCTCGGTGACGCTTCGGGACGAAGATGCCGCCGGTTCAAATCCGGCTACCCCGACCACGTAGTACCAGGTCAGAGATCTGTGCCTGCTTCATGACTCTCCTTGTGCGCGCAGCATGTCCAAATCTGAGAGCAAGTTGGGAGCGCAGTGAGCCTGCGCGATCCCTGTAGATGCTTGACACCTTGGTTATGGTTCTCGGGCGGCAGGTTGCGGACGCGGTTCCGGGAGCTGGCTGACGGTAGTTCCGGTAGGTGGGCGGCACTCCGGGCTGGTTGCCAGGCTTTCTGGCGTTCCTGGCGGTTCGCTATTGTCTGTGTGATCTTGTCGGACAACGGTAAGGTATTCACGGCGCGTTTCGGCGCGTACCGTCGGCCCGCGCTCCGGCTATGGCCGCCTACGGGAGCCCGCATGGCTGGCGATCGCTATGGGCGACCGGCGAGGGAACGATCCGCTATCGTCCGGATTGAGGGTCAGGCGAAGGGAAGCTGATGACGCAGCGGATCTGTGTGACGGGTGCGAACGGACTGGCGGGCCGGGCCGTGGTGCGGGACCTGCTCGAGCACGGATATGACGTGATGGCGACCGATATCGTGGCGCGGTTCGGCGAGGACGACGTGCTTCGCGCGGACCTGACCGACTACGGCCAGGCGGTCGAGGCGCTCACTGGTGCGGATGCCGTCGTACACATGGCGAACATCCCGGCGCCTGGCTTGGCCACCCCCGCAGTCACGTTCAACGCGAACATGACGATGAACTTCAACATCTTCCACGCGGCGGCGAACCTGAAGCTAAGCCGCGTGGTGTGGGCCTCCAGCGAGACGACGCTGGGCCTGCCGTTCGACGTACCACCGCGTTATGCCCCCGTGGACGAGGACCACTATCCGGTGCCTACCTCAACCTACGCGCTGTCGAAGGTGGCCAGCGAGACGGTCGCCGCGCAGATCGCACAGTGGTCCGGTATCCCGTTCGTGGCGCTGCGCTTCTCTAACATCTGGGAGCCGAAGTTTTATGAGGAGTTCCCGTCCTTCTGGGACGATCCGCTGCTGCGCAAATGGAACCTGTGGGGCTACATCGACGAGCGGGACGTGGCGCTGTCCTGCCGGCTCGCGCTGGAAGCCGACGCTGACGCGGTGGGACCGCAGTCTTCGTTTATCATCGCGGCGGCCGACACGGTGATGAACCGTCCCTCCGCTGATCTGCTCGCCGAGGTCTTCCCCGGCCTGGCACTCACGCGTGACGTCGGCACGTTCGGCACGCTGCTCGCCATCGACCGCGCCCGGCAGGTCCTCGGCTTTGAGCCGGAGCACTCCTGGCGGAACCACATCCAGGGCTGAGCCCACCAGGACCAGTGACGGCAGCCGGGCCCGGGCGCGCCCGCTCAAGCGCTTTTCCGAGGATGACGACATCCTCGTCGAATGCGGGGGCGGGCATACGCCGAGGCGCGCGGCGGCACGCAGAGCCCGCGGGATCGGACAGACGTTCAGCGACTGATCGAGTTTGATCTGTAACCGCTGCGGGACGCCGGCTCCTATCTGCGCGCGGTGGCCAGGCAAGTGCCATGGACCAACTCCCCGCTACCCGAGAATGCCCCCGAAGTACGGCTCTGACCTGGTCATACAGCCTGAAGATGATCTACAACGGATCGTACAGTTTTCGGACAATCAAATTAAGAAATCATGTATTCGTATACAATCCCTACCATGTCTCAGCCAGAAGCCGCCGTTACGCCGCGCCGGTCGACACGGCGACGCAAGCCTGCTGGCCGTGTGGCGGTGCTTGACGGACTGCGCTTCGTCGCTGCCTCGATGGTCGTGTTCTACCACTATGCGGGGGTGAGTTTCGCTCGCATCGGGCACCAGGGCAAGACCGTCGTATCGGGGTGGGGGGCGCCGGCTAAGGCCGAGTTCCCGCCGCTCGTGCACCAAATGGCGATGTTCGGCGGAACCGGAGTCGAGCTCTTCTTCATGATCAGCGGCTTCGTGATCTGCATGAGCGGCTGGGGACGTCGGCCCGCCGACTTTTTCATCTCCCGGGTAGTCCGGCTGGTGCCCGCGTACTGGGCCGCGATCGGCTTGACGGCTGTCGTCCTGATCGCTCTTCCGCGGCTGACGGACGGCGTCCGGATCAGCGCGGTGCTGGCGAACCTGTCGATGGTCCATACCAACTACGGCGTGCATAACCTGGAGCCCGCGTTCTGGACCCTGCTCGTCGAGCTGACGTTCTACCTGCTGTTCGGACTGGTCGCCATCGGCGGGGTCACGTACCGGCGGATGGTCACTTTCTGCGTGCTCTGGTCCGTCGGGTCGTTCGTGGCGGCCGGATCGAGATTCCCGCTGCTCGTGCTCGTGCTGATTCCGAACCACGCCGCCTACTTCATCGCGGGCATCGCGTTCTACCTGATCTATCGTTTCGGCGGGAACTTCCTGCTCTGGGCGATCGTCTGCTACTCGTACCTGATCGCGATCCAGACCCCGAGCTCGAACTCGCCCTGGCCCGTCATGGTGCTCGTGACCGCGTTCTTCGTCATCTTCACGCTGATCGCGACGCACAACCTGGACTGGATCAAAGGCCGCTGGCTCATGGTGGTCGGTTCGATGACCTACCCGCTGTACCTCATCCACCACGACCTTGGTTACATCGTCTTCTCATACTTCCGCGCCTATGTTCCGGCGCCTGAGCTCGCGGCGGCTACCTACGGCCTGATGCTCGTGTGCTCCTGGCTCATCTACCGGTTGATCGAGCGGCCACTCGCTCCGTTGCTGAAAGCGAAGCTGACCGAGGCGGTCAATGCCGTGCGGGAGTCTGGGCCGCCGTCCCGCGGCCCGCGGGCCTGGGCGGTCCCCGCCACCAGCGGGCTGGCCACCAGCGGGCTGGCCACCAGCGAGCCGGCTGCCGCGGGCGGTGCCGGCGGTGACAGGCGGGAGGTCCTTACGGGTAGCCCGGACTTCGGGTCCGCGCCCGCGGCCACTGGCCCGCAGTACCAGCCGGGTGATCCCGGCAACGGCGGCGCGCAGAGCGGAACTGAGGTCGGAGTCGGCGCGCATCGGTATCTCTCGGATTAGCCGCTGGCGGATTGGCCGCTAGCCGAACCTCGGCACCAGCGTCAGCATGGTGACCTCCGGACGGCAACTGAACCGGACCGGCGCGTACGGTGAGGTGCCAAGACCAGCCGACACGTGCAGGAAAGCGCGATCCCGCTGGCCAGGTCCGCTGGGATGCTGATGCAGGCCACGGGCACGAGCGGTGTCGATCCCGCAGTTGGTCACCAAGCTTCCGGCGCCGGGCAGGCAGATCTGGCCGCCGTGGGTGTGGCCGGCGAGCAGCAGGTCGAAGCCGTCGGCGACGAACCTGTCCATGACCGCCGGCTCCGGCGAATGCAGCACGCCGAGCCGCACGTCCGCTGCACGGTCCGCGGGCCCGGCGACTTCGTCGTACCTATCCCGTCCGATATGCGAATCGTGCACGCCAGCGATCTCGATGTCGAAGTCCCCGACTTTGATCCTGCCGCGCCGGTTGTTCGCGTCCATCCAGCCAGCGGTCTCCATGCCCGCGCCGAGCTCGGCCCAGGGCAGGTCAGGGACATGGCGCCGGTGCTCCTGCGCGCTGGTGCGCCAGAGGTAACGCGCCGGATTCTTCGGAACCGGCGAGTAAAGATCGTTCGAGCCGAACACGAACGCTCCCGGCCGGTCGAGCAACGGCCCGAGCGCGTCCAGGAACGGCGCGACGGCGTGCTTGTGGGCGATCGAGTCCCCGGTGTTGACGACGAGATCGGGCTGGAGTGCGTCCAGCGTCCGCAGGAACGAGAGCAGCCGGTGCCGGCCAGGGGTGAGATGCGCGTCGGAGATGTGCAGGATCCGCAGTGGTCTCGAGCCGGCTGGCAGGACGGGGACCTCGTACCTGCGGACGGCGAACCAGTTGCGCTCGACGACCGCCGCGTAGCCGAGCACGGCGGTGCCTGCCACGGTGGCTGTCCCGAGTAGGGCATGTGGACGCATCCACATATGGTGCCACGTCAGGTGCGGTTACCCGGCCCGGAAGGACAGGACGGCGGCAAAGCGGGCAGGATTAGCTCCATGGCTGAGCTGAAGGAACGACTCCGGGCCGACCTGACCGCGTCGATGAAGGACCGCGACGAGCTGCGAACCCGGACGCTGCGAATGGTGCTGGCCGAGATTTCCAAAGAGGAGGTCTCCGGCGCGGTCGCGCGAGCGCTTGACGACGCCGAGATCGAGCGGGTGCTGGCCCGTGAAGCCAAGCGGCGCCGTGAGGCCGCTCAGGCATTCCAGGACGCTGGACGGTCCGATCAGGCCACGGCGGAGCTTGCCGAAGGCGAGGTGCTCGCCGAGTACCTGCCTGCCCAGCTTGACGACGCCGAGCTGACCGCGCTCGTGGCCAGCGCGATCGCCGAGTCAGGAGCCGCCGGGATGCCGGCCATGGGACAGGTGATGAAGCTCGTCACCCCGCAGGTGGCCGGGCGAGCCGAGGGCGCCAGGGTCGCCGCCGAGGTTCGCCGCCAGCTAGCCGGAAGCTGATCGCCGGGCGGGCGCGGTCCCGCTGGCCTGCGCGGGCCAGCGCGGGTCAAGCGAGCTAGTGGTGGCCGCCGACCTTCTTCTTCGGCTTCTGTGGCGGAGCCGCGGGTGCCTGGCCTGCTCCCGGCTGGAAGTAGGCCGGCGGGTAGCCGAAGTTCAGTGCCGGGCCTAGTGCGGCGTGCAGGAAGCTGTACTGCCAGGTGGACCCAGGGGCCATGTCGCCGTACATCTGGCCGCTGCAGGTCACGTAGCCACCAGGGAATGGCCGGTAGGTCGCCTGCGGACAGCCGAGCATCTTGCCGGCGCCGGTCGGATTAGTCGGGTTGAACACCGAGACGTAGCCGACCAGCGTCGGCGTATAGCCGGCGAAGGCGGCGTAGTAGCCGTCGTTGGCCGTACCAGTCTTGGCCGCGGCCGGCCGGCCGATGCCGCGCCCGGCCGCGGTACCGCTCGTCAGCACGCCCTGTAGCACGTAGTTGGCCGCGTTGGCGACGTCCTGGGAGACGACACGGTGGCAGCCAGCCGACTCGACCGGCAGCGGCCGGCCGGCCAGGTCGGTGATCCGGCGGATCGCGATCGGATGACAGTAGATGCCGCCGGACGCGACAGTGGCATAAGCGGCGGCCATCGACATCGGGGACACATTGACCGAGCCCAGGGTGAACGACGAGAGGTAGTCCGCGGGCGGCTGAGAATTCGGTCCCCACGGCTTGCCGACCCAGGACAGCAACGACTTGCCGTCCGCCCGGTGCAGGCCCATCGCGATGGCCGTCTTGACCACATTGCACAGCCCGACGTGTGCCTCAAGCGACACGTAGAACGCGTTGATGGACTGGGCGGTGCCGTAGTAGAGCGGGATGTTGCCGTTCTCGCCGCTGCCGTCGGCATTGAAGACCTGGAACGGGTTGACGGCCAGGCCAGAGCAGCTCGTCATGCCGCCGACGTACATGCCGTTCTTGACCTTCAGGTGGAAGCTGAACGGCAGGCCCTGCCGCAAGGCCGTGACCAGGGTGAAGATCTTCGACGACGAGCCGGTCTGCACGCCCGCGCCGCCGTTGTAGGCGGCGTCCACGGCGTAGTCGATACTGTCCTGGCCCGGCCCGAAGCCATACGGCCGGTCCACGGCGATGGCCCGCACGTAACCGGTCCCAGGCTCGATCATCACTTCGGTGTCCACGTCATGGTTCGGGTTGACGTAGTTGTTGTAAGGCAGCACGTAGTTGACAGCCGCCTGGGCCGCGTGCTGGTCCTTCGCGCTCACCGTGGTGTAGATCTTGAGGCCGCCGGTGGTGGTCAGCTCGCTGTAGGCCTGGTGGTAAGCGCTGTCGTGCTGCATGACGGCGAGCACGTAGTCGCAGAAGAACGCCGCCCACTTGACCTGCGGGCTGGTGCATCCGGTCTGCAGCGGTACCGGCGAGATGTGCAACCCGAGCGGCTGCCGGCCGGCCAGGTTGGCCGTGGCCTGCGAGATGTCGCCGGACTTCACCATCTGCTGTAGCACCGTATTGCGCCGGGCAAGTGCGGCGGCCGGGCTGGTGACCGGATCGTAGGCAGCCGGGTTCTCGACCAGTCCGGCAAGCATGGCCGCCTGCGTGAGCGTGAGGTGTGCTGCCGACGTGGAAAAGTAGAACTGCGCTGCCACTTCCACGCCATAGGACTGGTTCTCGAAATAGGCCACGTTCAGATAGGCATCGAGCAATTGCCGCCTGGTCAGCTGGCGCGCGATGTCGGCCGCGATCCGCAGTTCACGCAGCTTGCGAATGGGCGTCTCGGCGGTGCACTGCTGCTGGTCGGCCATCGTCTTGGCGGTCAGGATGCAGGCGTTCTTGACGTACTGCTGAGCCAGGTCGGACCCACCCTGGACCGCCTGCCCGGAGAGCGTGTAGGTCAGCGCGCGAAGAGTGCCGCGCAGGTCGAACGCGCCGTGCGACCAGAACCTGGAGTCCTCGATGGCCACGATGGCCTGGCGCATGACCGGAGCGATCTGGTCGAGCGACACCGGGACCCGGTAGACCGGATGCGGGAAACCCGGGTAGTAGTAAGCGAGCAGGTGCCCGGAGGAGTCGAGCAGCTCGGATCGCGACGGGACTTCGCCAAGCCCGGCGACCGGCATGTCGTTAAAGGTCCTGGCCGCATCGCGGGCCACGACTCCGGTCACGCCGATCACCGGCAGGGCGGCCGCGGCGGTCAGCAAGCCTGCCCCGAGGGAAAGGATGGCAAGCACGCTCAGGGGTTTGACGCCGGCGCGGCGGACTGGTCTTTGCACTGAATCAGGTTACGCTGCCCGGCGGACTAGTCATAAGAGGACGCCGAAACGGGACATCCTCGCTGTCAATTGCCGCCTTCTTCCCAAGATGGCAGCATCCTGTTACCGGATGACTACTCAGCGCATCGTGTATAGTCCATGAGGGCTATATGGGAAATGGGTCCGCCGGGGACTAGCGCTGGGAGCCGGAGTTCCGTAAGTTACTCTTTCGCGACCATCACATGGGCGTCGGCATACGGGCCGAGCCCTGGGAATCTCAGCGAAGCGCCACCCGGCGTGACGACCCGCTCGCACGGGCGTGACGATCAGGAGGAGTTGGGCCACATGTGGATCACGGATTGGACCGCCCGCGCCGCGTGCAAGGGAACAGACCCTGACGAGCTCTTCGTACAGGGTGCGGCGCAGAACCGGGCCAAGCTGATCTGCCGGGGCTGCCCCGTCCGCACCGAATGCCTAGCCGACGCCCTTGACAATCGGATCGAGTTCGGCGTCTGGGGTGGCATGACCGAGCGAGAGCGGCGGGCACTGCTCCGTCGCCGGTCCGACGTAGTCTCCTGGCGAGAGCTGCTGGAGAGCGCGAGGGACAAGTACGAGAGCGTGTCCAACGAGCTCGTCGCTAGCTGATCCGTCATTAGCTGACCTGCCGCTAGCTGACCCGTCAGCGAAACGAGTAGTCAGGCTGGCGGTGCCGATTACTCGAATGCGGTGCCGATTACCCGAAGCCCGTCGATGTCATGCACATCGTCTGGCTGCGCGGGAATCTGCGCGACCGGCACGAGCGGGTGAGCGGCGGTAAATCGCTCGGCGAGCCGCTGTTCCGATGCGACCTGGCGCATCCGTTCGGCATGCAGCCGGAGCGCGGTGATTGCCAGCGCGGACGATTCGCTGTCCGCGAGCCCCTGCAGGGTCTCCGCGGCAGCCAGGCTGCGGGCGGCCGAGAGCCTGGCTGCGGGCGAGCGGTGTACCCGGTTCAGGATCAGGCCCGCCAGCGGCATACCGTCGCGTTCTAGCCGCTCCACGAAATAGGAGGCCTCGCGCAGCGCGTCGTGCTCTGGTCCCGCGATCACGAGAAAGGACGTGCCCGGCGCGCGCAGCAACTGGTAGGTGTACTCGGCCCGCTCCCGGAACCCGCCGAACATGGTGTCCATCGCGGACACGAACGTCTGAACGTCCCGGAGCAGCTGACTTCCGATGATCTTGGTAACTACGCCGGTTATCATGCCGAAGCCGATATTCAGCACCTTGAGGCCGGTCCTGCCGCCAAGCTTGGCCGGCGCCAGGAGCAGACGCAGCAGCCTGCCGTCCAGGAACCTGCCGAGGCGGGCCGGAGCGTCCAGGAAGTCCAGGGCTGACCGGCTGGGCGGCGTATCGACCACGATCAGGTCCCACTCGTCGGCGCGGCGCAGCTGGCCCAGCTTCTCCATCGCCATGTACTCCTGGGTTCCGGCGAAGCTGGACGACAGCGACTGGTAGAACGGGTTGGCCAGGATCTGGGTAGCACGATCCGGGTCGGCATGAGCCTCGACGATCTCGTCGAAGGTCCGCTTCATATCGAGCATCATGGCGTGCATGCTGCCCCCGTCGCCCGCCCGGCCGGTCCGGACGCCGCGCACCGGCCGCGGCGTGTTGTCGAGGGAAGTCAAGCCCATGGACTGCGCCAGCCGCCTGGCCGGGTCGACCGTCAGCACGACGACATGCCGGCCGCGCTCGGCCGCGCGCAGCCCGACGGCCGCTGCGATCGTCGTCTTGCCGACTCCGCCGGAACCGCAGCACACGATGACCCTGGTGCGCCGGTCGTCGATGAGCCGGTCGATGACGAGCGGCGTCGGCTTGGCGGTCACGCGGCGCCCTGCTCGCGCAGCGTCGCTGCGAGCCGGTACAGCGCTGCCAGGTCGATGCCGTCGGAGATGAACGGCAGCTCGTAGCATGGCTGGCCGGCCGCGTCGAGCCTGCGCCGCTGGGCGCGCTGCATGGCCGCCGCCCGCGCCTCGGCGGCGAGTTCCGCAGCTAGGTCGGCGGCGAGCTGATGGTCTTCACCAAGGCCGGCGGCCTTCAGCGCGACCTCGAGCACCTGGGTGTCGTGGGCTGTCCCTGGCGTGCGCTCCTCGCCGCCGGACGCGCTGCGCACGGACCTGCGGCCCGGCTTCGCGCCGCTAGCCCTGCGGTGCTCGGGTGGCCACAGGCTGCGCATCATGTTGACCATGATCCCGCCCGCGGCGATGCCGCCGCGGCCGACATCCGACAGCTCGGCGATGCCGTCGAGCGTCTCCTGGACCGGCATCTCCTCCAGCAGCGTCACGAAGTGCACGACAGTCTGCGGGGACCTGATCACGCTCTGCACGGTGTCGGCGTGGCCACGGATCGGCCCCACCTTGGCCAGCCCGGACACTTCGGACGTCACGTTGAGGAACCGGCTGATCCGCCCGGTCGGCGGCGCGTCCATGACGACGGCCCCGTAGACCGGGCTCCCGCCCGACTTGCGGCGGACCGCCTCGGCGGCCTTGCCGGTCAGCAGGACATCGCTCAGGCCAGGGGCGATCGTGGTCGCGAAGTCGAGCACGCCGAGCTTGGTCAGCGCCCGGCCCGCCTGGCGCAGGTTGTAGAACATTTCCAGGTACTCGATCAGAGCCGACTGCGGGTCTACCGCCAGGGCGAAGACGTCGCCGCCAGGTCTGCCGTCATCAGCCGGGGCGACTGCCACGCGGCGTTCCTCGTACGGCAGTGGCGGGACGTCGAAGAGCTGCGCGATGCCCTGCCGGCCTTCCACCTCCATCAGCAGCACCGGCTTGCCGTTGGACGCGAGGGCAAGCGCGAGGGCGGCGGCGACAGTGGTCTTGCCGGTGCCGCCTTTGCCGGTGACCACGTGCAGCCGCACGCCGTCCCAGTCGGTGTCGCGCACGCTCACGATGACGAGGCTATCCGCGCCCGGCCAGCGGTCGCATCGCGACCGGCGCGTCAGCGCGATGGCGTGCCGTTCGTCGCCTGACCGGGCCGGGGCGCGAGCGCCACGGCGCCGCGTCAGGCGGCCAGGTTGGCGGGCGGCTGTGCCGGGTCACCGGGCGGCTGTGGCCGGGGCCGCCCGGTGGCGGCTAAGGTTACGGCCATGCAGAAGTGGGAGTACGCAACGGTGCCGTTGCTGGTGCACGCGACGAAGCAGATACTCGACAACTGGGGTGACGACGGCTGGGAACTGGTTGCCGTCGTGCCGGGACCCAACGCCGAACAGCTCGTCGCCTACCTGAAGCGGCCCAGGCCATGACGGACGCCGGCAGCCGCCACTCGCCCGAGCAACGGCTGGCCGCGCTCGGCCTGACGCTGCCAGCGGTGACTCCGCCGCTGGCCGCTTACGTGCCCGCGGTCAAATCCGGCGGTTTCGTCTACACCGCCGGCCAGCTTCCCGTCGTCGACGGCCAGTTGCTGGCGACCGGCAAGGTCGGAGCGAAGATAGGCGCGCACGAGGCTGCCGTGCTCGCGCGAACCTGCGCACTCAACGCGCTGGCCGCGGCTGCCTCGGTCACCGGAGGCCTGTCCGGCATCAGGCGGATAGTCAAGGTGACCGGCTTCGTGGCGAGCGCGGCCGACTTCACCGGCCAGGCCCAGGTAGTCAACGGGGCGAGCGAACTACTGCTTGAGGTATTCGGGGAGGCGGGCAGGCATGCGCGCAGCGCCGTGGGGATGGCCGTGCTGCCGCTCGACGCGCCGGTCGAGATCGAACTGGTCGCAGAAGTTGTTGATCGCTGAGATGAGTGCGGAGGCGGCGGGCGCCGAAGCCAGAATTTGAGTGGGCGTGAGCAGTTGGGCCAGGTAAGACTTCCCGAGCACATCGCACAGGCGGCACGCGCCGTCATCGAGGGCCAGGCGCAGCCGGCCACCCCGAGGGACGCGGCCACTGTCATGCTGCTGCGTTCGGTACCGGACGCGGCAGCCGCGGGGTCAGCGGCCGGGCGTGGCTTCGAGGTGTACATGCTGCGCCGCAAGCCGTCGATGGTGTTCGCCCCGGGTGCCTATGTATTTCCCGGCGGCTCGGTGGACCTGCGCGACGCCGACGAAGAAGTCGCCTGGGCCGGACCCGACGTGAACCACTGGGGCCGGGTGTTCGACGCCCCGCCGGAACTGGCCAGGGCACTGGTCTGCGCCGCGGTCAGGGAGACGTTCGAGGAGTCCGGTGTCCTGCTGGCCGGCCCGTCGGCCGATACCGTCGTCGCGGACACCACGGCAGCGGATTGGGAGGCCGACCGGCACGCGCTGCTCGACCGCTCGCTTTCGCTCGCCGAGATGCTGGCCAGGCGGGACCTCATCCTGCGCAGCGACTTGCTGCGGCCGTGGTCCAGGTGGATCACGCCCGCCCCGGAACCGCGCAGGTTCGACACCAGGTTCTTCGCCGCCGCGCTGCCGCCCGGACAGCGGACCAGGGACGTAGGCGGGGAGGCCGCCGCGGTCCAGTGGATCTCCCCTGCCGCGGCGCTCGCCGCCGGGCGGGCCAGGGAGATCGAGCTGTGGCTGCCGACCGCGATGACGCTGGCCGAACTGGCGGAGCATGCCGACGCCCCGGCGGTCCTTGCCGCGGAACGGGAAGTGGCACCGCTGCTGCCGGAACTGTTCGTCGCCGACGGCGCGACCTGGCTGTCGGTGCCCGGCGACCGGGAGTACCCGCTGTGACCACCCCGGCCGGCGAACCAGGTCACCAGATCGACGGGTCGGGCACCCGCAGGGCACGCTGCGTGCTGGCGCCCAATCCGTCCATGATGACGCTGGAAGGCACCAATACCTGGCTGGTCGCCGAGCCGGGCTCGGCGGCCGCCGTGGTCATCGACCCGGGCCCGGACGACGATGCTCACCTGCGCCGGGTCTGCTCGCTCGCCGAGCAGGCCGGTCAGCGGATCGCCGCCATCGTCTTGACGCACGGTCACCACGATCACTCGGCTGGAGCCGGACGGCTCTCCGAGCTGACCGGTGCGGCGGTCCGCGCGGTGGACAGGGCGCACCGGCTGGGCAGTGAAGGGCTGCCACCAGGCGCGGTCATCGTCGACGGCGGCTGCGAGATCGAGGTGATCGCTACTCCCGGCCACACCGCCGACTCGGTGAGCTTGTACCTGCGCGCTGACCGGGCGGTCCTGACCGGGGACACCGTGCTTGGCCGCGGCACGACGGTGATCGCCCACGACGGCCACCTCGGCGATTACCTGGGCTCGCTGGAACGCCTGCGTGCGCTCGCCGACGCGGCCGAACTGCGCGCGCTGCTGCCGGGCCACGGCCCGCTGCTCACCGACCCGCTAGCGACCCTTGACTACTACCGAACGCACCGCGCCGAGCGGCTCGCCGAGATCAGGGCCGCTCTGGCAGCCGGCGACCGTACCGAGACCGAGATCGTGGCCAGGGTCTACGCCGACGTTGATCCCGCGCTGTGGCCGTTCGCCCGCTGGTCCGTCCGGGCTCAGCTCGGCTACCTCGCTGATCGCGGCGAACTTCCGCCCGGCACGGAGCGGCCGGCCGAGGTCGGCGGCTAACCGGGCCCTGCGGCGGAGCCTGCCCGCGTCGATGATCAGCACCGACTTAGCCGCGAGCTGGATCCACCCCCTGGTGGCGAAATCAGCGAGTGCCTTGTTGACGGTCTCCCTCGACGCGCCGACGAACTGGGCCAGTTCCTCCTGAGTGAGGTCGTGATCGACCTGGATGCCGTCATCACGCTCCACCCCGAACTTTCCGGCCAGTTCGAGCAATGCCCTGGCGACCCGGCCAGGCACGTCGGTGAAGATCAGGTTGGTGTTGGCCTCGGTAATCCGGCGCAGCCGCTGCGCCAGCGACTTCAGCAGCAGCAGCGCCACTGGCGGGCGGGTGGCCAGGACCGCCCGCAGGTCGCCGTGCGCCATGACGGCGAGCCGCGCGTCGGTCACCGCGACCGCGGCAGAGGAACGGTACGTCGGGTCGAACATGGCCAGCTCGCCGAACATGTCACCGGGTCCGTGCACGCTGACCAGGCTCTCCCTGCCATCCGGAGCGGTCCTGATGAGCTTGACCTTGCCTTCGATGACCAGGTAGAGCCGGTCGCCCAGATCACCCTCCTCGAACAGCCGGTCTCCGCGCCTGGCGAGCACGACGTGCGTGTGCGGCCGGATCACCGCCGCGTCATCGTCGCTGAGCTCGCTCAGCAACGGTGCCCGCAGCAGTGCCCTGGCGTCGTCGTCGGTGAATTCCTGGAGATCATGCGGTGGCTCTAGGGCACCGTCACGGTCTGTCACCTGTGCCTCCTCGCTTCGGCCCCGGTGCGGACCGGCGCGGCGGACCGCTACCTGGCATGGGAACCGTCGTGCCCGCCTTCGGCCTGTTCAAGCCGCTTACGGCTGGCTTCGATCTCGTCGTCGGCCGCTTGCCGGTCGACCCAGGTCGCCGCTTCGACCTCCTTGCCGGGCTCCAGGGCTTTGTACACCTCGAAGAAGTGCTGGATTTCCAGCCGATCGAACTCCGGGACGTCCGAAATGTCGGTCAGGTGCGCCATCCGCGGGTCGGTCGCCGCGACGCACAGAACCTTGTCGTCGGCACCCTTCTCATCCCGCATCCGGAACATCCCGATCGCACGGCAGCGGATCAGGCAGCCAGGAAAGGTCGGCTCGTCCAGCAGGACCAGCGCGTCCAGCGGGTCGCCGTCGCCAGCCAGGGTGTGCTCGATGAAGCCGTAGTCGGCGGGATACCGGGTGGAGGTGAAGAGCATCCGGTCGAGCCGGATTCGCCCGCTCTCGTGGTCCATCTCGTACTTGTTCCGCTGGCCCTTCGGGATCTCGATGATTACATCGAACTCCACGCTCTGCTCTCCCTACCCGGTAGATGATTACGTCGTTGCCTTGGTGTCTACCCCAGTTGTGATGTATACCCTCGGTGTCAACCGCCTGTCGAAGTGGGGCGGAGCGGGGCGGAGCGGAGAAAGGACAGGGCGGTGAACCGGCTGGCGCGGATGGTGGTGGCCACGCTGGCCTTGCTCTGCCTGTTCACGATCGGGGCCGGCGCCGCGATCGCGCGCTTGCTGCCGCCCAGGCTCGCGCTGTTCGACCTGCCGCGGATCGCGGGTGCCAGCCGCGCCGTGGCGGTCCGCATCCCGGCTGGCGTCACCGGCCAGGTGCGCGCGGGCCGGACCGCTGGCCCGGCGACAGCCGCCGGTGTCAGCGCCGCCCTCGCCCCGCTGATCGGCTCAGGCGACCTGGGCTCCCGGGTCGGTGCTCTGGTCACCGACCTGTCCACCGGCAAGGTGCTCTACTCGGTCAACGCCGACACCGGCCTCACCCCGGCTTCCACGACGAAGATCGCGACAGCCGTCGCCGCGCTGCAGACACTGGGGCCGGCCGCCAGGTTCAGCACGTCGGTGCTGCTCGGGGCGGCTTCCGGTACCAGCGCGTCCGGCGGTATCCAGAGCATTGTCCTGGCCGGTGGCGGTGACCCCACGCTGGCCGCCGGCCCCTTCCCGGCAGCCGACTACCCGCAGCCTGCCACCTTGTCCTCGCTGGCCGCCGCGACTGCCCGGGCGCTGCGGGCCAGGGGCATCGGCGCGGTGCGGCTGACCTACGACGGCTCGCGGTTTTC
>Ga0307372_10007764_pt1 | contig 15277 bp, 11 predicted proteins | sample OX1MG_FD_202533 | JGI IMG/M metagenome (GOLD analysis project Ga0307372, IMG submission 202533) | Soil microbial communities from Risofladan, Vaasa, Finland - OX-1 | ecosystem: Environmental > Terrestrial > Soil > Coastal area > Acid sulfate soil | place: Finland: Risofladan, Vaasa | collected... | reverse complement strand
ACCAGCCAGAGGCCCTGGCCCGCTCTGGGGATTCGGAAGCAGCACTTTCCGGCTTCCGAAAGTGCTGCGCCTGTCAGAAATTTCCGAGGAGAAGGCGGTTGTTCTCCTTGCAATCGCTGGATGCCTTAGAAATCTGGGCTGCAAGGTCGCGGCCCGTGAAGCCGTATTGCAAGTTTTTCCGCCCCTCGGTAAAAAAGTGAAACACTTGCCTGGGCGCTTCTTTTCGATGCAGGCCTAGAAGTAGATGAGGGGAACTGGGAGAAGGCGTTGGCTAAGCTGGACTTAATAGACCCAAGGACGCTCTCCCTCTCCTCGAGCACGCAGCGGAAAGAGCAGCAGAAAGGGCAGCGGTGACGTATTATTTGGGTAGGTGTGGTTACGGCCTGGGCGATCTCGCGAGGTCGATAGAACGCCTGGGCCGGGCCCTCCGCCTCGATTTGCATCCAGTCTGCCAGCCCAGCGCGCATTATGTGTTAGGCCTTAGCCATTATGGGCGATGCCAAAACGCACGGGCCATCCGAGAGTTTGAGTGGTGTCTCGAACACGACGTACAAGGCTTGGTGGCAAAGTGGAAAGTTCTCACCGGGCTTGTAAACGCCTCAAAAGCGCTCGGCCAGCAAAGGGATGTTGAACGGTACTCTAAAATGCTCCGAGGAACAGAGCGACAGGGCGATTTGAAACTACGGGCATAGACCGGGGTTCGGAAATCACTTGCGGATGCCGGCATAACCCTTTGCGATGCGATTCATGTCGCACCGAAACGCACGACGGACGATCGGTTTGCCCACGAGACGGGCAAAGTGGAATGGCAATTTCTGAACATCTATTTTATGAGACAGGAGATGCGAATTGTTCGATTCGTTGGGTGAGCTGAAGCGCACAGGATATTGCGGCGAGTTGCGCGTCGCGGACGCGGGGCGCAACGTGGTGCTGATGGGATGGGTGCACCGGAGGCGAGATTTGGGGCAGCTGATTTTTCTCGACTTGCGCGACCGCGCGGGAATTTGCCAGGTGGTTTGCAATCGCGACCAGTATTCGGAGGCACACGCGAAGGCGGACGAAGTGCGTCCGGAATACGTGGTGGCGGTGGAGGGGCGCGTGTTCCGGCGGCAGCGGCCGAATCCGGAGCTGGCGTCGGGCGACGTGGAAGTGATGGCGATGCGCGTTCACATTTTGAATAACGCGAAGACGCCGCCGTTTCAAATCGAGGACGAGACGAACGCGAACGAGGAAACGCGGCTGCGTTACCGCTATTTGGATTTGCGACGGCGCAAACCGCATCGCAATATCGCGCTGCGGCATCGCGTGGTGTTCGAGATTCGCAAGGCGCTCGATGATCTGGGATTTTATGAAATCGAGACGCCGATGCTGACGCGCTCGACTCCCGAGGGTGCGCGCGATTATCTGGTGCCCAGTCGCATTCATCAAGGGCAGTTCTACGCGTTGCCGCAATCGCCGCAAATCTTCAAGCAGATTTTGATGATCAGCGGGATGGACCGCTATTTTCAGATTGTGCGCTGCTTCCGCGACGAGGATTTGCGCGCCGACCGCCAGCCGGAATTCACGCAGCTCGATTTGGAAATGTCGTTTCCACGTCAGCAGGATATTTTCGAGGTGATCGAGCGTGTAATGGAGCGCGCGATCGGCGTGATTGGCGCGACCGTCCGGCGGCCGTTTCGGCACATGCAGTACAAAGATGCAATTCGGCGATACGGCTCGGACAAACCAGACTTGCGCTTCGGCATGGAATTGCAGGATGTGACGAAATTCTTCGAGCCCGCGCGCGAGACGTTTGGCTTCGAAGGGAATGTGTACGCGCTGGTTGCGCAGGGCGCGGCGGCATGGTCGCGCAAACAGCTTGACGAGTTGGGCGAGTTGGGCAAAAACGCCGGAGCGAAAGCGATTTATACAATCAAGGTGACGCCGGAGGGAGTCACTTCGTCGCTCGACAAGACTCTGGGCGCGGAGGCGGTGACGAATTTGGCGAAGAGCCTAGGCGCGAAGCGCGGCGATTTGATTGTGGCGCTGGCGGCGAAGGAGCAAATTCCGGGCACCGATTCGGCCGCGCTCGTGGCGGGACAAGTACGTTTGCGGCTGGCGGAGCAATTGGGCTTGATGACGAAAGACCGTTGGGAATTTTTGTGGGTCACGGGCTTTCCGCTTTTCGAGTGGAGCGAAGCGGAAAAGAAATGGAATAGCGCACAGCATCCGTTCACGGGGATTGTCGAGGAGGATTTGGAGAAACTCGAAAGCGCGCCGGGAGAAGTGCGCTCGAAGGGCTACGATTTGGTGCTGAACGGCGTCGAGCTTGGGTCGGGGAGCATACGAATTCACCGACAGGACGTGCAGGCGCGCGTGTTCAAGGCGCTGGGGCTTTCGGACGAGACGGCGCGGCAACGATTCGGATTTTTCCTCGACGCGCTGACGTATGGCACGCCGCCGCATGGCGGAATCGCGTTGGGCATCGACAGAATGGTGGCGCTGTTTGCCGGAGAGAAATCGATTCGGGAAGTGATTGCATTCCCGAAGACCACCGCGGCGCAAGACTTGATGGCCGAGTCGCCGAGCAACGTGGACGACGACCAGCTCGACCAATTGGGAATCCAGGTTAAGCCCAGGGAAAAGCCAACCGCGGGTGGCGCGTAATTGTAGGAGTCGTGTGAAGTGCCGCCAACCGAAAACGGTGACACTCAAATGCGGCCTTCACAGGGAGAGACGGTGCTTCCGCAGGCGATTCGCAAAGACCGTAATCCATGTGCGTGGTTTGAAATTCTTCAGTTCATTCGCTGGACGGATCATCTATGCCCACAATGCGGCCATGTGTTACGAAGAACGTATCTTCCCGGTGCCGTGCTTCTCGGAGCAGGACGGTCAACTTGCCGTCAGTGCGGACTCTCTTTGACGACACTTCGCGGGAGTGGCCAGAACTGCGAGCCGGGGAAAAGATGCGTCTTCTTTTTCCTCCTGGTGTGTTGGGCATAATGGGAGGCGTTGGTTTTTGCAGTGTGATCTTACTTTTCATTGTTCCGCGCGACCAGCTAAGTTGGTCTGTTGTTGCGCTGGTTGTCGCAGTCACGGCCCGCATTGCAGCAGTGCCAGCAATCGCGTGGTTCCTCATTCGAATGGCGGCAATCCGAAGCTCTGTCGAGCGTTACCAGAACGGAACGGCAGCGATGCGGCGCAGATTTGAAGGTGTCGGACGCTAACAATGTCGCGAATCAGAATACTGCCGGAGAATGTGGCCAACAAAATTGCGGCGGGGGAAGTTGTCGAACGGCCTGCGTCAGTGGTGAAGGAGCTGGTCGAGAATTCGCTCGACGCGGGCGCGAAGTCTGTGCGCGTGGAAGTGGAATCGGGCGGGAAGCGGCTGATTCGCGTGACGGACGATGGCAGCGGCATGTTGCATGACGATGCGCTGCTGGCGTTCGAGCGCCACGCGACTTCTAAACTTCGCACCGCCGACGATTTGCTCTCGATTGCGACGCTGGGGTTCCGTGGCGAGGCGCTGCCGTCGATTGCGGCGGTCTCGCGGCTCACGCTTGAAACGCGCGCCGCCGAAGAAGAGCAGGGAACGCGGATCGAATTCGCGGGCGGGAAATTAATCGGCGTGAAACCCGCGGGTGCGCCTGCCGGGACGGCGATCAGTGTCGCGGATCTTTTTTACTGCGTACCCGCGCGACGAAAATTCCTCAAATCCGAAACGACAGAGCTGGGCCACATTGCGTCGCTGGTGACGCATTACGCGCTGGCGCATCCCGACAAGCATTTTTTGTTGAAGACTCCCACGCAGGAGATTCTGAACGCGACGCCGGTCGAGACTATGGCGGAGCGGCTGTATCAACTGTTCGGGCGGCAGGCGGCCGCGGAAATGGTGGAGATGCAGCCGGCGGAAGCGCCAATTCGCGCGGCAATCACTGATCCGGAAATGGAGGCGGGCGACGAATCGTCGCGGATTCGCGTTTCGGGATTCGTTTCGCGTCCCGAAGTGCAGCGGACGAATCGCAACGGCATTTATATTTTTGTGAACCGGCGGCTGATTCGCGACCGGTTGGTGTTGCACGCGATCGGCGAAGCCTATCGCAACATTTTGCCGGCGGGCGCATTCGCGGCGGTGCTGCTCTTTATTGATTTGCCGTGCCGGGAAGTTGATGTGAACGTGCATCCGGCGAAAGTCGAGGTGCGCTTCCGGCATTCGCAGGCGGTGCACGATTTTGTGCGCGACGCGATTCGCATGGCGCTGGCGAATGCGCGGGCGGTGCCGAGTTTCCCCTCGGGCGCGGCTTCGGCAACTTCTGCGGCCGCGGCGGGAGCCGCTGCTTCGGGAAGCGGGGTGAGTTTCTCGCCGAGCGTTGATGAAAATGGTGCAGTCGGAGCGGGGAGTTTTGCCGGGCCGCCGCGCGCGATTATTCCGAACGAAGTCACGTTGCGGGCGTCTGTCGACACACTGTCGGGAGAATTCGAACTAACGGGCGTCGGAGAGCGTCCGATTCCCCAGCGGCTGAATTTCGAAACCATGGAGGAAATTATTTTGCCGCGCGGTGCAGGGGCTTCCGCGGACGCTTGCCGAGAGCCAGCGGTGAGCGAATCGGAATCGGTGGGCGCATTGCCAGGGCCGCAAAGCATCGGGGATTTGAAGCCGCTCGGGCAAATCAGCGCGAGTTACATTGTGGCCGTGAACGGACAGGGGCTGTGGATCGTCGACCAACACGTGGCGCACGAGCGCGTGCTATTCGAGAAGCATCTGGCGGCGCGGCGCGCGGGAGAATTGGGCGGGCAGCGGCTGCTGATGCCAATTGTGGTCGAGCTGGCGCCACATCAAATTGTGATTTTCGAGCAGATCAAGGAAGAGTTGCGCGCGAATGGATTCGAGGCGGAGTTGATGGGGCCGCGGAGCGTCGCGATTGCGGCGGCTCCGGCGGGAATTGCAAGCGGCAATGCGGAAAAACTGCTCGCGGAAATTCTCGATGGCGTGGCGCGTGAGTCACAGGCGATTTCGCTCGATTCGCTGCAATCGCGAATTGCGGCGTCGACGGCGTGCCAGGCGGCGATCAAAGTGAACATGCCGCTCGACCAAACGAAAATGGAATGGCTGCTCGCGGAGCTGGCGAAGACGGAATATCCGATGAGCTGCCCGCACGGGCGGCCAGTCGTGCTGCGCTATTCGGTGCGCGAAATCGAGCGCGCGTTCAAGCGGATATGACCTATGCGCTCCACTTTGCTTGATTCACTGGCACAGAGCCTTGCAATCGCAGCTGGAACCTGTTTCGTGATGTCGGCACTCGCGCTCCGCTTCATGCGAGTAAAAGCAAACGCCCGCCTAGCGGCGGAGGACAAGGGTCATGGAGTGGGCGTTGTGGAAACGAGTTATCGCCGACTATCGTCGTCTCTACCCACGTGGGTGGGGTCACCGTGTCTTAAGAACGCCCTCTATTTTTTGGGCGATGCTCGTGATGTCAGCCATCTTAGCGAAGATTCTCGATACGGCGATCTGACTCCGTGAACAATACAGCACATAAATTGATTATTGCAATTGATGGACCGGTGGGGTCGGGGAAGAGCACGGCGGCGCGTCGCGTCGCCGAACTTCTCGGCTACACGTACATCGATACGGGCGCGATGTACCGCGCGGTGGCGCTGAAGGCGCTGCGGCGGAAAATTTCGCTGGATGCGACGGACGAACTTGTGGCGTTGGCCGGCGCATCGCGAATTGATTTGCGCGCGCAGGATGGTGGGCAAAATGCGCTGCTCGATGGCGAGGACGTAACGAAGGAGATTCGCACGGCGGAGGTTTCGCAGGAGGCGTCGAAAATCGCGGTCATCGAAGGCGTGAGGCGCGTGCTGGTCGCCGAGCAGCGGCGCGCGGGCGCGAAGGGCGGCGTGGTGATGGAAGGGCGCGACATTGGCAGCGTCGTTTTTCCCGAGGCGGAGCTGAAGATTTTCCTTACGGCTTCAGATGAGACGCGCGCGCAACGTCGCTGGCGCGAGCATCAGCAGAAGGGCGATGCCATTGATCTAGCGAAGACGCTTGAGGAAATTCGCGAACGCGACCGTCGCGACGCCGGCCGTGAGCATTCGCCGCTGGTTCGCGCCGAGGGCGCGGTGCTCGTCGATAGCACGGCGATGGAAGCTGAGGAAGTGGCGCGATTGATCGCTATGCTCGCGCGCGAACAGGCGCAAGGCGAGAGCACAATGTCGACTTAAGTCGCGGCCGCCGGCTCAGGGGACCGCAGGTTTCGGTTCCTCGGAAATTAGTCAAACGCAAATGCAGACTCCTCGTCGCGTGGCTCCTCGGAATGACAGCAATTTAATTCTTCGGCTGAGACGGCCCGTGGTAGGCCGTGCATAGGGCGGGCAAACCCGCGGCCACCCGTAGATTTCGATGGCTTCTGGGGCTAAAGCCCGGAGTCTAGCGGGGCTGTCCTGAAGCTCCGACCCCCTAAAAGGCGCGATGTGGAGGAGGCTGTCAGTTCGGGCTGGACATGGAGGAGAGGAACTCGGCGTTGTTTTTCGCCTTCGAGAGGCGGCCGAGGAGCAATTCCATCGCTTCGACGGTCGAGAGCGGGCTCAAGACTTTGCGCAGCACCCAGATGCGGTTGAGTTCGTCGGCGGGCAAAAGCAATTCGTCCTTACGCGTGCCGGAACGATTGATATCGATCGTGGGGAACACGCGCTTGTCGACGAGACGGCGGTCGAGATTGATTTCCATGTTGCCGGTGCCCTTGAATTCCTCGAAGATCACGTCGTCCATGCGGCTGCCGGTGTCGATCAGGGCCGTGGCGATGATGGTGAGCGAGCCGCCTTCTTCAATGTTTCGCGCGGCGGCGAAAAAACGGCGCGGGCGCTGCAACGCGTTGGCGTCGATGCCGCCGGAAAGAACTTTTCCGGAGGGCGGCGTGACGGCGTTGTAAGCGCGGCCGAGACGAGTGAGCGAATCGAGCAGAACAACGACGTCGCGCTTGTGCTCGACGAGGCGCTTGGCCTTTTCGAGGACCATTTCGGCGACTTGAATGTGGCGCTGGGGCGGCTCATCGAATGTGGAACTGATGACTTCGCCCTTCACGGTGCGCTGCATGTCGGTGACTTCCTCAGGACGCTCGTCGATCAGCAGCACGATGAGCGCGATCTCGGGATGATTCGTGGTGATGGAATTGGCGAGCGACTGGAGCATCATCGTTTTGCCAGTGCGCGGCGGCGCGACGATCAAGCCGCGCTGACCCTTGCCGATGGGGCAGAGCATGTCGAGAACGCGGCCGGTGAGATTCTCCTTGGTGGTCTCGAGGCGAATGCGCTCCTGCGGATAGAGCGGCGTCAAATTGTCGAAGAAAATTTTGTTGCGCGCCACTTCGGGGTCTTCAAAATTCACGGCTTCGACTTTAATCAGGGCAAAGTAGCGCTCGCCGTCCTTGGGAGGGCGCACTTGGCCAGAGACGGTGTCTCCCGTACGCAGGTCGAATTTGCGGATTTGCGACGGCGAGACGTAGATGTCGTCGGGGCCGGGCAGGTAATTGTATTCGGGCGCGCGGAGGAAGCCGAAGCCGTCGGGGAGGCATTCGAGAACGCCCTCGGAGAAAATCAGGCCGTTCTTTTCGGTTTGCGCGCGGAGAATCTGGAAAATCAACTCCTGCTTGCGCATGCCGCTGGCGCCAGGGATATTGAGTTCCTTGGCGATTTTCGCCAAGTCGGTGATGTTGCGGTCCTTCAATTCTGCAAGACTGATGCTCATCTGATATTTCCTTAAATTGATTTATTCGATTTTTGCTTCTACGCCTAAATTTTTGACCTGAGGTTTCTCGGGCACGGGAGCACTCGGGATGTTCCTCGGGCAGGTGAACTTTCGAACCAGCCGGAATTCCCCCTCCGGCCTGAAGCTTCATTTCATCTTCGTGGGAAAACCGAAGGCCTAGTTGGTGAACTCGTTGTCCTGCGGCGCGCCGGCGTCAAACTCGGGCGCAACTTCGGGAACGGGCGTGGGGCTGGCCGTCAAAGGCCGCTCGAGCGCCAAGTACAACACTTCGTCCATGGTATCGACAAATTTTACGGACATCTGCGCTTGAACTTCAGGCGGAACGTCTGCCATATCCTTTTCGTTGTCTCGCGGCAATATCACCGTGCGCAGGCCGAGGCGATGTGCCGCGAGCAATTTTTCCTTCACGCCGCCGATGGGCAGCACTTTGCCGCGCAGCGTGATTTCACCCGTCATGGCCAAATCGCAACGAACGGGGATGCGCGTCAGCGCGCTCGCAATCGACGTGCAGAGCGTGATGCCGGCGGAGGGGCCGTCTTTCGGGATGGCGCCTTCGGGCACGTGCACGTGAATGTCCAGATGACGGTAAAAGTCTTTTGGCAAGCCGAAGAGATGGCTGCGGGAACGCACGTAACTCATCGCCGCTTGCGCGGATTCCTGCATCACCTCGCCCAGTTTCCCCGTGAGTGTCAGGCGCCCTTTGCCCTGCATCAGAGTGGCTTCGGTGCTGAGCACCTCGCCGCCCACCTCGGTCCAGGCCAGGCCGACCGTGAGGCCGACTTCATTCTTTTTCTCCGCGAGCATATTGCGGTACTTGATGATGCCCAGATAGCTATTCACGTTTGCGGGCGTGATGCCGATCGTTGCGGATTTGCCTTCGGCGACCAGTTTGCGCGCAACCTTGCGCGAAACATTTGCGATTTCACGTTCGAGATTTCGTACGCCGGCTTCATGAGTGTAGTGTCGAATCAAATGCAGCAGGCCTTCGTCCGTGAACGTGACGTTTTCCTCGGCGATGCCGGTGGCTTCGCGCTGCTTGGGGACCAGGAAACGCTTGGCAATTTGCATTTTCTCCTGCTCCGTGTAGCCGGGCAGGCGTAAGACTTCCATGCGGTCCTGAAGCGGTTGCGGAATCGTGTGCAGCACGTTGGCGGTGCAGACGAACATCACTTTCGAGAGATCGTATTCCACGTCGAGATAATGATCGGTGAAGGCGTGGTTGAGCTCCGGATCGAGCACTTCCATCAGCGCGGCCGAAGGATCGCCGCGAAAATCCATGGACATTTTGTCAACTTCATCAAGAACGAAAACCGGATTCACAGTGCCCGCCTTGCGCATCATCTGAATGATCTGGCCGGGCAAAGCGCCAATGTAGGTGCGCCGGTGGCCGCGAATTTCGGCTTCGTCGCGCACGCCGCCGAGGGAAACACGCACGAATTTGCGGCCCGTGGCTTTGCCGATGGACATGGCGAGCGAAGTCTTGCCGACCCCCGGAGGGCCTACGAAGCAGAGAATCGAGCCCTTGGGATTCTTGACGAGTTGGCGAACAGCGAGAAACTCGAGGATGCGCTCCTTGATTTTTTCCAGGCCGTAGTGATCTTCGTTCAGAATTTCCTCGGCGCGCTTTATGTCGCGAATTTCGCGCGAACGCTTCTTCCACGGTACGGCGAGCATCCAGTCGAGATAATTGCGCGAAACGGTGGATTCCGCGGACATGGGCGGCATCATTTCTAGCCGCTTCATCTCCTGCATGGCCTTTTCCTGCACTTCCTTGGGCATGCCGGAGGTTTCGATTTTCTTTTTGAGCTGGTCGAGTTCGCCCGCTTCGCCCCGGCCGAGCTCCTTTTGAATGGCCTTCAATTTTTCGTTGAGGTAATACTCTTTCTGTGCGCGCTCCATCTGGCGCTTGACTCGCGTGTTGATGCTGCGATCGACGTTGAGCTTTTCGGTTTCGGCATCGAGAATCTCGCCGATGCGATTCAATCGCTCGAGCGGATCAAATATTTCGAGCAGTTCCTGCTTTTCCTCGACGGGAATCTGCAAATTCGCGGCGATGGCGTCGGAAAGCTTCGCGGGATCGTCAACGCGCACCGCAGCGATCATTGTGTCGTAATTCAGCGATTGCGAGAGCTTCACGTACTGCTCGAAAAGGCCGGTGACGCGGCTGGCGGCTTGTTCCATCTGCGGGTTAGGGTCGATTTTGACGGGGATGACGCGAATGGTCGCGCGGAAGAAGCCTTCGTCATTGGTGATGTGGACGATCTTGGCGCGTTCCGCCCCTTCGACCAGCACTTTGATATTGCCGTCAGGCAGTTTCACGCTCTGGACGATGTTGGCCAGCGTCCCGACCTGATAAATTTCCTCCGGGCGCGGGTCGTCGACCGAAGCATCGTGCTGCGTCGCGAGAAAAATCTTCTTCTCGCCGGCGAGAGCTTCTTCCAGGGCGCGCACCGAGGCTTCGCGGCCGACGATGAACGGCGTCATCATCTGCGGGAAGATCACCATTTCGCGCACCGGCATCATCGGCACGCGCTTCGTTTCCAATTTTTCCCGGCTAAACATGGAATTCCTTGCTTCTCCCTAGAGGGTTAGCCCGCTTTTTCGAGCAAGCTCCAATTGATTTCCCGGCTCTTGACCATGTCAGCGGTGACGATAAAATCGCGCATTTTGCGCTGCGAAGGGAGGTGATACATCAGGTCAAGCATCAGGTCTTCCAAAATCATGCGCAGGCCGCGTGCCCCTACTTTGCGCTGCAAGGCCAGCTCGGCGACAGTTTCCAGAGCGTCGTCGGTGAACTTAAGGCGGACATTTTCAAATTCGAAAAGCTTCTGGTACTGACGGATCAGCGCGTTCTTCGGTTCCTGAAGAATGCGAATCAGGGCCGATTTATCGAGATCCCCTAATACGCCGAGAACGGGGAGGCGGCCGACGAATTCCGGAATCAAGCCGTAACGAATCAAATCGGTCGGCTGCGCCTGCTCGAGAACTTCGATATTGCGGCGCGACGGCGTGGAAGGTGCGACGTCCGCATGGAAGCCCAGAGATTTCTGCCCGATGCGCCGCTCGATGATTTTCTCCATGCCCACGAATGCGCCGCCGCAAATAAAAAGAATGTTCGTGGTGTCCACCGGCGTAAATTCCTGGTGCGGATGCTTGCGCCCACCCTGCGGCGGAACATTTGCCGTGGTGCCTTCCAGAATTTTCAGCAGCGCTTGTTGCACTCCCTCGCCGGAGACGTCGCGGGTGATGGACGGGTTTTCGTCCTTCTTCGAAATTTTGTCGATCTCGTCGATATAAATGATGCCCTGCTGCGCTTTTTGCACGTCGCCATCGGCGGCTTGCAGGAGTTTCAAAATAATATTTTCAACATCTTCGCCGACGTAGCCCGCTTCCGTGAGCGTAGTGGCGTCGACAATGGCGAAAGGAACTTCGAGCATGCGCGAAAGCGTTTGCGCTAAGAGAGTTTTGCCGGTGCCCGTGGGGCCAATCAGCAAAATATTCGACTTCGTCAGTTCCACATCGCTCGGCGTACGGTTCAAAAAAATGCGCTTGTAATGGTTATAGACGGCGACCGCGAGTTTCTTTTTTGTCTTATCCTGGCCAATGACGTAACCATCGAGAAAGGCTTTGATCTCCGGCGGGCGCGGCAACCGGCGATTCGCCGGACTGGTTTGCTCGCGCTTTTCTTCATCGAGGATCTGCTGGCAGACGCTGACGCACTCGTTGCAAATGTAGGAGCGCGGATATTCCGAAGGAGAGCTGATGAGCTTCTCCACCTGCTCTTGCGTCTTATGACAGAAAGAGCAATGAAGCGCTTCCTCTGCGTTAAATCGCTTCACCGGAATGTTGGCCTCCAGTCCGAATCGTATGTGCGGTGCGAATCTTAACTCTTATTGTACGGCACGGGCCGAGCACGAAGCGCCCATTCATCGGTCTAGCTACTAACCTTTTGGAACGGGCTAGCGGTTTTTGGAGATGATTTCGTCGACGACCCCGTATTCCTTGGCCTGTTCCGCCGACATGATGAAATCGCGCTCGACATCCTTCTCGATTTTGTCGATGGGCTGCCCGGTGTGATGGGCAATGAGCTTGTTCAGCCCCGCCCGCGTGCGCAGGATTTCCTTGGCGTGAATATCAATGTCGGTGGCCTGGCCGGAAAGGCCGCTGAGCCACGGCTGGTGAATCAGGATGCGCGAATTCGGGAGCGAGTAGCGCTTCTTGGGAGTGCCCGCCATAAGCAGAACCGCGGCAATGGAGGCCGCCTGGCCCACGCAATAGGTCACGACGTCTGGTCGCACGAACTGCATCGTGTCATAGATGGCCATCCCGGCAGTAATTACGCCGCCCGGCGAATTGATGTAAATCGAAATGTCTTTTTCCGGGTCTTCGGCGGCGAGGAACAGAAGCTGCGCGGTGACGAGATTCGCCACGTGGTCGTCGATCGGCGTGCCGATGAAAATAATGTGATCCTTGAGCAGCCGCGAATAAATGTCATAGGCGCGTTCGCCGCGGTTGGTCTGCTCGACCACCATGGGAACGAGCGTTGTAGCGTACGGGGCCGGATTATCTCTCATCGGAGGTTGACCGGCGCGCACCAGAGTACGAAGCAGCTATTATTTTTCACGTTTGGCTATGGTTTGAATTCGAGCCGTGCGGTGAAGCGAATCGATTGCTTTATCACTGCGCAACTTCGATTTCATCCTATCGAGGGCCCCTTCCTTTGTCAAGCGCGCGCGAATCACTGCTGCGGATTCGCCACTGCGTTCAGCAAGGGATGCAATTTCCTTTTCCAGCTCTTCCTCGGAGACTTCGATATTTTCAGCGGTGGCGATGCGATCGATCAGGATCTCCGCCTTGACGTCGCGCTCGGAGCGATCCCGCTGGCGCTGGCGCATGGCCACCCAGTCCACGTTTACGGCTCGGGGATCCACGCCCTGCGCCGCAAGCGTGCGAACCATCCGCTCCAGCCGCGCATCCATTTGCTGCTCGATCAGCGCTTCCGGTACCGGGAAATCGTGGCGCTTGACCAGTTCATCGAGAATCTTCTCGCGCCCTTGCGCCTGCTGATGCTCCTCGCGCGCGGCGGCCAGACGTTCGCGAATTTTGCCGCGAAGCTCTTCGAGAGTAGTTGCGCCGACGGCACCTTCCCCGATTTCCTTTCCGAAATCGTCATTCAGCTCGGGCAGCTTCTTTTCCTTGATGGCTTTGACTTCCACTGCGTAGTTGTAGGTTTTGCCTCTGAGCTTCTCATCCGGATAATCGTCGGGATACTTCGTTTCGAAGCGGCGCGTCTCGCCGGGAGAAGCGCCGCGCAGATTCTCGTTGAAGGCTTCGAGCGTTTCTTCGGCACCGATGTGGCACTGAACGTTGTCGGCGCGAATGGGATCGCCGCCGCCCGCGGGCGTGCCCATAATTTTCACCTGCACGAAGTCGCCGTCTTTGGCGCTGCGTCCCTCGACGGGAGCATACGTGGCGGCGCGCTCGCGCATTTCTTCGAGCGTTTTGTCAATTTCGGCGTCGCCCGCGTCCAGGTCTTCGACTTCAATTTCGAGATTTTTGTAATCGCCGAGTTCGAATTCAGGCAGAACTTCGAACGTCGCACGGAATTTCAGCGGGCCTGCTTCGGTGAAGTCCACTTTGTCGACTTCCGGACGCGTCACAGGCGAAAGCTTTTTTTCCGTCAGCGCCTGCTCCAGAAATTCAGGGACCAGCGATTCGAGCACTTCGCCCTTGATTTCCGCGGCGAAGCGGCGGCGGATCAGCGTCACCGGCGCTTTGCCGGGGCGAAAGCCGGGGATGCGCGCCACGCGAGCCAGATCGCGCGCGATTTTTTCCGTCGTCTTCTGGACGTTCTCGGCGGGAATCTCGAGTTCGATTTCGCGGCGGCAAGTTGCTTCAGTCATCGTGAAAGTCCAATTCTAAAAATGCGAGTGAATTTCGGATTTGGGAATGTTACGGCAGGGCACTACTTTCACGCTGCCTCGGGCCTCTTCGGAAATTTTCGCGGGAGGGCAGGGAAAAGCGGCCAAGCACAAAAGCAAAACCAGTATAGAGGAACCGAATGCGAGCGTCAACCGCGCAGGGAGTAGTATCCTTGCGAGAAAAATTCGGCTACGCCCCCGACTGGGCTGCGTGCCGTGAGCGAGGGCGTGCGGGCACTGGGCGCATATGCCCAGCCCGTGACCCGACCCCGTGACCCGACGATGATGTGAGACCACAGAATGGGTTTGATCTTTGGCAAAACATTCATTCGTAGTATCTATATGAGGACCTTGCTCCACATAAACTACGCTTTGCGATGCAAAACCGACGTTCCTTTACGGATGAAGAACTCAATCTTGAGCGCACTTGCGCAGTCTGCGGGTCGCGCTACGCCTTAGCGGACGCTGTTAGTCAATTGGCGCTCCGTACGACTACCGCAACGGTTGCGGTGCAACAACCTGCTTGGCGTGCTGCTGGTTAGGATGCGGGCCAGATTCTGATGACTCTGTGGTGGGCAACTTACTTCGAGAATTTGGTTTGAAATTAGGACCTGACACCCATCTTGTCGTGATGCCCGTTGACCGCCTGATGCTTTCAGAACCTATTAGATTTCAAAGTCACACAATCCTGTATCCGCCCCGGATCGCAAAGCTAAACGATTTGAATCTAGTCTTAAGGGACGATGTTTCGAACTCTCCCCTGTCTTTCAATCGCACGCGACTTTCGTCGACAAGGAAACATTTTCGGAAACTCCGACGGTCGCGTTTACGCACAGCTTCGATTGGGATGCCTTGTGGCACGGCAGTCACAAGTTCCATATGGAGTGCCTCCGATTGTTTTCTCAGATTGCAGACATGAAATGCCTCAACTGGACCAGATATCGGCTCTGCGAGGTTGGTATTCCCGACACGCTTCCCAGTCGCGCTGGCCAGATTAGGAGAGACTCGATGATGTCTGCGGCGCTGGTCTTTAACGCTTTTCGCCGCGAAGGAGGAATAATCGCAGGAGATGCCTTTAATTCAGTGTTCACTAAGGGCTTGGGACTACCGGTGGACGGGGAAGATCTACCGTACAACGACTTTCCAGACCAAGACGGCGAGGTAGGAAACATTGATGGCTGTCCTAGAGTTTCTTGCTGATCCAACCGACTACACAAAGGCCGACGAGGTAGGCAAAATCATAGGCCGGTATGTCGCAAAGAATGCCGTCGAATACGAGAAATTCAATGCTAGATACCACGAACTGTCGGGCAAAAGGGACTCCGCTACTGGAGAATATACGGGCTACAGAACTCGCATTGTCCACATGGGCGCAAGATGGGAGAATATTCTGCCCGCCGAACCGCGAAACGAACTCCTAAAGGAACTGGACGGCTATGTACGAACCGTGATCGACCACATGATTGAGCGCTCGTCCTGGACTTTCGTTTCATACAAGCAAGCTCGGTCAGCGATGGCACCATTCTTGAGGTAACGTGAAGAGCCGCAAGCCGTTGATCGCCGTATCAGCGGCCGAGGCTGAAGTCCCATGGCCTCGGGATGGCTAGTGTCA
>Ga0307372_10007762_pt1 | contig 15278 bp, 16 predicted proteins | sample OX1MG_FD_202533 | JGI IMG/M metagenome (GOLD analysis project Ga0307372, IMG submission 202533) | Soil microbial communities from Risofladan, Vaasa, Finland - OX-1 | ecosystem: Environmental > Terrestrial > Soil > Coastal area > Acid sulfate soil | place: Finland: Risofladan, Vaasa | collected... | reverse complement strand
TGCCGATGATGGGCACGACTGCACCGAAGTTATTATTGGCCGGATCCCAGTCAGGAGAGATAAAAAAATGAAATCCAAACTGTTTGAGGCTTGGTAAGCTACCATAAACAAGGGAAAGAATGATGCCTATCAGCAGAGCAAAGACAAGAAATGCAAAAAAGTGGGTTGTTTCGCGAAAGGCGAAATCAATAAGACGCTGATGTTTTAGCTGTGCATCCGGATTTTGTCTGGTCATAAAACTTATTAACTAAATAAGGCGCATCTTTAAGCGCACGACTACACATTATATTCAAACACGTGCAAAATTTGCACCGCCCTGCATGAAATTTAAGGCCCTGAATGCATGAATTATTTGTGACATGAGGCTAGAGGATTACCTGATTCATGTGGCGGTGCAAGTGAAATCAGCATATAATCCAGCCCGACTGTGTTACAGGACAGGGAGGCGGGTTATAAGAGTGGGATTTGGTGGCGATTGACCCATACTCGGCTTCTCCGGTAGAATTTGGAGTTTGTGGGCGAAAATAAAAAGTGAAAAAGAAGATTGTTGTGGGTAACTGGAAAATGCATGGCTCATTTGCCAGTAACGAGTTACTCCTGCAGAATCTTTTTTTTGAATTGAAACCTGCTCCATCCGGATGTGATGTCCTGATTGCTCCACCTGCGGTCTACCTTGATCAGGTAGCCAGACTTTTGAAAGGTAGCGGCCTGTTTTTGGCTGCTCAGGATGTCAGTTCCCATCAGGATGGAGCGCACACAGGTGAATGTTCGGCACGCATGCTGGTGGAAACAGGATGTTCAATGGTTATTGTTGGACATTCCGAACGGCGTGCCTCATTAGGTGAAGATGATGCTTTGGTGGCCAGGAAAGCTGAAGCAGTGCTGAATTCCGGTATGGTTCCCATCATCTGTGTTGGTGAAACGGATCATGCCCGAAAGCAGGAGCGTGCCTGGAAGGCGGTTGAAGCCCAAATCGAAGCTGTCGCAGAGCAATTGGCTGATCGGCTTGATTGCTGCTGTTTTGCATATGAACCCATCTGGGCAATAGGTAGTGGCCAGACGCCCAGCGCAGAGGATGTGGCAAGTATACTTGCAAAGATGCGAAGCCGGGTGGGAAATAGCAGGCTTTTATATGGTGGCAGTGTGCGATCTGAAATCGCGCCAGCCCTGCTTTCAATTGAGAATGTGGATGGTGTGCTCGTGGGTGGGGCTTCTTTGAATGCGAAAGCGTTTGCTGCCATCATCAGGGCAGCAAACGGATAGAAAAGTGATATGGAATTATTGCTCTGGATAGTTTATGTGCTGGTAGCGGTAGCTGTCATTGCGTTGATTCTGCTGCAGCATGGCAAGGGTGCCGATATGGGTGCAGCCTTTGGTAGCGGTGCCTCAGGCAGCGTATTTGGTGCTGCAGGATCGGCAAATTTTCTGAGCCGGACGACTTCCGTGCTGGCGGCAATCTTTTTTGCCGTGAGTCTTGCATTGGCCTGGATTAGTGCCCATCAGCATCGGCAAGCCATACAGATTGCTCCCAACATATCCAAGGCAGCGCCTATACCGAACATTCCGGCAAGCGCTCCTCCGACTGGCGCTCCGGGTACAGTGAACAATTCGGGAAATCCAGGGTCAAATCCGGTAAGCCAGGATATTCCCAAGTAGGATGTTTTTGTGTGGCATGATGGTTTGTTGTCTGTGGCGCTGATTGCATGAATTGCCGCAGGATGTAGCCGACGTGGTGGAATTGGTAGACACGCCGTCTTGAGGGGGCGGTGGCGAAAGCCGTATGAGTTCGAGTCTCATCGTCGGCACCATACATGCAGGACGTGACCTTAAATGGGTCGGGTATGACCTGGCTGTTGTGCAGGTGCTTATCTCTGCTTCAAGGAATGGAAAAAATCATGCTAGGAAACTATTTTCCTGTTCTTATGTTTCTTGTAGTCGGTATTGGACTCGGTGCGGTTCTGATACTTGCTGGTAAATTTATTGCTCCCAATAAGCCTGATAGTGAAAAACTATCCCCGTACGAATGCGGATTCGAGGCTTTTGAGGATGCGCGCATGAAGTTTGATGTGCGCTACTACCTTGTTGCCATCCTGTTCATCCTGTTTGATCTTGAAATTGCTTTCCTGTTTCCCTGGGCTGTGATGTTACGCAAAATCGGCCTTTTCGGATTCCTGTCCATGATGCTGTTTCTTGGCATTCTTGTGGTCGGGTTTGTTTATGAATGGAAGAAGGGGGCGCTAGAATGGGAATAGAAGGCGTTTTAGAAAAAGGTTTCATTACTACCACTGCAGATAAAATTATTAACTGGACCCGGACTGGATCAATGTGGCCCATGACCTTCGGGCTGGCCTGCTGTGCTGTTGAAATGATGCATGCAGGGGCATCGCGCTATGATCTGGATCGTTTCGGGATTGTATTTAGACCAAGTCCACGTCAGTCGGATGTGATGATAGTCGCAGGCACGCTCGTCAACAAGATGGCTCCTGCGTTACGCAAGGTTTATGATCAGATGGCTGAACCTCGCTGGGTGATTTCGATGGGTTCATGTGCGAATGGTGGTGGTTATTATCATTATTCGTATTCTGTTGTGCGCGGTTGTGATCGGATCGTTCCTGTCGATGTCTATGTTCCAGGATGTCCTCCAACTGCTGAGGCATTGCTATACGGCATCATACAGCTTCAAAACAAGATAAAGCGTACGAACACTATTGCCCGCTAAGGAGTTTTTGAACGATGAATGTTGCATCGGATGCCCTTTCTGCACGTCTTGAGGCTACTCTTGGCGACAAGGTAGCAGAACTTATTACCCATGTTGGTGAATTGACATTGATTGTGAAAGCGACGGACTGGATTGATGTGGCTCATGTTCTGCGTGATGTGCTGGGATTTGAGCAGATGATTGATTTGTGTGGCGTGGATTATCAGGATTATGGTGATGGGGGTTGGGAAGGAAACAGGTTTGCAGTGGTCATGCAGCTTCTTTCCATTTCACATAATATCCGGCTTCGGGTGCGTACTTTTGCCCAGGACGATGATTTTCCGGTGATTCCTTCTGTCGTGGAGGTCTGGCCTTCGGCTAACTGGTATGAGCGGGAAGCTTTTGATCTTTTCGGAATATTATTTGATGGACATCCTGATCTACGGCGCATCCTGACCGATTATGGCTTTGTAGGCCATCCTTTTCGCAAGGACTTCCCTCTTTCTGGCAATGTAGAAATGCGTTATGACCCTGAGCAGGGGAGGGTCATTTATCAGCCTGTTACCATCGAAGAGCGGGTACTGGTACCACGGGTTATCCGTGAGGAGACATACCGTGGCTGAAATACGCAATTACACTATGAATTTTGGACCCCAGCATCCGGCCGCACATGGCGTGTTGCGTCTGGTTCTCGAGCTTGATGGAGAGGTCATTGAACGTGCTGATCCGCATATAGGTCTTTTGCACCGGGCTACGGAGAAACTTGCAGAGTACAAGACTTATATTCAGTCAGTACCCTATATGGATAGACTGGATTATGTGTCCATGATGAGCAATGAACATGCATATGTCATGGCCATTGAGAAACTGCTGGGACTGGAGGTGCCGGTCAGGGCACAGTATATCCGGGTCATGTTTGATGAAATCACCCGTTTGTTAAATCATTTGTTATGGCTGGGCAGTCACGGTCTGGATATTGGTGCCATGACTGTTTTTCTTTACTGCTTCCGTGAACGTGAAGACTTGATGGATATGTATGAATCCGTATCTGGCGCACGGCTGCATGCTGCATATTACCGTCCAGGAGGAGTTTACCGGGATTTGCCTGACACCATGCCGCAATATACGGCTTCAAAAATTCATAACGCTGGCGCAATCAGGCGAATGAATGCAAACCGTTCAGGTTCACTGCTTGATTTCATTGAGGATTTCACGCAACGCTTCCCAGTCTATGTTGATGAATATGAAACCCTTTTAACCGATAACAGGATCTGGAAGCAGCGGACGGTTGGAATTGGGGTTGTTACTCCAGAACGGGCCAAGGCCTTGGGGTTTACCGGTCCGATGTTACGTGGTTCAGGCGTTGAGTGGGATTTGCGTAAGAAACAACCTTATGAAGTATATGCTGATCTTGATTTCGATATTCCTGTTGGAGTTAATGGTGACTGCTATGACCGTTATCTTGTGCGTATTGAAGAAATGCGACAAAGCAACCGGATTATTCGTCAGTGCATCGGCTGGTTGCGAAAAAACCCTGGCCCTGTAATTACGGGCAATCACAAATTCGCTGCACCTACCCGGGTAGAACTGAAGGAAAACATGGAGGAACTGATCCATCACTTCAAACTGTTCACCGAGGGTTTCCATATTCCGGCAGGAGAAGCTTATGCTGCTGTGGAACACCCAAAGGGGGAATTTGGGATTTATCTTGTTTCTGATGGGGCGAATATGCCCTACCGGTTAAAAATTCGGGCACCGGGTTATGCACATCTTGCCGCACTTGATGAAATGTCACGGGGACACATGATTGCTGATGTTGTGGCTATCATCGGCACGCAGGACATCGTTTTCGGGGAGATTGATCGATAATGTTGAGTGAGCAATTGAAACAGCAAATTGATCGGGAAATTGCTAAATATCCGGTTAATCAGCAACAGTCCGCAGTCATGGCTGCCTTGCGTTTTGTCCAGGAAGGAAAGGGGTGGATAGACACACCTGATATGGATGATGTGGCCGCTTATCTTGGCATGCCCACTATTGCGGTATATGAAGTTGCCAGTTTTTACAACATGTATGATCTCAAGCCGGTTGGAAAATACAAGATTACGCTGTGTACGAATCTTCCCTGTTCTTTGGGTGGAGCGATGGAAACGGCCGAATATCTAAAAAAACGGCTAGGTATCAATTTCGGGGAAACGACGCCAGATGGACGTTTTACCCTTAAGGAAGGTGAGTGTTTCGGGGCCTGTGGAGACGCACCCTGTTTTATCGTGAACAATCGTAAGATGCACTCCCTCATGACTCCGGACGAGGTGGATAAATTCCTCGCCCAACTGGACTGATGATTATGGCAAACGAGGTTATTCTTCATTCGCTGCATCTTGACAAACCCTGGATACTCAAGACGTATGAAAGTACAGGTGGGTATGAGATGCTGCGCAAGATTCTTGCGGAAAAAATTCCTCAAGAAAAAATTATTTCTGAAGTGAAGGAATCGGCCTTGAGGGGCCGCGGGGGCGCCGGGTTTCCTACTGGCCTCAAGTGGAGTTTCATGCCGAGAACTCTCCCTGTAGAAAGATATATTGTCTGTAACTCTGATGAGGGTGAGCCGGGGACATTCAAGGATCGGGATATTCTGCGCTATAACCCCCACCAGCTCATAGAAGGTATGGTGATATCCGCTTATGCTTTGGGGGCCAGCCGAGGTTATAACTATATCCATGGGGAGATTCGAGAGGATTACGATCGTTGCGAAGAAGCCTTGCAGGAGGCTTATGACGCAGGGTTGCTGGGCGATGACATATTGGGTAGTGGTTTTTCATTCCACCTTTATAATCATATGGGATTTGGTGCCTATATCTGTGGAGAAGAAACAGCCCTTATCGAATCCATTGAAGGGAAAAAAGGTCAGCCTCGATTTAAACCTCCCTTTTCTGCAAGTTTTGGCCTATATGGTAAACCTACCAATGTCAATAATACCGAGACCTATGCCTGTATTCCCTGGATTATGCGTCATGGCGGCCGAGCTTTCCTTGAGTTGGGTAAGCTGAACAATGGCGGGACCAAAATCTTTTCGGTTTCTGGACATGTCAGTCGTCCAGGAAACTATGAGGTTCGCATGGGAACCCCTTTCTCCGAGCTGCTGGAAATGGCGGGAGGGATGAAAAACGGAAGAAAGTTCAAGGCGTGCATTCCAGGCGGCTCATCTGTGCCTGTTTTGCCTGGAGAGGTGATGATGGACTGTACGCTGGATTATGATTCCATTGCCAAGGCTGGATCCAGCCTTGGCGCAGGCTCAGTCATTATCATGGATGATACGGTATGCATGGTGCGGGCACTTGAAAGGCTTGCTTATTTTTATTTTGAGGAATCGTGTGGCCAGTGTACGCCTTGCCGTGAAGGTACTGGCTGGTTATATCGGGTAGTGCATCGAATCGAGCATGGGCAAGGTCGGCAGGAAGATCTGGATCTTTTAGTGGATGTTGGCAAGAACATCAGCGGCCGTACAATATGCGGACTCGGTGATGCGGCGGCAACTCCGGTCATCAGTTTTATCAAGCATTTCCGTGACGAATTCGAATACCATATTGCGCATGGAAAGTGTATGGTCTGAAGCAAGGCAAGGAAAGGATGCGCACATTGCGCTGTAAAAACTATGGCTAATATTGAGATAAACGGAAAAAAACTGGAGGTTGAAGACGGCAGCAGTATCATCGATGCTGCCGACAGGCTCGGTATTTATATTCCGCGGTTTTGCTATCACAAGAAATTGTCAGTCGCGGCGAACTGCCGCATGTGTCTTGTCCAAGTGGAGAACAATAGAAAGCCTCTGCCCGCTTGTGCTACACCGGTACTGGATGGCATGAAGATCACTACCCAGTCCGCGATGGCTGTTAAAGCACAGCAGGGGGTAATGGAATTTCTTCTTATTAACCACCCTCTTGACTGTCCAATTTGTGATCAGGGGGGGGAATGTGAGCTACAGGATCTGGCTGTGGGTTATGGAGCGCCAGCCTCACGATATATTGAAGCCAAGCGGGTTTTGTCCGACGAGAATCTGGGCCCGCTCATATCGACTGATATGACACGTTGCATCTATTGCACCCGGTGTGTCCGGTTTGGTGAGGAAATTAGCGGGATCATGGAACTCGGCATGACTGGAAGAGGCGAACACTCAAGGATTGGCACTTATGTCCAGAAGGTTGTTGGCTCCGAGCTGTCTGGTAATATTGTTGATCTGTGTCCGGTTGGGGCATTGACCAGCAAGCCTTTTCGTTATACAGCCCGTACCTGGGAACTGGTCAGGCGTCCGGGGATTTCCCCGCATGATGCCTTGGGTTCCAATCTGACCTTGCATGTCAAACAGAATCATGTAATGCGCGTATTGCCTCGCGAAAATGAATCAATTAACGAGTGCTGGCTTTCTGATCGCGATCGTTTTGGCTATGAAGGATTAAATAGTGACGAACGGCTGAAGTCACCGATGATACGCCAGGACGGAAAATGGCAGGTTGTAGATTGGCCTGAAGCACTCGATTATGTTGTTCATGGATTGAAGGATATTCGGGAAACACATGGTGCGAAATCAGTAGGAGCCCTCATATCCCCCCAGTCTTCTCTTGAAGAAGCCTATCTTATCCAGAAACTGATGCGGGGATTTGGTACTTCCAATATTGACTCAAGATTGCGCCAGACTGATTTTAACCTGGATACGGATTCGGCTATTTCCTGGCTGGGTATGCCTGTTGAAAAGGTCTCCTCACTGGATGGTGTGCTTCTGGTAGGAAGCCTCATACGCCGCGAACAGCCTTTGTTTGCCCATCGCATACGCGACGTGGTCAAGGCAGGTGGCAGATTGATGCAGGTCAACCCTGTAGATGAGGATCTTCTTGTGCCTGTATCCGCTTCTGCCATCGTGGCACCGGATCGTCTCGTCCATACCCTGGCAGAGGTAACAAAGGCCTTATCTGAAATCAGAAAAGTGCCCCTTGCAGAGGGCATAAGGGAACATGTTGCATCATTGGTGATCAGCAAGGAGGCATGGGCTATTGCCGAAAATCTTGCGCTGGGGGGCTCCCAGGCCATTTTTCTGGGAGCCTTGGCCATTACTCATCCCGAGTATTCAGCCCTGCGGAGCCTGGCAAATGAAATCGCCAGCTTAAGTGGTGCGATACTTGGTACCCTTCCAGTTGGCGCCAATTCTGTCGGATGCGAGGTTGCCGGCGCAACTCCCCATCATGGTCCATTGGGCGTTGCCGTCAATACTGGCCTGAATGCCATGAACATGCTTGATGCCCATCTTCGGGCTTATGTGCTGCTGCATGCCGAACCAGGACTGGATTTTGCTGATGCAGGTTTAGCCATGCATGCGCTGGCTTCTGCAGACATGGTGATTAGATTGACGCCCTATGTTCCCGGAGAGAATGATCCGGCTGATGTGGTTTTGCCTGTTTCTCCGTTTTCTGAAACGTCTGGTGCGTTTATCAGCATGACTGGACAGCTGCAAGCTTTCAATGCGGTAGTTAAACCATACTCTGATACCCGTCCAGCATGGAAAGTGATACGGGTGCTGGCAAACCTCCTTGAAATTGATGGTTTTGAATATGAGTCGAGCGAAAGTGTTCGTCATGAGATTTCTGGTGGCGAGTGGCATCCGGAAGCGCTTTTCAGCAATAAAGGTTCCGTTGATATAGCCTGGGCAGGTGAAAATGAAGGCCTGGTCCGTATCGGGGATGTACCCATGTATGCCTGTGACTGTATCGTACGTCGCGCAGGCTCCCTGCAAAAGACTCAGGAAGCCAGAAGAGCAAACCAGATCTGGATGAATGAGAGCACTGCTTGTTCCCTCGCCCTGAAAGCAGGTGATATTGCAGAAGTGGTACAAAAGGATGGCTCGGCACAACTTGTAGTGGGGATTGATGAAGGAATTCCATCCCGATGTGTAAGGGTTTCCCAGGCGCTTAATGCCACGTTGGCCTTGCATGCCCCATTTGGTGAAATTACCGTCAGTCGGCGGGAAGAATAAACCTAACATTTTTAGATAGGTCGGATAGATGACGTCGTTACAGGAATTAATGGGATCTGCCTTTTTACCGGTCTGGACACTGGTGAAAATTCTTGTCATTGTGGTACCTCTGATTCTTTGCGTGGCTTATCTTACCTTGGCCGAACGCAAGGTTATCGGATACATGCAATTGCGAATCGGCCCCAATCGGGTAGGCCCTTTAGGCTTATTTCAGCCGTTTGCTGATACGCTCAAGCTTTTGGTCAAGGAAATCATCATTCCTGCCGGTTCAAGCCGTTTTCTTTTTGTTTTGGCCCCGGTCTTATCGATTGCGCCAGCTCTGGTTGCCTGGGCAGTGATCCCGTTCTCTCCGGGACTTGTGCTGGCAAATGTTAATGCAGGACTGCTTTTTATCATGGCGATTACCTCCATGGGGGTTTATGGGGTGATTATCGCCGGATGGGCTTCAAATTCGAAATATGCTTTTTTGGGTAGCCTACGTTCAGCCGCACAGATTGTGTCTTATGAGATCGCCATGGGTTTCGCCTTGGTAGGGGTCCTGATGGCTGCTGGCTCCCTGAATCTGGTAGATATTGTCAATGGCCAGAAGGGGGGAATCCTGCACTGGTACTGGTTGCCGCTTTTACCCATGTTTATTGTTTATTTCATTGCGGCTGTGGCGGAAACCAACCGGGCTCCTTTTGATGTTGCCGAAGGTGAATCTGAAATCGTCGCCGGTTTTCATGTTGAATATTCCGGTATGGCTTTTGCGGTATTTTTTCTTGCTGAATATGCCAACATGATTCTGGTTTCCACCCTTGCTGTCATCATGTTCCTCGGAGGCTGGGCAGCCCCCTTTAATGTGGTTCCTTTTACCTATCTGCCGCCCTTGTTCTGGCTGGTAAGTAAAGTCGCCTGCGTGTTATTCATGTTTTTATGGTTACGCGCCACTTTTCCACGATATCGCTATGATCAAATCATGCGTCTTGGATGGAAAGTTTTTATTCCTGTGACGCTGGTATGGCTTGTGGTCATTGGTGCGATCATGCAGACCCGCTTCGGATATCTCGTACATTAGGGTGGGTGAGGAGTTGTTATGAAACGTTTCAAATCATTTGTTAACAGCTGGTTTTTAATTGAAATGCTCAAGGGACTTGCTGTTACCGGGCGCTACCTTTTCGCCCGAAAAATTACCGTCCAGTTCCCTGAAGAACGGACGCCCTTATCCCCACGATTCCGGGGATTGCATGCACTGAGGCGTTATCCAAATGGTGAGGAACGCTGTATTGCCTGCAAGCTTTGCGAAGCAGTCTGTCCAGCTATGGCTATTACGATTGAGTCAGAGCAGCGCTCAGATGGTAGTCGACGTACTACCCGTTACGATATTGATCTGAGTAAATGCATTTTTTGTGGATTTTGCGAAGAATCCTGCCCGGTAGATTCAATTGTTGAGACCAATATCTTTGATTACCATGGTGAAAAACATAGTGATCTGTATTATACAAAACCGATGTTGCTTGCAATCGGAGATAAATATGAAGCACAGATTGCCCTCGATCGGACGAAAGATGCCCCATACCGTTAATAGGCAGAAGACAAGATTATGACATTTGAAACTGGCGTATTTTATTTTTTCTCGACTGTATTATTGCTGTCTGCGACTGCGGTTATTACCATTCGCAACCCGGTACAGTCAGCCTTGTTTCTCGTGCTGTCCTTTTTTACGGCCTCGGGAATTTGGATGATGCTTGAGGCAGAATTTCTGGCCATAACCCTGGTACTGGTTTATGTGGGTGCAGTCATGGTGCTTTTTCTTTTTGTGGTCATGATGCTGGATATTAATCTGGCCAGGCTGCGTGAAGGGTTCTGGAGCTATCTGCCTCTTGGGGGGCTTATTGCTTTGCTGCTTGTCGTGGAAATGATCCTGGTGCTTGGAGCAAGGAATTTCGGCCTGGATCATTTTTCACAACCTGTCGCGCATGGCCCTGGTTATTCCAATACGGCTGAACTGGGCATGCAGCTTTATACCACCTATGTCTATCCGTTTGAACTGGCAGCGGTCATTTTGCTCGTTGCGATTGTGGCAGCGATTGCCTTGACCATGAGACGTCGGCGTGGAACCAAGTATCAGAATCCAGGCCAGCAGATACATATAGATCGTGCAACCCGCGTCCGTATTGTCAAGATGGATGTCGAAAAGTCTCCCCCCGTGACCGAAGCGAAAGGATAGACATGCCGCTATCAAACTATCTGATTCTGGGTGCTTTACTGTTTGCCATCAGTGTGATTGGTATTTTCCTGAATCGGAAGAATGTCATTATCCTGCTTATGGCCATTGAACTCATGCTGTTGGCTGTGAACCTCAATTTCATTGCCTTCTCGCATTATCTGGGCGACATATCAGGGCAGATATTTGTTTTTTTCATCCTCACTGTGGCCGCTGCAGAATCGGCAATCGGGCTTGCCATACTGGTGGTACTGTTCCGTAATCTGAAGACCATTAATGTGGATGATCTTGATAACCTGAAGGGCTGATAATAATCCGGCATTGCCGGAATAGGGATAATGGTAGCCAAACATGATTGATATGCAGAACCTTTATTTGCTTGTGCCTCTGGCACCCCTGGCAGGAGCGATCCTTGCCGGATTCCTGGGCCGTCTCATTGGCCGAACTGGTAGCCATCGCGTGACCATTCTTGGCGTTGCCATCTCATTGGCCGGTTCCTTGTTTATCCTGAACAGTGTTCTACATGGGCATACTTTCAATGGAACGGTATATCAATGGATGCAGATTGGAAACCTCAAGCTCCAGGTCGGTTTTCTTATTGATCCCCTGTCAGCGATGATGATGGTGGTCGTAACCTTCGTTTCTCTCATGGTCCATATCTACACGATTGGTTATATGGCCGATGATCCGGGCTATCAGCGTTTTTTCAGCTATATTTCGCTTTTTACCTTTTCGATGCTCATGCTCGTCATGAGCAACAATTTCATGCAGCTCTTTTTCGGTTGGGAAGCAGTCGGGTTGGTTTCCTATCTTTTGATTGGTTTCTGGTATACAAAACAAAGTGCCATTTATGCCAATCTTAAAGCTTTTCTTGTAAACCGGGTGGGAGATTTTGGTTTTTTACTGGGCATCGGTCTCGTTCTTTCAACATTTCATAGCCTTGATTATGGACAGGTTTTTGGTCAGGCACAAAGTATGGCGGCTCAGACTATTCCATTGATTCCCGGTGATCCATGGAAGGTCATGTCAGTGATCTGCATCCTGCTTTTTGTAGGAGCAATGGGAAAATCCGCGCAGTTTCCGCTTCATGTCTGGTTACCTGATTCAATGGAAGGTCCAACGCCTATTTCGGCCTTGATCCATGCTGCAACCATGGTTACGGCGGGCATATTCATGGTGGCCCGCATGTCGCCCCTGTTTGAACTGTCCCAGACTGCCCGTTCCGTTGTACTTGTAATCGGCGGCATTACCGCCTTGTTTATGGGTTTTCTCGGAGTGATCCAGTTCGATATCAAGCGGGTGATTGCTTATTCAACCCTGTCGCAGCTGGGTTACATGACGGTGGCATTGGGCGCTTCAGCTTATCCTGTCGCTATTTTTCATCTTATGACCCATGCCTTTTTCAAGGCACTTCTATTCCTGGCTGCCGGTTCCGTCATTATTGCCATGCATCATGAGCAGGACATGAGGAAAATGGGTGGTTTGAGAAAATATATGCCTGTTACTTACTGGACATTCGTGATTGGATCGCTTGCACTGTGCGGTATCCCGCCCTTTGCAGGTTTTTTCTCGAAAGACACCATTATTGAAGCGGTCTCGCTATCGACCATTCCAGGTGCAGGTTTCGCTTATTTTGCCGTGCTGTCCGGGGTATTCGTAACCGCCCTTTATACGTTTAGAATGCTGTTCATGACTTTCCATGGCGAAGGGCGGATGGATCACCATACCCGGGAGCATTTGCATGAATCTTCCTGGGTGGTGACGCTGCCACTCGTGATGCTGGCCATCCCCAGTTTTTTTGCAGGTTTTGTTTTTATTCAACCCATGCTGTTTGGCCATTTTTTTGGGAGCTCCATCTATGTTGCTCCTTCAAACAACGTGCTGGCTGAAATGGGCTCACATTTCGACGGGATAGGCGGATTCATTTGGGAGGGGGTAACGGCCTTGCCTTTCTGGATTGCAATTGCCGGAATTGCTACTGCCTGGTATCTCTATATCGTAAATACCGCTTTACCAGCAGTCATACAGAAAAAATCCGGGTGGATCTATACCATACTTGATCATAAATATGGCTTTGATGAATTCAATGACTGGTTTTTTGCAGGGGGGGCACGCCGGCTCGGCAAAGCGTTATGGCAGTATGGAGATGTATCGGTGATTGATGATTTTTTCGTCAATGGTACTGCCCGTGTAGTGTCGCTAGGTTCCCGGATCATGCGACTGGTCCAGTCTGGATATATTTATCACTATGCATTTGCCATGATCATTGGCGTTTTTGCACTGATTAGCTGGTTTGTACATAACTAAAACCGGTTTGACGATTGACAATAAAATTCTGGGATGATTATGTTTGATGGACTTCCTCTACTGAGTCTGGCTATCTGGGTGCCGATCGCTGCAGGCGTTCTGGTTCTCCTTACCGGACGTGATTCTTCACCTGGATTTTCACGCTGGCTTGCGTTGTTTGGTGCCCTTGCTGGATTTCTGGTGACTTTACCCTTGTATACCGGGTTTAATGCTACCCAGTCAGGGATGCAGTTTGAGGAGTTCTCATCCTGGATTCCAGCATTTAATATTAACTATCATCTTGGTGTGGATGGGATTTCCGTTTTGCTGATTCTGCTTACCAGCTTTACAACGGTGCTGGTGGTGATTGCAGGGTGGCAGGTCATCCAGAAGAAGGTTGCGCAGTACATGGCTTCATTTCTTATCCTTTCCGGAGTGATGATTGGTGTGTTCGCTGCCCTGGATGCGATGCTGTTCTATGTGTTCTGGGAAGCGCAGCTGATCCCGATGTTCATTATTATCGGTGTCTGGGGTGGACCTAACCGGGTTTATGCCACGATCAAGTTCTTTCTGTATACCCTGCTGGGTTCTTTACTGATGCTGATAAGTTTCATCTACATGTACCATCTGGCAGGCAGTTTTGAAATTTCCGATTTCCAGAACCTGCCTTTAGGCATGACGGCCCAGATCCTGATTTTTATTTCCTTTTTTCTGGCCTTCGCTGTCAAGCTGCCAATGTGGCCTGTGCACACCTGGCTGCCTGATGCACACGTTGAAGCTCCGACAGGAGGCTCAGTCGTGCTGGCAGCGATCATGCTGAAGATGGGAGGGTATGGCTTTATTCGCTTGGCGATGCCGATTGCACCTGATGCTGCACATGCCCTGTCAGGGGTTATGATCTTTCTGTCCCTGATGGCCATCATCTATATCAGTTTTGTTGCCCTGGTGCAAACAGACATGAAGAAGCTTATTGCTTATTCATCCATTGCCCATATGGGGTTTGTAACCCTTGGCCTGTTCATTTTCAACCTTCTGGGATTTGAAGGAGCAGTCTTGCAGATGATATCGCATGGGTTTGTGTCTGCAGCCTTGTTCCTCTGTATCGGTGTCATGTACGACCGTCTTCATTCCCGTCTGATTGCGGACTATGGCGGCATCGCCAATAGCATGCCAATCTTTGCAGCTTTTTTCATGTTGTTTGCCATGGCTAATGCAGGACTTCCTGGGACCTCTGCATTTACCGGAGAGTTTACGGTGATTCTGGCCACGGTGCAGGCCAATTTCTGGTACGCGGTACTGGCTGCGACGACGCTTATTACCGGTGCAGCCTATACCCTCTGGATGTACAAACGGGTCGTGTTTGGGGAAGTGGTGAACAAGGCTGTTGCGACCATGGAAGATCTTAATGGTCGGGAGATACTCGTGTTGGGCCTGCTTGCTGTAGCTGTTCTGGGTATGGGACTTTATCCGTTCCCCCTGACACATGTCATACAGGTATCATCACATAATCTGTTGGCTCGCATTCTCCAGAGCAAGCTGCACTAGAAGAGGTCACTATGAATTTTGAACTGCCTAACCTGATGCCGATGCTGCCGGAGATGGCTCTTCTTGGCATGATTTGTTTCATACTTATCGCGGATTTGTTTATACGCGACGAAAACCGTTCTGTGACGTTTGCAATGTCGCAAATAGCAGTGGCTATTACGGCGGTTTGCATTCTGGGTACAAGCGGCCCTTCTGTCAGTCTCTTTGGCGACATGTTTACACGGGATGCGATGGCGGACATTCTGAAGCTCATGATTTGCCTGAGTGTAGAAATCATGTTTGTTTACTCCTCATCCTATCTCAAAACCCGCAACCTGTTCAGGGGTGAATATTTTGTCCTGACACTTTTTGCCATGTTAGGCATGATGGTACTGATATCAGCAGGTCATTTTTTGACTCTTTATCTTGGGCTTGAGCTGATGGCCTTATCGTTTTATGCCATGATTGCCCTGGATCGCGACAATGCCCGGGCTACTGAAGCGGCCATGAAATATTTTGTGCTTGGGGCACTGGCTTCT
>Ga0307372_10007761_pt1 | contig 15278 bp, 10 predicted proteins | sample OX1MG_FD_202533 | JGI IMG/M metagenome (GOLD analysis project Ga0307372, IMG submission 202533) | Soil microbial communities from Risofladan, Vaasa, Finland - OX-1 | ecosystem: Environmental > Terrestrial > Soil > Coastal area > Acid sulfate soil | place: Finland: Risofladan, Vaasa | collected... | reverse complement strand
AGGCATTGGACAAGTGAACGGGCAAGCCACGCGCCGCGCACGCCAGATTTTCCTGTGCGGCGTGGTGTGCGCGGCAAGCCTCGCGGGCGCGAGCATTTCCGGCGCCGCGACGCCGGGTGATTGCCAGGCCCTGCGCAAGCACGGCCATCGCGCCGAAGCGCGGAAGTGCTACGAATCGCTGACCACCGCGCGCGATCCCTACCTGCGCGCCGAAGGCTACTGGGGCGTCGAACAGTATCAGGAGGCCAACAACCAGTTCCGCATCGCCGTGGCGCAGTCTCCTGCGAATGCCATGTATCGGGTTCGCTGGGGACGCCTGCTGCACGAGCGCTTCAACAACACCGATGCCGACAACCTCTTCAAGGAAGCCCTGGAACGCGATCCCAACAACGCGCAAGCCTATTACGGCCTTGCGCTGGTCAGCGCGGATGGATTTGACAGCAAGGCCTTCACCTACGTCAACAAAGCGCTGGAGCTGGACCCCAAGTTCGTCGAAGCCCATGAACTCAAGGCCAACCTGCTGCTCGAGGATTCGGACGAAGCGAAGGCTTCCGCGGAAGCCGACGAGGCACTGAAACTTTCTCCCGAAGCGCTGGACGCGATGGCCATTCACGCCGCCATTGAAATTCTGGCCGACCGCTCGCCCGATGCGTGGCTGGTAAAAATTCGCCGCGTCAATCCCGTGTATGGGCAGGGTTACGCGCTCATCGCGCATCATCTGGTGCTGAACCGCCGCTACGAGGACGGCATCGCCTACTATCGCAAGGCGATTGAGGCGAACCCGCGGCTGTGGTCGGCGCATTCGCAACTGGGCATCAACCTGATGCGCCTGGGACAGGAAGACGAACCGCGCAAGCAGCTGGAACTGAGCTACGACAACGGTTACCGGAATGACGAGACGGTCAACAGTCTTCGCCTGCTTGACAGCTACAAGAATTTTGTCACCTTCAGGGACGCCACCACGATCCTCAAGCTGCAGAAGAACGAAGCAGCCCTTCTTCGCCCCTACTTTGAAGCCGAGTTGAAGCGCATCATCGCCACCTACAATAAAAAGTACAAGATGACGCTGCCGGGTCCCGTGCAGGTGGAGGTTTATCCCAACCACGAGGATTTTGCCGTGCGCACCATGGGCATGCCGGGCCTGGGCGCGTTGGGCGTCACATTCGGCGAAGTCATCGCCATGGACAGCCCCTCGGCCCGGCCTCCCGGGGAGTTTCTCTGGGCCAGCACGCTGTGGCACGAGATGAGCCACGTCTACGTCCTCACAGCCACCAATCATCGCGTGCCGCGCTGGTTTACCGAAGGCCTGGCGGTGCATGAGGAAACCCAGGCATCGCCGGAATGGGGCGACCGCATCACGCCGGAGGTGGTCGCGGCGATTCGCGACAAGAAATTGCTTCCGGTTGCCGATCTGGACCGCGGATTCATACGCCCCGAATATCCCGGCCAGGTGCTGGTGTCCTACTATCAGGCGGGCCGCATCTGCGATTACATTCAGGATCGCTGGGGCGCCGGCAAATTGCTGCAGATGGTGCACTCCTTTGCCGGTCAGACAACCACGCCGGACGTCATCCGGCAAGATCTGGGCATGGCTCCCGAAGCGTTCGATAAACAGTTTCTGGCCTGGCTGGACCAGGACGTTGGAAAAACAGTCGCAAATTTTGACAAGTGGCGCGCCGCCTTGAAGGATCTGGTGAAGCAAGCCAGGGACAAGAACTACGACGCGGTCCTCAAGGAAGGCGAAGCAGTGCGCGCCATGTACCCGGACTACATTTATCCGGCGAACGCCTACGAATTCATGGCCCAGGCCGACATGGCCAAGGGCGACAAGCCGGCTGCCGCCGCGATCCTCACGGCATACGAAAAAATCGGCGGGCATAATCCGCCGGCGCTGAAAGAGCTGGCCACGCTCGAAGTGGAACTCGGAAAGCCCGGCGAGGCCGCCGCCACGCTGAACCGCCTCAACTACATTTATCCGATGGACGAAGACCTGCACCGGCGCCTGGGCGATTTGTGGTTCGCGCAGAAAAATTATTCCGGCGCCATTCGCGAATACACCGCCGTGATCGCTTCCAACCCGATCGACAAGGCCTCCGCGCAATTCAATCTGGCCAGGGCCTACTTCGCGGCCGGCCAGAAAGAAAATGCCCAGGACCACATCCTGGCGTCACTGGAAGCGGCGCCCGATTTCCGTCCGGCCCAGAAGCTGCTCCTGCAGTTGAACGATTCCAGCGAAGAAAATAAAAACGAGGGGAAATAGAACATGGCCTCTATCGCACAGCTCGATCCGGATTCCGCGGAACTCAAAAAACGCATTGAGCGCTTCCAGACCGTGCGGGACAACATTCTCGGACAGGTCCGCCAGGTGATCGTCGGGCAGGAGGAGGTGCTCGACCAGATCCTCACTTCGCTGTTTGTCGGCGGGCATTGCCTGATCACCGGCTTGCCGGGCACGGCCAAGACGCTCATGGTCCGCACGATTGCCCAGACGCTGGGCCTGGTGTTCAAGCGCATTCAGTTCACGCCCGACCTGATGCCCTCCGACATCACCGGGACCGACATCATCGAGGAAGATCCGACCACCGGGCACCGCCGCTGGACCTTCGTCCCCGGGCCGATCTTCGGCAACATCGTGCTGGCCGACGAGATCAACCGCACGCCTCCGAAAACGCAATCGGCGCTGCTTGAGGCCATGCAGGAACTCTCCTGCACCGTGCGCGGCAACCATTACAAGCTGCCCGCGCCCTTCTTCGTGCTGGCCACGCAGAACCCCATCGAGCTGGAAGGCACCTATGCGCTTCCCGAAGCGCAGCTGGACCGCTTCCTGTTCAACGTGATCCTGGATTATTTGAGCGCCGCCGACGAGGTGAAAGTTGTGGACCTGACGACCACGACGCGCGTCGTGCAGATCGAACCGGTCACCTGCGCGGAGGAAATTCTCGATTTTCAGCAACTCGTCCGCATGGTGCCGATCGGCGAATCCCTGGCCCAATACGTCGTCAACCTGGTGCGCGCGACGCGGCACAACAGCGGCTCCGCGCCGGACTTCGTGAAGAAGTATGTCAATTACGGGGCCAGCGTCCGCGCCGCGCAGTTTATCGTTCTGGCGTCGAAGGCCCGCGCACTGGCGCACCGCCGCTACCACGTCGCGTACGAGGATATCGTCGCGCTGGCGACCCCGGTGCTGCGCCACCGGATCCTGCTGAATTTCCATGCCGAATCGGACCGCATCGATTCGGACGAGATTTTGCGCCAGCTGCTTGCGCACATGCCGCCGCCATCCAAGGCTTGAGAAAGACGGAGAGGATTTTATGCTGCAGCGCTTTTTAGACCCGACCGTGCTCGCCGGAATTTCCGGCCTGGATCTGGTGGCCAAGACCGTCGTCGACGGTTTCGTCGCCGGGCTGCACCGCTCGCCCGATTTTGGATTCAGCCAGGAATTCGCCGAGTACCGCTCCTATACTCCCGGCGACGACCTGCGCCACGTGGACTGGAACGTCTTTGCCCGCACCGAGCGCGCCTATTTGAAACGCTATCGCGGGGAAACCAACAGCCAGCTCACCGTGCTGCTAGACGCCAGCGCCTCCATGAAGTTTTCCTCGCACGCGGTCAGCAAGATGGACTACGCGCGTTTCACCGCTGCCGCGCTGTTCTACCTGGCGATTCAGAACCAGCGGGACGCCGCCGGCCTGATCGTTTTCGACGACGAGATTCGCCAGTACATCCGGCCGTCCACGCGCCAGGGTCAGCTGCACCGCCTGCTCAGCGGCCTGGAACATGCCGAGCCGCACGCGCGCACCGATTTCGCCAAGCCACTCGACCATTTCCAGCAGTTCCTGCGCCGCCGCGGGATCGTCGTCTTCATTTCCGATTTTTACGATTCCCCCGGCAACATTGTGCGCACGATTGAGCCTCTGCGCTTCCACGGCAACGAAGTGGTGCTGTTTCACATTCTCGATCCCCGGGAAATCCGGCCGGAATTCGGCGAGCCCGCCACACTGGTCGACCTGGAAACGCAGGATCATATGGAAATTACTCCCGAATATGTGCGCGATGTATACCGGCAGAAATTCGACGCGCACGTCGAAGAGTTGCGCGACAAAGCGCGCGGCGCGGGCATGGATTATCAGTTGCTCGTCACCGACAAGCCCCTGGACGCCGCGCTCCGGGAGTATCTCTCGCTTCGCCAGGGGAGGGACTGAGTGGGCCTGTTCGCTCCATGGTTTCTCGCGGGTCTTGCGGCGCTGGCCGTGCCGTTCTACGTGCATCTGCTGCGGCGGCACACCACCACGCCGCGTCCGTTCAGTTCGCTGATGTTTTTCGAGCGCCGCACACAGAGTTCGATCAAGCATCGCCGCCTGCGCTACCTGCTGCTGCTGTCGCTGCGGGCGCTGCTGCTGCTGCTGCTCGTGCTGGCGTTCACGAATCCGTTCATCAACCGCTCGGCGGCGGATATGAGCGGCCAAAAACTGATGCTGCTGGTGATCGATCATTCGTTCAGCATGCGCGCGGGAACGCGCCTGGCCGACGCGCGCCGCGAGGCACTGGCCGTGCTTGCCTCGCGCAAACCCGCCGACCGCGCGCAGGTCATGGCGCTGGGCTCGCAGCTGCAGGCGCTCACGCAGCCGTCGCAGGATGCGGGCGCGCTGCGCGCCGCTGTCGAAAATCTGCAGCCCGGCGACTCGCGCGCCAGCTACGCCGAACTGGCGCGCGCCGTGCGGGCGATGGCGGAAACGATTCAAACGCCCATCGAACTTCATTTTTTCAGCGACATGCAGAAATCCGCGATGCCGGCAAGTTTTTCCGAGCTGGCGCTGCCCGCGAATGTTTCGCTCATCCTGCATCCGGTCGCCCAGGGCGCCGCGCCGAACTGGACCGTGGAAAGCGTGAACGCCCCGGGCCAGGTTTGGGACCCGAAAAAATCGCGCGTGCAGGCGGTGGTCGCCGGCTTCGGCACTCCCGCCGCCACGCGCGCCGTATCCCTGGTGGTGAACGGCAAGACGATCGCCACGAAAAATGTTGAGGTGCCCGCCGGCGGCAGCGCCACCGCCGAGTTTGACTCCCTCGCTGTGCCTTACGGCTTCACACGCTGCGCGGTGCGCATCGATTCGGCGGACGCTTTTCCCGCGGACGACGTGAGCCTGTTCGCCGTCGAGCGCTCCGATCCCCGCAGCGCGCTGTTTGTTTCCGATGCGGGCGACTCGCGTTCGCCGCTTTATTTCCGTTCCGCGCTGGCCTCGGCGGCGGAGTCCGCCTTCACGCTGGAAACGGTAAGCGCGGGGCAGGCTGCGGGCCTGCCCCTTTCGAAATACGCGTTTGTCGTTCTTTCCGACCTGATTTCCGTGCCTGCATCGATGGAAAGCGATTTGCTGCGGTATGTCCGGGCGGGCGGCAGCGTCTGGATTCTGGAAGGGGCGTCCGCGGCGCAGAGCGCGCGCGTGCCCGTGTTTGGCGGCAACGTTTTGGGATCGCATTATTATTCGCGCACCAGCGACCAGTTTTTGAACGTGGGCGACGCCGATCCCTCCTACCCGTCCGTGGAAAATACCGGCCGTTTCGCCGGAGTGAAATTTTACTTTGCGGTTCGCGTGGATCCCGGCGATGCGCGCGTGATTGCGCGGCTCACCGATCAGACGCCTTTGCTGCTGGAGAAGAAAATCGGCGAGGGCCGCGTGCTGCTGTTTGCTTCCGGCCTGGACAACATCACCAACGATTTTCCGCTCCAGCCGATCTTCGTGCCCTTCGTCGAGCAGACCGCGCTCTATCTTTCCGGGACCCAGCGCCGCAGCGGCGCGCGCACCGTCGATTCGTTTCTCGATCTGCGCAGCTCCACGCAGCAATCCGGATCCGGCGGAGCCGACATCGGAGTCGAGGTGATCGATCCGGACGGCCGCCGGCCGCTTTCCCTGAAACAGGCCGCCTCCGAGCGCACCTTCCAGTTGACGCGCGCCGGGTTTTACCAAATCAAGCTGGCCAACGGACGCCGGGAAGTCGTCGGCGTGAATCCGGACCGGCGCGAATCCAACCTGGAAACCGTGCCCGCCGATACGCTGGCGCTCTGGCGCGGAAATTCGGGTACGGGTGCGCAGCAGGCGGCCGCCGGGCAGGCGACAACCGAACACACGCAGCCATACAGTTTATGGTGGTATATAATGCTTCTAGTATTTGCCGCAGCCATTGCGGAGTCCCTTCTTGCCGATCGATACTTAGGCGCACAAGAGCAGGAGGACGTATGAGCCTTCGCGAGCAGCTCAACTCCTATATCAAACAGCTGGAAAAGCGCCTGCGCCTGGGCGCCCTGCTTCGCGGCACCGCCATTTTGACCTCCGTGGCCCTGGGGTCCACGGTTGTCCTGGTCCTGATCACCAACGCATTTGCGTTTTCCCGGTGGAGCATTACCAGCGCGCGCGTTGTGCTGCTTTTCGCGATTCTGCTGGCCATCAGTTTCGGCATCGCCATCCCGCTGGCCGCGCTGAACCGGCGCCGCGCCGCACGCCGGGCCGAAGCGATTTTCCCCGAATTTCAGCAGCGCCTGGTGACCTTTGCCGAACGCGACGCACAGGCGCGCGAGCCTTTCCTCGACCTGCTGGCCGCCGACACGCTGGACGTCGCGCAAACGGCGGAGCCCGCGCGGCTGGTTCCCGGCCGCAAGCTGGCGGTATTTCTCGTCATTGGCGCGGCTTCGCTGTGCATTTTGCTCTGGATGATTCTGGCCGGGCCGGGATACCTGGGCCACGGCGCGGCATTGATCTGGGCGGCCACGCCGCCCGACGGCGCCGCTCCTTTTTATGACATTCAGGTGACGCCCGGCAATATTACCGTTCGCCGGAATTCCGATCAGGTTGTGACCGCGCAGCTCATCGGCCTGCAAACCGATAACGTGCGCCTGTACGCCCGCTATCAGAGCGCTTCCAAGTGGGATCAGGTGGCCATGCGCCCGCAGCCTGGAAGCCCGGGCTTTCAATTCATCTTCGCGGGACTCCCGGAAAATGTCGAATATTACGTTGAGGCCGGGCCGCTCACCTCAAAACATTTCACCATCCGCGTGCGGGACCTTCCCAGCGTGAAGAACATCCGCGTGACGTACCGCTATCCTTCCTGGACACACCTGCAAAACGTTGTCGAGCAGCGCGGCGGCGATCTCCGCGCGGTCGAAGGCACCGAAGCGGACCTGGAAGTGCAAACGGACCGGCCGCTGCGCGACGGCATCCTGGTCCTGAACGATGACCAGCAAATTCATCTCACCGGCGGCGAAGGCAACGTCTACAAGGGCACCGTAAAGATCGAAAAGGACGGCGTGTACCACGTTGCCACTCTCGATCAGGGACAGCCCGTGCGCCTCTCGAACGATTTCTTTATCGAGGCGCGCAAGGCGGAGCCGCCCAACGTGATCATCGCGCGTCCCGGGCACGATTACCGGGCAAGCCCCATCGAGGAAGTCACCGTGGCGGTGAAGGCGGACGATGAATTCGGACTCACGGGAATGGCGCTGCATTATTCGGTCAACGGCGGGCCCGAACAGGCCGTCGATATGCTGAAGCAAAAGGGGATCAAGCAGGCCGACGGTTCCACCACGCTTTCCCTGGAAAATTTCAAGCTCGTGCCCGGCGACGTCATCGCCCTGTACGCCAGTGCCCGCGACGCCCACGCCGAATCCCACACGGACATTTCCTTCATTCAGGCCGAGCCGTTCGAGCGGGAATTTTCACAGTCCCAGGCGGCCGGCGGCGGAGCCGGCGGCAGGCAGCAGGATCAGAACAATATTTCGCAGCGGGAAATGGAAATCATCGCCGAGACCTGGAAGCATCGCGGCGACAAGACGGCCACGCGGCAAGCGTCCGCTGAAGCGGCCAAGTTCCTTTCCGAGGTGCAATCCAAGCTGAGCGATCAGGCGAAATCGCTGGCCGGGCGCATGCAAAGCCGCGAGCTTTCGCAGGAAAACGAGGAATTCGGGAACTTCGTGAAGGATATGAACGCGGCCGCGGCCGCCATGGGTCCTGCCGCCGATAAACTGCAGAAACAAAAATGGCAGGACGCCCTTCCCGACGAGCAGAAGGCCCTGCAGCATCTGTTGCGCGCCGAGGCTACCTTCCGCCAGATTCAGGTGGCCTTCGGCAGCGGCGGTGGCGGGGGAGGGGGCGCGGGAGCGGGCCGCGATCTCGCCAGCCTGTTTGACCTGGAACTCGACACGGAAAAGAATCAGTACGAAACCGCGCAGACGGCCGGTTCGGCAACCCAGCAAGAAAAGAACATCGACGAGGCGCTGCAGAAACTGGACCAGCTGGCGCGGCGCCAGAATGAATTGGCGCAGCAGCAGCGCAACAACAATCAGCAAAGCTCCGAGCAGCGCTGGCAGCAGGAAATGCTCCGCCGCCAGGCGGAGGAACTGCAGCGCCAGATGGAGCAGCTCGCCCGCAACAGCAGCCAGGGCAGCTCGCAATCCAGTTCGCAGCAGGGTGGCGCGCAGGGAAGTTCGTCGTCCGGCTCGTCGGGGCAATCCGCTTCGGGCGATCCGCGCGTGCAGCAGTCACTCGACCGGCTCCGCCAGGCCACCGACGACATGCGCCGCGCCGCCTCTCCGCAGCAAAGCGAAGCCGAAGCGCGCCGTGCCGCCGACCGCTTAAAGCAAGCCACGGATTTGCTGGGCGGCATGCGCCGGCAGCAATCGTCCTCAAAAGTCGATTCCCTGGCGGAGGAATCCGCCCGCCTTGCCAGCCAGGAGCACGAACAGGCCGACAAGATTCGTCAGATGTTCGGGCAGAACATGGGATCCACGCCCACCATACAGGATCTCCGGAATCTGGCCGGCGAACGCGAGAAGCTGGCCGATGATCTTGGCGGTCTGGAAAAGAATCTGCAAGATGCGGCCCGTGAACTGGCGATCGGCAAACAGAATGCCGCCTCCACCAAATTACGGGAGGCTCTGGGCGATATGCAGCAGTCCGACCTGCGTGCGCGCATTCAGCGGGGGGCGGATTGGATGCGCCGCGGCATCAATCCCAACGCGAACGGCATGGAGCCGGAAATTTCCGCCGCCATGCAACGCCTGGAAAAGGGCGTGCGTGACGCGCAGCAGGCCATGGGCGCCGCGCCGCAGCAGGGGAACGATTCGCAGCAGGATCTGGAATCCGCGCTGAACCGTGTGGAGCGCTTGCGCAGCCAGATGGACTCCCTATCGCGCGATGGACAGGGACGCCGCCAGGGCCAGACCGGTGGCCAGAACGGCGGCGGTCCCGCTGGCGCGCCGGGCGCCAGAATTGGCGGCGGCGCCTACGGGGAAGGCTTCCGCAACACCCCCGGCGGCGGAGGCGTGGGCGATCTGTACGGCAACTTTGACACCGGGAATAACACGCCGCGGGGAGGCTCCGCCGTGCAGCCGGACAATTCGCGCATCCCTCCGCAGCGCGCTTACGAGGAAGGCATGCGCAATCTGAACCAACTGCGCCAGACCGTGCGGGACGACCCCGAAATGGAGAAACAGGTTCAGGATTTGATCCGCGCGATGGGGAATCTCGATCCCAGGCGTTTCCCCGGCAATCCGGCGCTGCTCGAGCAACTGCATGCGCAGGTGCTCGCCGGCGTCGATAAGCTTGAGCTTCAAATACGGCGCCAGCTGGACGGCCAGCAATCCGGCCAGGTGCGCAGCGGCGACACGGCCACCATACCGCAAGGCTACGAAGAATCCGTCGCAGAGTATTACCGCCGCCTGAGCAAAGGCAAATAAACCGATTCCGCCCGCATTCCTCCACAGCTTTTCAATGAAATGCCGGAAATCCCCGCCCGTGGCGCATGAATCGGGAATCGGCCGGAAGATATATATAGAAGTAAACGAGAATTGACTTGCCGGAAATGAGAATCGCGGCGAGAATCGTCTCACTGAATACCAGAACGCGCCTGCTGATGTTATCCCCTTCCTGGAGCCGGGCTCCGAGCTTATAAAGCGTTTGGTGATACGGGGAAATCCGTGACGGACGAAACGACGAACGCGCAAGACGCGCCGAAGCGCCGCCATTTCCTAGAAATATTTCTTGGCGCCAGCGTGACGGCGTCGCTGATTTCCTTCGTGTATCCCGTCCTGCGCTACATGATTCCTGTCCAGAACGCGGAACCCGCGGCCGATTCTGCGCTGGCCGGGCACCTGGGAGATCTAAAGCCCAACACCGGAAAAATTTTCCGGTTCGGCAACCGCCCCGCACTGCTCGTTCTCACGAATGACGGGAAATACCACGCCATGTCGGCGGTTTGCACTCATCTGAACTGCACGGTGCAGTATCGCAGCGATCTGCACGCCGTGTGGTGCGCCTGCCACAACGGAATGTATTCCGTCGACGGCCGCAACATCAGCGGCCCTCCCCCGCGGCCTCTGGAAACCTATCAGGTGATTTTAAAAGGCGATGATATTTACGTTCGCCGCGATGAGAACGCCTGAGATGGCCGCGCTTGTCCACATCAAGGAATGGATCGACGAAAGATTCGGCTTGAAGGAGCTTCTGGCCTTCGCCCGCCACAAAACCGTCCCTCGCCACCGCTTGTCCTACTGGTATTTCTTCGGGGGAATGACGCTGTTTCTTTTTATCATCCAGGTGATCACCGGAATTCTGCTGCTCTTGTATTACCGCCCCAGTCCAAACGAAGCGTTTGAAAGCGTGCAGTACATCATGACGCAGGTCCGCTTTGGCTGGTTGATCCGCTCGATCCATTCCTGGAGCGCCAACCTGATGATCTTCATGGCCATCGCCCATATGTTCAGCGTGTTTTTCCTGAAGTCCTACCGGAAGCCGCGGGAATTGACCTGGCTCAGCGGCATGCTGCTGCTGTTTATCGTCCTGGGATTCGGTTTCAGCGGATACCTGTTGCCGTGGAATACGCTTTCATTTTTCGCGACCAAGGTGGGGACGGACATCGCCGGGCAGGTGCCGCTGGTGGGGAAATGGATTCTTGTTTTTCTGCGCGGCGGCGATGACGTTTCCGGCGCGACGCTGACGCGGTTTTTCGGTTTTCACGTGGCGGTTCTTCCGGGGCTTGCGACGCTGCTGATCGCGCTGCACTTGTTTCTGGTGCAGCGCTTCGGAATGAGCGTGCCGCCCTCGCTGGAGGCCGAATGGGCCGCCAAGCCTGCCGAAGAGCGCGAAATGCGGTTCTTTCCCAATTTTCTGCTGCGCGAACTGATGGCCTGGTACGTGGCGCTGGCAATCCTTGGCGGCCTGGCCGCTTTCATGCCCTGGGAACTGGGCACGAAGGCCGATCTGTTTGCCTCCGCGCCGCAGGGCATCCGCCCGGAATGGTATTTCATGTTCATGTTCCAGACGCTCAAGCTGCTTCCGGGGAAAATCTGGTTTCTCGACGGCGATGTGGTGGGCGTGCTGGGATTCGGGGCCGCATTCCTGTTGTGGACGCTGCTGCCGTTTTTTGACCGGGGAAAGAGCGGCCGGCCGGCCCGCCTGATCACGGGCCTGGGCGTATTTGTGCTGACCTATTTTGTGGCGTTGACGGTGTACGGGTACGTTGCGAAGTAGAGCGGGGGGCTTCGCGCCCCTGGAAGGGTGGGGCATTTTGATTCGCGTGGCGGGAAATGAAAAAAACAGGCCGGGCGGGCGGACGATGTGCTGGGCCAGGAAGATCGCGCTGATCGTGTTGCCGGGTCTTTGCGCGTTCCTGCTGCCTGCCGCCCCTCCCTTGGCGGCGCAAACCGCGAACCATTGCCTGCAATGCCACTCGCAGCTCGATGCGCCGGTGGGCGTGACGCGCAAGGAATTTTCCGAAAGCATCCATGCGCAGAAGGGGCTGACCTGCACGAGTTGCCATGGCGGTGACGCGTCCAGCGACGATATGGACACGGCCATGGGCAAAGCGGCGGGCTTTAAGGGGCACATCGAACGCGCACAGATCCCGGCCCTGTGTTCCAAGTGCCATTCCGACGCCGCCTATATGCGCGGATACAATCCCTCATTGCGGACCGACCAGTTCAGCCAGTATCAGACCAGCGTGCATGGAAAACTCCTGGCCAGGGGAGACACGCGCGTTGCGGTCTGCTCGGATTGCCACACCGCGCACGATATTCTTCCGCCGAACGATCCGCAATCTACGGTCTACCCGGTGAATGTGGCGAAAACGTGCGCGAACTGCCATGCCAATCCCGAGCACATGAAGGGATACAACATCCCGACCAATCAGTACGCGCTTTACTCCACCAGCGTGCATTACAACGCTCTTATGGTGCAGGGCGATTTAAGCGCGCCAACGTGTTCGACGTGCCACGGTAGCCACGGCGCCGCGCCCCCGGGCGTCGCATCGGTCGAGCGCGTCTGCTCCACCTGTCACGTATTTCAGCAGCAGCTGTTTGACTCCGGGCCGCACAAGGAGGGATTCGCCGCCCTGGGTCTTTCCGGCTGTATCACCTGCCACACCAACCATGGCATCCAGCATCCCAGCGATGCGATGATTGGGACAGGCAAGGGCGCGGTCTGCATGAAATGCCATTCCGCGGGCGAGCCCGCTTACGCGGCCGCGGGCGCGATGCATGATGGATTGCAGAATCTGGATCAACAGATCGCGCGCTCGGACGAAATTCTCACCCGCGCTGAGACCTCCGGCGTGGAAGTGGGAGAAGCGAAACTCGCGCTGTCGGAAGCGCGCGACGATTTGACCAAAGCCCGCGTTACCATCCACAGCGTGCAGGCCTCGGCGGTGGACCAGAACATTCAGGCCGGCTTGCAAGTGACGCAGAAGGCGTACCAGGCAGGCCTCAATGCGCTGGCGGAATTGAAACATCGCCGCGAGGGCCTGGCGGCATCCCTGGCGGCCATCGTCCTTGTGTTGATTGGTCTGGCGCTGTTGATCCGGAAAGTGGATGCGCAAAAATCGGAGTCCCTCAGGAGATGAAGCCATGAAAAATACCTTACTGTTGGCCGCGGCGCTGGCATTGACGATTTCCCCGAGCGTGTTTGCGGCGGGCAATGCGGAAGCGGGCAAAACCGTTTATATGAAGCGGTGCGTCGCCTGCCACGCCCCGGACGGAAATGGAAAAGAGGCGGTGGCCAAGATGATGAAGGCGACTATTCCTCCATTGCCCTCCAAAGACGTGCAAGCGCTCAGCGATGCGGCAATGCGCAAAGTCATTACCGATGGAAAAGGCAAAATGAAACCGGTAAAGAACCTGAGCGCCAGTGACACGGAAAATCTGATCGCCTTCGTCCGCAGTTTGGCCAAAAAGTAGCGATCCCGGGCTTTGGCTAATGTTTCGGCAGGGGTTTGCGCGGCAGCATCTGCTCCGCGTTGGCCGCCTGGTAGGCGAACGTCGCGACAATCACGGCCATTTGCTTCAGATCCGCTTCTTGGATGCGTTCGTATACATCCATATTCGTGTGGTGCGTGCGGGTTTCGTATTCGATGGGATCCTGAATAAATTGAAAGCCGGGCAGGCCCACCTCATCGAAGGAAACGTGATCGGTGCCGCCGGCCGAGCGCGGCGAGAGGGTGGTCATGCCCATGGATTCGAACGGCTCCATCCAGTTCTCGAAAATGGGGCGTACCGCTTCGTTGCCTTGCAGGTAGATGCCGCAAATTTTTCCCGTGCCGTTATCCACGTTGAAATATGCGGAAAGCTTGGCGTGGCCGGGCAGCAGACGCATGCTTTTGCGGTCCGCAAAATGTTCGCGGACGTAGGCGCGCGACCCGAGCAATCCCTCTTCCTCGCCCGTCCACAGCGCCAGGCGCACGGTGCGCCGCATTTTCAAATGGGACGCCTTCAAAATGCGCATGGCTTCCATCATCACGGCCGAGCCGGCGGCGTTGTCCGTGGCGCCTGTGCCGCTGGCCCAGGAATCCAGGTGCGCGCCGAGCATCACCAGCTCATCGGGTTTGTCTGTCCCCGGAATGTCCGCCAGGATGTTGAAGGAATTGAGATCGTCGTCATAAAACCTGTTATCGATGTTGATCCGCAGCGTCACGGGAATATTCATCTCCAGCGTGCGCAGGATGCGCCCGTAATGCTCGATGGCCACGGCCACGCGCGGAAGCACCTTCGGAGCTTTTGGGTCGCGTGACCCGCCGGCCATCACGGTGATCGTGCCTCCATCGTGCGGCGAAGGTTCCAGCCACGCCGCCGCGCCTTCCTTGGTCAGGAACTGCAGAAGCTTTTCGTTAAATTGCCGCTGCGCGCGCAGGCGGTCGCGTGCAGCCTTGTCCGGACGCGGTTGTTTGGCGGGCGGTTGCGCCAGGTCCGCTAGTTCCTGATCGGTGAAGCGGTGGCCCTGTGCCTGGAAATGCGCCTCGACCGGGCGCATCGGCGCGGTCAATACGAACATGCCTTTGAGTTTTCCGTGATACGCTCGAAAATCCTTTTCACTTTCAATTTTTGCGTACACCGCTTCGGCAATCCCGGAGTCCATGCCTTCGGGAAGGCGATCAGAGGAAACGGCCGCGGGGCAATCTCATTGGCTTCAAAAAGTTCGTTCGACCAGCCGCGCCCGAATGGACCCCACGATTCTTCGCGCACGTTATCCAGGCCCCAGGAATCCAGAGTCTTGACAACATATTCTCCGGCTTCGCGGATATTCGGGGAATTGGTCAGGCGCGGGCCATACACGTCCGAAAGGTAGCGCATCACTTCCATCACGTGGGAGTGCTGCAGGCCCTGCTGTTCGAATACGCGGACGGCATTCGGGTCAGGCGCGGACCAAATCGACTGCGGCGCCGCCACCCAGGCCATCGCGGACAGCAGCGCCAACAAAGCCGCCAGTTTCATTGCCTTGCGCAAATTTTTCTCCTCACTCCTCAGCCTCAAAGGATTCTACCCCAGGTATCTTCCAGCACCCTATTTGCGCGCAACCCCAGGGTTCCATCCTGAGTGCCGCTGGGAGCATGCTGCCGATGACGGAAACACACTGCTGTGGTATCCTTAATGCCTCGGATGCACTTGTAATTCCTCTCGGAATCGAACGCGGGGGCTGCAAGGTGGCACTTGCAGCGTTTCTTGTTCGCATCGCTGCACCGAAACGACAATCGAACGAAGAGAAAGCTAGGTTTTCATGCCGCAAATTCGCAATATCGCCATCATTGCCCACGTGGACCACGGAAAAACCACGCTGGTGGACGCTATGCTCCATCAAAGCGGAGTCTTCCGCGACAATCAGGTGGTCGTAACGCGCGTGATGGACTCGAACGACCTGGAGCGCGAGCGCGGCATCACGATTTTGGCAAAGAATACTGCCATCGTCTTCCACGACGCCAAGATCAACATTGTCGATACACCGGGCCACGCCGATTTTGGCGGCGAG
>Ga0307372_10007760_pt1 | contig 15279 bp, 13 predicted proteins | sample OX1MG_FD_202533 | JGI IMG/M metagenome (GOLD analysis project Ga0307372, IMG submission 202533) | Soil microbial communities from Risofladan, Vaasa, Finland - OX-1 | ecosystem: Environmental > Terrestrial > Soil > Coastal area > Acid sulfate soil | place: Finland: Risofladan, Vaasa | collected... | reverse complement strand
GTATCAGTGGATCGGGCCCGAGGCCCATGGATGAGGACGCGTTCAGCATCCAAGGGAGGAAGGCCGGGTCCGATGGACAGCAGGTTCCGGGGGGCCGACCCGGCCGGACCCGAAACAGACCAGCGTGCGATACTTCCACGATGAGTGGCGGGCGCCCAACGGGGAGTGGTTGGGGCCCACATATGTACGGGAATCCCTGCCACCAGTGCGGCTTCGAGTGGAAGATTTCCCGCGACGGGGCGATCGGTTTGGTCTCGACGATGCCACGGCTGTACGCCCAGGTTCTTGCCACCGCCGGCTCCGACGGGTCAGAGCGGCACCCGGAGTTGCAGTGGTCAGTGGGGGCGTACGTCTGCCACGTGGGAGACAACCTCCGGATCTGGGCCGAGCGACTGGTGGGTATCAGTCGGGGCGGGTCGTCTGGGGTCGCAGCCTATGACGAGGGTCTGCTGGCCGCGGCCAGAGCGTACGAAGGCATCGCAATCGAAGGGGCGATCTGGTCCCTCGAGCGGGCAGCTGAGGAATGGCGGCTCGCGGTCGAGGAAGCAGCCGTCGCCGGAGTCGTCCTCATCCATCCGGACAGGGGCGAACAGAGCCTCGTTGACGTGATCCGGTCCAACGCCCACGACGCCTTTCACCACCTATGGGATATTCAGCGATCCCTTCGCGGCGGCGTCCATTCTTGATCGCGATTTATTTGGCTGCCGTCGGTGTCGTTCCCGGTGCGAGCGGTGCCTGGGGCGCGTAGGTGATGTCGGTGACCGGACCCGGCACCTGGGCGCCTCCAGCCGTCGGCACCTCCACGGCCGTACCGGCGATCTCGAACATGACACCGGTGACGCCCGGCTGGGCCATCGCGGTGAATACCACTTGTGCGATCGCCAGGATCTGACTGGGTCCGACGACCTGCACCGGGTTGGTAGTGAAGTTGACGGTGGCGATCCCGTTGAGCACCGTGGCGGCCACGTCGTTGGACTTGCCGGTGAGGAAACTCTGGAGACCGATGGATGACTCCGCCGAGGTCGGGCCTTCGAGCAGGGCACCGATGATCTGGGTGAGGTTGGCCGGAGGAGCCACGTTGCGGAACACCGGAGACAGGTGCTGAGTGGGCGCGACCAAATAGATGGGTTCGGGGACTGACGCGACCGGGGGGACAGCCGCGGTGGTCGTGGTCGGGACACTGGGACTGAGGAGGTTGAAGGGGATCGCCTCTTTCGAAATGGTCGAGGGAGCGCCCTGGGTTGGGATGCCGCACGAGACGGTGCCGATCGCCAGCGAGATGATCAGGGCCGCGGCCCCCGGTCGGAGCCCTCCCCGCCGCCGACTCACAGAAGTACCTCGGGCCCGTCGGTTTCAGGTTCGGCCAGGGGAAGCTCGACGATGAAGCGGGCCCCGCCCCCTTCGGCGTCCTCGATGCGGACCGTCCCCCCGTGCAGGCGTACGTGCTCGGTCACCAGGGACAGGCCCAACCCGGTCCCCTCGCCCGATGCCCGCTGCCCCGAGCGGGTGCCGCGGTAGAAGCGCTCGAACAGGTGGGCCCGGTCGGCCGCTTGCACCCCGGGACCGTGGTCCTCGACGATCACCCGGATGCTGCGGGCAGCCGAGCCAGTACCCGGGGGCTCCCGGTCCACCACCACCCGGGACACCCCGCCGGCGTATGACGAGGCATTGTCGACCAGATTGGCCATGACCCGCTCGAAGCGACGCTTGTCCACCCGCAGTCGCAGGCCTTCCACCCCCGGCGCCACCTCGACCGGAAATACCGGTTCGATGCGGTTCCCGTCCTCTCCGATCGGTGAGGTGGTCATGACCGCCTGACGAACCAGTTCGCCGGGGTCCACTTCGTCGATGGAGAGCTCGGCCGATCCGGCGTCGAACCGGGATATCTCCAAGAGATCGTCCACCATCCGCTTGAAACGCAGGAGATCCCCGTCCAACAGCGAGAGCGCACGCTGCGCCCGAGGATCGAGCTCGTCCCGGTGGCCTTCCAAGACGCCGATCGAAGCCGACAGGGTGGTGAGAGGGGAGCGCAGTTCGTGGCTGACGTCGGATGTGAACCTGGCCTCGCGCTCGATCCTGGCCTGCAGGTTGCCGGCCATCCGGTTGAACGCCGCCGCCAGCTTCTGGAGATCGACGTCCTCGCCCGCCTCGACCCGGGTGTCCAGTTGACCACCGGCAATCGCGACGGCGGCGTTGGTGATTCCCGCCAGCGGGCGCAGGGCCCGCCCACTGGCCCACCGTCCGACCGCGGCCCCGGCCACCGTGGTGACCAGGGCGGCGGCCGCCAGGGCGAAGGCCAGGGCCCGCAGGGTCCCGGCCAGCTCTTGCAGCGACACCACGTCGAAGTAGGCGGAGTGGACGGCGGGGAGGGGAACGCCGACTACTACCTGGACCGATCCGTCGAGCGAAAACCGCTGGGTGGCGGGCGTACCTCCGAGGACCAGCGCCTGCTCCTGGGCGGGAATAGCGCTCTGGCCCACCGAGATGGACGTGGCGTACCACTGGCCATTCCAGTTCACCACCGAACCCGGGAGGGTGTCGATGAGATCGACCAGCTGGTTGACCTGGGTCCCGGAGGCCTGCAGCGAGTTCCGGACCAGCAGCGCGTTCACGAAGGCCTGGCGTTGTATGGCCGTCTGGCGCTCGTTGAGGAAGCTCTGCCGGGCGGTGAAGTAGGTGATCCCGGCCAGGACCGCGGACAGGGCGAAGGCTCCAACCGCGAAGGCGGCGGTGACCCGGGCCCGCAATCCCAGACGACTCAGTAGGCGGGTACGGCTCGGCGCCCCCAACCGTCAGACCGCCAGTTTGTAGCCCATGCCTCGGACCGTGAGGATGAACTGAGGATTCCCGGGATCGGGTTCCACCTTGATGCGCAGGCGCCGCACATGAACGTCGACCAGTCGCCCGTCGCCGAAGTAGTCGTAGCCCCAGACCCGTTCGAGGAGCTGTTCGCGGCTGAGCACCTTTCCGGCGTTCAAGGCGAGCTCGCAGAGCAGCCGGAACTCGGTGCGGGTGCAGTGGACCTCCTCGCCGCCCCGCCTGACCACACCGGCGTCCGGTTCGAGCTCGACGTCCCCGAAGGTGAGCACCGTGGCGTCCGTCTCGGTGGGTCGGCTGCGGCGGAGCAGGGCCCGGATGCGGGCAGCCAGTTCCTTGGCCACGAACGGCTTGGTGACATAGTCGTCGGCCCCGGCTTCGAGACCGGCCACCACGTCGTGGGTATCGGAGCGGGCGGTGACCATGATCACCGGGACCGTGCTCTGCTTGCGGAGCGCCCGGCAGGTCTCGAATCCGTCCATGCCCGGGAGCATCAGATCGATCAGGACGAGCTCGGGGGGCTCGTCGGCAAAGTGGGCGACGGCCTCCTCGCCGCTGGCCACGTCGTCGACGGTATACCCCTCATCTTCGAGGGCGAGGCGCATGGACAGGCGGATCCGCTCGTCGTCCTCGACGACCAGGATGCGGCTCATTCGACGATCATGGCACGACCGGCCAGCTCGGGTGGAGCAGGGCCGGTTGTCCGCGGTCAGCTATTGAGCCAGATCTGGGTGGGCCAGATCGCCCCGGTGATCATCCCGAAGGCCTTGCCGCCGCCCGGCGTTGTCGGGTTGTTGAAGTTCTGCACCTTGGGCTGGGCGCCGATCGACCAGACGGTGCGATCGCTCCAGATGTAGGGGATGTCCTTGCCCATGAGGGAGGCCACCTCCTGGTAGGCGGCGGCCCGAGCGGTGGGATCCGCGGTCTGGCGTCCCTTCTGGAGAGCCGTCTCCATGGCCGAGTCGGTATTCCGGGCCATGTTGATGGAGAAGGACGAGTTGATCTGGGTCGGGCTCCAGAAGATGTAATTCAGATCCGGGTCGACGGCCCCGAACTGGCGCCACACCTGGGCCTCGAAAGAGCCGAGCAGTGCCACGTTGATGATCTGCGCCTGCTGGACTGGACTGAGGGTGACCTGCATTCCCACCAACTGCAGTTGGTTCTGCAGGTACTGGGCGATCTTGGTGGTGAAAGGGTCGGGCACGTGGTTGAGGGTGACCGCGATCGGCCCGCCGGTCGCCTGCTGCGCCTGCTGGACCAGCTGCTTGGCCTTGGTCGGGTTGTAGGCCGGATACCCGTTCGGGGCGAAGAACGGCGAGCCGGAGACGAAGGGTCCATTCGACGTCGGGTTGACGCCCCCGTCGATCACCCGGGAGTACTGGGCCGAGTCGATGGCCATGGCCGCGGCCTGACGTACCAGGAGGTTGTTGAACGGCGGCTTGGACAGGTTGAGCAACATGCAGGCCATATCCGGCTCGCCGGCTACGTGGGTGCTGTCATCGACATACCCCAGCGAGGAATTGGCACGGAGGCCCTTGGTCACCACCGATGCGGACGAATGGATGATGTCGACACTGTTGGACGTCAGGCTGTTGAGCAACTGGTCACTGTCGGGGATGGGCCGGAATTCGATGGTGTCGAGGTAGGGATAACCCGAGCGCCAGTAGTGCGGGTTCTTGTTGGCGGTGAAGTGGTCGTTGGGGACCCAACCGCCGTTGACGAAGGGCCCGGTGCCGACCGGGTTCATGGTCCCGTTCTTGGTGTCCTTCAACATGGATGGGGCGGCGACGAAGGCGATCTGCCCGCCGATCCCGCCGGCCAGGTAGTAGTTGAACGGGACCCACGGGGTGTGCATGGTGACCTTCACGGTCATCGGGTCGGTGACGGCGACGCTGGCGATGTTGGTCACCGCCGGACCGGTCAGCACCGATGCCTTGTGGGCATTGAAGTTGTAGGCCACCGCCGCGCCATCGCAGGGGGTACCGTCGTGGAAGACGATGCCCGGCCGCATGACCACGGTCCACACCGTGTAGTCGGGGTTCGGGGTGATCGACTGGGCCAGATAGGGCTGCACGCTCCCGTCAGCGGCGATGATGGCCAGCGGGTCGAAGACGGTCCGGGCGTAGAGGATGCCGGTGGTGTCGAAGGTGCCGGTGGTGGGATCGAACCCCTTCTCTTCGGCTTCCACCCCGAAGATGAGCTTCCCGCCGGTCTTGGGAGCGGCAGAGGAGACGCCGTTGGGGTGGGATCCGGTACCGGTCGAGCTTGGTGAACTCGGGCTGGAGCTGCAGGCATCGAGCACCCCACCGGATGCACCGAGGGCGACGATCCCGGCCCCGGTGACCGCGCCTCGCGCCAAAAACGAACGTCGGTCGATGCGCTCAGCCATGTTCCCCCCTAGAGATCGTGGTGACGGTGGTATGACGACAGTGTGACGACGATGTGACGATACACGTCCCAGCACTTTCGGGCACGGCACATGCCCGGATCCAGGATGATCGGGGTTTGGCCACATTGTGCAGGTACTGTTGGTTCTATGCCGTGGGATCTGGATGGCTTCCGACGTTCGCTCGAAGGGATGTCACCGGCGACCGTCAAGGCGTACCGGACCGACCTGGATGGCTTCGTCCAGTGGGCGGCTCGGGGTGGGACCGACGACCCGAGCCAGGTGAACCGGATGGTCCTGCGTCGGTATCTGGCGTACCTGGCCACCCGCCGGTATGCCAAGGCGTCCATCGCCCGGAAGGCGGCATCGCTCCGCTCCTACTTTCAGTGGTGCCTCCGCCGGGGGTTGATCACCTCCGATCCTTCGGCCCGGCTCTCGTCACCGTCCCCCAATTCCCGGTTGCCGCGGATCCTGGGCCAGGCCGAGATCGGGCAGCTGTTTGCTCACGACGGCGCCTTCGATGGCGCCGGTTCCGGCGCCGATCCCACCCGATCGAGCTCGGCCGAGATCAACCTTCGTGACGACGCGGTGCTCGAGTTGCTCTACGGGAGCGGGCTGCGAGTGGCTGAGCTCTGTGGCCTCGACCTCGGGGATGTCGATCTCCGGGGGCGGAAGATCACGGTGATCGGAAAAGGCTCGAAGCAGCGCCAGGTCCTGATGCACGAGCTGTGTACCTCGGCACTGGGCTCCTGGATCAACGAGGCCCGGTCACGCATGATCAGGGCGACCAGTCCTGAGGCTGCGCTCTTCTTCAATACCCGGGGTAACCGGCTCGGCCCTCGTGATGTCCGGCGGTTGCTCGACCGGCGATCTCCGGTTCCCACCCACCCCCATGCCCTGCGTCACACCTTTGCCACCCATCTGCTCGACGGAGGGGCGGACCTCCGAGTTGTCCAGGAGCTGTTGGGTCATGCCAATCTCCAGACCACGCAGGTCTACACTCATGTCAGCAAGGACCGTTTACTTGCTGTCTACGGAGGAACCCATCCGCGGGCTTAGGGGGAGCTTTGGCCTCGCTCACAGAGACGACTGATCAAGATGGACCTGGCCATGGCGTCGCGAGGCAATGGGCGGTGTACAAGAAGTCAGGAACCCGCCAGCTTCGCGATCAGCTGATCGTGCACTATGCGCCGTTGGTGAAGTTCGTCGCCGGCCGGATATCCGCCGGGCTGCCCCGCCACGTCGATGAGGCCGATCTGGCCAGCTACGGGATCATCGGACTGATCGACGCCATCGAACGTTTCGATCCCGGCCTCAACGTCAAGTTCGAGACCTACGCGATTCCCCGGATCCGAGGAGCCATCATCGACGAGCTCCGGTCTATCGACTGGGTGCCCCGATCGGTACGGACCAAGGCCCGGGCGGTGGAGCAGTCGTACCAAACCCTGCAGGCCACGCTGCACCGGACCCCCACCGACGACGAGGTCGCCACCGACATGGAGATGACCCCCAGCCAGTTCCAGAAGGTCCTGCGACAGGTCTCGGTCACCGGGGTGGCCGCCCTCGATCAGGTGTTCCGGGACGGCGACCGCTCGGATCGACCCACCTTGGGCGAGTCGCTTCCCGACTCCAACCCTGGGCCGATGGCGATGTTCGAAGCCCAGGAGACCAAAGAAGGCCTGATCCACGCCATCAATGAGATGGGCGATCGGGAGAAGATGGTCATCACGCTGTATTACTACGAGGGGTTGACGCTGGCAGAGATCGGCGAGATCCTCGGCGTCACCGAGAGTCGGGTCAGTCAGATCCACACCAAGTCCGTGCTCCAGCTGCGGGCCAAATTGGCCGACCGGCCGGACGGTGACGGTCCCAACCGGGGTGGGGCCCAGAAGGGTGAACCCGGGAAGGGCGGCCGTTCGGCTCCGCCGACGATGGACGTCGCCGCCAGCTGACGTTGCCAGCGGCCGCCAGAGCCGTGCGACCGGCGATGCCGTGCGACCGGCGATGCCGGCGATGCCGGTCAGATCGAGGAGATCCGCCTCAGATGGGGCGTCGAGTGGAGGAACTTCCCGTTTGGGCACTATAATTAGCTGTGCCTAACCGTTCGGTAGGCGTTCGCGAGAAACCATCACGCACCCGGCCGCGTCTACGGTCGCCCCCTTTGGGGTGTTGTCGTCGGGGAAGACCAACCGTCAGAGGAGCAATATCGTGGCTGTCGTAACAATGAAGCAACTGTTGAGCGCGGGTGTCCATTTCGGCCACCAGACCCGCCGCTGGAATCCCAAGATGCGCAGGTTCATCCTGGGCGAGCGCAATGGGATCTACCTGGTTGATCTCCAGCAGACGATGAAGGGGATCGAAGAGGCGTATACCTATACCCGCGACCTGGTCGCCGGGGGCGGAAGCATTCTCTTCGTCGGGACCAAGAAGCAGACCCAGGGACCGATCGCGGCCTACGCCGATGCCTGTGGCATGCCCTATGTGAACGAGCGCTGGTTGGGTGGCATGTTGACCAACTTCCAGACCGTGTCGACTCGGGTGAAGCGCATGAAGGAGTTCGAGGCCATGGAGAAGGCCGGCGACTTCGAGGCCATGCCCAAGAAGGAGGCACTGCGCCACACCCGGGAGCTGGAGAAACTTCAACGCAACCTGGGCGGCATCCGGGGACTGACCAAGCTTCCCGACGCCATCTTTGTCATCGACACCAACAAGGAGCACATCGCAGTCACCGAGGCCAACAAGCTGGGCCTGCCGATCGTGGCCGTGGTGGACACCAACTGTGACCCTGACGTCATCTCCTACGTGATCCCGGGCAACGACGATGCCATCCGTTCCGGCGCCCTGCTTTGCCGGGTCATTGCCGACGCCGTGGTCGAAGGTCGGTTCATCGCCGAGCAACGCCCGGCTCCCAAGCCGCCGCCGCCGCCCGCTGCGCCGGCCAGCTCGGCTCCTCCGACCGCTCCGACCGCTCCGACCGCCGAGGCACCCGCCGAGGCACCCGCCGAGGCACCCGCCGAGGCACCCGGCGAGGTACCCGCCGAGGCACCCGCCGAGGCAGAGGCGGCTACTCCGGCCCCGGCCACCGCCGAGGCACCCGCCAAGAAAGAGGCCCCGGCTCCGGCCGAGGCCACCGCCCCAGCTGAGCCATTCGCTCCAGGGGACGCCAAGGCCGACGCGCCGGCCGCCGAAGGAGCTGCCGAATCATCCGCCGCCGCACCTGCTGATGCGACTGCGACGACCGAAATCGAAACCGAAACCGAAACCGAAACACCGACCCCCGCAACCGAGGAAGCCTGACAATGCCCGCATTTTCCGCCAAGGACGTACAGACACTGCGCCAGTCCACTGGCGTCGGCATGCTCGATGCCAAGAAGGCCCTCGAGGAGAACGAAGGGGACTTCGACAAGTCGGTGGTGTGGCTACGCGAGCAGGGCCTGGCCAGCCAGGCCAAACGGGCCGATCGGGAGGCGACCGAGGGGGCGGTGGCCATCGGTCGCGCCGGCAGGGTGGCGTCGATCGTGCAGCTGCGGTCGGAGACCGACTTCGTGGCCAAGTCGGATGAATTCAAGACGATGGTCTCCGAGCTGGCCGACCTGGTGGCGGCCGAGGGCGAGTCGGCCCTCGATACCCGGGCTGCCGATCTCGAGGACATGAAGACCCGGCTCAAGGAGAACATCTCGATCGGCCAGGTCATCCGCATCGAGGCTCCGGCTGACGGCGCCGTCGACGGCTACCTCCATCTCCAGGCCGGACGCGGCGTGAACGCAGTGGTAGTGGCGGTGTCGGGCGGGTCCGAGCAACTGGCCCACGACGTCGCCGCCCATATCGCCTTCGCCCGGCCGTCCTACGTCAGCCGGGACGAGGTACCCGAGGCCGATGTGGCCACCGAGCGGGAGACGGTGGAGAAGATTGCCCGCAACGAGGGAAAACCCGAGGCCGCCCTGCCCAAGATCATCGAGGGCCGGCTGAACGGCTGGTACAAGGAACGGGTGCTTCTCGACCAGGCCTATATCAAGGACGAGAAGCAGACGGTGGCCACATTCCTGGGCACGGCGTCGGTGACGCAGTTCGCCCAGGTTGTCATCGGCGACTGAGTCAAGCGTGGGCAACCGACGGCGGATCGTCCTGAAGATGTCGGGGGAGGCGCTGGCCTCCTCGGCCTCCGACGAGACCATCGACGCTTCCATGGTCGAGCGCATCGCCGTCGATATCGCCAGGGCACGCGCCGACCTCGACCTCGAGCTGGCGGTGATGGTCGGCGGCGGCAACATCTGGCGGGGCACTACCGGCGCCGGCGCCGGCATGGATCGGGCCACCTCGGACACCATGGGGATGCTGGGCACGGTCATCAACGCTCTCGCCCTCCAGGATGCCCTCGAGCACCAGGGACAGGTCACCCGGGTCCTCTCGGCCGTGCAGATGGCCGAAGTCGCCGAGCCGTACATCCGCCGCCGGGCCATCCGCCACCTCGAGAAGGGTCGGGTGGTGGTGTTCGCCGCCGGAATGGGAAACCCGTTCTTCACCACCGATACCTCGGCGGCGCTGCGGGCCGCAGAGATCGAGGCCGAGATTCTGTGCAAGGGCACCCACGGGGGCGTGGACGGGGTCTATTCCGACGACCCGCGGCTCGACCCCACCGCCACCAAGTACGACGAAGTGTCGTTCATGGAGGTGGTGTCCAAGGACCTGCGGGTCATGGACCTCACCGCCATCACCTTCTGCCGGGACAACGGGCTGCCGATCCGGGTGTTCGACTTGATGGGCGAAGGCAACATCCGGAAAGCCCTCAGTGGCGAACCCATCGGGACACTGGTCCGATGAGCAGGATGAACAGGGTGAATCGGGAGAACTTCCTGGTCACGGGCCTCACCCGGTGGCGTGCAACCGTGCTCGCTACGCTGGTGGGCTGATGGACAACGAACTGACTGATGTAGTTGTCCAGGATGCGCAGGAACGTATGGAAAAGGCTGTCGAACACGCTCAGGCCGAATTCAGCGCGATCCGCACTGGTCGGGCCACGCCGGCTCTGGTCGAGCACCTGAAGGTCGACTATTACGGCGCCGAGACCGAGTTGCGGGCGATGGCGGGCTTCAGTGTGCCCGAGGCGCGCCTCTTGGTGATCTCCCCCTACGACAAGAGCTCGCTGGGTGCGATCGAGAAGGCCCTCCAGAACTCCGACCTCGGGATCAACCCCTCCAACGACGGGACCGTCATCCGCCTGTCGTTCCCGGTGCCCACCGAGGAACGGCGCAAGGAGCTGGTGAAGGTGGTCAGGCAGAAGTCGGAGGACGGCAGGGTCACCATCCGCAACGTGCGCCGGTCGGCCCGTCACGAGCTCGAAGCCCTGCAAAAAGATGGCGACCTGTCCAGCGACGAACTGAAGCGGGTAGAGGAAGAACTCGACAAGATCACCCAGGTTCACGTGGCAGCCATCGACCGATTGCTGACTCACAAAGAGCAAGAGCTCCTCGAAATCTGAGACATGGCAGAGGCCCGAATTGGCCCTGCTCATGGAAGGGAAAACCGACGTGCACGACGGTGATGACCGGCGAGAAATTGAAGACGACGAGGTAGCCGAGATCCGGCGGCGGCTCGCGGAGCGGAGCGGACCCTCGAGCGACCAGGTCCGGATCGTCGGAGCGGAGGTCGCGGGCGAAGCCACCGCGGTGGTGCCGGTGGTGTCCCGGGACGACCTCTTCGGCGAGCCCGCCGAGCCCGCCGAGCCCGCCGAGCCCCCGGATGACACCGGCGAGGTGGCCGTCCACCTGACCAACCAGCCGAGCGATCCCGAGACCATGGGCCACGCAGTGCGCCCGGTGCTTCCCGGGGAGACCGTCGTGCCGATGGGTTCGCCGTCGGCCACCAAGCTCCCGCACTGGACGGAGGCTCCGACCGGGCAGGTCCCGGCAGTGCTCAACCGCGACACCGACGAGGGGAGCGGGTCCCATGCGGGGATTTCCGCCCCGTCCTGGCGCGAAGAGGACAGCGATTGGGTGGCCCAGGAGGAGGAGTTCGAGCCGTCCATGTTCGGCGACGACGAGGACGCCCTCGGATCTCTGGATGAGAGCAACCGGACCGACATTGAACGCCGCCCATGGGAGTTCGATCTCCCGGCGTCGGGGACGCCGGCGGTCGGGCGGTCCCGGAGCTCGGGCGGGCCGGGCCGCGGCGCGGCAGCTGGGACCGGAACCGGTCGGTTCGGGCCCCCCTCGTCTCCGGGAGCCGCACCCGAACCCGCCATCGAGGACCAGCTGACCACCCAGATACCCGCGGTGCCCCGGTCTCCGGAGCGGTCGCCGGAGCCGTCACCGGCGCCGCGGGAGACGCCCGGACCGGAGTGGGTCGAGGGCGTCGGTTACTCCGATCCCACCGTTGCCGGCGGGTACGGCGGCGAGCGGGAAGGTCGGCTGCCCTCCAGCCGGGCCACGGGTGGGATGGACGCGCCCTTCGAGCCGGACGAGCCCGAGGAGGTCGTCGACGATCTTCCCGGCCTCCAGCGGACCCGGCCGACCGGCACTGCCCGGGCGGGTCGGATGCGCCGGGGCGGGCTGCGGGCCGATCGGGTGAAGGCCAAACGACCGGAGCAGATCGACGCCATGATCGATGCTCCGTTGGCGGCCGAGCCACCGGGGGCGAGCGTGACCGCGGTGCCGGGTGCCGGACGCCGACGGGGCGGGCTGGCCGGTTTGGCCGCCGCCGACAGTGCCTCCGAGCGATCCGGCCGATTCGGCCGGCGGCACCGGGACGAGGAGACAGCCCGCCACGATGCCGAGATCGACGCCGAGGAGGGTATCGCCACCGAGGCCTACGCCCGAGATCACCCGTACCCCGACTCCCGTCCCGATGCCGGCCCCGCCTCCGGCATGGCGGGGAGCGCTACCGCCCACGCCGCCACCCAGGTCGATCCTTACGGCCAGCCGCTGATCGAGCCGGACACCCACACCCAGGGGAGCCGGGGTCGGGGAGGCGGCGACACCTCGTTGTACCGGGAAGCGGAATTCGACGAGACCGGTGACGGTCCCCTGGGCGGGGGGCCGCCGGTCCGGCGACTCCATCTGCCCTCCCGATCGGGTCGCGACGGCGGCGCGGTGGGCGAGAGGCACGGCGGCGTGGCCAGTATCCGGGTACGGGTGATCACCGGCATCATCGCGGTGGGCGTGACCCTGCTCGTCTTCAAGTTGGGACCGGCGCCGGCACTGGTGCTGTGCGCGGTGGTGGTCACCTTCGCCGCCGGCGAGTGCTTCGGGGTCATGCGCCGAGCCGGGTATCACCCGGCCACCCTGCTCGGCTTGGTGGGCACCGTGTCGTTGATGGTGGCCGCCTATACAAAAGGACCGGCGGCCATCCCGTTGGTACTGGTGCTCATCGCGGTGTTCACCATGTTGTGGTACCTGTTCGGCATCGAACGGGGATCGCCGATCGCCGGCAGTGCCTCCACCCTGTTCACCATCGGCTGGATCGCGCTGTTGGGCTCCTACGCGGGACTGTTGTTGTCACCGTCGGAGTTCCCCAACCGCACCGGCATCGCCTTCCTGCTGGGAGCCATCATCGCCACGGTGGCCAACGACGTGGGTGCGCTGGTGATCGGCGGATGGATCGGGCGCCATGCCCTGGCCCCCGTTGTCAGCCCCCACAAGACCTGGGAGGGGCTGCTGGGCGGGGCGGTCTTCTCCGTCGTGATCTCCGCGGCACTGGTCGGGGACATCCACCCCTGGACCCCGACCCACGCCGCCATCCTCGGCCTGGTGGTGGCGGTGGTGGCGCCGATCGGTGACCTGTGCGAGTCCCTCCTCAAGCGGGACTTCAGGATCAAGGACATGGGATCCATCCTTCCCGGCCACGGAGGGGTGCTCGATCGGGTCGACGCGCTGTTGTTCGTCCTGCCGGCCACCTACTACCTGGTGCGCGCCCTCAACATTGCATGAACTTCGGGCAGGCTAGGGGGGTGACACCGATGGCACCCACGACGCCGATGCCCATGACGACCACCACCCCAACCCGGCCCACCACCGTCAGCATCATCGGTTCGACCGGGTCCATCGGCACCCAGGCCATCGAGGTCATCGAGTCGTGTCCCGAGCGATTCACGGTGGTCGCTCTCGGCGCCCAGACTTCCATCAAGGTGCTGGCCGATCAGGCCCGCCGGTTCCACCCGTCGGTGGTCGCTGTCGGAGACGGCTCGCTGGCTCCGGAGCTGGCCCGGATGCTGCCCCCCGGCATCGAGGTGGTGACCGGAAGCGACGGGCTGGCCCACATCGCCACCCTGGCCGATGTGACCGTCAACGGGGTGGTGGGATTCGCCGGGCTGACGGTCACCCTGGCCGCCCTGGAAGCCGGCCGCCGACTGTGCCTGGCCAACAAGGAGTCGATCATCGCCGGCGCCCCGGTGGTGCGGCGGGCCCGCCGTACCCCTGGAGCGGAGATCGTCCCGGTCGACTCGGAGCACTGCGCCATCCACCAATGCCTGCGGACCGGCCGCCCCGACGAAGTCAAGCGTCTGTTGATCACCGCCTCGGGTGGTCCGTTCCGGGGCCGCAGCCGGGACGAGCTGGCGGAGGTGGAAGTCGCCGAGGCCCTGAGCCATCCGACCTGGTCGATGGGCCCGAAGATCACCGTGGACTCCTCCACACTCATGAACAAGGGGCTCGAGGTGATCGAGGCCCACGAGTTGTTCGGCATCCCCTTCGACGCCATCGACGTGGTGGTCCACCCCCAGTCGATCATCCATTCGATGGTGGAGTTCACCGACGGCGCGGTGGTGGCCCAACTTTCGTTGCCCGACATGCGCCTGCCCATCGGCTACGCCCTGATGCACCCGGACCGCCTGGCGGTGCCGTTCGGGGCCATCGACTGGACGACCTTGAACCGGCTCGACTTCGAGGAGCCGGATCGATCGGTGTTCACCTGCCTCGACCTGGCCTACCGGGCCGGACGGGAGGGCGACCTGGCCCCCGCCTGGCTGAACGCGGCCAACGAGGTGGCGGTGGCCGCCTTTCTCGGGGGCCGGATCGGGTGGTCGGCCATCGCCGAGGTGGTGGCCGAGACCCTGGACGGCTATCTGCCACCGGCCGCCCAACCGGGGGAGCGGGACGCCGACGGGTCCCCGATCCGGACGGTCGACGATGTGCTCGAGACCGATGCCGCCGCTCGCCACATCGCGGAGCGGGTGGTCACCAGACGGGAGTTGGCGGCATGAGCACCACCGAGCGGTCGGCCGGAACCAACCGGCCTGCCCGAGCAGCTGAGTCCGCCGCCCCGCCTCCGGGCCCACCGCCGCTGTTCCCGGAAAAGGTGAAGTCCCCACGGCAGTCCGCCTTTGAGCTGGCGGTGGTCGTGGCCGCCATCGTGGCCCTGACCGTGCTCACCGGCACGACCGACATCGCCATCATCCTGGCCTGCATCGTCGTCATCGTGATGGTCCACGAATTCGGCCATTTCTTGGCGGCCAAGCACGGCGGCATGAAGGTCACCGAGTACTTCCTCGGCTTCGGTCCCCGGCTCTGGTCGTTCCGGCGAGGGGAGACCGAGTACGGGATCAAGGCGTTCCCCCTGGGGGGCTACGTGAGGATCCCGGGGATGACCAACCTCGAGGAGGTCGACCCGGCCGACGAGAGCCGCACCTACCGGCAACAGCCGTTCCACGCTCGCCTGCTGGTGGCGTTGGCCGGGTCGTTCATGCATTTCGTGATGGCCTTCATCCTGTTGTGGTCGGTACTCACCTTCGTGGGCGTCCCGAGCTCGAGCCAGATCGAGGTTCAGGTGGCGCCCTCGATCGCCGGCAAGACCAGTCCGGCTGCCGAGGCGGGGCTGAAGAGCGGGGACATCGTGGTGTCGATCAACGGGAAGGCGGTCAACGGCAATCCCGACACCCTCACCCACGTCATCCAGAGCCATCCCGGTCACGCGGTCCCGGTGGTGGTGGACCGGGGCGGACACCGGGTGAGCCTGACGGTGACCCCGGCCAATGGCCGGACGGTGAACGAGAAGGGCGCCCAGGCCCCGAAAGGGTCTGCTCCCTACGGGGTGATCGGGGTCACCCTCGAAGCGCCCACCGTGCGGTCCAACCCCATTCACGC
>Ga0307372_10007759_pt1 | contig 15281 bp, 14 predicted proteins | sample OX1MG_FD_202533 | JGI IMG/M metagenome (GOLD analysis project Ga0307372, IMG submission 202533) | Soil microbial communities from Risofladan, Vaasa, Finland - OX-1 | ecosystem: Environmental > Terrestrial > Soil > Coastal area > Acid sulfate soil | place: Finland: Risofladan, Vaasa | collected... | reverse complement strand
TGGATGCGGCACCGCGCACCGCTGGCCGCAGCATACGTGCTGCTGCTGGACTCGGAATTGGACCGGATCCATCTCAGTTTGGGCGCGCTGCCCGCGCCGGAGTGGCTGCGTGCGATGGGGGTGGCGATCACAATGGCGGGGCTGGCGCTTGCCATTGGGGCGCGGCGCACGCTGGGCGGCAACTGGAGCGCGACGGTGACACTGAAGCAGGGACACACGCTCACGACCAATGGGCCCTACCGTTGGGTGCGCAACCCGATCTATACGGGGATTTTATCGATGATCGTGGGCACGGCCCTGGTGGAGGGGCGCGGGCGGGGGTGGCTGGCGTTGATGCTGGCGATCGCGGCTTTTCTGGTGAAGATTCAGCAGGAAGAGCGGTTCATGCAACGCCAATTTCCACAGGACTTTCCTGCTTACCGGCGGCGGACGGCGGCGCTGGTGCCATTGCTGTATTAGGCGGCGGCGCGCCGGGGCGGATTTGCGCGCGGATGGGATCGGCGTGGTGGACGGCGACGAAGTTGGCGCCCATGCCGAAGACACAGTAGCCCTGGGCTTCGAGCCAGGCTTGCAGCCGCGGCGCGCCGCGGTCGATCTTGAACGCTTCCACAATCAGCAGCGGATGGCAGCGCGCCAGGCAGGCGCGGGCGCCCTCGAGCACCTCCAGTTCCATACCTTCAACATCGATTTTGATGAGGTCGAGGCGCGGCAGTTGGAGGGAGTCGAGGCTGAGGCTCGGGACCTCGGCGCCGGCGGTGTAATCGATGGGTTGACCGATGTATTCGGCGGCGGCGGAGGGGCGCACCTCGAGGCTGCCAAAGCTGCCGTCGCGGCAGTAATCGGGCTGCGGCACGCGGACGGCGCCGCAGGTGGCGGCGACGGCGGCGTGGCGGACGCGAGCGTTGAAACAGTTGTTGAGCGCCACATTGCCGGCCAAGGCGTAAAACAGCCTCTCCTGCGCCTCAAACGCCAACACCGTGCCCCAACCGGTCATGGCACGCGCCCACTGTACGGTATGCACGCCGAGGTTGGCGCCACAGTCGACGGCGACCACGCCGCCGCCACGGAAGATGCGGGCCATCTCCAGCAGGGCCACGCCCACTCCTACCTCGCCAGGATCATAAGCGCAGGTTTCGAGCAGGTTGTAACCGACCCCAATCCCCTGACCCGCGGCCAGCATGTGGCGATCAAAGCGATTGACGATCATCGTGCCCTGGTCGGTGGCGGCGAGAACAAAGGCCGCGGGGCGAGGTTGTGGGTTCATGCGGGAATCACTCCTGTCGCTCCGGTGAGGTCAGCGATCTCCTGGCGATAGCGTTGGGTGATGCCCGACCATCCCAGGTGGCGGCGGATGTGGTCCGCGCCCAGCGCGCCGCGCGCGGCCCGCTCCCGCGGCTGTTGGGCGGCCGCCACCAGGGCGGCGGTGAGAGCCGTGAGCTCGGGTTCGAACCAGGTCAAGGGGCCCGACATCATGCCCGCCGGACGCAGCGCTGGCGGCACTTCGACTTCGGCGGCCGGCACCAGCCAACCTGCGCCGCAACAGAACTCCGGGGCGGGCCCGCAGGCGGTGGTGATCACCGGCTTGCCGCAGGCGAGCGCCTCGGCCAACGGCAGACCAAAGCCTTCGCCGCGGTAGGGCAACACCAACACGTCGGCGGCGCGATACAGCCCGGGCATGCGAGTGTCGGGCCAGGCATCATCGGGCTCATCGAGATAAATGATGGGCGCGGCTTGGGGATCGCATGCCTGTTGGGCGATGGCGCGGCGCAGCGTGAGATGACGGTAGAAGCTGCCGGCGCCCAGGTCCTTGATGATCAGGCTGACGTCATCGCGCCCGCTGAAGGCAGCGCGCCAGGCGCGTAGCAGCAGGTCCATGCCCTTGCGCTGGATGGCGCCGCCGACAAACAGGAACTTGACGCCGCGGCTGCCGGGGATGACCTCGGTGGGACCCTCGGGGTGGTAAAGCTCCAGATCAACGCCGTTGGGAATCACGCTCACCCGCGCCGCCTCGACACCGGCGCCGGTGAAGACATCGCGCACGAAGGCGGAGGGGACAAAGACGCGGTCCACGCCCTTGAGGGCGCGCTGCCACGACTGCGGGATGGCGCCGAACTCCCAGGGCAGAATCAACGCCAGTTTGCCGGTGGCGGGCCGGGAGAACTCCGGCGGCCAGCCGTGGCGGATCGTCAGGTCCAAGCGGGCGGGCAGGCGCGTCAGTGCGGGCGACCAGCAGGCGTGATCACGAAAGCTGGCGAGTGGCACATCGGCGGCGGTGGGATCAATGGCGATTTCGAAGCGGTGATCGGCGCACAGGGCAGCGGCCAGTTGGCGGTTGATGCCGGCCACGCTGGAGTACATCTGGACGGGACCGGCGATGGCGATACCGGCGGCAGCGGTGGCGGGACGCGGCACTGTGTTCCGGAGAGCGGCGGTGGCCACCCAGCGGCGATCGAAATCCGCGGCCAGGGCCGCGCTGAGTGGCCAGGTGCGGAGGGCGCGTTCGGCGAGTTCCCAAGCACGGTGGAGCAGGACAAAATCAAAGATGGGGCGCTGGTACTGGGACTCACGCCGCCCCACGCGGGTGAGATCGCCCTGCGCCGTGGCCAACAGGCCTGGGGATAGGCGCTGGCTCAATACCCCCGCCACCGACGGAGCGAAGGCCGGCGTCTGCCGCACGCCGGTCAGGAAATGGTGGACGGCCACGGCCTGATTTCCCGTGCGCTGAGCGATCAGGGCCAGCAGGTAGTGGGCGCGATAGCCGGCTTCGCCGCCGCTGCCCACGGCGAGCGGGGCGCCGGGCGCGGTGGCGCGGCGCAGAGCGGTCAGGGCCTCGGCGGGATGTCCCAGCACCACGGCCCGGAGCGCGGTCAGAAAATCGAGTTCACGGTAGTCGGGAAACAGGCCACAGGCCTGTTCCAGCAAGCCGCCCGCGGCCTCCCATCCATCACGGCGGGCCACCGCGATGACCAGGTTGCGCAGACAGAGGGCGCGCAGGATGGGATGCCAGCCCGCCTCTTGCGCCAGTTGAGCCAGCGCCGCCACCCCCGCGCCGGCCTGCGCGGCCTCCGCCGCGAGGCCCGTCCGAAGATGCTGCCAGGGCTCAGTGCCGCCGTTCCCGGCTGAATCCGCGGCGGCCGCCCGCAGGCGAATCCGCGTTTCGATGCTGTCGAGGGCGTCGGGGCTGTCTTGCGAGGCTTGGGCGCTGGCACTGAAGATGCGGGGCTCGATGCCAATGAGGTCGAGTTCTATGGCAGCGGCCGACCAATAGGGATAGTGGACGGGGAGAAAATATCGGCGCGACGGCAGGCGCAAGGCGGCGCGCAAGTGAGTGGCAGAGCCTTGAAGCCAGGTTTCCCCTTGGCGCCAGACCAGCCAACTGGCGGCGCCAGAGGGCGGGACAAACTCCGTCACTGCCCCCAACCAGATATGAGCGCCGGTGGAGAGCAGCGGCGCCGGCAGGCCATCCAGATGGGAGGCGCTGGTGCGCAGCACGGCCGGGGCCGCAATCGCGTGAGTGGCACGCAACTGATAACTGGAGGAATCAATGGAGTACACAGGCATGCACAGACCGGAATACAAGGAGCACGGCCAGGGCCGTAACAGAAAAAGAGAAATTTAATGTTGATTTAATCAGATTCTTAACAAAAACCGGCACACTCCGCCTAAGTCTTTGGAGGTTTGCGCCTTGTCATCTGCCACATCGTCCATGGCGACGTTACCGCAGGCCCACGTGATGGTGGCCAGCGGCAACGCCGGTTTCCGCAAACAAATGCTCAGCCTGTTGGCCGGAGCACGCCAACAGGGAGTGGAGGCGCTGGGAGGTGCCGACGCGCTGCTCAAACTGGAGCTGGGCCGCTACACTGGGTTGCTCTTGGACCGGCAGCTCCCCGACCTGGATGCCGAGGAACTGGCGGGATTGGTGTCGTCGCAGTACCCGCAACTGGAAGTCGAGATCTGCGACTCGGCGCGGCCGGGCGCGAAGACGCCACCGCGGAAGGCGGCGGCGAGCGGCGAACTGCGCCGCTTGCTGGACACACTGCGGTGTGCGCCGGTACCGGGCGTGGGCTCCAACGATCCAGCCGCCCGGGAGATCCTCCTGGCGCCCGCGGGGCTGAACGCGAGGCCGCGCGCCGAGCTCTTGCCCGGACTGGTCGGAGCAAGCGCGCACCTGGAGGATCTGTCCAACCTGGTGCGGATGGTCTCGCCGCGGCGGACAACGGTCTTGCTGCTGGGCGAGACGGGCACCGGCAAGGAACGGATCGCGCACGCCATCCATCAGTCGAGCGGAAGGTCGCAGCGGCCCTGGGTGGTGGTGAACTGCGCCGCCATTCCGGAAGCGTTGCTGGAATCGGAGCTGTTTGGATACCTGCGCGGCGCCTTCACCGGGGCGGTGCAGACGCGCGTGGGGCGGATTCAGGCGGCGCACACCGGCACCTTGTTTCTGGACGAGATTGGGGAGATGCCGCTGATGCTGCAAGCCAAGCTGCTGCGCTTCCTGCAGGAGGGGGAGTTGCAGCGCCTGGGCAGCAACGAGGCACAGCGCGTGGACGTGCGCGTGGTGGCGGCCACCAACCAGGATTTATCGGCGGCGGCGGAGGCGGGCCGGTTTCGCCGCGACCTGTACTACCGGCTGGCGGTATTCCCCATCGAACTGCAACCGCTGCGCGCACGGCCCGAGGATGTGCTGCCGCTGGCGCGCCACTTTCTTAGAGAATTGCAAGCCGAGGCGGGCGCGCCCGGCCGGGGCGGCGGGGGCGGCGATGACTGCCAGGAACGCCCGGAGGAGTTGCTGACGCCGGAGGCGGAGGCGCTGCTCGAAGGCCATCACTGGCCGGGCAACGTGCGTGAGCTGCAGCACACGATGGAGCGGGCCGTGATCTTATGCAACGGGCGCGGCCGCCTGGGGGTTGAATATTTTCCCGCCCTGCAGGCGCCGCCGCCGGTCCGCTTTGGCCCTCGCCGTGCTGAATGATTGGTGGAAACGCAGCCGCCATGAATCTACTGAACACGCCACTGCTGCAGCAGCTCCAGGGTTACCTGGATGTGGCCTCGACGCGCCAGAGCCTGATCGCCGCCAACATGGCGAACATCGATACGCCCGGCTACCAGACGCGGGATCTGAATTTCTCCCAGGCACTGGCCGCCGCCGAGGCAGGCCAGGATCCGGCGGCGGCGGAGCACACCGTCAGCGGCTTGCTGGCCCGGCCGGATGGCAACAACGTCAACCTCGACCGGGAGTCATTTCTGATGGCGCAAACGCAGTTGCAGTTTTCGACCGGGGTGGCGCTGTTGCGGGATGAGTTCAGCCGGCTGAACATGGCCATCAACGGCGGGAGTTCGATTCCATGAATCTATTTGGCGTACTCGATATCAGCGCCTCGGCGCTGTTGGCGGAACGGCAGCGGGCGGAGGTGGTCACCAGCAACCTGGCCAACGCGGAGAGCGCCGGCGCCAATCCTGGGCAGGTGTACCGGCGCAAGGAAGTCGTCTTCGCCTCCCGTAACATGCCCTTCTCCGACGCCATGGCGGCGGCGGGGGCGCCCGGCGGCGGTATAGTCGACGCCGCCGCGCCCGGGGTGGCGGTCGAGGCGGTGGTGACCGACAGCACTCCGCTGGTGCGGCGCTATGAGCCCGGCAACTCCAACGCCGACGCGCAAGGCTACGTGACCTATCCCAACGTGAACCCAGCGCAGGAGATGACCGACCTGATGGAAGCCGTGCGTTCCTATCAACTCAATATCTCCGCCGCGCAAGCCACCAAGAGCATGATCCAGCAGTCGTTGACCCTGCTGCACTAGACGCCTAGCCCATGATGATTCCGCCCATTACGCCTCCGGTCTTCACGCCCACGGTGGACCCGTCTGGCACGGTCGGCGCCGATCGCACCACGTCCGCCGGGGGCAGCTTTGCCCAGGAGATGCAAGGGGCGCTGCACCAGATGGAAGCGCTGCAGGCCAACGCCACCACGCAGGTGAACCAGTTGGTCAACGGCGGCGGCGGCAGCGTGAACGGCAGCATGATCGCGGTGGAGAAATCGGACCTGGCCTTTGGCCTGATGCTGCAGCTCCGCAATAAGGCGGTAGCCGCGTATCAGGACATCTCCCACATGGCGTTTTAGCCGGCTACCGGCCACACCTGAACGACCATGGGCCTCGCACTCAACCCCCTCGCCCACAGCGGCGCGCCCGACGGGCAAGCCCAGCAGGCGCTGCGGCAAGCGCGCCAGCTGATGGGCCACCTGAGTCCGCGCCAGCGCTACGGCATTGGCGGCGGGGTGGCGGCGGTGATCGTGGTGCTGGTGGTGTTCGTGCACCTGATGGCCAAGCCCGGCTACAGCGTGCTCTACAGCGCCCTCCAGCCCGCTGACGCCCAGGAAGTGGCCAACGTGCTGAGCGGGCTCAGCATCCCCTACGACGCCTCCACCGACGGCACCAGCGTGAGCGTGCCCAGCGTCGATCTGGACCGGGCGCGGGTGCAACTCGCCGCCCGCGGCCTGCCGCACAGCGGGCAAATGGGCTTCGAGCTGTTCGATAAGACCAACTGGAGCAGCAGCGATTTCGCCGAACAGGTCAACTACCAGCGCGCGCTCGAGGGCGAGTTGGAGCGCACCATCGAGACCATCCGCGATGTGCAGGCAGCCCGGGTGCACATCACCATGGCCCACGATTCCCTGTTCACCACCGAGCAACGCCCGGCCAAGGCGGCGGTGCTGCTGACGTTGCGGGACGGGACGCTCGATCCCACCATGGCGACCGCCATCCAGCACTTGGTCGCGAGCTCCGTCGATCACCTCAGCCCGGTCAACGTCGCGATTATGGACGCGAGCGGGCAGATGTCGCTGGTGTCGTCCCCCGGCGGCGCGGGTTCGCTCGCCCAGACGCAACTGGAGGACGCCTTGCGGAACAAGATCCTGGCCACGCTGGCGCCGGTGGTGGGGGCGGCGCATGTGCGCGCCAGCGTGGCCGTCGAGTACGATCCCACCAGCGCCGACGATACCCAGGAGACCTACGATCCACAAACGACGGCGGTGCTCAGTTCACAGAGCACGAGCACGGTGGGCCCCAGCGCGGCGGGCGCGGCCGGGGTGCCGGGCACCACCAGCAATCTGCCCAAGGCCCAGGCGCCTGGCACCAGCTTCAATGCCGAGTTGGGGGTGGGCACGGCGCCGGGCCAGCAAAGCGAGGACCAAACCTTCGCGGTGAGCCGCAGCGTGAACCACATCGTGCGGCCCGCGGGCAGCATCCAGCGCGTCACGGCCGCCGTCGTCGTCGATGATGGAACTCAAACGGTGGTCCAGCAGGGCAAGACGATCACCGTCCCACAGCCGCGCAGCGCTGGCGAATTGACGCAGTTGCAGGCGCTGGCCGCAGCCGCCATCGGCATCGACACCAGCCGCGGCGACGTGTTAACCATCTCGAACCTGCCTTTCACGGCGCCGCCAGCGGCAGCGCCGGCGCCCGCGCCCGCGCCGCTCAGCCCGCTGCAGAAGCTGGAATCGGGGCCGGCGGTGTGGGGTGGCGGCGCCCTGCTGCTCCTGCTGCTGCTGGCCGGGGGTTGGCTCCTGGGGCGCCGGCAGGGAGCGGTCCCGCCCACGGCGCCGGCGGTGGCGCAGCTCCGCGCCCCGGCGGCGCGGGCCGACGATCACGAGGCCACCGCCATGGCCGCGTCCCAGGCAACGGTGCAGACCGCGGAGGCGGCCACGCCCTACCCCGAATACATTAATGTCACCGATCTCTTGAAGGCCAGCCCGCTGGACGTCCCGCCGGAGTTGCAAAGCGTGATGCAGCTCAAGGATCGCCTGGCCGAGCGCGTCAGGCACGAGCCCGCCATCGCCAGCCGGCTGGTGCGGGTGTGGATGAACAAACGCGGCGAGGAGAGCGCGTGAGCACCGCGCTCAGCAGTCAAGCACACGCCGGATCGCATAAAGCCGCAGTGCTGATGGTGCTGCTGGGCGACGAGGCCGCGGCCGCGGTATACCGCTGCCTGCCGCGCGTCGAGGTCCAGCGCCTCACCGAGGAGATCAGCGAAATCAATAACGTCGGACCCACCGAGGCGCGGCTGGTGCTGGAGGAGTACCACCAGTTGCTGTTGACACAGTCGTATCTGGCCCAGGGCGGCACCGAGTACGCCACCAACCTGCTCATTCAAGCCTTTGGGGAGCGCGATGCGCGCGCACTGCTGACCCAGGTGATGGAGGCTCAAGAAGCCCGGGCCGGGAATCTGGACTCGCTGCAGCAAGCTGATCCACCACAATTGGCGAAATTCCTCCAGGATGAGCATCCGCAGACGATCGCCGTGATTTTGGCGCATTTGGGCGTGCGCGCGGCCTCCAGTCTGTTGTCGCTGCTGCCGGAGCGGATCAGCGCCGAGGCGGTGCGCCGCCTGGCGGAGATGCGGCAGTTCTCCCCCGAGATGGCGGAGAAGATCTCGGTGGTGCTGCATCGCAAGTTCGACAGCCTGGGGGAGAAGAGCCGGCGCGCCTACGCCGGGGTCCAAGCGGTGGCCGACATTCTCAACCGCACGGAGTCGCCCACCAGCAAGATGGTGCTGGAGACGATCGAGCAAAGCGATCCCAACATGGCACTGAGCATCCGCAACCTGATGTTCACCTTCGAGGATTTGATTTCGGTGCCCGAGACCAGCCTGCGCGAATGGCTGGCGCAGATCGATAAGCGCACGCTGGCGATGGCGCTGAAGGGCGCCGACGGCGATCTGCGCAGCCATATCATGCAAGCCCTCTCCAGCCGGGCGTCGGAGATGTTGATCGAAGATATCGAGGCGCTGGGGCCGGTGCGGACGCGGGATGTGCTGAAGGCGCAGCAGGAAAGTGTCACCCTCGCCCGCCGGCTGGAACAGGAGGGCAAGATGGTGCTCAAGGCGGATAACAATGAAGAATTCGTTGTCTGAGCCGGCGCCGCCCGCCGGCCAGCGCGCGGCGGTGAAGAATTTTGTCTACCGCGACTGTACCGCCGCCAGCGCCGAGCCGGAACTCGACCTGGCCGATCTGGAGGAGGGCGGCGACGCGGCCACTCCGGATCCGAACCTCTTTCTAAGCCAGGAGCAAGCGCAGGCGCTGCTGGCGGCGGCGCGCACGGAAGCGCAGGCGGAGGCGCGCGAGGCTCTCTGGGAGCAAGCGCGGACGCTGGCCGAGCAGGAGCTGCGCGCCGCGCTGGAACAGCGGCTGGAGCAGGAACGGACGGCGCTGGCGCAGGCGCTGCACGCCTTCGACCGGCAACGGGAGGAGTATTTCCACCAGCTCGAGCGGGAGATGGTGCAGATGGCGCTGGCCATCGCCCGCAAGGTGCTGCACCGGGAAGCGCAGATCGATCCGCTGCTATTGGCGGGGACGGTGCGCGTGGCCCTCGATCCGCTGGCGGCGGGCACGCCCGTCGAGCTGGTCGTTCCCCCCTCGAGCCTGGCCCGCTGGGAGGAGATGCTGCGGCGGGAGCGGCCGTTGGCAAATCCACCCCGGGTACGATCCGACGCCGCGCTGGAACCTTCCGGCTGCCGGCTGGAAACCGACACCGGGGTCACCGACCTGAGTTGGGAGTTCCAGTTGCGGGAGATCGAGCAGGGTTTTCTGGATCTGCTGCAGCGGCGCGCAGTGCTCTGGGCCAACGAGGTTGCCGAACATGATCGTGCCTGAAGCCAGCCTCCTGGCCGGCTACCGGCACCAGTTGGAGCTCACCCCCACGTGGCGCTGGCGCGGGCGGGTGACCAAGTCGGTCGGCCAGATCGTGGAGTCGGAGGGGCCGCCCTGCTCGGTGGGAGAGAGCTGCTTGATCCGCGGCGCTGAAGGCGAGAGCGAAGCGCAAGTGATCGGCTTCCGCGGCGCCACCGTGCTCAGCATGCCACTGCGCGCGCCGCACGGTATCCGCTACGGCGATGCCATCGTCACCTGGGGCGCCAAGCCCACCGTGCCCGTCGGCGATGCGCTGCTGGGCCGGGTGACCGACGGCGGCGGCATGGCCTTCGATGGTTGGGGCGACATCCTCACTGACAGCTCCCGCCCCTACGACGCCGACCCACCCGGACCCATGGAGCGGGAGCTGATCCGCGAGCCCATGGGCTCGGGGATCCGCGTGCTGGATGGATTGCTGACCTGCGGACGCGGCCAGCGCCTGGGCATCTTCGGCGGCAGCGGCGTGGGGAAAAGCACGCTCATCGGCATGATGACGCGCAACACCGCCGCCGACCTCACCGTGCTGGCGCTGGTGGGGGAACGCGGACGCGAGGTGCGCGAGTTCCTCACCGACGCGCTGGGCGAGGAGGGCCGGAAACGTTCCGTGGTGGTGGTATCCACCTCCGACCAGTCGCCGCTGCTGCGCATTCGGGCGGCGCTGGCGGCCACCTCCATCGCCGAGTACTTCGCCGGACGCGGGCGGCAGGTGCTGCTGGTGGTGGATTCACTCACCCGCTTCGCCATGGCGCAGCGGGAGATCGGCCTGGCCGCGGGCGAGCCGCCCACCGCCAAAGGCTATACACCGTCGGTGTTTGCCATGCTGGCGCGGCTGGTGGAGCGCACCGGGCAGTTTCGTCACGGCAGCATCACCGCGTTCTATACGGTATTGATGGAAGGCGACGACCAGCAGGATCCGCTGGTGGACGCGGTCCGTTCCCTGCTCGACGGACACATCATCCTGGACCGGCAGTTGGGCGCGCACGGCCACTATCCGGCGATCCACGTGCTGGACAGCTTGAGCCGGCTCATGCCCGCGGTCACCAACCCTGAGCACCGGCGGAAGGCGGCCCGCGTGCGGCAGTTGCTCGCCGCCTATCAACGCTCGGAGGATTTGGTCCGGGTGGGCGCCTATCAGAGCGGCGCCGATCCGCTGTTGGACCAAGCGCTGCAGGCGTTGCCGGCGATCCATGCGTTTGCGCGCCAAGCGGCGGGCGTGCGCGTGCCGATCGCGGACGCCATCCAGCAATTGCTGGAGTTGCCGGTCTAGCGCCCGCTGCAGTGCCCGCTCTAGCGCCATGGCCTTCCAACGCTCACTCGCCCGTTTGCTCAGCCTGCGCCAGAGCCTGGAGCGGCAGGAGGAGATGCGCCTGGCGTTGCTTGCCGGGCGCCTCAATGCCGCACGCACCGCCTTAGAAGCCGCCCACACCCAGATACGGGAACTGAGTCCAGGGCGATTGACGCACGGCGGCAGTGCGGGCGGCGCGGAGTTGCAAGCCGCGGCCCTGCGGCAGTCCTGCCTGGCCGAACGCTTGCCGCACCTGCGCGCCCAGATCGATGAGTTAGCCGCCGCCCACCAAGCCCAGTGCCGGCGCCTGGCCGCGTGCCAACAGGCGCGCAAGATCCTGGAAACGCTGCGCGACCAGCGCGCGGCTGCCGAGCGGCTGCAAGAGCGGCGGCGGGAGCAAGCTACCCTGGACGAACTGTTCCTGCTGCGGCGCTAGGTGGCTCGCCACTTTTTGCCGGGTCGCTCCCGCTGGTCGCTTGTGGGCGGGCTTCGACTGGCGGCAGCGGGCGCCCATACCGCTCGTGGCGCTTCCAAGCTGCCTCGAGCTGACAGCATCCGGCCGGACACAGGTCGGGCCAAGCCGGGGATGGACCCAGCGCGCGCCGGGGGGTGGAGGCGGTACGTTCCAGGATCAGCTCGCGCACCAAGCCGGGGAAGCGGGCATGGTCGCTGGCGGTTTTGATCCGGGTCATGCGCAGGCCCAGCGCCGCGCAGCGCTGGCGGGCCTCGACGTCAAGATCGAAGACCACTTCCATGTGGTCGGCGAGAAAGCCGATGGGTACGATGGTCACGGCGTCAGCGCCCCCGGCGCGGGCGGCGGTGAGCACGGTATCCAGGCTGGGTTCGAGCCAGGGCTGCCGCGGTGGACCGCTGCGGCTCTGGAACGCGAGGCGCCAGTGGTCCCGGCCGGCGGCGGTGGCGACCAGAGCGCAGGCTTCCGCCAACTGCTGCTGGTAGGGTCCGGCCGCCGCCATGGCGGTGGGAATGCTATGTGCGGTGAAGATCAGGTGACCTTCGCTGGCGGCCACGCGTTCGGCCATGATGGCGATCAACTCGGGGTGGTTGTAGAAGAGCCGCAGCTTCTCCACCACGGGTGCGCGCGTGCCCACGGCGCGGCGGGCGCGCTCGATGTCATCCAGATATTGGCGGCAGCCGGAGTAGGAACCGAACGCCGAGGTGACCAGCGCCAGGGCGCGGCGGACGCCATCGTCCGCCATCTGGCGCAGCGTGTCTTCGAGGAAGGGATGCCAGTTGCGGTTGCCGCCATAGACGCGCCACGCTGGGCCGTGGGCCTCCAATTCGCTTTGCAAGGCCGCGATCATGGCCCGCGTGGCCGCACCGATGGGGCTGCGGCCGTCAAAGTGGTCGTAGTGCTGGGCGACTTCCTCCAGCCGTGAACGGGGCACGTTGCGGCCGCGCAGCACGTTCTCGAGAAAGGGCAGCACGTCCTCGCGGCGCTCGGGACCGCCAAAGGAAACCACCACTACGGCATCATATGGTTCCGCGCTCGCGCTCACTAGGCCAGCGTACCATGCCGGGCGTGGGCTCCCACTCCGCTCGTGGCGCTCCTTGTGGCGCTTTCCGGCGCTAGCGCGGCTAGAACGAACGCTGGCGCTACTGCTGAGCCGGTGCCGCGGCGGGTGCGGCTGCGGGCGCCGGGGTGGCGGTGAAATCGCCGGTGACGGCGTAGGGCTCGACGTCAACGGTGCCGGTGATGTTCTTGGAGCCATCCAGCGTGGCGGCGTAGGTCAGCGTGATCGGATCGCCGTTGTACTGGGAGTTGTAGGTCCAAGTGACCTTGTTATCAACCACGCTCCCCGTCAGCTGCACCGTTCCTTGCGGTTCGGTACAGCTTCCAGTAAGTTTGCCATCGCTCTGCGTCCAAGCGCAGGTCATGTCCATGTCCGTGCCGGCGACGCTGATATGGACATTCCAGTTCCCGGTGAGCGACGGAGCCGCCGCCAGGGCGGCGCTGGAGCCCAGGAGGCACAGGGCGGAGATCAAGAGTATCTTCATGTTCGAGCATCCTTACTGCGAGACGGCCCGGATCGCCCTCAGTCTACACGCATTCCCGCCGCCGCGCCCCCTGCCCGCGCCTCCGGCGGCGCCCAGCTCTCGAAGTGAAGAACAAACTGGAGCGGTGTCTGAACCTCCAGGGGGAAAGCTCGCGGGCAGGACGCCGGCAGCCCATTGGATCCCCGAATCGGGACGTACCGATGAGCGTGTCATCTGGTACAGTATTGCGTGACCCCGAGGATCAGGGTATCGGTGGGCCTGGGTTGACTCTGGGCTGACTCTGGGCTGACTCTGGGCTGACTCTGGGCTGACTCTGGGTTGACTCCGCATGATTCCCTTCCTCGCCAGCCTCAGTCCCAGCGGAATCATGATGCTGCTGCTCGGCTTCATGGTGTGCGGGCCGATGCTGGAGTTGATGCTGCGCCGCCGCCTGCTGCAGCGCTGGTTCAAATCCAGCGATTCGGTTGTCAATTACGTCCAGATTCTCACCGTTTTCTACGGTCTGCTGCTGGGCTTGGTCGCCATCGACCTGTGGCAAAAGCAGGAGGCGGCGGAGTTGAACGCGGTCACCGAGAGCAACCAGGTGCGCATCCTGGACGGTCTGGCGCAGTACTTTCCCAGCGGCGCCGAGGTGATCGACGTGGCGCTGGGGGACTACATGCAGGAGGTGGTGAAAAAAGAGTGGCCCCGGATGGTCGCCAGCGAGGCCGGCATGCTCTTCAGCACCAGCCCCGAACTCGACCTGGTGCGCGCCACCATTTTGGATGTGCCGGTGGCCACGCCGGGACAACAATCCATCTTTGCCCAGATGCTGGCCAGCTACAACGCCATCGTCGCGGCGCGGCAGCGGCGCTTGCTCGATAGTGAGCGCCGGCTGCCGGCGGTCTTGTGGATCGTGCTGCTGTTGGGCGCGGTATTCATCTGGCTGGCCACCTGGTTTATCCCGGCGCCACACCTGCGCTCACAGCTGCTGCTCAGCTCGATTACCAGCGGATACCTGTTTCTGTTAGTGTATCTTGTGGTGGTGCTGGACCATCCTTTCATTGGCGCCTGGCGGGTGGACGCGTCCACCTACCAGCACGTCCTGCAGACGTTCCATTAAGTCCACGAGAACGGCATGGCGGACATTCACCAGAGCGGCACAGGACCTGCGCGGCGCGCCTTCTTGAAGCGGGCGGGGATGGCGGGACTGGGCGCGGCCGGCCTCGCCCTGGGGGCGATCGGGTGGCGGCATGAACGGGCGCCGGATCCGATCAAGGTGGGCGTGCTGCACTCCCTCAGCGGCAGCATGTCGATCAGCGAAACCGCACTCTGCGACGCGGCGCTGCTGGCCATCGAGGAGATCAACGCCGGCGGCGGCGTCCTCGGCCGCCCGGTGCAGGCGATGGTGGAGGACGGCGCCTCCGATCCCGCCGAGTTCAGCCGCAAATGCGCCTCCCTGCTCGCCCAGGACCGCGTCTGCTCGATCTTCGGCTGCTGGACCTCGGCCTGCCGCAAGGCGATGCTGCCGGTGCTCGAGCACTACAACGGGCTGCTGTGGTATCCGGTGCAGTACGAGGGCAACGAGTGCACCCGCCAGGTGATCTACACGGGCTCGACGCCCCACCAGCAGGTCTTTCCCGCGGTGTTGTGGCTGCTGCACAACGGCCATCGGCGCATGTATCTGCTGGGTTCGGACTACGTGTATCCGCGCACCGCCAACCGCATTGTGCGCGAAGTGCTGGCCGAAGCGGGCAGCCAGGCGGTCGGCGAGGAGTACGTGCCGTTGGGCGCGCGCGACTTCACCGCCGCCATTGCGCGCATCCGCGCCGCCCGGCCCGATGTGGTGTTCAGCACCATCAACGGTGGCAGCAACCGCACCTTCTACCGCCAGTTCCACGACGCCGGGTTGACGGCGGCGGCCATGCCCATCATGGCCATGAGTGTGGCCGAGGCCGAGATCCGCTATATCGATCCCGCCGCGACCACCGGGCATTATGCGGCGTGGGCCTATTTCCAAAGCCTGCCCGGGGACGCCAATCGCACCTTCATTGGCAAATTTCAAGACCGTTATGGCAATCGCCGCGTCACCGACGACCCCATTGAGGCGGCCTATTTCCAGGTGAAACTCTGGGCGCAAGCGGTGCGCCAAGCGCAATCGACCACGACCGACGCCATTCGGCAGGCCGCCGCCGGACAAACGCTGGAGGCGCCCGAGGGCCGGGTGCAGATCGACCCGGTCAACCGCCACACCTGGAAGTGGCTGCGCATCGGGCAAATCCAAGCCGACAGCCAATTCGCCGTGCGCTATAGCTCGGT
>Ga0307372_10007757_pt1 | contig 15281 bp, 10 predicted proteins | sample OX1MG_FD_202533 | JGI IMG/M metagenome (GOLD analysis project Ga0307372, IMG submission 202533) | Soil microbial communities from Risofladan, Vaasa, Finland - OX-1 | ecosystem: Environmental > Terrestrial > Soil > Coastal area > Acid sulfate soil | place: Finland: Risofladan, Vaasa | collected... | reverse complement strand
AGCAGGAGATCTCGCGCGACACGCTGATCGAGAAGTACGCCAAGAGCAAGGAAACGACCGTGGAGGAGGTGCGCCGGCGCGTCGCGCGCGCCCTCGCCCAGGTCGAGCCCGAGGACCGGCGCGCGCATTGGGAGCGCCGCTTCCTGCAGGCGCTCGAGGGCGGCTTCATCCCGGCCGGGCGCATCAACTCCGCGGCCGGCATCCAGATGCAGGCGACGCTGATCAACTGCTTCGTACAGCCGGTGGGCGACTCGATCTCGGAAGTGGTCGATGGCAAGCCCGGCATCTACACCGCGCTGCAGGAGGCCGCCGAGACCATGCGCCGCGGCGGCGGCGTCGGCTACGACTTCTCCTCGATCCGGCCGAAGGGCGCCGAGGTGAAGGGCACGCACTCGCGCGCCAGCGGCCCGGTGTCCTACATGCGCGTATTCGACGAGTCCTGCGAGACGGTGGAGTCGGCCGGCGCCCGGCGCGGCGCGCAGATGGGCGTGCTGCGCTGCGACCACCCGGACGTCGAGGAATTCATCCACGCCAAGGACCAGGGCGATCTGACCAACTTCAACATCTCGGTGGGCGTCACTGACGAGTTCATGCGCGCGCTCGAGAAGGACCTCGATGTCGAGCTGCTGCACAAGGCCAAGCCATCGGCGGAGCAGCTCGCCGAGGGCGCCTACCAGCGCGACGACGGCCTGTGGGTGTACCGCAAGCTGCGCGCGCGCGAGCTGTGGGAGCTGGTCATGCGCTCGACCTACGACCACGCCGAGCCCGGCATCCTGTTCCTCGACCGCATCAACCGCGACAACAACCTCAACTACTGCGAGACCATCGAGGCGACCAATCCCTGCGCCGAGCAGCCGCTGCCGCCGTACGGCTGCTGCTGCCTCGGGTCGATCGATCTGACGCATTTCGTCAAGCAGCCGTTCTCGGACGGCGCGGCGTTCGATTTCGAGCGCTTCGGCCGGGTGGTCGAGGTATCGGTGCGCATGCTCGACAACGTGCTCGACGCGACCGCGTGGCCGCTCGAGCAGCAGCGCAGCGAGGCGATGGCCAAGCGCCGCGTCGGGCTGGGATTCACCGGACTGGGCGATGCGCTCATCATGCTGCGGCTGCGCTACGACGGCGAGGAGGCGCGCACGATGGCGGCGAAGATTGCCGAGGTCATGCGCGACTACGCCTACCGCGCCTCCGCCGAGCTGGCGCGCGAGCGCGGCCAGTTCCCGCTGTTCAACGCCGACCTGTACCTGTCGGGAACGAGCTTCGCCGCGCGGCTGCCCGAGGAGACCAAGGCGCTGATCCGCAAAACCGGGGTTCGCAACAGCCACCTGCTGTCGATCGCGCCCACCGGCACCATCAGCCTGGCGTTCGCCGACAACGCGTCGAACGGCATCGAGCCGCCGTTCTCGTGGACCTACACGCGCAAGAAGCGCATGCCGGACGGCACCATGAAGGAATTCCCGGTCGAGGACCACGCTTGGCGGCTGTACAAGGCCGCAGGCGGCAACCCGGAGCGGCTGCCGCCTTATTTCGTCACGGCGCTCGAGCTGAGCGCCAAGGCCCACGAGCAGATGGTGGCGGCGGTGGCGCCGTTCGTCGACACCAGCATCTCCAAGACTGTGAACGTGCCCGAGGACTATCCTTACGGAGAATTCCAGGACCTGTACTTCATGGCCTGGAAGTCTGGCCTCAAAGGTCTGGCCACCTACCGGCCGAACAAGGTGCTCGGGTCGGTCCTGTCGGTCGACAAGACGGCCGCCAAACCCCAGGACTTCCGCAGCGACGACGTCAACCGGCGAATCCAGATCAAGTCGGTGCCCGCGCCGGTGCTTGCCAGCCTGCGCTGGCCGGGCCGACCGGTGCTGCCGGCGGGCAATCCGGCGTGGACCTACATGATCGAGCATCCGCAGGGGCACTTCGCGGTGTTCGTGGGCCACGTCGAGAACGGCAAGTCTCACGCCTTCGAAGTGTGGGTCAACGGCAGCGAGCAGCCGCGCGGTCTGGGCGCGCTCGCCAAGGCCCTGTCGATGGACATGCGCGCCAACGATCCGGGCTGGCTCAAGCTCAAGCTGGAGACCCTCGCCAAGGCGGCCGGCGACGACGGCTTCGACATGCCTTTCCCGCCGCACGGCGAGCCCAAGCGCATGCCCTCGATCGTCTCCGCGTTCGCGCAGGTGGTACGCTGGCACGTCGATCAGCTGGGCGGGCAGACCGACGGCGCGACCACCCCGGTGCTCGACACCATGTTCAGCCTGAAGGAGCCCAAGACCGGCACCGACGGAACGATGTCCTGGACGGTGGACGTGCTCAACCCGAGGACCGGGGACGACTTCGTGCTCGGCCTGAAGGAGATCACGCTGCCGGATGGCAACACGCGGCCCTACTCGATGTGGCTATCGGGCGAGTACCCGCGCTGCTTCGACGGGCTGTGCAAGATCCTGTCGCTCGACATGCGGGTGCTGGACCCGGCCTGGATCGGCATGAAGCTGAGGAAGCTGCTGCACTTCCCGGAGCCGCTGGGCGACTTCATGGCCTTCGTGCCGGGCTCCAAGAAGCAGGCGACCTTCCCCTCCACGATGTCGTACCTGGCGCGGCTGATCCTGCACCGCTACGCGATGCTCGGCATCCTCGACGAGAACGGCATCCCGCTGCAGCAGATGGGCGTGCTCGAGGCGCCCGAGCAGGGTCGCGCGCCCGTCATGCAGGGCGGGCGCTGCCCCGAGTGCGGCAACAACACCATGATCCGCAAGGACGGCTGCGATTACTGCACCGCCTGCGGCTACGTCGGGGTGTGCGGCTGAGCGAGCGCTTGCGGGTACCGCACACCGGCGTGCGGTACCCGGATTAGGCCCGACGCAGCGGCGCCGAGCGGATGATCATCGATGCGGTGATGTTCCTCAACGAAGTGGAGCTGTTCGAGTTCCGCTATGAGCTTTTGAAGGACAGCGTCGACTGTTTCGTCGTCGTGGAAGCCGACACGACGCATTCCGGCCGCAAGAGAAATCTGGTCTTCCCCGATCTGTTGAACCGGCGCAAGGACATCGCCAGCAGGACCATCTACCATCCGCGGATGATCGATACGGCGGGCATGAAGCTGGACTTCGTTCCCGGCCGGACGGATCTGTCGACGGATCACTGGAAGATCGAGAACCTCATCCGCAATGCGATCGCCGAGCCGCTGGAGACGATCGACGATGACGAGCTGCTGCTGATCAGCGACGTCGACGAAATACCCAGCAGGGAAGCGATTCGCGCGCTCGCCGCTGCGAGCCGGGAATCCCCTCCGCTGCCGATCGCCTTTCAGCAGGCGCTCTTCTACTACAACCTCCGCTTCCTCAGAAACGAGAGCTGGCGCGGTACGGTCATGACAACGGTGGGCATGGCGCGGGCGCGCAGCCCGCAGTGGCATCGTGACACGCGCAACCAGTTTCCCTGCGCTGAGAACGCGGGATGGCACCTGTCGTATTTCGGCGGCACCGAAAAAGTCAGGAACAAGATCGAATCCATGGCTCACCAGGAGTTCAATCTGCCGCCACACAAGGGGACGGACCATATCGACCGTTGCCGGCGCAGCGGCCTGGATCTGTTCGGCCGGAAGGCCGACGCCACCGAAGTCGGCAGGGATTTCTTTCCCTCCTACTTCCTGCAAGCCGCGGACAAAAACAGCGGCTTCTTCTTCGACTGAGACTCCGGGAACGCCGCGGCCGGTGCGGGCGCGGCCCTGCGCGGCGCGGATCAGGCCCGCGGCACGCCGGCCATCGCGAGGCCCTCGCCCAGGCGCTCGACGAAGGCGGGCCTGAACGGCCAGGCGTCGCGCGCGACCTCGACGGTCAGGTTGGCGTCCTTGCGTAGCAGCCGGCGCGCGTAGCGGCGCGCATCGCTCCTGGTGCCGGCGTGCGCGGCGGCTGCGACGAGCACGCGCTCGGCCCAGAACGACTCCGGCCCCGCCGCCAGGCCGTCCTCGATCCAGCGCGCGGCGCGCTCCCAGCGGCCGGCGTTGAAGTGCACGCAGCCGATGCCGATGAACATGAGGTGGCGCAGCGGCTCGAACGGCATCAGGCGCAGCGTGATCTGCAGCTCGCGCAGCGCGCCCTCGTTGTCGCCCGCATAGGCAGACAGCCAGCTGCGTCGCGCCCAGCCCCACGGCGACCACGGATCGAGCGCCAGGGAGCGCTCGATCAGCCGGTCGGCGTCCGAGAGGCGGCGCGCGAGCGTGAGCGCCCCGCTGCACAGGCTCAGGCTGAGCGCGTCGTGCGGCGCGAGGCGCGCCGCCTCGTCGGCCAGGCGCAGCGCCTGCGCGCGGTCCGGATGCGGCGTGCGGCTGAAGTTGTGCGCCGCGCGCTGGCTCCAGCACCAGGCGGCGATCGCTTTCGGCAATGCGTAGCGCGGCGCGAGCTCCTGGGCGCGCTCGGCGTCGGCGAGCGCCGCGCCGCAGGACCCCGGCGCCACCATGAACGCACTGGCGAGCGCACGCCAGCCCAGGCGCAGCGCTTCGTCGGAGACCTCCTCGTCCGCGCTCGAGGCCTGGCCGCGTGCCGCCTGCAGCGTCTGCGACGGCAGCTCGCCGAACTGGCGCCGGTAGCGTGCGGCGAACCGGCCAAGCTGGCCGAAGCCGTTGGCGAGGGCGACGCCGGTCACGTTCGCGTCTGTGCTCGCCGCCAGCAATTGCTGGCGGGCGCGCGCCAGCCGCATTTGCCGGACCCAGCCGAGCGGCGTCGTTCGCAGATAGCGCCTGAACTGCGCTTCCAGCGTGCGCGGTTGCACGCCGGCCGCGGCGGCCAGCATCTCGAGCTGGATCGGCTCGTCGAGCCGGCCGTTGAGCCAGCCGAGCGCGCGCGCCAGGCCCGCGGGCAGCGCATCCCGCACCTGCTGCGTTTCCTCCCTCCAGCCCTCCGGCCTGTCTGACCGCGCGCCCATCGCTCCGCTCCCCGGCCCCTCACTGCGGATTCTGCACAATCCTGCGCAAGGTGCATAGCGCGGCCGGAACGTGCGCGCCAAGGTAGCGCATGCCGGCGATCGCGCCGTGCACTCTTCTTGGAGGCAGACGTCATGTCACTGGCTCAGACTGCGGCCCCGCCCGCTCCCGATCTCGCCATGCTCAAGGCACGCCAGCACAGCGCCTGGTCATCCGGCGACTACGCGCTGGTGGGCTCGACCCTGCAGATCGTAGGCGAGGCGCTGTGCGAGGCGCTCGACCTGCGCGCCGGCCAGCGCGTGCTCGACGTCGCGGCCGGCAACGGCAACGCGACGCTCGCGGCCGCGCGCCGCTGGTGCGAGGTGATTTCGACCGACTACGTGCCGGCGCTGCTCGCGCGCGGCGAGGCGCGCGCCGCGGCCAACGGCATGAGCGTCGCCTTCCAGGAGGCGGACGCCGAGGCGCTGCCGTTCGCCGACGCGAGCTTCGACGTCGTCGTGTCCACCTACGGCGTGATGTTCACGCCCGACCAGGAGCGGGCCGCGGCCGAAATGCTGCGCGTGTGCAGGCCGGGGGGCAAGATCGGCCTTGCCAACTGGACGCCGAACGGCTTCATCGGACAGGTCTTCAAGACCATCGGCCGGCAGCTGCCGCCGCCGGCCGGCGCCAAGTCGCCGGCGCTGTGGGGTACGCGCGAGCGGCTCGACGAGCTGTTCGGCGCGGACGCCGCGTCGATGCGGGTCGAGCCGCGCGACTTCATGTTCCGCTACCGCTCGCCCGCGCACTTCATCGACGTGTTCAAGACCTACTACGGGCCGATGCTCAAGGCGTTCGCGGCCCTCGAAGAAGGCAAGCGCGCGGCGCTGCTCGCCGACATGCAGGCGCTGATCGGCCGGCTGAACCGCGCCGACGACGGCACCATGGTGGTCCCGGGCGAGTATCTCGAGGTGGTGATCGTCAGGCGCTGAGCGCCCGCGAGGCGGTGTGAGCCGCCCCGCGCTCAGTCGCGCGGCTTGCGCCCCAGTCTCCTCTCCAGATCGAGCACCTGCAGCGTCGTCTTGAGCACGGTGTCCGGGTTGAGGCTCATCGAGTCGATGCCGATCTCGACCAGGAACTGCGCCATCTCGGGGTAGTCCGACGGCGCCTGGCCGCACAGCCCCGAGTGGCGATGGTTGCGCCGGCAGCCCTCCACCGCGAGGCGGATCATTTCCTTCACGCCGTCGTCGCGCTCGTCGTAGTCGAAGGCCACGATTTCGGAGTCGCGGTCCACGCCGAGCGTAAGCTGGGCGAGGTCGTTGGAGCCGATCGAGAAGCCGTCGAACAGCTTCGCGAAGGCGTCGATCTGGATGACGTTGTTGGGGATCTCGCACATGACGTAGATCTCCAGGCCGTCCTTGCCGCGCACCAGACCATGGCCGGCCATCGCCTCGAGCACCCGCTCGCCCTCCTCGACCCGGCGGCAGAACGGAATCATCAGCAGCAGGTTGGTCAGGCCCATCACCTCGCGCACCCGGCGCATCGCCGCGCATTCCAGCGCGAAGCCCTCGGCGTAGGCGGGATGCGTGTAGCGCGAGGCGCCGCGGAACCCGAGCATCGGGTTGCCTTCGCTCGGCTCGAAGCCGCGCCCGCCGAGCAGCGCCGCGTACTCGTTGCTCTTGAAGTCGGACATGCGCACGATCACCGGCTTGGGATAGAAGGCGGCGGCGATGGTGCCCACGCCCTCGGCCAGGCGCTCGATGAAGAAATCGGCCGGCTTCGCGTAGCCGCGGCACAGGCGCGCGATCGCGGCGCGCTCGGCCGGATCGGCGACCTTCTCGGGGTGCACCAGCGCCATGGGGTGCACCTTGATCGACTCGCTGACGATGAACTCCATGCGCGCCAGTCCGATGCCGTCGTTCGGCAGGAAGCTGGTCTTGAACGCGAGCTCCGGGTTGCCGAGGTTGATCATGATCAGGGTGGCCGGGCGCTTCAGTCCCTCCAGGTTGGTGCGCTGCACCTCGAAGGGCACCTTGCCGCGATAGATCCTGCCGATGTCTCCCTCGGCGCATGACACCGTCACCGTCTGCCCGCTCTCGAGCGCGGTGGTCGCGTTGTCGGCGCCGACCACCGCTGGAATGCCGAGCTCGCGCGCCACGATCGCGGCGTGGCACGTGCGCCCGCCGCGGTTGGTGACCACCGCGCCGGCGGTCTTCATGACCGGCTCCCAGTCCGGCGTGGTGGTATCGGCCACCAGCACCTCGCCGGGACGGAATTCCGCCAGGTGCGCGACGCTCGGGATCACGCGCACCGTGCCGCTGACTACCTTCTCGCCCACCGAGCGCCCCGAGGTCAGCACCTCGCCCGCGCCCTTGACGCTGTAGATCTCGAGCACGTGGCCGCGCTTTTGCGAGGCAACCGTTTCGGGGCGCGCCTGCACCATGTAGAGCTGCCCGTCGTGGCCGTCTTTCGCCCACTCCATGTCCATGGGACGCGGCTTGCCGGCTTTCGCGCTGTAGTGCTTCTCGACCTTGATCGCGTAGTCGGCCAGTGTCAGCACGTCGGCGTCGCCGATGCAGAAGCGCTCGCGCTCTTCATCGGCGGTCGGCACGTTGCGCGTGGTCTGGCGCGGGCTGCCCGTCGCGTAGACCATCTTGATCTGCTTGCTGCCCAGCGAGCGGCGCAGGACCGCCCGCTTGCCCGCCTCGAAGGTCGGCTTGAAGACGTAGAACTCGTCCGGGTCGACCGCGCCCTGCACCACGTTCTCGCCCAGCCCGTAGGCACCGGTGATGAACACGACGTCGCGGAATCCCGACTCGGTGTCGAGGCTGAAAATGACGCCGCTCGCGGCCAGGTCGGAGCGCACCATCTTCATCACGCCGATCGACAGCGCGACCTTGAAGTGATCGAACCCCTGATCGATGCGGTAGTGGATGGCGCGGTCGGTGAACAGGCTGGCGAAGCAGCGCCGGCAGGCATCGAGCAGCGGCTGCTCGCCCTGGATGTTGAGGAAGGTCTCGTGCGCGCCGGCGAAGCTCACGTCGGGCAGGTCCTCGGCGGTGGCCGAGGAGCGCACCGCCACGCTGAGCTGCGGACCGTATTCCTCCTGCAGCGTGCGGTAGCCCTGGAGAATCTCGCGCAGCAGGTCTTCCGGCAGCGGCGCGCCGTACACCAGGTCGCGCGCCTGCTTGCCGCGCCGTGCCAGATCCTCGACATCGTCGGGCCGCAGGCCCTCGAGCGCATCGCGCAGGCGCTGCGCAATGCCGGCCTTCTCCAGCACGTACCAGTAGGACTGCGCGGTGATCGCGAAGCCGTTCGGCACGCGCACCCCCTGCGGCGTGAGCTCGCGGTACATCTCGCCGAGCGAGGCGTTCTTGCCGCCGACCGAGGGCACGTCGTCGATGCCGATCTCGTTGAAGAAGCGGATGTAGCGATACTTGGCTGGCACGGCCACCTCCTGTGATGAGTGAATTGCACACCGCGGAGCGCGCGGCCCATTGACCTGCGTCAAACGCGCTCGGTGTCTGCGGCAGCACCATGGCGGGCGCAATGCCGCCAGCGAACTGAAAGGAGACCGCATTGAAGCTCTCGTTCCACGGCGCCGATCGCGGCGTCACCGGCTCCTGCCACCTGGTGGAATGCGCCGGGCGCCGCGTGCTCGTCGACTGCGGCCTGTACCAGGGCGGGCGCGAGATCGAGGAGGAAAACGGCGAGCCGTTCGGCTTCGACCCGGCGGCCATCGATTTCGTGCTCCTCACCCACGCCCACCTGGACCACTGCGGCCGCCTGCCGCTGCTGGTGAAGCGCGGCTTCCGCGGCGAGATCGTCACCACCGCGCCGAGCCGCGAGCTGGCGCGCCTGGTGATGCTCGACGCCGCCCACCTCCAGGAGGAGGATGCGCGCCACCGCGCTCGCTGGGCGCAGCGCCGCGGCAAGGAGCGCGAGGCCGTGGGCCCTTTGTATTCGATCCTGGACGCGCTCAATACGCAGGACGCCTTCGGGCGCACCGCCGCGTACGACGAGCCGGTGCAGATCGCGCCCGGCATTCGCGCGACCTTCCTCGACGCCGGACACATCCTGGGTTCGGCGAGCATCCTGCTCGAGCTGGAGGAGCGCGGCGAGCACCGGCGCGTGCTGTTCTCGGGCGATCTCGGCAACGCCGGGCGGCCGCTGCTGCGCGACCCCGCCAAGCCGCCGCACGTGGACGCGGTGGTGCTCGAGACGACCTACGGCGACCGCCTGCACAAGCCGCTCGCCCCTTCCGTGGAGGAGCTGTACCAGGCGGTGGCCGACACCTTCGAGCGCGGCGGCAACGTCATCATCCCGACCTTCGCGCTGGAGCGCGCCCAGGAGCTGCTCTACTACCTGCGCGCCGGCATCGAACAGCACCGCCTGTCGCGCTCGACCCAGGTGTTCCTGGATTCGCCGATGGCGATCTCGGCCACCGCCATCTTCGAGCACCACCCGGAGTGCTACGACGCCGCCACCAAGGAGCTGTTCCGCGCGGGGCGCGATCCGCTCCAGCTCCCCGGCCTGCACTTCACGCGCGAGCCGACCGAATCGATGGCCATCAACCGCATCGTCGGCGGCGCGGTGATCATGGCCGGCTCGGGCATGTGCACCGGCGGCCGCGTGCGCCACCACCTCAAGCACAACCTGGCGCGCGAGCACTGCAGCGTCGTGTTCGTCGGCTACGCCGCCGAAGGCACGCTCGCGCGGCGCATCATCGACGGCGCGAAGAGCGTGCGCATCTTCGGCGAGGAGATCGCGGTGCGCGCCCGGGTACACACCATCAACGGCTTTTCCGCGCACGCCGACCGCGACGAGCTGCTCGCCTGGCATGCCCAGGCCGCCGCGCCGCGGACCTTTCTGGTGCACGGTGACGAGCGCGCGATGCAGGCCTTTGCTCAGCGCCTGAAGGGGACCCGGGTCGAAATGCCCGCGCTGCATCAGCAGTTCGAGCTGTGAGCGACCCTCAGCAGATGCGCGGTAGCTGCTCGCCGCTCAGCATGTCGACGATGCGCCGGCCGCCGATCGTGCTCTTCATCACCACGCGCCCCGCCGCCCCCGCCTGCACGCTGCCGATCGCGCACGCTCCGCGGCTCGGCTCGTACGCGCGCAGCACACCGAGCGCGCGCTCGGCATCGGCCGGCGCGACGAAGGCGACGAAGCGGCCCTCGTTGGCCACGTAGATCGGATCCAGGCCGAGCAGCTCGCACACCGCGCGCACCTCTTCGCGCACCGGGATCGCACGCTCGTCGAGCGCGATCTCGAGGCCCGCCGCCTCGGCGATCTCGACCAGCGCGCTCGCCAGCCCGCCGCGCGTCAGGTCGCGCAGGCAGGACACCGCGCAGCCGGCCTCGAGCAGGGCGAGCACGGGCGCGGCGAGCGGCGCGCAGTCGCTCGCGATCGCCGTCTCCAGGCCCAGCGCGCCGCGCGCCGCCATGACCGCGACCCCGTGGCGCCCGAGATCTCCGCTCAGCAGGACGACGTCGCCGGCGCGCACCCGGCGCGGCGCGATCTCGCAGCCCGCGGCGACGCGGCCGATGCCGGCGGTGTTGATGAACAGGCCGTCGGCCTTGCCGCGGTCCACCACCTTGGTGTCGCCGGTCACCAGCTCGACGCCGGCTGCCGCGGCCGCCGCGCGCATCGAGGCCACGACGCGCTCGAGCGTCGCGAGCGGCAGTCCCTCCTCGACGATGAACCCGGCGGAGAGATACAAGGGCCGCGCGCCGCACATGGCGAGGTCGTTGACCGTGCCGTTCACCGCGAGGCTGCCGATGTCCCCGCCCGCGAAGAACAGCGGGCTCACCACGTAGGAGTCGGTGCTGAAGGCGAGCCGTGCGCCCCCCAGCTCGAGCAGCGCGCCGTCGTGGCGCCGCTCGAGCGCCGCGTTGGCGAACGCGGGCAGGAACAGGCGCTCGATGAGCCGCGCCATGGCCCGTCCGCCGCCGCCGTGCGCAAGCTGCACGCGCTCGCCCTCGGCCGCCGGCAGCGGGCAGGTCCAGGCCGGCGGCTCGCGCTCGCTCATGCGCTCTCGGTCACCGGCCGCCGGTAGCGATGGTAGGCCGCGCAGGCGCCCTCGGAGGACACCATGGTCACGCCAAGCGGGTGCTCGGGCGTGCAGCGCGTGCCGAACGCCGGGCAATCGGGGGGCTTGCGCGCGCCCTGCAGCACCAGCCCGGCGATGCACTCGGACTGCTCTTCGGCGCGCGGCCGCGCCGTCCCGAAGCGGCGCTCGGCGTCGTATTCGGCATAGGCCGCGGACAGGCCCAGCCCGCTCGCGGGGATCTCGCCGATGCCGCGCCAGCGGCGCGGGATCACCTCGAACACTTCGCGGATCAGCGCTTGTGCCGGTGCGTTGCCGGCGCGGCGCACGACACGCGAATACTGGTTCTCGAGGCGCGCCTCGCCGCGCTCGAGCTGGCGCACGCACATCGCGACCCCCTGCAGGATGTCGAGCGGCTCGAAGCCGGTGACCACGATCGGCAGGCGATAGCGGCGCACCAGCGGCTGGTATGCGTCGATGCCCATGACCGCGCACACGTGGCCCGCGGCGAGGAACGCCTGCACCCGGTTGCCGGGCGCCGCCAGGATCGACTCGATCGCCGGCGGCACCAGCACCTGCGACACCAGCAGCGAAAAGTTGGCGAGGCCCGCGCGCTTCGCCTGGTACGCGGCCATGGCGTTCGCGGGCGCGGTGGTCTCGAAGCCGACCGCGAAGAACACGACCTCGCGCTGCGGGTTCTCGCGCGCGACCTGCAGCGCGTCGAGCGGCGAATAGACGATGCGCACGTCGCCGCCGCGCGCCTTGACCGCCAGCAGGTCGCGACTCGATCCCGGCACGCGCAGCATGTCGCCGAAGGAGCACAGGATCGCCCGGTCCGTGGCCGCGATCTCGATCGCCTTGTCGATCATCTCCACCGGCGTGACGCACACCGGGCAGCCCGGGCCGTGCGCCAGCGTCACGCCCTCCGGCAGCAGCTGGTCGATGCCGAAGCGCACGATGGCATGCGTCTGCCCGCCGCAGACTTCCATCACCGTCCAGGGGCGGGTCACGCTGCGCGCGAGCAGCGCGGCGTAGTGCGCGGCGACCCGGCCGTCGCGGTACTCCTCGACGAACTTCACGGCGCCTCCTTCGCGCCGTTCACCGCCTCGATCTCCTCGATCTCCTGGAGGTAGCCGAACACGCGTTGCGCCTCGGCCTCGTCGATCAGGCTGAGCGCGAAGCCGACGTGCACCAGCACGTAGTCTCCGACCACGGCCTCGGGGACGTAAGCGAGGTTGACCTCGCGTGCGACCCCGCCGAAATCGACCTTGCCCACGCGCATCAGCGGCGCGGCCTCGGCGATGCTCACGATCCTGCCGGGAACGGCGAGGCACATGGCGTCAGACCGCCTCCAGGCGCGCGGCAGCCCACGCCGCCTGGCCGACCGAGATGCCGCCATCGTTCGGCGGAACCTGGCGGTGCCAGAAGGGCTCGAAGCCCTCCTCGCGCAGGCGCTGCACGGTCCACTCGAGGAGGTGGCCGTTCTGGAAGCACCCGCCGGTGAGCGCCAGCCGGGGCACGGCAGCGCGCTTGGCCACGGCGACGATCGCCTCGACGAGAGCGCGGTGAAACCCCGCCGCCACGGCGCCGCCCGGCACGCCGGCGCGAACGTCATGCACGATGCGCCGCACCATCGGCGCCCAGTCGACGATCCAAGGCTGCGCGCCGCGAGCATTGCCGTCGGCCAGATCGACCGGGTAAGCCGGCACGCCGTCCGCTTCGTCGATGCGCCACTCGAGCTCCATCGCGGCCTGCCCTTCGTAGCTCGAGACCTGGCGCAGCCCGGCGAGCGCCGCCACGGCATCGAACAGCCGCCCCGCGCTCGAGGTGAGCGGCGCGTGGGCACCCTGCGCGAGCATCGCCTGCAGCACGCGCTGCTCGCTCGCGCCGAAGCTGCGCAGCGGTGCCAGGTCGGAGGCTTCCTCGAGGAACCGGTCCCCGAAGGATTCGTACAGAACGCCGAGCGCGGCGCGGCGCGGCTCCTGCACCGCTCGCTCCCCGCCAGGCAACCGGAAGCGCCTCAAGTGCGCGACGCGGCGCACTTGCGCGCCTTCGAGCAGCAGGAATTCGCCCCCCCAGAGCGTGCCATCGGTACCGTATCCCGTGCCGTCCCAGGCCACGCCCAGCACCGGGCCGCGCAGCCCGTTCTCGGCCATGCATGCGGCGACGTGCGCAACGTGGTGCTGGACCGGCACCCGCGGCAAGCCGCTTCCCTCGGCGTACTGCGTCGAGGCGTAATCCGGATGCAGGTCGCAGGCGACCGCGGCGGGAGCTGCCTCGTAAAGGCGCGTCAGGTCCTGGACCGCCTGCTCGAATGCCGCACGCGCCTCCGGCGTTCCAAGGTCGCCCAGGTGGGAACTGGTGACGATCCCGCCGGCCACGAGCAGGCTCACGGTGTCTTTCAGCTGCGCCCCGGTCGCGAGCAACGCCGGCGCCGCTTGCGCGCCCGCCAGCGAAAGCGGATACGGCGCGTAGCCGCGCCCGCGACGCAGCACCAGCTCGCGCCCGAGCACCACGCGCACCACCGAGTCCTCGACCGGGCGCGCGATCGGCCGGTCGTGCACCAGGAACAAGTCGGCGACATCGCGCAGGCGCTCGAGTGCCTCGCGCTCGTCGATGGCGATCGGCTCCTCCGAGCGGTTGGCGCTGGTCGCGACCGCCGGGAAGCCGAGCTCGCGCATGAGCAGGTGGTGCAGCGGCGTATACGGCAGCATGGCGCCGAGCTCGGGACTGCCCGGCGCCACCTGCGCGGCCGGCGTGCACGCGCCCGGTTCGACCGCCGCGCGCCGCCGCAGCAGCACGATCGGCGCATGCGCAGACTCGAGCAGCTGCGCCTCCAGGGGCGCGACCTCGCAAAGCTCGCGCACCGCCGCGAGGCCTGGAAACATCAGGGCGAACGGCTTGTCGGCGCGGCCCTTGCGGCTGCGCAGGCGCTCGACCGCGCCCGCGTTGCGCGCGTCCACCCAGAGGTGAAAGCCGCCCAGGCCCTTCACCGCAACGATGGCGTCCGCGCGCAGGGCCTGCGCCGCGCGTTGCAACGCGTCGTTGCGCTCGGCGAGCACCCGGCCCTGCGCGTCCCACAGCGCGAGCGCAGGCCCGCAGGCCGGACAGGCGTTCGGCTGGGCATGAAAGCGCCGGTCGGCGGGATCGTCGTATTCTGCGCGGCAGGCGGGGCACATCGCGAAAGTGCGCATGGTGGTGGCCGCGCGGTCGTAAGGCAGCGCCTGCAGGATGCTGTAGCGCGGTCCGCAGTGGGTGCAGTTGGTGAACGGATAGAGATGGCGCCGGTCCCGCGGATCGAGCATCTCGCGCAGGCATTCCGGGCAGGTGGCGAGGTCGGGCAGGATCGCCGCCGACAGCGTGCCAGCGCGCAGGCTGTCTCGGATGGCGAAGCCCGGCTCGCCCCGCGGCGCGATCGCCGCGACCTCGAGCGCCTCGATGCGCGCGCTCGGCGGACGGCGCGCCTCGAGTGCGCCGACGAAGGCGTCGATCGCCTCGGCGCGCCCTTCCACCTCGATCAGCACGCCGTCGGCGCAGTTGCTCACCCAGCCGCCGAGCGCGTATTCGGTCGCGAGCCGCCAGGCATGCGGGCGAAAGCCCACGCCCTGCACGGCGCCGCGGACCGTCACGCGCGCGCGCCGCACGCCTCAGCTCTCCAGGCTCACGCTGCGCAGGACGATGTCCTGCGCCTGCGGATGACGCGGGTCGTCGGATACGAGCAGGGACAGCTCGGCCCGGTCGGCTACCGTGCCCGCCGTCTCGCGCTCGAAATGCTCGCGAAAATGGCCCGCCGAGATGTGGCACAGCGCGCCGAGCCACACCTCGACGCCCACGACGCGCGCGTTTCCGCCGTCGCGCGCCACGCCCTCGATCTTGTGCAGCAGATCCGTCATCAGGTGCGCTTCATGCATCGGCCACTCCCACGCGGCTGGGCTGCAGGGCATCGATCTCCGCCTCGATGCGCGCGGTGACCGCCGGTAAGGCGGCTTGTACCGCGGGCGACATCGCCGCGCCGGTCTCGAACTGCGCGCCCTCGAGGGCGTACACCACGCACACCGGAGGAAGCGCCCCGAGCGCGCGCGCGAGCTCGATGCCCTCGGCGACGCCGAAGCCGTGCGTGGAGCAGCCGAACAGCCCTTGCGGCAGCGGCTGCGCGGCGGTATCCAGACGCCGTACCCTGCCCGGCTGCGTGCCGGAGGCGGCATCCACGATGAGCGCCGCGGAGGCTTGCCGCAGCGCATCCACCAGCGCGGTCGCCTCGCCGGTTTGCTCGAGCACCCGCACCGCGGCGCGCTGCCGCAGCCGGCGCGCGACCATGATCCCCGCCGCGTCGTCGCCGCGCAACGG
>Ga0307372_10007755_pt1 | contig 15284 bp, 10 predicted proteins | sample OX1MG_FD_202533 | JGI IMG/M metagenome (GOLD analysis project Ga0307372, IMG submission 202533) | Soil microbial communities from Risofladan, Vaasa, Finland - OX-1 | ecosystem: Environmental > Terrestrial > Soil > Coastal area > Acid sulfate soil | place: Finland: Risofladan, Vaasa | collected... | reverse complement strand
CGAGTCTGGCGCCGGATACTTCTTGAGCGATTGCGTTTTGCCCCACCATCAGCCTTTCCGACCTGCGGTCCTCTGGTTCTGCGCGCCCGTTCACCAGGGCATCGGTTAAAATCCGTGAACGGTTACGGCCGCTGAAGTCGGGCCGTTCGCAGTAGAAACGAAGACCCGATTCGCAAATCGACAAGATTTTTTCGCGAAAGCAAAAATTCGCTCTCGGGCGCCGGAAAAGAGGAGCGGAGCCCAAGCAAACCCCCTCTCCCTTTGGGAGAGGGCTATTCAGGTCGGAATTCCCAAATCCAAAATGGAGGGCCGGGCGCCCTCGCCCGGCTCGAAAATGGAGGGCCGGGCACCCTCGCCCGGCTCGCCCCTCACTCTCCCCGCACGCTATCAAACGCAATCCACTTCCCGTCCGGCGAAAATACGGCGTCGCTATTGTGAGCGCCGACCTGGCCGGCGAGCAGCGCGGGCTCCTCAAGGCCGTCGACGTCGAACAGGTGCAGCCGTTCCTGCCCGCCGCTGGCGATCCAGCCCAGCAGCCGCTTGCCGTCGGGCGACCAGTCGGGCTGCCAGCCGACGCGGTCCTCGACGAGCGGCTGCGGCGTCTGGCCGGCGGCGGCCTCGACCACGGCCAACTCGCCCCGGCCTCCGCTGAAAGCGGCGGCGCCTTTGTAGCCGACGAAGGCCAGCCGCTTGCCGTCGGGCGACCAGCAGCCGCCGACGACCTGCTCGTAGCCATGCTCCAGCACCCGCGTCAGCTTGGCTTCGAAGATGTCGTAGATGTAGAGGCTGGCGAAGCCTTCGTGCTGGCTGGCGACGAGCAGCTTTTCTCCGTCGGGCGACCAGCGCGGCCGCTGGCCTTCGCAGATCCACTCGCGGCCCTGGCCGTCGACGTTCATCACATACACGCCCGGCCGCTCGCCGGCGGCGTTTCCCTGGCCCAACTGAAACGCCACTTGCTTATCGTCGGCCGACCACACGGGCGCGCAGCCGTAGCCCAGATCTTTGACCTCGCTCGCCTCGGCCTCCTTGAAATGGAGGGCCGGGCGCCCCCGCCCGGCTTCCGCTTTGTCCTCCTTGAAATGGAGGGTCGGGCGCCCCCGCCCGGCTTCCGCTTTGTCGGCCGGCGCCAGGTTTTCCAGCATGATCCGGCCCTGGCGATAGTTTCGATTGGCCGGCGCCGCATCGTACAGCAAGCGTTTCCCATCGTGCGACCACGCCGGCGAGCCCAGCCAAAGCTCATCGTGATGGCTGACCTTGCGGACTTCGCCGCTTTCGAGCTTCATCACGTAAATCGCCGAGAGGGTTTGTGCGGAAGCGGGGGCGGCGAAGCCGACTAGCACTGCCGAAAACCCTAACGACCACTCAGCCGCAATCCTTGGAAGCGCTGGTTTCATCGGTCGCCTCTCCTTTACAAACTTGCCTTGCTTACTCTTACAATTCCCTCACGCTTTCCGAGGCGGTTACGCTGAGCGAATGCGCGGGCTCGCCCCCCCAGGGGTTCGCGTGCTTCAAGCGTTTACCGGACCATTGATCAGCAAGGTTGCCTGCCCCCTGGTGCGATTCACTCGCTCAATAACGACATTGACGCGATCGCCGAGTCTGAGCCCTTTAAGCTTTTTATTCGCTTCAATAGAAGCCTTTGGAGCAAGTCCCGTCGGCCCGCCGTCAATCTCGACGAGGGCGCCGTCGATAAATAGATGAACAACGGTTCCCACCGCGTTGCTCCCTTCTTGGCTGGCCCATTCATCGTCGCGCCAGAGCAACTGCGAAACATGCCCCTGGACTGCGATACTGAACGCCTTAGTTCGCACCGCGCTAATCGGAACGGGCGGCACTTCCACAGGACCGTGACCTGTTCCTATGGCTTTGTGAAATTCCTGCTGCATTTTTTCTAGGTAGGTCAAGAATGACCATGCATTGGTAAGAATTGCATCTTCTGCCACCGGCTTGCTGACATCAAGGGCGGTTAAGCGGCGCGCAATATTGGCGGCAACAGCTCGATCTCGCATTTTAGTGTCTTCTGCGCAGCCGCCTATATACGTGGCATTATTGGCTAATTCGAGATGCACCACACCGGGAGGTGAAATCCTTAGCAAATCGTTACGGGATTTAAGAACGGGCTCCTGGTGCTCGCTCTCGATGAGTCCTGACTCGATCAGGAATACGCATTCGTTCTCCACAGACGCGGGATCATGTCCACTGTCAACCAGATCTTGTTGCATGTCGGACCATCTATGAAAACCAGCCGCGCCGGATGGCCCTTCAACATCGCGCCTTGATTCGTACCATGCGAGAACAGACCATCGCACGAAGTGGTCAGGAAGCCCCTTGTGCGATAGCTGGAAAATGTTTTTAACGACATCTGCGTCTTTTTCAGCAACTGGCACCTTCTCTTTGAAGTATCGATGGTTGCCTCTCATTAGGGCACGGATCACCATGTCGCGTTCGAGAGCATATTGGCCACCTGTTGTCTTCAGCTCAAGTAGTTGCGTGGTCGGCAAATGAGGGCTCATACAGAACGCGGTGAACATATTAATCGCTTTGCGAATATCTCGCGCAGCAAGCGCAAACATCAGGCCGCTTATCAACTTGTCATGATCAAAAAGCGCTCTATATATAGCTTCGAGATACGCACGCACATCGGCGGCTCCAAATTCCACCGGGGCGTTTAATAGACCAATATACTTTCCTGGCTGCGCCATCTTTTCACTATCATTCAAGACAAGCGTAATTCGCTTTCTCAGGACCTCCGGGAACGGGGGCGGTAAGATATGGAACTTGAACGTGGTCTGCATTGTGTCCAGAGGAGGGGAATCGGCGTACGTCTCAAAGGTCACGTCGCGCAGAGGGAGAATTACAAAACAGTTGATCTCTCCACGAATCCAATGCGCCGCCTCAAAGACCGTTAGTTGAACTTCCCTAACTCGCTTGTCGCAATTGTCGTAGACAATAATCAAAAGACGATTGCGCTCGTCACACAGATAGCGACTTAGGGCCTTCATCCACTGAAGCGGCTCCGATCGCCATTCCTCGATCTTCCGCGAGAGCACTTGTCGATATTCCCGCGATCCCTCTTCAACTTGGAATAATTCTCCCTGCCTTAGCTCGGCGATCTTCTGGCCGAAAATTTTCTCAAGGACTCGGCGTTCTAGGACAGCGACGTCTTCGTTCGATCTGCGCAACTCATCCGTGATATGGTCAATTAGCCAAGTCTCGAGTCGCGGACGATCGGTCGGTGCCTCATTTATGTTAAGGCGCACCCACACTGTTTCATTCTCGATTTCCGGTGGCAATCGCACCTCACGTAGATGATCAACAAAGGTTGATTTGCCGCACCCTTTGCTGCCAATTAAGTACATCGTCTCCCCAATGAGGTCGCGACCCTTTCGCAAGGTATCAAGAATGCCGGCAGGATTGTTGGTATTTAACCTTGGCAAATGCGGCGGCGCGATTTCGAGGAGAGCTGAGCGAATAAGAGCGTCAATTTGAAGAGCCGAATTTTCGCGGTCTTGTGAATGCACATAAGCTTCTTTAACGATCCGCGCTCTCTCCTCGCGGCTCTTCGGATCGAAAATCGACCTGTAATTCACGGTCAGGTGGCTGCCAATAGGGTTTTGTGGCAGCGAAATAGAACCAGCAGATTCCCCGCCAATTCGATCGGTCGGCTTGACTGCAGGAACTTCGCGATACGCTCGCAGTTTTTCCGCAAGAGGTCTCCGCGATTGCGCCGCACAATCACCGATGAGGTTGGCGAACTCTTTTGACAGCGCCAATACCTCGGAGTGTTTCAGGCGGTATTTGGGCGTGCTTGAGTCGTACGGACCGCACACGGTCTCGGTGCCGTTTGACGCCAATATCCACTGGCAAGGGTTGACGCCGGGCGGATACGTAGCATTTAGCTCTCCAGCATAGAGTCTCGCTTCTCGGAAGCCCTCATCCGCGCTTCTGTCCGGTGCCTTTGCTTCCACGACGAGTATTGGCATACCTGCCAACTGTGCTACGAAATCAGGGAAATAGTCCTTCCTCTCTGCTCCTTTACCGATTTTGTGGGTGGGAATCCGATCTTTACAGCGGATCTCCGCGCCGCAGTAACCTAGGCCATGGGGCGGTGAGGCGGTCAGAAGGGGATGCAGGAACTTTAGCTCGACGTCGGCCTCGGAATTGAGGTCAGCAAGATCGCAATACATGTCCGCGGTTCCCGTTGTCGTTTCAGATCAAGACGTGCAGCCAGTGTCTTACGAATTGGATAGCTCTGCAAGCGGCTTGCCCGGGGAAAGCCTCCTAGTTTATACATCAGCATAACACGAAGCGCCGAGCACGTTATGCTGAAGCATAACCTACGGCCGATCGAATCACGCCGGGCGAGCCATGCCGACGCCTTTCCTCGACCGCTTCCGCGCCATCCTGCTCGATATGAACGGCACGTTCATGTTCGGGCAGGATCGGTTCGGGCCGGAAGGGGATTTCGCGGCGACGTACCGCGAGTTGGGCGGCGGCGGGCTTTGTGGGGCGGAAGTCGAGCGGGCGGTGCGGGCGACGTGTGAGGCAATGCCGCCTCGCCAAGATTCTGCGTCCGGTTTCGCCGCGCTTGGCGGAAGCGCAACGAACAAGCGGCGATTGGTACGCTTCGTCTTCTCTTCTGTATCGCTGCGTGCCGGGCGCCGACCGCACCTTTGAAGGCAACCAGCCGGCGCGCTGCGATGCCGCTAGACGACGCTGGCAAATCGACGATTGCGACATGGCGAAGAGAGCCGACGCCGAAAGCGGCGGATTCATCGGCCCCAATCGCTGGCGATTGCGAGCAAGCCGCCGGGGCGATAACGTCGGTTCGCCCGTCGGTCTAGACTGCACGCGGGCGCCCACGAGACGTTGGGCGTCTCGTGGGGCGGCCTTCTAGGCCGTCGGCGGTTGACGGCCTGGAAGGCCGCCCCACGACCGACGGATGTCTCATTCTCAACCGCCCGTCGGTCTAAAAACTGCGCGAAGTCGTTCGCCGGCTGGCGCAGCGGCGCCGGGAGGCAACCAGCCGAAAACGCACGTTGGGCGGCCGGAGAGCCGCGGCGTGAAAGGGAAAAATCATGATTTATACGACCCACGAGACGATCAACCGCCGCTCTGCCAGGAAAGGGCCAAATTCTCGGCCCGCAGGCGAAAATGCCGATCGCGGTGATTTATCGAAAGGCGTCGAATCGGGCGCGAAACGGGTGCCGATCGGGCATGAAACGCCCTGTTTTGCGCCGCCGGCGCTATGGCCCGCGCGGCGCAAACCGCTTGTTTTCTCGGAGAATCTCGCGTTGCGGCGCCGATTCGCGCGTGCGCACGCGCGGCGATATAAACGAATCGGCCGAAATATAAATCACCGCGTCCGCCGATCAAGCTTCGGCGGGATAGATCAGCCGCGGGCCGACGACTTGGGCGAACGGCGTGAGCGAATGTGGTTGGGCGGGCGAGCGGCTGAGGATGTCGAAGACCTGCCAGCCGCGGACGATCAGGGCGTCGGCGATCAACCGGCGGTGGCAGCGCCAGGGGACGGCCTCGGAACACATCATCGCCGAACGTTTCACCGCGGCGAAGTCGGCGAGCGAATCGAGCCCGGCGGCGAAGTCGGCCGTGGCCATGTAGTCGGCGTAGCGATTGAACGACTCGACGCGCCAGCCGACGTTGGGCGAGTCGGCCGGGCGCTTCGAGCGCCGACCGCCGAGCGCCGGGAAATGCCGGTAGGCCACGCCGGCCGGCGCCAGGCGGGCCGAGAGCGCTTCGCCGTTGAAGTGCGGATGCGCCCGCGAGGCAGGGAAGCGCCGCACGTCGGCCAGTTGTTCGATTGCGTGGGCTTGGAGCAGCTCGAGGAATTCCTCGAGCGTGCGATTCGAATGGCCGATGGTGAAGATTTCTCGCGGCATCGGAAACGAAGCTTACCTCCCGGCCGATCGGCGCCGCCGCGTTGCCAGACGGGCGGGGGCGCCCGTCCCTCCGCGACTAGGGGCGATCGGGCGCGGCGTCCTGCAGTTCGCGGATGAACGAGGCGAGTCCTTTGCTCATCGGTTCGATCGAAATGCGGGCCTTCCGCTCGACGAGCAACGCTTGCCGGCAATCGAAATCCACGAGCAGCGTCGCCGCTCGTTCGCCGCTGGTGAACCGCAAGGCGTATGGCCAGCCTGGCTGGCAATCGTCGAGCGGCGCCGACCAGAGAAAGCTGTTGTCGTTGATCAGGCTGTGCCGCAGATGGATCAGGCCCGGCGCCTGGCTGACGTCCCATCGCGCGGCAAGGGCGAGTTTCACGCCGGCGGCGGAAAAGGACGGTTCGGCCTTGTTTCGTGCGCGTTCGTCAAACGGTTCCAGCTTCAGCAATTCGACGCGCGGCGCTTGCTGGATGAGTTCCGCCGCCTCGGGCCCCCAGAGCGTGATCGCGCGGCGCTGCAATTGGCTGCGATACCACCAACCGCCCAAAGCTCCCGCCAGCCCCAGGGCGAGCACCGCAATGATGGCGTATTTGCCTTCGACCAGTTTGGGTTCGGCGGCGGTTGGGTCCGGCAGGTCGTTGGATCGCGGCATTAAGCGATGGCCTTTGCGTGACGCAGTTCCTGGATTTTACGTTCGTCGTAGCCGAGCCAGGTTTGCAGCACTTCGTCGGTATGCTGGCCCAGCTCGGGCGGCGCGACGGCGCGGCGCGGCGGTTCGCCTTGCCAGTGGACGGCGCCGCCCAACAGGCGATAGCTGCGGCCTTGGGCGTCGGTCGCCTCGAGCACCATCTCGCGCGCGGCGACTTGGGGCGACTGGAGCACTTCGTCGATCGCCAGCACCGGCGAGTGCGGAACCTCGGCCGAGGCGAGCAGCGCCAGCCAGGCCGCGGTCGTTCGCTCGGCGAACAGCGGCTTCAGCAGTTGAAGCAACGCTTCGCGATGTTCGACGCGCGCCGGATTGGTGCTGAACCTCGCGTCGGCCGCCCAGGCCTCGCGGCCGACCGCGCGGCAGAACCGCTGCCATTGGCGATCGGCGCCGATGGCCAGCGTCACGTGGCCGTCGGCCGTGGCGAACGCTTCATAGGGCACGATCTGAGGATGAGCGTTGCCATAGCGGCGCGGCCGTTGGCCGGTAAGCAGCGCGCCTTGCGCGACGTTGACCAGGCTGGCTAGCGTGCAATCGGCCAAGGCCAGATCGAAGCTGCCGCCGCCGCGGCCCTTGCCCCGCGAATACAAGCCGGCCAACACGCTGGCGGCCGCGTACAGCCCGGTGATGACGTCGGTGATCGCCACGCCGACTTTCATCGGCGCCCCGTCGGGCTCGCCGGTGATCGACATAATGCCAGCGGCGGCCTGCACCGTCAGGTCGTAGCCGGGCGTGTTCGCCAGCGGCCCCGTGCGGCCGAAGCCCGAGATCGAGCAGTTCACCAATTGCGGGTTCGAAGCCGCCAGACGCTCGGGCGTGAGACCGAGTTTTTCCAGCGAGTCGGGCAGAAAGTTTTCGATGAGCGCGTCGGCTTGGCGCACGAGATCGGCGAGCACCGTCTGGCCGTCCGGATGGCCGAGGTCCAACGCCAGCGAGCGCTTGCCGCGATTGCAAGACAGGAAATAGCCGCTTGCGCCGCCATCGCTGGCGAACGGCGGCCCCCATTGCCGCGTGTCGTCGCCTAGGCCGGGCCGTTCGACCTTGACGACGTCGGCGCCCAAGTCGGCCAAAAGCTGCGTGCAAACCGGCCCAGCCAGAATCCGCGACAGATCCAGCACCTTCAAGCCGGCGAGCGGATAGCCGCGGTCCATTTGCTGCTCGTCGCCCTCGGGCGCCTCGGTCACGGGAAACCTCGCATGAGTCGGTCAAAATCAGGAAAATGACGGACGGTCGCCGGAAAGGCGCCGGCGCGCCTGGCGGCAGAGCGGAGCGATGCCCCAGGAATTCCGCAAGGCCGCATTGGCAGCCTAGCGTACCGCGATCGAAATGGGACGAGTTCCCCGCCCTAATTCAGCGCGAGCTGGAAGCGTCGCGATCCCGAGCCGAGCGCCTCGACATCCTCCATCGTATCCAGATCCGACCGCGCGACCGCGAGCGACGCAAACCTTCGACCTACAGCATGCCAGCCGCCCGAGGCGCATTGTATCCATTTGACTTCGCCATATAGCGAGGCAGCCGCGGAAAGGTCGTTGGGAAATCGCTCGCACGCGTCGCATCGTTCCACGACAACCCAACCGCCAAGTTTTGGAAGGCGGCATGATGGAGATGCGGGTGCTCTAACCCCGCTGCCATCGCAACCTTCACATCCCTCCGGGAAATCGCCATCTTCTTCGGCGCCGCCGATTGAATGTCGTTCAGCCATCGCAGTCTCCTCACGCCCCGCTCGGTTACGGCTGGAGAGACCACGTCCCGAGCCGCAGCACGATTATCCCTTGCTTCTTCAGCTGCTGTTGAGCCGTTCGAACCGCGTGTTTCCATTTCTTCCCGAAGCGCCTCCCGTCAATGACTCGATCGACGGAATTAGCATCGACGATTGAATAACTTCCTAACCCATCGCGCCGAGTTGATATCGCCCCTAACGGGGCTGACGACCCCTCGGTTTTGACGCCACTCCAGGGGCTTGCGCCCCTGGCTACAATCTTTCGTCCCTACGGGACTGAGCTACATGTTGCCAGCGACGCTCATTCACCAACGTCGGAAAGACGTTGGCCGACCCGCGCCGCTCGATCAGAAAAAAACCAGCCGCGTAGCGGCGACAGAATGTAGCCAGGGGCGCAAGCCCCTGGGCAGCTAAAGTCCAAGAATAGTCGTCAGCCCCGTCAGGGGCGAAACCGGGTTTGCGCTCAAGGGAAGGATTGAAAAGCATCTCGATGCCCAAGGCGCCGGACGCCGGCAGTGAAGCGATTTCGGCAATGATGACGCTCGAATTTGCGAGGTTATTTAATCCCGGTTATTATGCGGGCTGATACGCTCTCTCGCAACCGCTCGTCATTTTGAGCAAAACCCGCAACGGTCGCCGCACAATCGCCACTTCCCTATCTCCCTGAGAAAAGTATACTGGCGAAATTAGCTGCCGTGCGTGAATCCGTATAAGCGAGTGCGAGCGATGGCCAACGCGTTTGATCCCTATCGTGAAGCCCTGGTCGTGGAAGAACAGACGATCTGGCCCGAAGAGTTCGACAATTGGGACGAAGCCGACCGCCAGCGCGTGGGCGCCCAACTGCACGCCGCCCCGCAGGCGGCCGCCGATCTCGACTACGTGCGGCTGCACACCGGGTTCTGCCGGCAGATTACCGTCACTGCGGACGACTTGGAACGGGTCAAGTAAGCAGCACGAAGCGGGGCCGGCACGGTCCCTTCCTGGCCCAATGCCCACGAAGGCGCTGTTGTGACTGCCGAAATTCGCACCGTTCACGTATCGCTCGCCGAACGCAGCTATTCGATCGAGATTGGCGCCGGTCTGCTGGCCGAAGCCGGTCGCTTTCTTGTCGCCAGGCGCCGCACCACCCACGCCGTCGTCATCACCGACAGCCACGTGCAAGAGCCGCACGCGGTCGAAGCCGCCTCGAACCTGGCGGAATCGGGCGCGACCGTCGACCTGATCGTGATCGAGCCGGGCGAGCTGAGCAAGTGCGCGGAAACGGCCCACGAAATCTGGGAAAAGCTGCTCGATTTGGGCGCCGATCGCAAATCGGCGATCGTCGCCGTTGGCGGCGGCGTGGTCGGCGACCTGGCGGGCTTCGTGGCGGCGACCTACGCGCGCGGCCTGGCCTTCGTGCAAGTCCCCACGACCCTGCTGGCGCAAGTCGATAGTTCCGTGGGCGGCAAGGTGGGCATCAACCTGCCGCGGGCCAAGAACATGGTCGGCGCCTTCTGGCAGCCGCTCGGGGTGCTGATCGACACCGACGTGCTGGCCACGCTGCCGCCGCGCGAGTATCGTGCCGGGCTGGCCGAAGTCGTCAAGTACGGCGTGATCCTCGACGCCGAGTTCTTTGCCTATCTCGAACGCCACGTCGACGGCCTCGTCGCGCGGCGACCGGAAGTGTTGCAACACGTGATCGCGCGCAGTTGCGAGTTGAAAGCCCAGGTCGTCAGCCAGGACGAACGCGAAGAGACCGGCGCACGGGCCGTCTTGAATTACGGCCACACGTTCTGCCACGCGTTCGAAACATTGACCGGCTACGGCCGCTTGCTGCATGGCGAGGCCGTCTCGATCGGCATGCTCTGCGCCAGCCGCCTGGCCGAACGGTTGGGGCGCGTCGATGCCGCGTTCACCGCCAGGCAACGAGACCTATTGGCCCTGTTGGGCTTGCCGGTCGAGGCCCCGGCCGCGCTCGGCGCCGACGAGGTGCTGGCGGCCATGTCGCGCGACAAAAAAGTCGAACACGGCCGCTTGCGGTTCGTGCTGCCCGCCGAAATGGGGCGAATGGAACTCGTCGGCGGGGTGAGCGACGACGACGTGCGGGCGGCACTGGCGGCGAGTTGAACGCCGCCGGTTAGACACTATAATAGGGCCTTGCTTGGTCGTCAGACGCTGCGGCGCCCCGCCTGCGGCAGGGCGTCGGGGGCGGTCTATCGGTTCGGCGCCCATACTGGCGGCCGACAACTCTTGTCGTTCCGGACAGATCCGATGCGTTTCCATGAAGGAAGCGCGCGTCTTCAATGTTGATTTCGACGCTTGCGCCGGGACGGCGGACGGTTTGAAACTTCGCTCCGGCCGGCCGGAGCCCATGAGCATTCAGCGCCGCATCCGGCGCAACGGCGACCGAAGATCCGGCTTGGGCACGGAGCCGGGGATGAGAGGCATCGTGTCGATCGAAGCATTTTTAGAAGTCGCCGAACTGCTGCCGGAAGCGATGCTGCTGCTTTCCGCGGAGGGCGAAATTCTGGCGGCCAACTCCGCCGCCTCGACGTGGCTGGCCCCGCGCGACGAGAGCCTCGTCGGCAAGCGTTTCGCCGAGTTGGTCGCGGGCGATTGCGACCCAGCCTCGCTCTGCCCAAATAACCCTGGTCCCGGCCGGCGTTGGAGTTCCAGCGTGCTGCTCTTGAAATCGCAGGAAGGCGCGCTGTTCGCGTGCCGCGTCGAAGGCACGGCCTTCGCCGCACCCGGCCAATCGCTGGCGACGCTGTTGCGGCTGACCCCCAAAGAATCGGCGACGAGCCGCTTCTTGGAGTTGAATCAGCGGATCGACGAACTCTCGCGCCAGATCGCTCGCCAGCAGCGCGCCGACGAACTCATGCGCGAGCAGACTCGCATGCTGGAAACGGTCAATCGCATCGGAGTCGCGCTGGCCGCCGAACTCGACTTGGGCCGGCTGATGCAAACGCTCACCGACGCCGCCACCGACGTCAGCGGGGCCCAGTTCGGCGTCTTTTATGCCAATGCCGACGACGAACCGCAGGCGGGCGGCCCGATTTACGCCTTGTCGGGAATCTCGCGCGAAATCTCGGCCGCCTTTTCGATCCCTCGGATCGCATCGCTGTTCGAGCCGACGTTCCACGGCGGGGGAGTGTTGCGGGTGGCGGACCTGCTGGAAGATCCGCGTTATGCAGTTCGAACTCCGTTCGACGGATTCCCGTCCGGCTATCCGCCTTTGCGAAGTTATCTGGCCGCGCCGGTGATTTCTCGCCAAGGCAAGTTGCTGGGCGGGCTGTTCTTCGCCCATGCCAGCCCGGGCGTGTTCAGCGAGCGCGTGGAACGACTCGTCACGGCCATCGCGGCGCAAGCGGCCATCGCGTTGGATAACGCCCGGTTGTACCGCGAGTTGAGCAACAGCGAGGCGAGATTCAGGCAATTGGCCGATGCGATGCCGCAAATGGTCTGGTCCGCGAGCCCGGACGGCGCGACGGATTACTTCAACCGGCGGTGGTATGAATTCACGGGGCTTTCCGAGGGCGCGGAAGACGACGACAAGTGGCCGACGATTCTCCACCCCGACGACGCCGAACGCTCGGTGGCCGCCTGGCGCGAGGCCCTGATCTCGGGCAACGTCTACGAAAACGAGTTCCGTTGCAAGGACCGGCGCACCGGAAAGTACCGCTGGCATCTGGTCCGGGCGCTGCCGGCGCGCGACGCGGCGGGCCGCATCATCCGCTGGTTCGGCACGTTGACCGACATCCACGAATTGAAGCAGGCGCAAGCGGCGCTCGAGGAATCGAGCCGCCGCAAAGACGAATTCTTGGCGATGCTGGGGCACGAATTGCGCAATCCCTTGGCGGCGGTGACGAACGCCGTGAGTTTGCTCGATTTGTCCGACCTCGACGCGCAAGAGGCCCGGCAGGCCCGCGAAATCGCCCAGCGGCAGTTGCAGAACATGACGCGACTGATCGACGATTTGCTCGACGTGGCGCGAGTCACGCGCGGCAAGGTCACGCTGCACCGCGAAGTCGTCGATCTGACGGAGCTCGTCGAGCGCGTGTCGGCGGCCATCCGGCCGCTGGTCGATTCGCGCCGGCAACGCTTCGAACTTTCGCTCCCCTCCGAACGCATCCGCGTGGACGGCGATCCCACGCGTCTGGAGCAAATCCTGAACAACCTGCTGAACAACGCGACCAAATACACGGAGCCCGGCGGCCGAATTCGCCTGGCCGTCAATCGCGCGGCGGCCGAGGCGGAAATTCGCGTTTCGGACGACGGCCTGGGCATGGGGACGGAAACGCTGGCCCGGGCCTTCGATCTGTTCGCCCAGGCCGAGCGATCGCTGGACCGCTCGCAAGGCGGGTTAGGGATTGGCTTGACGATGGTCAGAAGCCTCGTCGCGTTGCACGGCGGTCGCGTCGAGGCGCGCAGCGAGGGCTTGGGCAAAGGCAGCGAATTCGTCGTTTTCCTGCCCGCCCTGCCGCGCGAGCAGGACGATTCCCCGTTGGCGTCCGCGCAAGAAACAAAATTGTTCAGCAACAACTCTCCAGCGCCGGGCGTGTTGCTGGTCGAGGACAATCGCGACGCGGCGCACGCCTTGCAGTTGTTGCTCAAGCATCTGGGGTACGTCGTGCGAGCCGTACACGATGGCGTCGAGGCCCTGGAAGTCGCCGCTCAGTTTCGCCCGCGGATCGTGCTCTTGGATATCGGCCTGCCGGGCATGGACGGTTACGAAGTCGCGCGCCGCTTGCGCGCGCAACCCGAAGGCGAGGAGCGAGTGCTCGTGGCCCTGACCGGCTACGGTCGCGACGAAGATTATCGCCGCTCTTTCGAGGCGGGCTTCAATTACCACTTGACGAAGCCGATTCAGGTCGACGCGCTGCAAGCCATGCTGGCGGAGATGGAACAAGGCTGATCGCCCCGGCGGCGATCAAACCGTCGCGGCTTCCAGGCGAGCGTCGGCGCACTCGATGTTCAGTTCGATGCGCCCCATGAAGCGGCAGCCAACCAGGTACATCGATTGGCCGTTGGGGCTGCTGGCGCTGGTGTGAACGATCCGGCCCGTCAGATAAGTCACGTTCGGCGGCATGCCCAGCGCCACGATGATCGAATCGAATCGGGGCGGTTGCGGGAGCAGGAAGGAAAAGCCCCCGGAGGAAATGTCGTGGCAGAGGACCTGCTGGAACATGTCCCGGGTGGGTATTTGGCCGTTGAGATAGGGCGCGATGAATTGATTGGTGGGAAAAGGCCGCCGCGGCTGGCCGCGCCGATCGATGGGCGCGCCGGTCCTCTGCTCCTCGTCGAGCTGTTGCTGGACGGCTTCCAGCATGTCGCGATTCGACTCGAACCAGGCCGCATCGAATTGCTCGCACGTCTGGCCGTTGAAAAAATAGGTGCAGTTGCGCCCGTTCTGCTTGGCGGCGTATAGGGCCTGATCCGCGTGCTGGACGACGGCGCCGGGGTTTTGGCCGGCTCGGGCTTCGGCCACGCCCAGGCTGGCCGTCACCCGCAGCGTCTTGCCTTCGTGTACGATCCGCTGTTCGGCCAGCGAAATGCGCAGGCGTTCCGCGATCACCTGGGCCTCGAGGAAGGAGCACTCCGGCACGATCACGGCGAATTCTTCTCCGCCGTATCGGGTCACGATGTCGCAATCCCGCACGTTCTCCGACAGCACGCGCCCCGCGGCGCGCAGCACCTCGTCTCCCGCCTGGTGGCCGTGCTGATCGTTGAAGCGCTTGAAGTGGTCGACGTCCAGCAAGATCAGCGAGAAGGGCTTTCCTTCTCGCTCCAGGGCCTCGAAGCGGCGTTGGAGTTCTTCGTCGAAGGCGCGGCGATTGGCGACGCCGCAAAGCCCATCCGTGCGCGCCTCGGCCATGTGGGCTTCGATCTGCTGCGCGTGGTTCTGCATTTGCCCTTTGGCGGCGTCCAACTCGGCGCGCAACTGCTCGTTCGCCTGGAGCAACTGCTGAGCGGCGCCGAGCACCGCGTGCTCCAGCGGATCGGCCCCCGAACAACGCGCCGCGATCTCGCGGCTGATCTTCTCGACGCGGGTGCTATGCTCGCCCATGCCGCTTGAGGCTCGATCCGTCAGGCGCTTGAGTTGTCCGAGCAATTCTTTGATTTTCTCGGCATCGAGGCTCGCTTTCAGGTCTTCGCTCGCCGGCGCGTCGCCCGTTCGCGGATCGGGCGGCGTTTCGAGGGGGCCGGCGCGGAGCCCGCGCAGATGCCAGCCGACGACCGCGCCCGCCGTCAGCGAGACAAGGACGACGACCCCGACTCCAAGAATCAGTAGTGAGCCTATAACGTCCGCCACCGTGGTTGGGTCCTCAGCCTCGCCGTCGACGCCAAAGGCTCTGCCTTTTTGCCAAGTCTGGAATGGAGTAGCACCCCTTACAAGCTACTTACGATACTCGCTTCGCTTAGGCAAACCGGGTGATGTTAAAACTAACCTGTTCGTGCCGGATGCTACTTCCCAAGCTCGCCGACGCGCCAACCGGCGGGGGCTCCAACAGTGCGACAAAAACCACAGGACACGCACGCCCCTCATTGGATTTAGTCATAACGGGTGGCATTGAAAACCTAGCGGTCGCGCAATCGTTACTTTCCGAATCTCAAGCGTAGTTGACTAAATCGTGCGCGTTTTTGCCGAAAAATCGGCCTAACCCGGATTATTCACAGCCCGGCTATTACTTGACAAATCGCTCGATACCAACCCGAAGCGCCAGCGAGGTAAGTGCGTTGCTCCACCTCGCTTGCGCTTCGGGTTAGTGTGGGCTGATGAATAATCCGGCTTAAACGGCGGCTTGCATGTCGGGCGCCCTCGTCGTTAGTCGATTGAAAAGAAGTAGCTGTTTATACGTCTCGCGGCGCGAAATGATGCCTTTTCACGACAGCGGCTGTTTGGTTTAATACGCCCATTCTCGATGACTCCGTAGACGGAAGGGTGGTCAAGGATGACCCGCATAGCTTTTTCGGAAGT
>Ga0307372_10007754_pt1 | contig 15285 bp, 14 predicted proteins | sample OX1MG_FD_202533 | JGI IMG/M metagenome (GOLD analysis project Ga0307372, IMG submission 202533) | Soil microbial communities from Risofladan, Vaasa, Finland - OX-1 | ecosystem: Environmental > Terrestrial > Soil > Coastal area > Acid sulfate soil | place: Finland: Risofladan, Vaasa | collected... | reverse complement strand
AGTCATGGCCCGCGTCTGGCTCATATCGCTGAACAGGTGATACAGACATTTGATTGGCGACAGTTTCCTGATCAGCAGTGCGGAGGTTTGTTACTACAGTATATACTCACTCCTTTTCTTGGCAGACCTAATGAAGATGAGAAGCAGGCGGTGGATTTCCAACAACTTCTCGATATGGTGCTTGACAGAAAAGTTACGCTTCAGCCTGCAACAACAATGCATGTGATCCGTTTTCTCATATTGTACGAGGCGATCAATTTCCGCTTTGAGAAAGCGCAAGCACTATTAGAGTCTTGTCTGTCGCTGTTTGAACCATATCAGATCACTCACCCAGATGTGCAAGCATCCTTGCTTGCACAATATGCCTGGATACTTGCGAGGTGGAGTGAGTATCTTGAGGAACAAGAAGCTATAGAAAAAGTACAACCCATGCGTGAAAAAGCCATTGTTCTCTACAAACAATGTTGTACGATTCTTTCGACCGCTCATGAAGCGTCGCCTCTCAAAGACCGTCTCCTAAGAAAACGTCTCTCGGCCTATTTGAATTACCTCGGCTATCAACTCACCCGAAATGGGCAAGCGGCGGAATCACTGCCGCTTTTAGAGCAAAGTATTAAATTAGGAGAACAAGGATACTGTAATTTCGGGGCGTTGGCAGCCGCTTACGGCGACATGTCGCAGGCGTTGATGGAGCTTGGTCGTCTTGAGGAGGCACTGGCTTTTGATGAAAAGGCATTAGCTGAGGCCAAACGTTGCGCCGACAGCGGCGACGCTCTTTCGAAGAATGAACTGTGGATTTACTACGTGAATCGTGGACGCCTGTACTTGCGCATAGGGAAGATCGAGGAAGCTGAACAATTGTTGCAAGAGGCTAAACCACACATTCAATCTGATAGAAATGTTTATCGCATGTTCGCTGAAAGCGCAATAAAAGAGATCAAGCAACGGCGTAATCAGATAGCAAACAAACCAGCAACATAGAGTTTATACCATACTTCATGTTTAAAAGGAAATACAATACATACAAACGCATAAATATACGGGACCAGAGAGAGAAATTATGGTATAGTTTCTTTGGATAATTTGTGATTTGAGTCAACATCACTGAAGGAGAAGCAAGCGTGTGTTAACTGGAGAGGTACAGCAAGCGATGGCGAAGTGGCTTCATCAGGCGACGCCGCCAGAGCAACAGTTAGATCGCCGATGGATCGGGCGCTATCGGGAACTCAATGCACAGGATAGCTTTTGGTGGCTGACCTGGGCAGGGCCGTTTACTGAGGAAGAACGGCAGCAATGGGATCGCCTCTTTCAGCCACCAGTAGCTGAAACGGCCAAAGAACAACTCGCGCCATTGCTAACACAGTCACGCGAGCGCGAGCTAGCTGCCGCTCTGAGCGAACAACGCGAGCCGCGCCTGCATTATCCGGCGATCGAGATTGACGAAGTGCGCCGCCGGATCGTCGGCTTTGAACAGTTAGCTGCCGAGATCGAACGGGAGGAAGCCAATGAGATTGTGCGTCGGCTCTACCTGGGAACCATCACAGATGATATTACCTATCTCCGCCTGATTGAGGCAACCTCTGGAGGAAACACAGAGCAATATTGGGTACTCAATCGACGACTCTTTCATGAACCTACCTCCGACGAAATGACCTATGTTCTTTCTCGGCTCAGGCGTCTGCTGCAACAGGGCTTCGAGCGACCCGACACGGCGGAAAGCAGCCAGCACCTGCTCCAATTCTTGCAGGAACGATTGCATCTCTCACTTGATCTGTCTGTTGGTCGGGATGATCCGCCAGTCGTGCGCGAGTATGATCCTACCCAATGGGGACCAGGCATTTCAGCCGAAGCGGCCAAACACTTCTTTGAAACCATTTTACGAGACAGTGGCTATGAGGGGTGGCGTGTCATGATCGATACAGCTGGAAGTGGCGCGCGCGTCGAGTCAGGACTGCGCCAGGTGTTGCTGTCGAACGAGCGGTTCGCGCTCAATACGATCAGGCATTTATTAGCGCACGAGCTAGCCGGGCATGTGGCGCGTTCCTTTGCTGGAGAACACTCGCCGGTTGGGTTGTTAGGCATAGGCACACAGGGATACTCCCCAACGGAAGAAGGGCTGGCTCTCTATCATGAACGGGAAGCGACGAAACGAACGGGCTATCCCTTTTCGGACGCGATGCTCTGGTTGGGAACGTTGGCAACGGGTCTGGCAAGTGGTGTCGTGACTCCGCCTCAGACCTTTCTCTCATTGTACTCCTTCTTCGATAGGCTCTTTCTTTTGCACCGCCGCCTCTGGCGACCTGGTGATAATATGGAAGCTGCTCAAGAGCAAGCTCATGATCTCGCTCTGTGGCGTTGCCTGGACACGTACCGTGGGGTTCCTGATCTCGAACAAGCGGGTATCTGCTATCTCCAGGATGTTATTTATTTGCGTGGCTTATTGTTGATCGACCGTCTGGTCGCCGAAGATGAAACGATAGTAGATCGTCTAGCTGTGGGCAAAGTATCTTCTGATCTGCTGCCGATATTGCGGCCATTACACATGGTTCCTTCGCCGCAGCCGTTGCGTCAACTTGCGTATGATCCGGGGTTGGATTCCTCTATCTTATCCTTCGAAGCATCCAGGCAAGATACGAATGAATCTATGTAAAGCCCGCATATTTATACGTCTATAAACGATGAAAATATGATAGCGTACAGGAAGCAGAGGCGTTTTTGCAGTTGTTAACAGCGACGAAAGGAGTGCATCCATGGTCTATCCGCAGTATCATTTCTCGATGACTGATCAGCCTTCTGATCCTGGGCCGCGTCCCCCGGAAAAACCTCCAGAACCCAAATAGGAAGGAGGTTGGATGAGGAACCACCGCAAGCGATCTCATTCGCTTGCAGTGGTTCCTTATCGATAGCTGGATCTGGAAGGAGCAGTTACCTCGTGTTCAGCCAGGCAATGCGAGACGAAATTTGAGCAATGGCGTCGGCAGGCTACGCCTCCAGAACGACAATTAGATCGATATTCAACAAAAGCCACATGCAGATACCACGCTGCTGTTACGGAAGTGTTACGGCATGTTACGGAGAGGTGACGAACAGCGTCATCTGCCCCTGCTTGTCCACGCGCAGCGTATATGCTTTCGGCATTGGGCATCCCAACGTCTGCCACTGGTGAACCGTGGTCGATAGATGCGTCCAGAGTGGATAGTTGCCGTACACCGTCATCGTCCAGGTGTCGCTTTCCTGCTCCTGCATGGCGAGACTCGTGATGTTCCGCGTCGATCAGGTAGAGGGTCAGTGCGTTCGTGTCGCGCGCGTATTGGCGGCGCAGGGTCAGGTGAGGATAAGCGCATTGGAGCCAGAGCGCCAGACCAGGATGGTTGAACAGGCCGGGCGAAAACGTTGATCCAGCGATGCAGGCGCGTTCAACGATGGGTTGATCGGTATATAAGGGTAGGCGCGTCGTCGGCGCGTCCGGAGGATGCAGGGGCATAAACGAAGCGTCCCACCCTGGCACGATTTGTCCGCTTACGCAACCATCTACCTGCTTGTGCATTTGCACTAATGCCCTGGTAAAGGCTTCGCGCCATTCCATCACCAGGATGCCGCCAGCCGCTAGCTGGCGCACCCACACCGCTGGTATCCTGGCAAAGCTACCGGTCACGATGATGCGATCAGAGGCTCCGGCCTCGCTCGCCCACGTCAAGCCATCGCCGGCATGGACCCGCACGCCTTTTCCGACCACGTCATCCAGCCGCTGCTGCGCCAGAGAAGCCAATGTTGGGTTCACTTCAATCGTCGTAACCAGATCAGGGACGCCGACGAGATGAGCCAGCAGCGCGGCGTTGTACCCTGTGCCGGTGCCGATTTCCAGTACCCATTGGTCGGCTCTGACATCCAATGTCTCAAGTATCAACGCCATCACGCTCGGCGTGGAACTGGAACTGAGCGGGCGGCCTCGGTGATCGATCTGGATCACCAGTGCCTCATCCTGATAGATCGTTTTATACCATTCCTGCCACGCTTCTGGCGCGACATCCTGTATTGGCGCGTCAATGCGTTCCCAAGAAAAGCCGTCTCCTTTCCATCGGATTCATTCGAAACCATCTGGTAGCCCGGAAGATCGGGTGTTGTTTTCTCGCCAGCCCTCTTTCCAGCATCGCCAACATAAGAGGATGGAAACGCTAGACAATCAGAGAAAAAGAAGGTACACTTTCAATGAGTATTTGGCTTGTCATCGTTTACAAAGGGCGTCTCCTGTACCATATTCAGGTACAGATGCTCGGAACCCTCCTCTGAGTATGCGTCTCTCGAGCCGCCGATAGAGAAGAAAGGAAGGGACTCATGAATGTGTCAAGCGTATCTTCTTTCCAGGCTCGGATTGAGCAGCGGTTGCAGCAACGCTACCCCACTGCTCAGCCCACCGTTCTTCAGCAACTCGCTATCGCCAAGCGTATTCTCATGGATACCTCCTATGGGAAGGACGTTCTCACGACGCTCCAGACACAATTGTCGGGGATGTCCCTGGACGCCATCTTAACGCAGGTGGAGGTGAAGGAGCAGGGCTTTAGCCCGCGGGCGGAAGTCATTGCCCTTTTGGATAGAGATACATTTATGGAGCATCTCATCAAGAAGGAACAGATTCTCGATGGAGGAACACCGTTTGACCATGGTCCCTACAGCCATCGACTGCAATGGTATATTCTCTACCAGGCTTCTAAGCAACAGCAATTGACGATGAAGCCGGTCGAGCTGTACGTGCAACTCGGAGAGGCGTCTCTCAAAGATGCAAAAAAGGAGAACCGCACCGTCTGGGATGATGTCTTCGATTTTGATGCGGAAGCCCGTCAACTCATTGATGTCGCTGCTGAGTTGAGTGATCAAGAAGCTCGAGCGATTGCTGGCTTCAGTTCTCCGGAGTTTCTGCTAGCGATAGTAACCTCTTCGTCGTTTCCCAATGGACCGCTGAAACAGGAATTGCAACTCACCCGCCTCGGGCAGCTCTACCTTGGGCGGGAGAGTGTCTTCGATCTGAAAAAAGCGCTCGCCTTCGCTCTCGCGAAGAAGGCATGGTTTGCAGATATGAACCTGGACTTAGAAAAGGTGACGAAAGAGCTTGAGGGGAAATCACTTGAAGTGTTAGCGCAGCAGTATGCGGAGATCGATCCAGCCTACAAGAAAGCGCTCGATACAATCAATTCCTGAGACTGTCGGCATACGTTTTCCCTGGAGCAACCGAGTATAGCGTATGTTCGCGGCTTTTGCAGGATTGGCCTCTCAACGAGAAACTGAAATATCTTCCGGAAAACAGAAGAAGAGGAAAGAGCGTCCTTCTGTTCTCATCCTGCGCTTTACAATGGTCGATGCTCTTTCCGTTCCATTTTTTCCCTGTTTTTTTCTGAGCGTTACGGAGCGAGCAGGCAGAATATTTGAGCGTGAGGGAAGAGAGAAGATGTCAATAGCCACTGCGATAGGTTCGCGCGGAGTTTCCGCTTTTGTCGGAAAGACCATAAATTGGTTCTTACTCAACCTCGAAATGTTATGCGCCGCAGGCGCATGACGTTTCAAGAACACGTTGTGACACAGTATACTGTTGGTCGTCTTCTGTCTGGGACGCTGCCACTTCGAGTATACCCGTTTTCATGCGGAGTGGTACGCCTGCGGCGCATGACGTTTCAAATTCGGGTGAAGATCACTAACGATGGGCTGCTGACGAAGAGGTAACAAACTGTTACGGCAACGAAACGGGCCAGGTGTCCGCCCCCGCAGGTATTCTACAAGAACAATTCCGCCATGTCGCTGAACCGCTCCTCGTGCGGCCAGTGGTGGCGTGCTTGCCAGTAGACGGCGATGGCCTCCTGCCGTAGCCTGTCGCCGATGGAAGCGAAGATATCATCATGGGCTCTCCGCTTCTTCATGTTTACGAAGGCTAACGAAATATGTAGATTGGTTAGCACTGTATCGCTCGCGTTATCCCGCTTGGTTATCCGGCGCATTCTTCTTCAGTGATTGATCGCGATCGGAAGCCCAGCTAAGCCAATGCCATCATCGCATTTGTGAGCGCCGCTGCTGGTGCGTGCGTGGCAAATCGCCGGAGCCTTCTCCATCAGTGTTGCAACGTCAATCTCGGCCATGCTACTCTACGTCAGCGTCTTGATTCAGGGCAGTTGCAGCATATCTTCGTCGCGGCAGGAGCGCCGTTGGTGCGCGGAGCATGCAGTTCACAACGTCAGCGTCGATTGTCATGTTACTGTAACGAAGCAAGTCTGGGAGCAATGCACCGTATCTCGGCGGGTAGTCGTATGAGATTCTTGCAAGACAGAATGGGTTGTGGGCGAGTGGAATATCACACAAAGGCAGCCTGGATATCCTTTCCAGCCTGCGTCGTTTTGTGTTGAAACTGATGTGTTGCAATACGACAGCAGTGAAATCGTTGCAAACGACGACGGCCTTAGCAAATAAGTTGGCGAGGAAGACGAAAACGCAACCTCTTACATATGTAAGAGGTTGCGGTCGCGCTGAATAGCGAAAGTCTCTACTATTTGTCGCGTGGTTTTCCAGCGTCAGAGCGTCTTCTGCGCCAGGTGCCGTCGTTGTTACGAGATCGTGGCAATTTGCCGTCACTCACATACGGGCCTTGTCGCGGACCAGCGCGGCGATCTGCTTTGTCTTTGCCATTTGTACTGAGCTTTTTGGGTTTGTCAGCCATGTATTCACCTCCCTTCGTTGGGTTTTGTGCTATACTGTCAATGCAGAGCAGAGTGTCCAGGAAAACCTATGACATTCAGCCCGTTTGTCGAGAGATGCAAGAGTCAATCTTGGTAAGATGCATCTCTTGTATCTCTATGCTATTGAAGCCATTTGCGGGATGTCTTGAACTTGAAAAGTCCACCTCCGTTCGCTCCCTTCTAAATCTTCTATGCGAGCGACAATTTCATAGTCCCCTGAATGTGGAAAGCCAATGTTCATAGACAAACCGGCATTGACATACTGTGTCGTGCCAGGGCGCATTCCTGCGGGACGACCCGCGTTGAGTTGTGAGGTGATATTTGCTATGACGTTGCCATCTTCATCCCGAAACTCAATAATGAGGTTGTGCGTAAGGTTGGTCTGATGCCATGGAACCGCAACGATGATGGCAAGTCCCAGATGGCTCAATGAAGGCGCACCGCCTTGTGGTGTTACGCGGCGATGAGTAGTCCAACCTCCCCCAGAAATGTAGAGTAGCCCGTTGGCAACCTCTACATGGTTTGCAAGGATCAGTGACTCAACTGTCACTGGTTGAGTAATGTTCAAACAAAAATCCCTTTCTAGGCACTTGATAGTGTCTGCTAGCTTTACAAACAAATCTGCTCATGGTAAAATGAGACAGAAATGCCCCAGATGGGAATCGAACCCACAAGATTGGCGACCGTTAACGCAGCGTCAATCTGTCTCGACCTTACATCGAGCGCGTTCACCATAATGCAGCAGGGGCGATGAAGAGCATTCCAGGGTGAAGGTTTCCGAGGCCAATACCCTGGAATTGTTTTGTTATGGACTCATGTCCTACGTACCATCCTTAACGGTGGTTGATCATGGCCTTTAAGATATTGCTCCCAGAGTTCCTCTTCGTTCAAAGGTATCACCTTTTGGAGATCAGCGATACTATAGTTAAGATCCTTTCGATAGGTTTCAATGAGTTCCTCTAATAAGCTGGGCTGCTCACCTCCTGCTTCAAGTTCGATAGGCTCGCGTGTTTTGTATCCAGCTTTTGCCATTTGCATCCAAAGGTAGCGAGCCTGGTTAGTCGTAATTGCTTCTAAATCCTCAGCACGGTGTAAGAGAGCTGCCATTGATACCTTCCAGTAGCGTTTTAATATCGTCAGCTTTGCCAAATCCAGATTCTTTAGGTCTGCGCGAATCTCACGTTCGGGAAGCAGGAATTCGGCAGCAAATTGATTGGCCTGCTTTTCCATATCAGTATTTGGAAGCGTATGCATAATAACATGCCCAAGTTCATGGGTCAGCGACCAGCGATATCGATCTTTGGGGATATCTCTGTTCACAAAGAAAAGGGGAGGAAGGTCAGGAATCCACCGACTAATGGCATCTATTCGGGGGGTTCCAAAGTCAACGGAAATTACTACAATGCCAGCATCCTCAACAGTTTGGGTGAGATCCTGAATAGGCCCACGCGGAATATGCCATTGTTCTCGCAGAAGGCGTGCAATTTCTTCTGTTCGTCCGTTATATTCATCAATATCAAGACGCGGAATATTACAGGGTATATCTACAGCGCGAAGCAAGGCCACCATATGCCTGTGGCGAATATCCATTTGTGCGTACACCTTGCTTAATGTTTTCTTCGGGACATCTTGTCGCTTTCGATGGAAAATCTCCGTCACTCCTACCCCTGAGAGTGACCCTTCTTGAAAGAAAAAATGTGGTGGGTAATCCAAGATCTGCGAAAGCATTTCCAGCAGATCATCTGGGACAGGTAAAAGACCCATCTCAATTTTGGAAATTCTTCCCTGCGTGACTCCAAGTGAGTCAGCTAGTTCCTTCTGAGAAAGCCCGCGAGCCTCGCGACCAAGAATAACCATATTTGGATTTACATCTTTGTGTTGGTTACCCATTGCCTCTTCTCACTATCCGGCATCTTTAGCTTCTTTTTGTGCATCCTGCCGAATATGAACACGTCTCTTCTTCATGCTAACCGTCCCGATATCATCGATATTGGCCGACGGGTTCAACATGAACTCTTTGATCTCTGCGCCAGAGATCTTCCATTCCCAGTAATTCTGTTCATCGTGAGGGTAGGTAATATAAACGTCATAGTAAGCTTCTGCACGATCATATTTGTAGCCAGTAAAGAAGTTCGCTAGTTCTGCCGGTTCGTCTAAATCGAGTGGAAGCTGCGCCTTAAAGTCGTCCGCTTGTTTGGTAGGATTACTGGAAGTACGCAAGCGACTATCGAACTTTTTGATTGAACACTGGAGTTTATCATTAAAGATAAAGAGGATACGCCCTCTTCTGTTAAGAACCCGAATATCGTGCCTTTCCATCAGTGTACGATTCATCCGAGCAACGATATGGCAATGACGAAGGATCGCGCGGGCGCTTGGAGTGTGATCGCGTCTTGCTTCAGCACTATAATAATTCAGGTTGTTGTAATCCCCGAGGCCTCCATTGACACATTCCAGAAGAAGCCTTTTGTACTCTGCTGGAAATATCTTATCGAACTCTTCTTTTGAAATCAGCATACAGGTTCCTCTTATCCGTTGTTTGTACCCTGCTGGGCTTATGTAGAGTATACCTGATGATTTTAAAAAAGTCAAGCAAAATATTCCTATTCAATTCCTAAAATATTCCTGGCAAGGAAAAGCATCCGGTAGAAAAGCATGAAACAGTAGATTAACCTTCAATTGTGCAGTTACATCCTGATGCGTGCAAAAATCATAGCATACGCGAAAGGGAATGAAGGCATCTTCGAGCAGGGTTTTCTATCGCCACACGATCTGCGAAGCAAAAACAGTTGCATTTACTTACCCAACTTCGTAATGCCGCTTTCATCAACCCACCCGTTTTCGTCGTACCGTGAAAGGCATTCCCATGTGGCTGTAGGGACGATTCATCCCGACGGTCTGGTAGGTGGCGTTACCATTATAATGTAGCGGGGAAATGAGACAGGCTAGATGCCCTTCCTCATGTCGGTAATACTACAAGAACAATTCCGCCAGGTCGCTGACCCGCACCTCGTACGGCCAATGTTGGCGCGCCTGCCAATAGACGGCGATGGCTTCCTGCCGCCGCCGTTCGCTGCCGAGCGCCTTCATGGCGATCACAGTATCAGCAAAGATGGCAGTGAACACGTCCAGGTCATCTAAAGCGATGGCCGTTTCTGCCTGGTGAACCAGAATCTCGACGTGATTGCGTTCGGAAACGACGAAAGGCGGCTTTGTCCCGCCATAGAGGTCCAGCATGTCCCAGGTATGGCGCAGGTGCAAGCGCGCAGTGGGCTCGTCGGCGGAAGATGTTCGGCTCAGGGCTAAGTGCGTCAGACCATCCCATAAGCAGATCGATGGCTCACCGCAGTCCGCGAAGAGCGCCGCCGGATCATCCCAGGAATGGACAGGGAAGACCTTGTAGGCGCGAGACAGGCTGCGTTCGGCTTCCGGCTTTTGCCCAAGCTGCGCGTAAGCTTCAGCAAGCTTGATCAAGAGACTTGCCTGCGCCAGCGGCGATGCTTGATCTAGCCTGGCAAGCGCTTCCTGGTAGGACTGGAACGCTTGTTGAGGCTGATCGGTATAGCGAAAGGTTGCGCCGTATGTGGCAATTGCTGCCACCAGCAGCGTCGGATCGGCAGCCTGCCGCGCCCACTGCACGCCCAGGCGGCAGAAATCGGCGCGTGCCGGCAGGTCGTTGCGGTGGAAAGCCAGAATGCCTCGTAATTCGTAGCCCTGCGCTAGCAGGTGCGCTGCTTCCTGGGTATGTTTGGACGAAGCGTGCGCAATCTGTTCCAGTCCGCGCAGGTAGAAAGGCAACGCCTGTTCAATGGGAAGTAAATCTGGTCCCTTGCTCCACTGCCAGCAGGCGGTGATCACCGTTTGATACCGCTCCAGCAACGCGGCATCAGCCTGCTCTGGAGGCTGATCGTCGAGGCGGTCAGCCAGCGCCTGGGGCAGATGAACGAGGCTGGTAAAGACGCTGCGCCGTGAGAGGCGGGTGTCATGCAGGCGTTCCCTCACGCGCGCACCTCGCCCTTGCGTCCTGGAGCGATAAACAGTTCGGCCATGTCCTTAATACGCTGCTCATGCGGCCATTGCTTGCGCGCTTGCCAGTAATTCGTTGCCGCTTCCTGCTGCCGTCGCACGCTGTTTAACCGATTTGCACCCTCAATACCTCGCCTCAAGTACGGACAAAGGAGATCGAGATCTTCCATAATCAACGCAGTCGCTGCCTGGTAATTGATAATTTCAACGCGGTTCCGTTCCGACATGATCATTTTTGGATCAAGCGCCTCTCCCGACGCAAACGCTTCCCAGGATTCTCGTGGCTCTGAGAGGCCATGACGAGCAAGTTCCAACAGGCTTAATCCTTCCCACAAAAACAGCGACGAGCGGCCAAAGTCGGCATAAAGAAACGCCGGATCATCTTCGGGAATATTTGGGAAAGCCTGACGTGCGGCATCCAGGCTTTCTCGTGTTTCTCGCTCATATCCCGCTTGTGCATAGGAAGCGGCTCGCTTCACATAAAAGTTGCTCTTCGTTAAGGGAGAACACGATTTCGCATAGGAAGTCACTTCCTCATAGATTGGCAAGGCTTTGTGTGGCCCTTTGAGATAGAAGTGCGTACTTGCTAGCTGAGTACGCATCATGGCCTGAACGCTCTGATCTGGCACAAGATCACTGTAAGAAACGGCATGGCTATCATGGTGTTCAGTTTCCCCCCACTGCAAACGGTGGCTGGTAAGTGTTCCCGCCAATTTATCACACTGTAAGAGAAGACGGGTAGCAGTGGGCTGGTAAGGCAGCGACTCTTTCATTAAGGTTTCCAAAGCAGGCAGATACTGGAGAACAATGGCTTCAGCCTGGAAAAAGTCGTCGCCCTTCATCAACTGGCGGCACGCCATGATAGCTGCCGCGCATTGTGGCAAGAACTCTTCGGCAAAGAGCGAAAGGCGGGGAATCTCTCGGCCAGAAACCAGCAGCGGCAGCGCCAGGGCAGCGATGCCGAGCAAGACTTGCCGCCGAGAGTAGGCGTGCGCTGCCGGGTTCTGTCCCGGCTGTCGTTCGTTCAAAGCAGCGAGTAAAAAGTGGAGTTTCACTTGCAGTTCGTCACATTGTAGCGCGTGGCCTTTCCACTGCTCGATCACGTCGAGAATCTCCGCCTGCCTGACCGCGAACCATGTCGCGCAATCGATGGTTGAGCCGTTCAGTGACGCCAGCGCATCACTCGCGCGCGGGAGAACAAGCGCGCGCTCGAAGACGCGTATTTCCTGTGCCGCCCGCTGCTGGTGAATCCGTTTCGCCAGCGCCCTGACGCTCGAGGAGGGTACAAGGCCGTCACGCGCCAGGGTATCCTTGATCTGCTGATAGAAGTAACTGGCTGCCATCAAGCGATCCTGTCGTTCAAGCAGCAGGAGCAGACGATAGAGCGCGTCTTCATCGGTGGGATGACTGCCGACGAAATCCCACAACAGGTCTTGCGCCAGATTAAGGCGATCCTGCTGGATATACAGATCAGCTAGCAGATGAACTGCATTGCCGATACGGCCAGCCAGGACATCCCGGCGCGGGCGCGCCCAATCGCGATAGCGATCCTCTTCTAGAAATTCGCCGCGCTGCGTCAACTGATAGGCCGTCTCCCACACGGGAATCGCTTCCTGCGCATCGCTGACTCGCAGCGCCTGCTGGATCAGTTGCTCAAAGGCATCGGCATCGACCCACATCGTTTCCTGACCGGACAGTTTGTAGATCATGCCGTCGCCGCCGGCGGTGGTTGTGAGCAAGCAGGTTCCATCCGGCATGGTGAGGACTTTGCGTAAGACGGAGACGGCGGCATCCAGCGCGCGCTCCGCACTCTTGAGGCGTTTGTCCTCCTCGTCCTCGTCCGGCTCCGGCCACAGCGCCTCGACCAGTTCATCCTTCATGGCCCGGCGATGGCGGCGGCACAGCAGCACCTTGAGCAGCGCCAGCGCCGGGCCGCGCCCTCTCCATTCCTCGTGGCTCACCGGTTCATAGCGAGGAGCCTGTTCGTCTGCACCCGGCGCTGCCGCCAGGCGTTCCAGAACACACTCGCCGAAGAGATAGACGCGCATTATCGGCAATGACGCGGGAACATGATCCGATCGCAGCATAACGCTTCCCTCGTTTCTGCATGTAAGAGTGGTGGCAGTTACTTTCATAGACGACCTTCATTCCCGTTCATTATAGCATAGCCCGTTTCTGCCTCATCCTCGATCCATCCCCACGCCACAAATGTACCATGCCGATGTGACGGGAGTGTGACGACGTGTGACGAAACGATGACGGGATGTTACGGAAAAGCAACGGGTTGCATGAGCCGGATGCTCTCGATGGTCGGTGACAGAGGATGTGCTTGCCGTAACGAGTCGTTGCAACGAGGGCGAGGCGTTCTGTTATGCTGCCGGACATCAGCTATGGATAAAACGACCAATGAAAGAGGAAAGAACCTATGCAAGGGGGCTATCAACAAGAACCGGCTTCGCTTCCGGCGCTGCGCGTCTTCTTGTTCGGAGATGTGACGCTGGAACGACGGGTAGCCGGAACGGGGCCAGAAGCCCGGTACGAGCGCATTCCTTCCGGCGCGTGGCAAGGACGCGGCCCGGCGCTCACGCTGCTGAAAGTGCTATTGTGCCGCCCGCGTCGCCGGGCCACCAAAGAAGATGTGGTCGCGCTGATCTGGTCGGGAACGCAAGTGAGGAACGCGGGACGGGCCTGTGACGCGGCGGCCTCGGTTTTGCGAAGTGTGCTACGACCGGAAGACGGCGAGAGCCTGTTGCTGACCGGCCATAGCGGCAAGCGTCCCTGGTATCGCCTCGCCGATCAGCGCGATCTGTGGGTGGATGCTGACGCCTGCGATGCCTGTGTTGATCAAGCGATCCAGGCGGAAGGGCGAGGCAACATGCAAGAAGCCCTTCAACTCTGGGAAGAGGCATTCCGTCTCCAGCAGCGTGGCCCGTTCCTGGAAGATGATGCTTCTACAGCATGGGCGCGTGAGCGGAGACAGCTTGTCGAAGGCAACCAACGGCTCTGTCTCCACCACCTCGCCGACCGCTATCTTGCCGATCAGCGGCGCGAGGAAGCCGAAGTCCTGCTCCGCAACGCCTTGAATGTCTTTCCTACCGATGAGGATTTGCTGTTCCGTTTGCTCTCTCTGCTCGCGCAACAGGATCGCACCCAAGAAACCCTGCATCTCATCACCCGCGCCGAACACCTGCTCTCCCAGGAAGAAGGACGCGCCCTCTCCGCGCGCATTCGCGCCATAGAAGAGCAACTTCGCCGCAAGGGGACATCTGGTAAATAGGCTGCTTTAGAAAGAGTTGCCATGGAATGGCACTGGGAAGCCTCCATGCGTTGAGCCAGTGCTACTTCCTTGGCCGTGTTGCCAGAAAAGTATTGCCAGAAAGAGTGACTGGAAGCCGATTACAAGCCGCTTTTCTCCGCACTTTGTAGGGCAGTTCTCACGGCAAGGGTAGGCTTGCGATCCGACAGAAGCGGCAGACTACCATCGGCCACGACTTGCTCAAGAACATCAACGCCAGTAGCCCTGGCGTTAGCTGCGTGTCGTCGGCGAGAGGCCCGTATGGAGGGTCAATTGAGGATGTCACTCCTGGCGGCGGTTCACTCCCCAACGCTTTGGAGGCGGATAGACGTATCGGGCAATCGTCGTCGACACCCAGCCGATACAGAAGCCGCCAAAGACCAACAGGTAGGGCTGCGCGCCCGTGCTGCCCCGGATCGTCCGTGCGAGTATCAGAACAACCGCCCAGACGATGGCGAGGCCAGTGCTGTAGATCCAATAGTTTCTGAAGCGAAGCATCTTCTCCCCCTGTTCCTTTCGAATGACACCATTTACAACTTCTAGAAAAAGTATACCATAGGGGGAGCGGCTTTCCCAGGTAACGTGCGCACCAGTACTCATGCTCGCGCCGGTTGCTCACTCTTCGCGCTTATTATTAGCTGAGGACAGGAAACTCCGTTACACGCAAGCTGGTACATCCATAGGGGATCAGCATGAGTGCTTCGAGTGGCTGCGTCGAAGTCACTGGACTTTCTGGAAGTGAGCCGGCCGCGTTACGTTCCAGTGTCCACGCTGGGATCTGCTTGCCTTGCACGTTCAGGCTCACTGGAGCCTGCTCTGACGCAAAAGGACTGCTGGTGAACTCATGGAAGAGGACACGACAGGACGGTTCGGGCGACACGCGGTCAACAGCGAGCGCGTAATTCCACGGACTGGTGGGAAAAACTTCCCAGTCGGCGGCGGGCGGTTCCCCGCGCAGTTGTCGCCATGCCTCGTCAATCTTCAGCGCGTACACGAGCGGGCCGCGTTCCAGCGCAATGCTCTGATGATAGCGCGTTTGTGCCTGAACGTGCATGGGAAGTTGGAGGGTGAGTGAGACCGATCCCGACCATTCCCGCTCCAGTCGAGAGAACGTACCGGGTTGAACAGGTTGGCTTTCCTGGTTCGCATCAGTGACAGTGGCTCCTTCGGCCCAGGCTGGAATATGCAGCACGAGTGGGAAACGCGCCGGGCGATCCACCGAGACAACCAGTTGAATCGTCTCAG
>Ga0307372_10007753_pt1 | contig 15285 bp, 13 predicted proteins | sample OX1MG_FD_202533 | JGI IMG/M metagenome (GOLD analysis project Ga0307372, IMG submission 202533) | Soil microbial communities from Risofladan, Vaasa, Finland - OX-1 | ecosystem: Environmental > Terrestrial > Soil > Coastal area > Acid sulfate soil | place: Finland: Risofladan, Vaasa | collected... | reverse complement strand
AGGCGATCCCACGACCGGACCATGCCGCCGCCTACCGCGATCCGCACCGGGTTCACGCAGATCGCGAGGTTCACCACATGGAAAGCGAGTTCAGTGACGAAATCGGTCACGAGACGGTCGAGCTCCAGGTCCTCCCGGCTCGCCTCGAACACCTCGCCAGCCCCGAGCGGCTGGCCGTGGGCAGAACTGCTGGCCGCACGCCGGGCCAGCGCCTGCCCGCTGATCATCTCCTCCAGCAGTGTCCGCGCGGCCAGCGGGACGCCCACGTCCGCCAGCGTGCGCAGGTTGTAGCCGATCTCACCGGCGGCGCCGTTCGCCCCGATGAGGACCTGGCCGCCGGCCACGATCGCGGCGGACAGCCCGGTGCCCAGGTTGAGGTAGACGGCCGGGTCGCAGTCCGCCAGCACCCCCCAGCGCAGCTCGGCGAGGGCGGCCGCCTTGGCGTCGGTGGCCATCGCGATCCGCGCCCCCGGGAAGGCTGCCCGCAGTTCCTCGCCGAAGGCCAGGTCACCCCAGCCGCTGATCGCCGGTGCCAGCTCGACCCGGTCGTCGAAGGGGATCCCGAAGGTGGAGACACCGACCGCGGCCAGTTCCCGGCCGGGGGCAGCGCCGGCCAGCAGGTCGCGGGCGGCCCGGATGCCGTGGCCGAAACTGGCGCGGGCGCCGAGTCCGCCGCCGCTGCCGACGGTCGCCGTCGCCAGCCGCTCACCACCCGGCTCGCAGACTGCGATGGCTATCTTCGTGCCACCGAAGTCGAGTCCGAGTACGACCGGCGACAGGTCCACGGCCACCGTCCAGAAGTGGATGACATATGGCCACTTGCCAACGATAGTTAGGACAGTATCCTAACTATCGTGCGGGTACAAGACGGTCGGGCGGGACACTCGTGGTGGTCCCCGTGGCGTGCCGGCCCGTGCTGTGCGGGCCCGTGCTGTGCCGGCCCGTGCTGTGTTGACCTGTCCCGCGCGTGCCCGTGCTGCGCGGGCCGGTTTCATGCGGGAGACTGGCGCGGGAGGTGGCGGTGACACTGAGCCCGGCCGGCCCGTCGACGGCGATGTCGGCCGCGCGCCCGCAGCTCATCCGTGCGCTGAATGAGCTGCTCCTGCTCGGCCACATCCGTGAGCTCGGGCGCTGTTCCCGGGCCGAGCTTGCCCGGCTGTCCGGGCTGTCCAAGCCCACCGTGTCGCTCGCGCTGGCGACCGTGGAACAGGCAGGCCTGGTACGTGAAGCCGGCCACCGGACGGGCCTGCCCGGCCGGTCGGCCCGCCTGTACGAGGTCCGGCCGGAGGCCGGGTTCGTGCTGGGCCTGGACATCGGCGCCGAGTACCTGCGCGGGGCAGTAGCTGACCTCGCTGGCGAGGTCCGGTCGCGCTCGGTGGCCCGGTCCCACGCTGCCAGCGGGCGGAGCCGGGTCGATGAGCTGATCAAGCTCGCCGATGACCTGCGCGAGCAGGCCGGGATCGGCCGGGCCGACATCACCCAGACCGTCATCGGCAGCCCCGGGGTCTACGATCCGCGCCGCAACGCGATGGCACTCACCGGCGGCCTGCCCGGCTGGGACCGGCCGGCGGTGCTGGCCCGGCTGCGGGAGGCGTTCGGGGAGTCGCTGGTGGTGGAGAACGACGTGGACGCCGCGGCCCTGGCCGAGCGGGCGCACGGCCACGGCCGTGAGGTCGACAGCTTCGCCTTCGTCTCGGTGGGCACCGGCATCGGCATGGGCCTGGTGATCGGCGGCAAGCTGTTCCGCGGTGCGCACGGGGTGGCCGGCGAGATCGCCTACATGCCGATGTCCGGCGGCCACGGCGCCGACCCGGCGGACGCCCGCCGCCGGGGCACCCTGGAGGCCGCGGCCTCGGCCTCGGCGGTGGTGCGTGCGGCCCGCCGGGCTGGCATGGCTGGCCAGGTCTCGGCCCGCCGGGTGTTCGCCGCCGCCGCCCAGGGGGACGAGCGGGCCGCCGTGGTGGTCGCGGAGGAGGCCCGGCTGGTCGCCATGGTGCTGTGCTCGGTCGTCACCATCGTCGACCCGGCGCTGATCGTGCTGGGCGGCGGGATCGGCCAGGCGCCCGGCTTCGCGGCGGCCGTTACCCGCGAGCTCGAGCCGATCGCGCCGGTGCTGCCCGGGGTACGGGTCAGTGCACTGGGGAACGACGCCGTGGTCGACGGCTGCCTGGCGGCCGGAGCGGAGCTGGCCTGGACCGAGCTGACCATGCGGCTGCCCGGTGCCGGCGGCTACGACGGCCAGCGCGCCGTCACCGACCCGGCTGGCCAGCCGGGCACGGTCGCTTCAGCGGGCAGGACCTGAGCCATGCGCGAGGCGGCCACCCGGACCGCGGGGCCACCGGCCGGCGGCCAGGTGATGGCGGCGGAGATGGCGCAGCAGCCAGCGGTGCTGGCCCGCCTGGCCGCCAGGGCCGACGCCGGCGCGGCCGCGGTGCGGGCAGTGGCGCCGGCTCCGCTGGCCGGGGTGATGTTCCTCGCCCGCGGCTCCTCGGACAACGCCGCCGTCTTCGGCCGGTATCTGGCTGAGCTCGAGGGTGGCCGGCCGGCTGGCCTGGCCGCGCCGAGCATCTACACCCGGTATCACGCGGCAGTGGACTGGCGGGGATACCTGGTCGTCGCCCTCAGCCAGTCCGGGGCGACGCCGGAGATCCTGACCACCTGCCAGGCGGTGCGGGCGGCCGGTGCCACCGTCATCGGGATCACCAACGAGCCGGGCAGCCCGCTCGCGGGCGCTGTCGACCTGGTGCTGGCCACCGACGCCGGGCCGGAACGGGCGGTGCCGGCGACCAAGACCGTGACCGCCCAGCTGCTGCTGCTGGCCGTGGTGGCCGCCGCGCTGGCCGGGAACCCTCAGCCGCAGGCCACTGCCAGCCTGGCGGCCGTGCCCGGCGCGGTCGCCACCGTGCTCGCCGATCCCGGCCCGGCCGCCGGCCTGGCGGAGCGCTGGCGTGGCATCGACCGGCTGGTGGTGGCGGGGCGGGGACTGGGCTACCCGGCCGCACTGGAGACCGCGCTGAAGGTCAAGGAGGTGACCGGCATCCTCGCCGAGGGCATCTCCACCGCTGACTTGCGGCACGGGCCCATCGCCGCCGTCTACGCCGGGGCGCCGGTGCTGCTGGTGGAGGCCAGCGGCCCGGCCGCTGCTGACGTCAGTGATCTGCGCGTGCTGCTCGCCCGCCGCCAGGCGGACACGGCCAGCCTCCCGGTCCCGGCCGCCGTGTCCGAGACGGCCCAGGTCATCGCGGCTACCGTGCGGGGCCAGCAGCTTGCCTGGGCACTCGCACGGGCCAGGGGCACCGACCCCGACGCGCCCGCGCACCTGACCAAGGTGACCGTGACGAGCTGAGCCGCCTGGCGTAGCTGAGCCCGCCCGCCCCGGCCACGCGGCGGCGAGCGGGGTGGCCAGCGCGGCGGGCCGCTGCGGTTACGCTGCCCGCGTGGAGATCATGACCGGCGAGGGGGCCGCGCGGGCCCAGGTGGACAGGCCCGCGGCCGGTGATCCGGTGTTCCTGCTGGTGCTGACCCATGGCGCGGGCGGCGGGCCGGACTCGCCGGACGTGCTCGCCGTCGCTGCTGCCGCGACGGGGCTCGGCGGGGTGGTGGCCCGGGTCACCCAGCCCTACCGGGTCAAGGGCCGGCGTGCCCCCGGCTCACCGGACCGGCAGGACGCCGCCTGGGTGGAGATCATCGCGGCGCTGCGGGAGGCGCTCGGCGCCGGGCTGCCACTGATCCAGGGTGGCCGCAGCAACGGCGCGCGGGTCGCGTGCCGGACCGCTGGCGCCGTGGCCGCCAGGGGAGTGATCGCCCTCGCCTTCCCGCTGCATCCGCCGGGCCGGCCGGGCCGGTCCCGGGCTGCCGAACTGGCCGCGGCGGGCACGGATGTGCTGGCGGTCAGCGGCGACCGGGATCCGTTCGGGATCCCCGCGGCCGGCGCGGGCGCCCGGGTCGTGGTCCTGGCGGGGGAGTCCCATGCCCTGTCCCGGCGGCCGGGGGAGGTTGGCCGCGCCGCCCGGTCTTGGCTGCGGGAACTGCTCGCCGTGGACTCCGGGTGAGTGCGGCGGCATGCCCCGCCGTCGGTGACGCCGGGTGATCCGGCTGCCCGCGACCGCGGTCAGGCGGCTGGAGCGGGGGACGCGGCCGGCGTGGCCGGCCCATCCGGAGGCGGAGCCACCGGGCGATCGAGTATGTCGGTGGGCCGGTGCGGGGCAATGGTGCCGCCACCGGGCAGAAGCTCCCCGGTGTCCTCAAAGACGACGATGCCGTTGCACAGCAGGCTCCAGCCTTGTTCGGGGTGGCTGACAACGGTCCGGGCCGCCTCACGATCCGGCGCGCTCGCGGCCGGACACGGTGGCGTGTGCGGGCACAAGGTGTGCCTCCTGGTCAGGGTCGAGCTGTCGTTGGCTGGCAGATTAGTGTGCTAGATGGGACACAAGGTGCGACATAGTCCGTTGTGACGATTTCTGTAGTCACCCTTTGTGACTGCCTTCACCTACAATCTGCCATCAATGCATTACCCATTGTGATGGGAATCATATCTCCGGCGGGAAGCCAGGCCCAGGCTTTCACCCCGCACGTCAACCATGGTATGGCCGCAGGTGAACACCGGGCGCCAGAAAGCGCCGCGCGCGCCGCACATGCCCGGTAACGGCCGTTCCAGACGTCACCGGACTGCCACAGCCAGGTAGCTAGCCACGACGAGCTGGCCCGGGGCCCGCAGGTCAGGGCTACCGTGCGGCCCAGGTCAGACGGCGGGCTGGCGGGGGAGCCTGGGGATCCCGGTCAGGCGGTGGCTCTCCCGCAAGGTGAGCAGCCGCTGTGCCTCCATCGCCCACGTGCGGACCGGCGCCGTGGCCATCGCCTTGCGCCGGTAGATGCGGTCTTCGTAACCCCGCGGCCCGATCTCGGCTCGCTCCGCCGCGAAAGCCGCCCGCATGACCGCGGTCAGGGCATCGTCGAGGCGCATACCGAGCTGGTGGAGCTCGGCGAGCGGTGCTCCCGCGGCCTGCCCGTCGCGCAGATCCTGCTCGGCGGCCCGGGCCTGGGCCAGGAGGTCGTCGAACTGCTCTGCCAGGGCGGTATCGGCGGCGTGCTTGGCCGTCGCCTCCTGGTTCACGGGCTTGCGCTTGACGATCACGGCGATCAGCCTAGCGGACCTGCCTGGCCGGCCGGCGAGGGCCGGCGAGGGCCGGCGATCGCGGGCCGGCCCGGCGTCAGCGTGCGAAGTAGTGCCAGCCCAGCCACCACCAGCCGAGCAGGATCAGCACCCGGCCGATCCGGGGCCGCATCAGGTACCCGAGCCACTGGCCCACGGTCGGCACCCGGCTGCCCGGGCGCCGGGCGATGTACTCCAGCACGAACATGGCCGCGATGACCACCGCGAAGCCGATGATCGTGACCGCGCGGGTCGACAAGATGGTCACCGGCGCACCAGCGCCCATCCGACCAGCATCCACACCAGGATCGCCGCGCTCTTGACGATGTGCGGTCCCAGCAGCGGGTTGATCAGGTCGGTCAGCGACGGGTGCCAGGGCAGCGAGCTGTCCCGGAACGCCGACGCCTCCCATTCGAACAGGGCGGCGACCGCGATGGCCCAGTACGACACCCCGGTGATGTCCAGCTTGTCCGGCGGCTGGATACGTTCCGGTGGCCACCAGTAGGCGATGGCGGCCAGGACCACGCCGGGGACGAGGACGCAGACGAGCGAGACCGTCGAGAACGGGGCGGTGGCACCGGCGGCCCACGCGTAACCCACCAGCACGACGCCGGTCAGCGCGGTGCGAAACCGGCCGCTCTGGCGGCCCGGCCAGAGCGGGAACCCGGAGCGGCCGGCCCGGCCGCGCCCGTGGGGGACGTCGTCTGTCGCCATCACATCTCCCCCAACACGATCTCATCCGGCGTTCGCGGGCGGCAAACGGCGCTGGGTACGCGGCCCGGACGGCCCGGATCCAGCCTGCTCAGCCCGGCCCGGCCCGGCCCGGCTGAGCAGGCTGGATCCGGCGTCAGGCCAGGCTCTCCTGCCAGCGAGCGTGCAGGGTGGAGAACCGGCCCGGGCCGGCCAGCAGGAGCTCCGGCGGGCCATCCTCGGCGATCCGCCCGTTCTCCATCACCAGCACCCGGCCGGCGATGGCGACCGTGGACAGCCGGTGCGCGATGATCAGTGCGGTGCGCCCGGCCAGAATAGTGCGCAACGCGGCCTGGACGGTGCGCTCGGTGGGAATGTCGAGCAGCGAGGTCGCCTCGTCCAGGACAAGCACAGCCGGTGCCGCCAGGAACGCCCGCGCGAACGAGATGAGCTGGCGCTGGCCAGCCGACAGCCGGCCACCGCGGTTGCCCACCTCGGCGTCGAAGCCGCCGGGCAGCGCGGCGATGAACTCGTGGGCGCCGATCGCGGCCGCGGCCGCCTCGATCTCACCACGGCCTGCGCCCGGCCTGCCCAGCCCGATGTTGTCCGCGACCGATCCGCTGAACAGGAAGCCCTCCTGGGTGACCAGCACGATCTCCCGCCGGAGCTGGGCGTCGGAGAGGCCGCGCAGGTCGGTGCCGTCCAGGAGGACCCGCCCCGCGCCGGGATCGTAGAAACGCGCGAGCAGGCGCGCGACCGTGGTCTTGCCCGCGCCGGTCTCACCGACCAGCGCCACCGTCTGCCCGGCCGGGATGGTCAGGTCGAAACCGGGCAGCACCATCTCCTTCCGGTAGCCGAACCGCACCCCCTCGAACCGGACCTCGCGGCCGCCCCCTCCGTGGTCGGCCAGGTCCGCGCTGCTCGCGGGCTCGGGCACCGCGGGCGGCTCCTCCAGCACCCCGGAGATCTTCTCCAGCGCCGCCGCCGCCGACTGGAACGTGTTGTAGAACTGCGACAGATCCTGCAGCGGGTCGAAGAACCGCTGCAGGTAGAGCAGGAATGTGGCCAGCACGCCGACCTTGATGTCCCCCTCCATCACGCGCAGCCCCCCGTACAGCAGGACCGCGCCGGTGGCGAGGTTGCCGACCATGGTGATCGCCGGAGAGTACACCGCGATCAGCCGCGAGGAACGGAGCGAGGCTTGCGCATAGCTCTCGTTCAGCCCGGAAAATATCTCCTCGTTACGGCGCTCCCGCCGGAACGCCTGGACCGCGCGGATACCGGTGAACGTCTCCACGAACGCCACGATGACCTGCGCGATCGCCTCCCGGCTGCGGCGGTAGGCCAGTGCCGACTCGCGCCGGAACCAGCCGGTGAGCAACGTCAGCGGCACGAACCCGGCCAGCACCACCAGCGCGAGTGGCCAGTCCAGCAGCAGCATCCCGGCACCGACCAGCATCAGCGAGAAGACCGCCGACACCAGCGAGTCCAGGCCGTCCTCGAACAGGTCCGAGATCGAGTCGATGTCGGAGACCTGCCGGGAGATGACCCGGCCGGAGGTGTAGTGCTCGTGGAACGAGACCGGGAGCCGCTGGAAATGCATGAACAGCCGCTGGCGCAGTTCCAGCACGACGTCTTCGCCGAGCGTGCCGATCATCACCACGAAGGCGCGGGTGGTGATCGCCTGGGTGCCGATGGCGGCGAAGAATCCGGCCACGATGACCGCCAGCGGTAGCAGGTCACCGCCGTGGATCAGCGGCGGGATGCCGCGGTCGATGCCCAGGCCCACCAGCCACGGCCCGGCCAGGGCGGCCAGGTTCGCGGTCACCACCAGCACCAGCGTGAGCATGACCACGCGCCGGTGCGGCCGGAGCAGGCCGGTCAGCAGCCGCCTGGCCCGCCGCCGCAGCAGCGCGGTCACGCCCGCGGTGAGCTGGTCGGTGTCCTCGGCAGCGATCCCCTGCCAGGGCTGCGCCGTCATCCCGCCGCCTTCTGCCCGTCCGCCTGCCCGCCGGTGTCCCGCGCCTCGCCGCTCATGAGGTCGCGGTAGCGGGGCTGGGAGGCGAGCAGCTCGGAGTGGGTGCCGAGCGCGCCGATCACCCCGTCGGTGAGCAGGGCCACCTTGTCGGCGAGCGCGACGGTGGAGGGCCGGTGCGCGACGATGAGCGCGGTGGTGCCGGCCAGCACCTGGTGCAGCGCCTGGCTCACCTTCTCCTCGGTCTGCACATCCAGCGCGGACAGCGGGTCGTCCAGGACCAGCACCGACGGCCGGGCCAGGATCGCCCGCGCCAGCGCGATCCGCTGGCGCTGGCCGCCGGACAAGGTCATGCCCTGCTCGCCGATCCGGGTGTCCAGGCCCCACGGCAGGTCATGGACGAAACCCGCCTGGGCGGCCGCCAGCGCCTGCTCGATGTCGGCGTCGCTGGCCCCGGGCGCGCCGAAGCTCACGTTCTCGCGCACGCTGGCCGAGAACAGGGTCGCCTCCTCGAACGCGCAGCCGATCCGGGTGCGCAGGGTCGCCAGTGGCAGCGCCCGGATATCGGTGCCGTCGAGCGTGATCCGGCCCGAGGCCGGGTCGGCCAGCCGGGGGACGAGCTGGAGCAGGGTCGTCTTGCCGGACCCGGTGGCGCCGGTGAGGCCGAGCGTCTGCCCCGGTTCGAGCTCCAGGCTGATCCCGCGCAGCACCGGCTGGCGGGCGCCCGGGTAGCCGAACTCCACCCGGTCGAAGACCAGCCGTCCCGGCGCCCGCCGCCGGGAGCGAGCCGTGGCCGCTGGCCGGGGGACCGAGTGGACCTGCGGGCCGGTGATAGCCGGCTCGGTGTCGAAGATCTCGTAGATCCGCTGCGCCGCGGTCGCCGCCTCCTGCCCGCTGGCCAGGATGTATCCCATCGCCTCGATCGGCCACACCAGCAGCAGGGTCAAGGTGATGAAGGCGACCAGCCCGCCGAGGGTCAGTTCGTGGCGGCTGGTGGCGATCGCGCCGAGCAGCAGGAGCAGGCCGATGACGACGTTCGGCATCAGATCCAGGCCGGCCCAGAACGCCCCGCGCAGGCGTGCCTTGCTCACCTGGGTCTGGTAGACCTTGCCGGCTTGGGCCAGGTGCCGCGCGGCGGCCTCGCGGCGGCGGCCGAGCGCCTTGAGCACCCGGATGCCGGCCGCCGCCTCCTCTACATAGGTCGCCAGGTCGCCCTGCTGGTCCTGGGCCCGCCGGGACAGCACCCGGTAGCGGCGCTCGAACTTGGTGCTGAACGCCACTACCGGCAGGAAGACACCCATGGTCAGCAGGCCCAGCCACCAGTTCAGGCCGATGAGGAGCGCGACCACGGTCACGAAGGTCACCACGTTGGTGATCAGGAAGATGATGCCGAAGCCGGCGAACCGCCGGATCGCCGACAGGTCCATGGTCGCCCGGGACAGCAGCTGGCCGGACTGCCACTCGTCGTGGAACCCGGCGTGCAGCCGCTGCAGGTGCGCGTACAGGTCGTCTCGCATGGCCTTCTCCATGCCGGTGACGGCGCTGGCTTGTACCCAGCGCCGGAGCAGGTTCAGCACCGCCTGGGCGGTTCCCAATGCGGTCGCGGCCAGCCCCAGCAGCAGGAGCTGCGAACGGTCGTGGTGACTGATCGCCCCGTCGATGATGTGCTTGGTCAGGAGCGGGATGACGATCTCGGCGCCGACCGACGCGCACGCCGCCGCCAGCATGAAGACGAGCTGCCCTAAGTACGGCCGCAGGTAGCTGCGGGTACGCCAAAGTGCCGCCAGCGGCAGATCCCTCATGGGAGCATGGGCGTCGGCACGAACGTGCTCGGGGGGCATTACCCGGACGCTAACCGGGCATTCGCATGGCTGTCATCTGGTTTTCTGCCCGGGCCCCGGCTGCCGGGACCCGGCGCGTTCGCGCCCGGTTCGCGGCCTGGCGCGAACTAAGGGGCTCTGTGGGCGAAAATCCGGCCCCATCCCGGGGTGGCGCCGGACCGGGGACTCTGGCACGCTGGCTAGCCCGGGGCTCGCACCCCGGCCCCGGTCCCGGCAGTGGAGGGACCGTGGAGCGCACGGATTCTGGGGGCAGTCCATGACGGATTGGGCACCTGGTCCCGCGCTGGCGGCATATCACGCCGGCGTGACCGTCGTCTGCGAACTGGCTGCCCGGTTCACCGATGACAGCTGGGCCATGCCGACGCCGTGCGCGGAGTGGCGGGCCGCCGACCTGGCCGGCCACCTGCGCTGCGTTGCGGACGACTTTCACGAGTATCTGGACGACGCGCCGTCGAGCCGGCTCGCTCGGCTGATGGCTACCGGCGCGGACCCGGACAGCCTGGCACGCAAGCTCGCCCGGCAGAACGCCGCCGAACTGGCGGCGCTGGCCGAGGGGGCCGGCCCGGAGCACATCGCGGCGTTCGCCGCCTCGGCCCGTGCCTACGCCCGGCGCATCATGCCGGTGTGGGACCTGCCCCACCACCGCTACCGCGACACCGTGGTGACGGTCGGCGGCATGGTGGGTGCCGCCTGCGTGGAGTGGCACGTGCACGCCTGGGACCTGGCCAGGGCGCTGGGCAAGGACTACTCTCCCGCCAACCCCGACCTGCTCGTCGCCGGGTGGCAGGCGGGCATGCCGCAGCTGCCGCTCGGCCTTGCGGTCGCGGTGGCCACCTGCGGCGCCCCGGCGGTGGGCCGCGGCGGGCACGAGACCGTCGTGGTGGCCGGCGGCGGTGGCGGCGGTCCCGAGCCAGCCGGGGGTGCCGCCTGGCGCGCGCTGCTGCGCGCCTCGGGCCGGCTCGCCTAGGCCGCTCAGGCTGGAGATCCACGAGACATTCCCTGGGAGGAAGCCGGAACATGGCGCTGGATGTGGCCGCGGTGCGTGCCGCCTACCCTGCCCTCGCCGACGGGTACGCCTACCTGGACGGGGCGGCCGGGACACAGGTGCCCGCACCGGTGATCGACGCGATCAGCGGGGCCTACCGGTCGGGACTGGGCAATGCCGGCGGGGCCTTTCCGGCCAGCCAGCGAGCAGCTGAGATCACCGCGCACTGCCGGGAGGCGGTCGCCGACCTGGTCGGCGGGGTGGCCGACGGGGTGATCCTCGGCCCCAACATGACGACCCTGACCTACCGGCTGGCCAGTACGCTGGCTGCGACCTGGGGCCCGGGGGACGAGGTGGTGGTCTCGCGGCTCGATCACGACGCCAACGTCCGGCCCTGGGTGCAGGCGGCCCGCCGGGCTGGCGCGCAGGTCAGATGGGCCGAGGTGGACCTGCCCTCCGGCGAGCTTCCGGCCGCCCAGTACGACTCGCTGCTGTCCGGGCGCACCAGGCTGGTCGCGGTCACCGCCGCCAGCAACGTCCTGGGCACCCGGCCCGACGTGGCCGCGATCACCGCGAAGGCCCGCACCGCCGGTGCGCTCAGTTATGTGGACGGGGTGCACGCGACGCCGCACGGCCCCACCGACGTGACCGCGCTGGGCGCGGACTTCTACGCCGTCAGTGCATACAAGTGGTCAGGGCCGCACGTGGGCGCGGTCATCGCCGGCCCCGGGCTGCTGGAGTCGCTGCACCCGGACAAGCTGAAACCCGCTCCGGACGCGGTACCCGAGCGGTTCGAGCAGGGCACGCCCGCCTTCGCGGACCTGGCCGGGGTCACCGCGGCGATCGACCACCTGGCATCCCTGGACCCGGCCGCGGCAGGACCGGGGGCCAGCCGGCGCGAGCGGCTGCTCGCCTCGATGGCCGCCGCGCACGACCACGAGGAAGGGCTGTTCCGGGTGATGCTGGCCGGGCTTGGGGCCATGGACAAGGTCACCTTGCTCGGCAGCGCGCCGGCCCGGACGGCGACCGCCTACTTCACGGTGGCGGGCCGGGCACCGGCCGAGGTCGCCGCGCACCTTGCCAGCCGGAAGGTGAACGTCTGGAGCGGGCACAACTACGCCTGGGAACTGACCGGCGTGCTGGGCATCCGCGACACCGGCAGCGCGGTCCGGGCCGGCCTGGTCCACTACAACGACCGATCCGACGTGGACCGCCTGCTCGCCGCAGTCGCCGAACTAGCCGGATAGCCGCTGGCTCCGCTCAGGGGGGCGGGGTGTCGAAGGTGTAGCGGTAGATGCGGGTGCTGCGGGCGGCGAAACCAACCCGCTCGTACAGGCGGCCCGCCGCTTCCCGGGATGGCCGTGAGGTCAGGTCGACGGTCCGGGCCCCGGCGGCCCGCGCCAGGTCCAGGGCCTCCCGGGTGAGCGCTTCACCGATGCCCTGGCCCCTGGCCGACTGGTCCACGATCACATCCTCGATCCAGGCGCGGAACCCGGTCGGGATGGGGAACATCGCCAGTGCCAGCAGGCCGACGATCCGGCCGTCCAGCCTGGCGGCCAGCAGTGTGGTGGCCTCCGACCCGATCATGCGCTGCACGGCCTGCCGGTCGGGCTGGATCGCGTTGGCTGACAGCTGCGGCAGGAGGCGGCCCATGGCCGCTGCCAGTTCATCGGTGGCCTCGCGTACCACTTCGACGTGGACACTCACGCCGGGCAGAGTACCGCTTGGCGGCCGCCGGCGCCGGGCGCAGGGCCCCCGGCGTGTCACCGCCGCCCGGGCGAGCCAGGCGTTCCGCCGGGCGGGCGCACCGGGCGGGCGCACCGGGGCAGCGCACCGCCACCCGCGAGCCGGCTCTTGGCCGCAGCCCGACGGTTAGGTATGACAGTGGCTATGACGAGCAGGGCGCTGGTACTGGGCGCGGGCGGCGAGGCCGGGATCGCGTGGGAAGTGGGCCTGCTGGCCGGGCTGGCCGAGCGGGGGGTCGACCTGACCTCCGCGGATCTGATGGTCGGCACCTCGGCCGGGGCGGGAGTCGGGGCCAGGATCAGCTCTGGGCTCAGCCTGGCGGCGCTGTACGAGCAGCAGCTGGTGCCGGCCGACGGGGAGGTCGTCGCCAAGATGGGCACGCGGACCATCGCCAGGTTCGTGTGGGCGGTGGGGCCGGCCCGCCGTAACCCGGTCCGGGCCCGGGTCCGGCTCGGGCGGATGGCGCTGCGGGCGCGTACCGGGCCGGCAGCGGCGCGGCGCGCTGTCATCGAGGCCAGGCTGGGCACGCATGACTGGCCGGCCGGGCGGCTGCTCATCACGGCGGTCGACGCCGATACCGGGGAGTTCGCGACCTTCGGCTCCGGCAGTGGCGTGGACCTGGTCGACGCGGTCGGGGCCAGCTGCGCGGTGCCGGGAGTCTGGCCCCCGGTCGCGATCAACGGGCGGCGCTGGATGGACGGCGGGATGCGCTCGCCCGCGAACGTGGATCTGGCGGCTGGCTTCGACCGGGTCGTGGTGCTGGCGCCGATCACGGCTGGGCTGCGGCCCATGCCCAGCGTTCCCGATCAGGTGGCGGAACTGGGCCACAGCTGCCAGGCGGTCGTCATGGTGGCACCGGACGAGGCGGCGGCGGCCGCGTTCGGCCGCAACCTGCTGGATCCGCGGCGGCGGGCGCCGGCGGCACGGGCCGGCTACGCGCAGGCGGCCGCCGTACTGGCGGACGTGGCAGCCGTCTGGGGATAGCGCGGCGCCCCGGCCCAGCCGGGCCGGGGCGCCAGGGCCAGCCAGGTCAGCTGGCGTAGTCGAGCAGCGGCTGGGCCCGGCTCGGGTGGCGCAGCTTGGACAGCGACTGCTTCTCCAGCTGCCGGATCCGCTCCCGGGTCAGGCCGAGCGCCCGGCCGATCTCGTCCAGCGTGTGTGGGTTCCCGTCGTACAGGCCGAACCGCATCGCCATGATGGTCGCCTCACGCGGGGTGAGCGCGTCCAGGGCGTGCCGCAGCTGGTCCGCCATGAGCTGGCGGTCCACCAGATCGGAGGCCGCCGGGGCGTCGGTGTCCTCGATGAGGTCGCCGATGCTGGTCTCGCCGTCCTCGCCGATGGTGGAGTCCAGGCTGATCGGCTGCCGGCTGGTGCGCAGCAGCTCCTCGATCTGGTCGGGGGTGCGGTCCAGCTCGACCGCCAGCTCCTCGGGGGTCGGCTCCCGGCCCAGGCGCTGGTGCATGTCGCGCTCGACCCGGCTCAGCTTGCTCAGCATCTCCAGCACGTGCACCGGCAGCCGGATGGTGCGGGCCGAATCGGCGAAACCGCGCTGGATCGCCTGCCGGATCCACCACATCGCGTAGGTGGAGAACTTGTAGCCCTTGGCGTAGTCGAACTTCTCCACCGCCCGGATCAGGCCCAGGTTTCCTTCCTGCACCACGTCCAGCAGGGACAGTCCGCGGTCGCTGTACTTCTTGGCGACCGACACCACGAGCCGGAGGTTGGCCTCCAGCATGTGGGCCTTGGCCCGGCGCCCGTCCTCGGCCACCAGTTCCAGGTCCCGGCGGTAGCCGCTGGTCAGATCGGGGTCGGAGGCCAGCTTGTGCTCGGCGAACAGCCCGGCCTCGATCCGCTTGGCCAGGTTCACCTCCTGCTCGGCGGTGAGCAGGCTGGTCCGGCCGATGGACTTCAGGTAGGTGTGGACCGAGTCCCCCATGGTGGAGGTCTGATCGTCCAGATCGACCTCCGCGCCAGCGGCGGGATAGGCGGCCTCGCTCAGCGCGACGGCCTCCGCCTCGGCGGCGTCCACGCTGTCGAGCCCGATGACCTCGGCGACCTCATCGGTGGACTCGGCGGTCTGCGCAGTCTGCATGTCATCCTTGCCCGTTCGTGCCCCGGCTGCGGCTGGGGCTTGTGCTTGCTCGTTGCACATCTGAATCCCGTCCACACGGTCGGGGATGGCCTCGGCGGGCTGTCCCGCTCTAGCGGTCGTGGTCCTCGGCACGAGGCACCCCCTCTTCGTGGACGCGCACCGGGCGCGCATCGCCTGGCCGGTCGCCACAAACCCGTGGCGCCGCCCGGCGGCGATCTCCGGCATCGCTTGATACTGTGAGGCGCGGGCACTATCTAGTAACGCTCTGCGTGCGCGATTGTTCCCACGTCGCTGTGGCGTGCCCGCTGATTCAGCCCTCGCTCACCCGGTCCCGGCCCTCTGCTGGCGTACTCTGTGCTGCTGGCGTTCGCTGTGCTGCCAGCGTGCCCTGTGCTGCCAGCGTGCCCTGTGCTGCCAGCGTGCGGAGGGCGGCCACATCGGGCTTGCCCGACGGCAGCAGCGGCACCTCCGCTACGAGCACCATCGCCCGCGGGGCCGCATAGTGCGGCATCCTCCGGGTGACCGCTGCCCGCAGCGCGGGCAGCTCCGGGGGATTACCCGGGTCGGCCGGGACCACGATCGCTGTCACCCGTTCCCCCCACTCCGGGTCGGGTTCCCCGATTACCACCGCCTCCCGGACACCCGGGCAGCCTTCCAGCTCCGCTGCGACCTCACCGGGCGCCACCTTCTCGCCCCCGGTATTAATCATCTCATCGGCCCGTCCGTGCACTGAAAGGCGGCCGGTGCCGTCCAGCGAGCCGACATCGGAGGTGGCGAACCAGCCGCCCGCCAGCGCGCTGGCGG
>Ga0307372_10007750_pt1 | contig 15293 bp, 15 predicted proteins | sample OX1MG_FD_202533 | JGI IMG/M metagenome (GOLD analysis project Ga0307372, IMG submission 202533) | Soil microbial communities from Risofladan, Vaasa, Finland - OX-1 | ecosystem: Environmental > Terrestrial > Soil > Coastal area > Acid sulfate soil | place: Finland: Risofladan, Vaasa | collected... | reverse complement strand
CTCGGCCAGAAAACCGTAACCCGGGTGGATGGCCACCGCATCGGTGACTTCCGCAGCACTAATGATGGCCGGCATATTCAGATAGCTTTCCGAAGACGGCGGCGGTCCAATGCACACCGATTCATCGGCCAGGCGCACGTGTTTCAGGTCGCGGTCTGCAGTCGAGTGCACCGCCACGGTCTTGATACCGAGTTCGCGACAGGCGCGCAGGATACGCAATGCGATTTCGCCGCGGTTGGCGATCACGATTTTATCGAGCATGGCGGGAGCCCGCGGTATGAACTTGGGTGAAATGGCGGCTTACTCGATGATAATCAGCGGCTGGCCAAATTCTACCGGGTCGCCATTGTTGGCCAGGATGGCTTTGACGGTGCCGGCTTTGTCGGACTCGATCTGGTTCATCATCTTCATGGCCTCGATGATGCACAGGGTATCGCCTTCCTTGACCACACTGCCCACCTCCACGAATGGTTTGGCACCGGGGGAGGAGGAACGATAGAACGTTCCCACCATGGGTGCTTTAACCTGGTGTCCAGGGGGGATTTCCTGATGGCCTGGTGCAGGGCTAATAACCGCCGCCTGCGGAGTCGCTGTGGGTGACGCCGCCACGTTTACCGGTGGTGCCGCTATCTGGGTGGCCGCTGGCGCAGTTCCACCGTAGCGGCTGATGCGTACCGATTCCTCACCCTCGGTGATCTCGATTTCGGCGATGCCAGATTCCTCCAGCAGTTCGATGAGTTTTTTGACTTTGCGTATGTCCATGCTGCACCCCGGGGATGAACTGTTCAGGTTTTATGGGTATGGAGGTAACGGTCAGCCGCTAGCAGGGCCAGTTCATAACCCTGCGGGCCGAGACCTGTGATGCTGCCAACCGCCAGATCGGAGAAATACGAGTGTTGACGGAAGACTTCACGGGCATGGATGTTGCTCAGGTGGATCTCGATGAACGGCAGCTTGACTGCAGCCAGGGCATCCCGTAACGCCACACTGGTGTGGGTATATCCGCCCGGATTGAACAGCAGAAAATCGATGCCATCCTGACGCGCCTGCTGGATCCGGTCGATAAGGGCGCCTTCATGATTGTTCTGGTAGGTCGTAAGGGCATGTCCAAGGGCGTTGGCTTGCACCAGGAGGCGCTTTTCGATATCCGCCAGGCTTTCATGTCCATAATGCTGGCGCTCCCGCTCGCCCAGCAGATTCAGGTTGGGACCGTTTAGAAGCAGGACGTTCGCCACGTTTTGCCTTCATTTATCCGGATTATCGCCGAAGTTATATCGACAATATCACAGAAATATTGCGAACAGACTCGGATGCGCTGGATGTACCCACAGAATAAACACCCTGAAATCGGGCTGTATCCAGGTCTCCACAACCATAGTTATTATTGGGCTAGGCGTGGAAGGGGATCAATAAAAACTTAAATGATGCCCTCAGACGGCAGTAATTCTGCGGCAATATCTCGACTTTGTCTATGGCCTTTTTGACAGAAACCTGTCAGATCACAGAAGATAGCCGCTAATTGGCATGCGATGTCGTCACAGGCGCGGGGGCTGTCAGCACCGTATTGCTAACGGCTGTGCGGACCAAGGTTTCAGCCTCTTTTGGATCCAGTTCCCCAGGATGGATTTTGAATACCCGGCCCCCCCGGTCCAAAACTACGGTATATGGCAGGCCGATGTAGTTGCCGCCCAAGGCAGCGATGATCTGCGGTACCTGGTTATCACCCATGAGCATTGGGTAATTCACCAACATATGTTTCATGAAGGTGCGCACATCCTGTTCGTTCTGTTCGTCGGTGGCGATCCCCACGACTTGCAGCCCCTGGGCAGCATATTTGGCCTGCAGTTTCACCAGCAACGGGATCTCCTGGCGGCAGGGCAGGCACCAGGTGGCCCAGAAATTTACCAGTAGCACCTTGCCGTGCCAGTCGGCGAGCGTGTGCCGGGCGCCATTCAGGTCATCCAGGCCAAGACGCATGGCCTGGTCAGCGGACATCACCGGTAAGTTATCGGCTGCGGTATTTTCAGCTGCAGAGAGCACTGGTTTGTGTGCGGGTTGCAGCCATTCATAGGCACCGAATCCAGCGGCAGCCGCGGCGATCAGGATGGCGATCACGAGTCCGGTCGTCTGTGCGTGTTTCAATTGACTGCTCCAGTGGTTTTGAAAATCTGGTGGATACGCATCTCGAAATCACGCGCATCCATATAGCCGACCACGCGCAGGTCAGTGAGTTCCTGGCCGCTGGCATCAAAGAACATGATGCTTGGCGGACCGTAGATGCCGAAATGTTTGAGCAAGGCCTGATCCTCGGCATCGTTGGCGGTCACATCAGCCTGTAATAGCACAGTGTTTGCCAAGGCGGCTATCACGCCTGGATCCACGAAGGCGCCGTGTTGCATCTCCTTGCACGACACGCACCAATCTGCGTAGAAATCCAGCATCACGGTCTGGTGGCTACGGCTCGCCTGAGCGAGTGCCTGATTCAAATCCGCCAGTGTTTTGATACGGCTGAATCGCAGACCCTGACTGTGCGTGGAGCGGGTGGCAAGGGATGCGGTTTTGAAACGCGCCAGTGGCTGCAGTGGATCCGTGCCACCGGTGGCAGCACCCACCAGTATGATGATGCCATAGACCACCACCAGCACTCCCACAGCCTTCAACAGTTTGCGCCAAGTGCCACGGACATCCGCAAGCAACAGATAGACGCCACAGAAAATCGCTAGCGCCGCCCACAGTGCCAAAGTCAGCGGGCCCGGCAGGATGCGTGACAGAAACCAGATCGCCACACCCAGCAGCAGTACACCCAGCACGTATTTGACCGATTGCATCCATGGACCGGCTTTGGGTACCAGCTTGCCGGCGGAAGTTCCGATGATGAGCAAGGGGATGCCCATGCCGATACCGAGAGCAAACAACGATAGACCACCGCGCAGCGCGTCACCACTCTGACCGATAACCAGAAGCGCCGCCACCAGCGGTACGGTGATGCAAGGACCGACGATGAGTGCCGACAGCACGCCCATGATGCCTACGCCCACGAAGGCGCCGCCTTTCTGGGTATTGCTGAATCCCACCAGGCGCGTCTGGATGGCGCTCGGCATTTGCAATTCATATAACCCGAACATGGACAAGGCTAGCAGCACGAAGATCAGGCTGAACACGCTCACGATCCAGGGATTCTGGAACCAGGCCTGCAGGTTGGCGCCGATGAGCGCCACGATCACACCGGCTGCGGTATACGTGAGCGCCATGGCCAGCACATACACCAGCGAGAGTAAGAAGGCGCGCCTGGTAGAAGGTTTCTCATGCTGGCCGGCGATCAGCCCGGCGATGATCGGAATCATGGGCAGCACACAGGGCGTGAAAGTGAGCGCCAATCCCAGGCCCAGAAACACCAGTAATACCCATGCAAGGTTGCCATGGCGGATGAGTTCTGCCAGACGGCCTTGTTGCGAACCCGGCTCAGTCGTGGTGCTGGTTTGCGGTTTAGTCGCGGCGTTTGGAATGGCAGCCACCCCAGGCGCTGCAAAATCGATATTCAGAGTCTTGGTGATAGGCGGATAGCACAGGCCCTTATCGGCGCAGCCCTGATAAGTGGCGCTCAGGTTAAACGTGGTAGCGCCGCTGCTGCGCGTTACCGGAATCATCGCGCTCACACTATGACGGTAGATCTCGCTGGTGCCGAAATACTGATCGTTTTCGATCTGGCCCTGGGGGAAATCAGGCGCGCCCAACGCGATGTCCGGATCACTACTGGTGAAATGGAATTTCTGCCGGTACAGGTAATAGCCTTCGGCGATCTGCCAACTTACCTCCACGGTATTGGCGTCTTTTGCCTGCGCCATGATCTGGAACACTTGATCAGGCGGCGGGAAACTATTGCCGGTATTACCGCCGACCAGAGCAGAAAGGTCAGGTGGGTGAATTCGGGCGGTCGCTCCCGGCGCCGCGTTAGCGGTGCCCCTGCCTGCTCCCGCTTCCGGGACTTCCGAGGGTCGCGCGGCACTTGTACTTCCCTGTACATCGGATGCACCGCCATTCGATGTGCCCACGGCCGCAAGTGTCAGATTGAATTGCTGTGACTGGGGTGGATAACAGAAGCCCATGTCGGCGCAGCCCTGATACTTCACCTCCAGCTGCAAAGGTCCGGTACCGCTGTAGGGGATGCTGACAGTGACACCATTGCGGTAAATCTCCTGAGTGCCGAAGTACGGGTCGCTGTGCTGTTCGCCACTTGGAAATTGCGGGGCGCCTAACACGATGCCGGAGGTGTGGCTGATGAACTGGAACTTGTCCTTGTAGAGGTAATAACCGGGCAGGATGTCCCAGTGGGCCATGAGCACGCCGTTCTGGGGCTGCACCTGCAGGCGATAGACCTGCTCCGGGGGCAGTGGTTGGGTATCAGCGCGCAGTGACGACAGCGGCACGCTCAAGAAGATGAACATCAGCACAATGAATTTTTTCATGGGAGTCGGGTGTTTTCCGTGAGCCACTGGAGATAGGCCGGATCACCGTGACTGATGGGCAGGGCGATGATTTCCGGGACTTCGTAAGGGTGCAGCGCCCGCAGGTGGCTGCGCAGTGCCTCAAAACGGGTATCGGTGGTTTTGATGAGCAGCAGGCATTCGGGTTCCCGCCGCAAGCCGCCCTGCCAACGATATATAGAGGTGAGGCCTGGGACCAGGTTCACACAGGCGGCCAGGCGTTCCTCCACCAGGACCATGGCGATGTCCTCCGCTGACTTAAGGTCAGGGCAGGTACAGAATACAACTAGCTGATTTTTATCCATATTTTTACTATATGACCGGTTATTTCCTGCTTGGCCCTTGACTCTATGGGATTCGCCCTTATCATTAGCACTCAGCGCAGTTGAGTGCTAACAGCTGCTCAACTGCTTGATTATCAGACCTGCAATCCCAAGAAAACATTTCGAGAGGAGAGTCTTTCCATGAAGCTGCATCCACTACACGACCGGGTAATCATCAAACGCCTTGAGTCGGAGACCAAGACCGCGGGTGGCATTGTCATCCCGGACACCGCCAAAGAAAAGCCCATGAAAGGTGAAGTCATCGCCGTCGGCAAGGGCCGCACCTTGGACAGCGGCCAGGTCGTCGCACCCACCGTCAAGGTCGGCGACAAGGTACTGATTGGCAAATACTCCGGTTCGGAGTTCAAGATTGACGACGTGGAATACGTCGCCGTGAAGGAAGACGAGATCATCGCCATCGTGGGCGGCAAGTGATCAGGCTTCCGCAAACCGAATCCCCAGAAACTATTTTATAGGACAAGAGCAATGGCTGCTAAAGACGTAAAATTTGGTGATGATGCGCGTCAGCGCATGTTCCGCGGCGTGAATGTACTCGCGAACGCGGTCAAAGTTACTCTCGGCCCCAAGGGCCGCAATGTGGTGCTCGACAAGAGCTTCGGCGCTCCCACCATCACCAAGGACGGTGTGTCCGTGGCGAAGGAAATCGAGCTCAAGGACAAGTTCGAGAATATGGGCGCGCAGATGGTGAAAGAAGTCGCGTCCAATACCTCCGATGAGGCGGGTGACGGCACTACCACTGCCACCGTGTTGGCCCAGGCCATCATGCGCGAAGGCCTCAAGGCCGTGGCCGCCGGCATGAATCCCATGGATCTGAAGCGCGGCATCGACAAGGCCGTGGGCGTGGTGGTGGAAGAGCTGAAGAAACTCTCCAAACCCTCTGCCGACAACAAGTCCATCGCCCAGGTGGGCACCATTTCCGCCAACGGTGACGTGGCCATCGGCAAGATCATCGCCGATGCCATGAACAAGGTTGGCAAGGAAGGCGTGATCACCGTGGAAGAGGGCTCCGGTCTCGACAACGAGCTGGAAGTGGTCGAGGGCATGCAGTTCGACCGCGGCTATCTGTCCCCGTATTTCATCAACAACCAGCAGGATATGAGCGCGGTGCTTGAGAATCCGGTCATCCTGCTACACGACAAGAAAATCTCCAACATCCGCGAAATGCTGCCGATCCTCGAGGCCGTGGCCAAGAGCGGCAAGCAGCTGCTGGTGGTGGCGGAAGACGTGGAAGGCGAAGCCCTGGCCACACTGGTGGTCAACACCATCCGCGGCATCGTCAAGGTAGTTGCGGTGAAGGCGCCGGGCTTCGGCGACCGCCGCAAGGCTATGCTGGAAGACATCGCCACCATCACCGGCGCCACCGTGATTGCCGAGGAAGTCGGCCTGTCGCTGGAAAAGGCCAGCCTCAATGATCTGGGCAGCGCCAAGAAAGTGATCGTGGACAAGGAGAACACCACCATCATCGACGGCGGCGGCCAGAAGAAGAACATCGAGGCGCGCATCAAGTCAGTCAAGGCGCAGATCGAAGAGACCAGCTCGGACTATGACAAGGAGAAGTTGCAGGAGCGGGTTGCGAAACTCGCCGGCGGCGTCGCCGTGGTCAAGGTTGGCGCAGCCACCGAAGTGGAAATGAAAGAAAAGAAAGCCCGCGTCGAAGATGCCCTGCACGCCACGCGTGCGGCCATTGAAGAAGGCGTGGTTCCCGGCGGCGGCGTGGCCTTCATACGCGCCTACAAGGCGGTTGCCAAGCTGAAGGGCGCCAATGACGACCAGACCGCGGGTATCGCGATCCTGGCACGTGCCATCGAAGAGCCGCTGCGCCTGATCGTCGCCAACGCTGGTGAAGCGCCGGATGTGGTGCTCGACAAGGTCGCCAGCGGCACCGGCAATTTCGGCTTCGATGCCGCTACCGGCGAGTATGGCGACATGGTGGCGCTGGGCATCCTGGATCCCACCAAGGTAGCCCGCACCGCGTTGCAGAACGCGGCCTCCGTGGCCGGCCTGCTCATCACCACCGAAGCCATGGTGGCAGAGCTGCCGAAGGACGAGAAGCCTGGCATGCCCGGTGGTGGTGGTGGCATGGGCGGTATGGGTGATATGGACTATTGATGTAACTGACAACAGAGTTGGTTGTGTTAGGAAGACAGAAAAGCCCCGCGGAAACGCGGGGCTTTTTTATTTGTCTCCGTCATTCCGGTACGACCGCCATGGATGGTGGAAGTCCCGGAAATGCAGGAGCAATTTCCGGGAGAAACCGGAATCCAGTCTTCTCCTTACACCTTCTCCCCTTGTGAGAGAAGGTTGGGATGAGGGGGAGAACTAAGGTGCGACCTCCGGTCACGTTTGATTTGGAGACTGGCCTCATCACGGTCTGAGACGCCGTGGGGGTGCGCTATAATCGGCTATATTTGTAGCTATGATCAGGGCACGGTTGGCGTACTCTGATTTTGTGAACATTCATAACCCGGCGTTTTTGCCATCCCTGAATACACAGGAGAAACCGACATGAATCTGACAGGTCTGATTCTGTTTCTGATCATCGGCGCAATTGCCGGCTGGCTGGCCGGTATGGTGATGAAAGGCCGTGGTTTTGGTTTAGTGGGCGATATCATCGTCGGCATCGTCGGTGCCGTCATCGGCGGTTATCTGCTGGCGATAATCGGCTTCGTTGCCTGGGGTCTGATCGGCTCGCTCATCACCGCCTTCATCGGCGCCGTGGTGCTGCTCTTCATCGTCAGACTTATTAAAAGAGCTTAGTTCGTGATCAAGGCTTAGTGAGAAAAGCCCCGCGTATCCGCGGGGCTTTTTTATTGTTTTTATAGAATCTAGTTAGGGATTCGTTTTTAATTGTATATCGGAGGCGCTTTCAGACGAAGGGCTGCTTTCGCCACCCATAGCGGATGCTTATAACCTGAAAACTTACCGTACGCTGGAACCTAGCAACACTGATAGCAATCGACGAAGGCCAAGCCATAACCAACCAAATACCATGCCCACGATTCCGTACAAGATAGTGTTAGCAAGGATAAGACCAAAAAAGAAAAACACAAGGTCTAAATTGCTCGCATTTTCAGTTCCCATTACACCAAATGCTGGTGGACATATAAATACAACATAAGAGTTATAGATATTTTGTATCTCGCTACGCATTACGCCACTCGCATGACTATACCAAATAGCTATGGCCGAAACGAGAATAGCTATAATAAAACCTATTGTACTAAAGCTGATGGTTAGTTTTGATATTTTCAAGAATCATCTTTATTCGAATTAGCAAATGTGATGTTTGTTAGGGGCTTAGAATTGTATTTCTTCAACCTGTTTGAACGGCCGCTATTGGCCGAGACTGTGTGAAAACGCAAAAATAAAAAAGCTGGTGGTAAATGCGATCATCAATTTTAATGATCCAAGCATGCAAGTGGGACGCTAACACCCAGTGAGTTATCTGTCGCAGTTAACGCTGTTTCGATGTCCCAGTCACTCGCGTTTTGCGAACGTTTTCACACAGCCTCGGCCGGAAGCAGTCATTCAGCACTTTCGACATTAATAATCGGTACAAATAATTGCGAATAGTCCACTCAGCTGATTTACGAATCGGCAGCAGACTTGAGGCTTCTCAAGTCTGCTGCCGTTACGTTGAAATCTGCTAAATCAATGTGTCACTTCGGCCACAGCCAAGCAAAGATAGCGGCGGTGACGAGACCATAGATAAGGCCATCGATCACGTCCTTGGCCACGGCTTTCCAGGGCTGGCCGTACCAGATTCCCATAGGTAACGAACCGAAAGCGTAGGCTACAAAGCCGACCGTACCGATTATCCGGAATACCTGCATTCCTGCAGTACCGCCCGCGAGTGTGCTGCCAGCGACATACGCGGCGAACAAAGAGACCAGCAGACAGAAAATAAACCACTGTCCCAGATTCTTGCCCATGTTGGGCATGCCGTTGGGACGCAGGATCATGAAAGCTACCGGGCCTTGCTTGAACTTCTCACATGCCTCAGGTTTTTTCATGTCCTCCATCTTGCAGAAAGGCAGCATGTACATGCCGGGCGTGGGATTGCTTTTGCGGATGGTGGCAGCCACTTCGTTTTCGTTCGAGAAGCCATGATAATCTGGCATATGCCAAAACCTCAGGGCCATGTGGATGATGCTGCTGGCGATGAATACGCCGACAGCGGACAACAGAATCGGAAGCCAGAGATGGGCAAGCGAGGTCATGACGGACTTCCTAATTAAAATTGCCTTGAGGTAAGGCGTCCGAATTATACGCCGCCTTCGCACAGGAAAGTGAGTGACCCAAAATCCCTATCCGGACAAGGCCTTCGGCGGCTTCCGGCGCACGTAGAGCGTCTTGTGCACACGTGCCACCACCTCGCCACTGGCATCGGTAATCTCGACATCGAATTCCGGCAGGTATTTCTCGCCACCAGCAGTCTTTTCTCGGATCGTGGCCAGTGTGGCATCGTCCAGCCGAAACCATGCCTTCACCGTACCGCGGCCCGGTTTGATGTATTCGATGCTGGAGCGCTGGTCCCAGACGTAATAATCGTGGCCAAGAATCCTGATGAGCATGATCATGTGCAGACCATCGGTCATGGCGAAAAGACTGCCGCCAAAATGCACACCCACGTAGTTGCTGTTATACCAGTGCTGTTTGAGCACGACTTCCACTTCGCGGTAGTCGTTACTGATGCGTCTGATTTGTATGCCGCTACACAGGAAAGGCGGCCACAGGTTGATGAGTCGTCGCAGGGTTCCAGCTTTCATGATGATGCTTATCTCAGGTTCTGCCGAGAGAGGAAGGTTCTGGCTTATGGGTGGAGTTGGCCTCACGAATAGCAGCAAAGTATCTGCCGTTAGGTTGGAAACGCAATTGTTCCTGGCTGAGACCATCGAGGCGGATCTTCAGAATGTTAGGCATCCCGGAGCGGATGGCGATGACGTCTTTGAGTTCCATGGATTTTATTCAACTGTCAGTTGCGCGGGACAATCATGCGTTGGCGTTATTTCATGGTCTCTTGTATGCGCCGCTTCATTTCCTTCGGCGACACGTCCTCGATATGCGTGCCGAGGTACCAGCGGTGGCCGAAGGGATCGATGATGCCGCCGGTGCGGTCGCCATAGAACTGATCGGCGAGCGCCCGCTCAACTTTGGCGCCGGCGGCCACGGCGCGGTTGAATACCGCGTCCACGTCATTCACGTACAACATGATGCCCACAGGCGTTCTAGTGCCCGGCTGCGGCGCATGCGAGCCAATATCCGGATTTTCATCCGCCAGCATCACATGCGAATCGCCGATCACGATCTCGGCATGTGCAATACGCCCGCCGTGGGGCATGCGCACCGTTTCCTTTGCACCAAAAACTTTCTTATAGAAATCGAGCGCTGCCGCCGCACCGTCGATGATCAGGTAGGGCGTGATGCTGTGATAACCGGCTGGGATGAGCTTGACCTTGCGACTCTTGCGCGACTTGGTTTTAGCAGTTCTGCGTTTCTTGGACGTGGATTTTCCGGAGGTTTTCCTGGGTGCCATACGAAACTCCCGATATCAGATGATGACGATGTCTTTAGTGTAATAGAGCGAGATGTCAGTGGAATGACTGATAATGGTGTGCCTGACGAACCGGTATTACCCGGGAGTCTCTGCGGTGTTGCCGCGCATGAACCATTCTGGTTCGACACTGAACTGCAGTAATTTGCATTCCAGCGCGCCGTTATAGAAGGAATTCATCTTGCGGGCGCGGATGCCAAGTCGTTTACCGAGTTCCAGATCGCCGACGATGACGCCCGCCTGCCAACCGGGGCATTGATCTTTCAGCCAGTTGCCGAGGGTTGTGTACAGCGGTCCGAGTGTTTCGACTTTCCCCAGCCGTTCGCCGTAAGGTGGATTGGTGACCACCAGCCCCGGCTGCAATCCTTCGGGTAATTGGTTTTGTTCCAAGGACTTGTGTTCGAAACGCACCTTGGGCGCGATACCGGCAACGCGTGCGTTCTGTTGTGCGGTGAGTATCGCCTTGGCATCGTGGTCGTATCCCAAGATCACCAGCTTGTGCGCGCGGCCCGCGGTCTGGCGTTCGCGCGCTTCCATAACCAATTCTTCCCAGAGCTTGCGGTCATGTTTCAGCCAGCCGCTGAAGCCCCAGTAATCCCGCAACAGACCCGGGGCCACATCCCCGGCGATAAGCGCAGCCTCGATCACCAAAGTGCCGGAACCGCTCATGGGATCCACGAAGCTGCCGCCCGTGTTGGCGATCTTCGGCCAGCCGCATTTGAGCAGCAAGCCGGCGGCCAGATTTTCCTTCAAGGGCGCCGCCACGCTGGCGTGACGGTAACCGCGCTGATGCAGGCTGTCGCCGGAAAGGTCGAGACTCACGGTCGCGATATCGCGATGCAGGTGGCAGTTGATGCGCAGGTCCGGCTGCTCGCGATCGACATCGGGACGCCGGCCGAATTTATCGCGCAAGCGGTCCACGATGGCATCCTTGATACGCTGCGCGCCGTACAGGGTGTGGGTGATGCCGGCGCTGGAGCCGGTGAAATCCACCGCCAAGCTGCCGTCGGGCGACAAGTCGTTTTCCCAAGGCATGCGGTTGATGCCCGCGTACAGGCTTGCGTCGTCTGCAGCTGTGAATTTCGAGATCGGGTAAAGCACCCGGTTGGCGGCGCGCAACCACAGGCAGGCGCGGTAAGCCATGGCCGGCGGACCCTCGAATGAGGCGCCACCGCGCGCCTCTTTCACGTTGCTGGCCCCGAGTGCGCGCAGTTCATCGGCCACCACCGGTTCGAGTCCCTTGGGAGCAGTGGTGAAAAACCGCAGAGCAGCGTGGGAATCCGGTCGGCGTGGAGCAGACATTAGATTAGGTTACAGTTAAGTTTGCTGACCTACCAATTATTTTTCCAGCATGCCAACCGCCGACACCATTCCAGAACTGCTGCTTGCCGTCTGGGAGCGTTACCAGCAATCGCTGAAGGCGATGCCGGAATTACCCGAAGCCGCGGCTGCGACATTGCCGCGGGTTTGGCTGTGCAGTGAGTTCGTGGCGCAGAACTGCACCCGCCATCCGCAACTGCTGGCGGATCTCATCAAATCCGGGGATCTGCAGTCTACGCAGTCACCCGCGTCGCGTGTCATTGCAGCGCTACAGGCTGTCCAGGATGAAGCCGAGTTATCCCGCAGTTTGCGGCAAGTCCGCCGCCGCGAGATGACACGCATCGCCTGGCGGGATCTGGCGGGCTGGGCGAAGCTTGAGGAAACCCTGGGCGATCTTTCCGCGTTGGCAGATGCCTGCGTGGATGGCGCACTGGCCTTATTGTCGCGCTGGCATGTGGAACGTTACGGCATCGCGCGTAACGCCAAGGGCGAAGCGCAATCGCTGGTGGTGCTGGGCATGGGCAAGTTAGGCGCCCACGAGCTGAATTTTTCCTCGGACATCGATGTGATTTTCGCCTACCCCGAGAACGGCAGCAGCGACGGATCCAAGCTGCTGGATAACGAGGAATATTTCATACGCCTGGTCCAGAAACTGGTGCGCATGCTGGACGAAGCCACGCCTGACGGATTCGTGTTCCGGGTGGACCTGCGGCTCAGGCCCTTCGGTGAAGCCGGACCGCTGGCCATGAGTTTTGGTGCGCTGGAAACCTATTATCAAAATCACGGGCGTGAGTGGGAGCGTTATGCCCTCATAAAAGCGCGGCCGGTGGCCGGCGATTTCGATCAAGGTGAAAGGCTGTTGCGCACGCTGCGGCCGTTCATGTACCGGCGCTATCTAGATTTCAATGCTTTCGAATCACTGCGCGAGATGAAGCAGCTCATCATGCAGGAAGTGCTGCGCCGCGGCCTCGAAGACAATATCAAACTGGGCCGCGGTGGTATCCGTGAGATCGAATTCATCGGCCAGGTTTTCCAGTTGATCCGCGGCGGCCGCGAAGCACCCTTGCGTGAACGCGCCATCATCCCGGTGCTGCGCCATCTGGGCCGGATGAATTATCTGCAGCCGGTGGAAACCGAGACGCTCATCTCAGCGTATGCATTCCTGCGCAGTACAGAGAATCGACTGCAGGAATACCAGGATGAACAGACCCACGAGTTACCCAAGGATGAAGTGGATCGCATGCGCCTCGCCTGGTCCATGGAATTCGAAACTTGGCCTGCATTCAGTCAGGCGCTGGATGGGCACCGCCGCCAGGTGCAGCGGATTTTTGGAGCGGTGTTTGCAGCGCCGCACACGCAGCGCGGACAGCAGCCCGAGTCAGCATTTGCTGCGGTGTGGCGCAGCGCACTGGCGGATACCAGCACCGAAACAATATTGCTTGGCGCCGGATTCTCGCTGCCCGCCGAAATCCTGCAAGCCCTCAAACAGTTACGCGAAGGGCCGTTATTGCGGGCCCTGGGCGAGCGCGCACGCCGGCGACTGGATGCGCTCATGCCGCGCCTGTTCGAGGTCGCAAGCAGCACATCCGATCCGGATGCGACCTTCAAGCGGCTGTTGCGTGTGGTGGAAGCCATCGCCAAACGCTCCACCTATCTGGCATTGCTGATGGAGAATCCGACGGCGCTGGAGCATCTGGCGCGTCTGGCTGCGGGCAGTGCCTGGCTCACCGAGCTGGTGGTGCGCACACCGCTGCTGCTGGATGAGCTCATGGACCCGCGCATGTTCAGCGAGTTTCCATCCCAGGAATCGCTGCAGGCGGAACTGGACCGCATCCTCACTGACATTGCTGAAGATGACCTGGAAGCGAAGATGGATGCGCTGCGCCAGTTCCAGCAGACCGCGGTGGTGCGGGTGGCGGCGGCCGATCTATCCGGCAACGTGCCACTGATGAAAGTCAGCGACTTCCTCACCTGGATCGCGGAACAGGTGATCCGCAAAGCCCTGGAGATCGCCTGGCAGCATCTGCGGGTACGCCATGGCGAACCCTGGTGCCGTGATGCCGGCGAACGCCGCGCGCGTTTCGGCATCATCGCTTACGGCAAGCTCGCCGGCCTGGAACTGGGTTACGGCTCGGACCTGGATCTGGTGTTCCTGCACGACAGCGCCGGCGAGCTGCAGCAGACCCGCGGTGCGCGCGCACTGGACAACAATGAATTCTTCACGCGCTTGGTGCAGCGTGTCATCAACATCCTTTCCATCCCCACGACCTCGGGGGTGCTCTATCAGGTGGACACCCGCCTGCGCCCCAGCGGTGCCGCCGGGCTGATCGTGAGTTCCATGGAAAGCTTCGCCCACTACCAGCGGCAGCAGGCCTGGACCTGGGAGCATCAGGCGCTGCTGCGCGCGCGTCCGGTGGCCGGTGATGCGGCGGTGGGCGAAGTCTTCGAGAAACTGCGCCGCGAAGTGCTGAGCCGCCCGCGGGACGGCGGACTCCTGAGACGCGATGTGGCACAGATGCGCGCGCGCATGCTGAAAGAGCATGTGCATACGCAAGCTGAGTTCGATATCAAACTGGATGCCGGCGGCCTCACGGATATCGAGTTCCTGGTGCAGTACTGGGTGCTCAAGAACGCCGCCCAGTATCCGCAGCTGCTCGACTGGACCGATAACATCCGCAACCTGGAAGGGCTGGTGAGCACCGGCATCCTGAGTGCAGAGCAGGGCGGGTTTCTCGCCGACACCTACCGGGCGTTCCGCAAGATCGTGCACCGCCGCAGCCTGGAAGGCCGGCCGGCGAGCATCCCGGAGGCCGAGGCGGAACCGCAGCGCGGGCAGGTGCGCACCCTGTGGGAGGCGACCATCGGCGCGGCAGACGCCGTCGATCCGGACTAGCTTGGTATAATCAGCATCCTTTCGAGCATCGAGGTGCGATCGTGGCCACAGCCGCCGACCAACAACAAGGCCTGCAGACCCCCAACGCCCGCCGTCATTACGATGTGACCCGCAAGGATCTGCCGCTGCACTGCCCCATGGACGGCATGAGCCTGTGGAATTCCCATCCGCGGGTGTTCCTGCCGGTCGAAGCCACGGGCGAGATCGAGTGCCCGTACTGCAGCGCCCTATACACGCTGGTCGATTGACCGTCCTGCATCGCGGGGAACTGCATGACCTCAGCGCTTGCCCGCATCTCCGTAGTTCTCATGGTCCGCGATGCCGCCGCGACTCTCGGTGCGACGCTGGAGAGCGTGCGTGATTTCAATGAAGTACTTATCTATGACAACGGCTCCCGCGACGAAACCCTGACGATCGCCGGGCGCTATCCCAACGCCAGGATTTGCAAAGGCGAGTTCACCGGCTTCGGCCCCACCCGCAACCAAGCCGCCAGCCTGGCGCGCAATGACTGGATCTTTTCTCTGGATGCCGACGAGGTCGTGGAAGAGACGCTGCTCGTGAGCCTCTCGGGTATGGCGCTGGATGATCCGCAGCAGGCCTACGCGGTGGAACGACAGAATTTTCTCTTGGGCAAGCGCGTGCGCCACGGCGGCTGGGGTAGCCAGTGGCTTACACGCCTTTACAACCGCCGCACCCAC
>Ga0307372_10007749_pt1 | contig 15293 bp, 11 predicted proteins | sample OX1MG_FD_202533 | JGI IMG/M metagenome (GOLD analysis project Ga0307372, IMG submission 202533) | Soil microbial communities from Risofladan, Vaasa, Finland - OX-1 | ecosystem: Environmental > Terrestrial > Soil > Coastal area > Acid sulfate soil | place: Finland: Risofladan, Vaasa | collected... | reverse complement strand
GCCACGTTACGGCCGATCATTATTTCCTGAATCCCGTCAGCAACACCTTTCATGGCCGGGATATTTTCGCGCCGGTGGCGGCATGGCTGAGCCGGGGCATCGAGACCGAACAATTCGGCAGCGTGGTTACCGATTACGCAAAGTTCTCATCCCCGCGTCCCAAATGGGTGAAGGATGCTCTTCTCAAGGGCGTTGCCATCAAGGTGGATAAATTCGGAAACATTATTACCAACATCCGTCCCGCCGATGTTCCGCAGCTTTTCGGCGAGGACCCGCCGCCTTTCCGCATCCGCATTAACGGACATGAAATAACTCAGCTCAGCGGATCCTTTTCGGCGGGAAAGCCTTCGGAACTTTGTGCCATCGTCGGAAGTTCCGGCTTTCTTGAAATCTGCACCTATCGCGGCTCTGCCGCAAGGACACTGAACGTGAATCGGGGAGTGGAAGTGGAAGTCGCTCTGGGCAGCGCCCCCGCAGCAAGCCTCTGACAAGTCCCCCGAAAAATTATCCGGAAGTCCCTTTGGGCAGCGCGGGAGCGACCTTGGGACGCGCGCCCGTGCTGCCAAGTTTTTCAATTTTGACTTTCGCCACGCGCAATCCATCCATATCCACCACGGTATAAACCCGGCCTTCATAGACAAAGGTTTCGCCGGCCTTGGGGATTTTGCCCAGGGAGTCCAGCACAAAGCCGGCCAGCGTCTCATAGCCCTCGCCCCTGGGAAGCACAATGTCATAGTCATCCGCAAGCTCGCGCAGGTTGAGCGCCGCATCCACCACCAGGACATGCTCGCCGAGCCTCTTGATGGCCTCCTCTTCCTGGTCGTACTCGTCCTGGATTTCACCCACAATCTGTTCCAGCACATCCTCGATGGTCACCAGTCCCACGAAGGTCCCGAACTCGTCCACCACCAGGGCCAGATGGGCATGGCGCCTGCGGGCCTCGTCAAGCAATTTGATCAGCGGCATCGTCTCGGGAACGATCATCGGCGGGTGCAGCAACGACATCAGGTCAAGAGGCTCGCTGAGCGGAATGTGATGGCGGAGGCGGTCCAGGGTAACGCCCAGAAGGTCGCGGGCATAGAGGATTCCGATAATATGGTCCGGCGAACCTTCATAGACCGGAATGCGCGAGTGCTGGTCCTTGACGATCCTGTCCAGAAGGAAATGGAGGTCTTTGCTGAAAGGCAGCGAAGTGGTCTGGGGCCTTGGGACCATGATCTCCCGCACCAGGACGCGGTGAAGATCAAAAACGCTGCGGATCATCTCCTCTTGTTCTTCACCCAGCAGCCCGCGCTTGCGCACTCCGGTCACGATCAGTTCCACTTCCTCCAGGCTGTGCATCTCGCCATGCCCAATCGAGGCCGTGACTCCAACCACTCTTGTTATCGCATTGGCCAGGCGGTCCATCACGAGGACCGGGTAGCGCACCACGCGCATGAACACGGTCAAGGGCAGCGCGAAGAGCAAGGCGACTCTCTCCGCGCGCTCGTAACCGATCGTTTTTGGCGCAAGCTCGCCCAGCACCATCAGCACGCCCGTAATCAGCAGGAAGGCAACCATTGTGGCTGCCCCGTGTGAAAGCGGGCCGACAAAATGCTCCAGCCTGCCCTGCAGCACCTCGCGGATGTCCCCCGCCAGCATCGATTCTCCCAGCCAGCCCAGCAGAAGGCTCGCGGCGGTAACACCCAGTTGGAGGCCGGAAAAAAGACGGCTGGGATACATCAGGAGTTTCTGCGCCTGCACAGCCCGCGAATTGCCCTTCCGCACAAGCTGTTGCAAACGGCTGCGCCGGACGCTCAACATCGCGTACTCGGCCGCCACAAAAAAAGCATTCACCGCAATCAAGGCGAAAATCAGCGCGCCTTGCAAGAATAAGCTCATGGATGGTTCCCTGCTCTGCATTCTAGCCTGAAATCCCGCCGCAATGAAAAGCCTCCTTCAAAAGGTGTAGTGGTACAGTTTGATGTAGCGGCGGCTTTATGCCGCCATGTGGCGAGATAAACTCGCCGCTACGCATCTCAAACTGGACCACCACCTCAAAATGCCGCAGAATAGGACGGTGCGGCCGCTTCTGCTAGAATGGGGAAGATGCAAAATGATATTGTGGCCGTTGTTGAAAACCGGCCGTTGACCGGCGGCCATTTCCTTCTGGATCTTTATTCTCCGCGGCAAGCCCAGGCCACGCGGCCCGGGCAATTCGCTATGGTGCGGCTGCTGGAACATGCTGACGTTCTGCTGCGCCGCCCCATGAGCATTTACGACGCCAAACCGCGCCAGACGGCAGGCCAACCGCCCGCAGGCGGCGCATCGCCGGAAATCATCCGGCTCCTGTACAAAATCGTCGGACGCGGAACGCGCCTGATGGCCGCGCTCGAGCCCGGCGACCGGGTGGAATTGCTGGCGCCCCTGGGCCACGGTTTTTTCGAGGAAGAATACCTGGCGGAGGCCCAAGCCGCGGATGAAGTTCTGCACGTAGCCGGCGGCATCGGCATTGCGGCGCTGCTTCTTCCGGCGCGGCAGATTGCCAAAGCGGGTCTTCGCCAGCACCTTTTTTTCGGGGGCCGGACGGGCGACGATCTTGTGGGCACGGAGGATTTCGAGAGTTCTGTTCAGGAGATGACGCTGTCCACCGAAAACGGCTCCAAAGGGCATCGCGGATATGTCACCGGGCCGCTGGAAAAGTATCTTGCGGACCACCCGAAGGGGAAATTCCTGCTGATGGCCTGCGGCCCCTGGGCGATGCTTCGCGCCACGGTCGGTCTGGCGCAACGATACGGCCAGCCATGCCGGGTTTCCATGGAAAACCGCATGGGATGCGGCCTGGGCGTGTGCCTGGGATGCTCGATTCGCGTGGAAGGGACGGGCCACGGAGCTTATGAGCGCGTCTGCACCGAGGGGCCGGTGTTCCGCGCGGAAAGAGTGATCTGGGAGCGGGAAGAAATTCCCAGAATTTAGGCGAATGACGGACAAGCCAAATCAGGATCGGAACCAGGACACGCCCACGGCAGGTAACGAGGAGCAATTCTCTCCCCGCATTGATACCGAAGTCGCCGGGATTCATTTTGAAAACCCGGTTCTGACGGCCAGCGGCACCTTCGGCTACGGCCGGGAATTTGCCCCGCTGATCGACCTCGACCAACTCGGTGGAATCGTGGTGAAAGGCATCTCCGCCGATCCCATGGAGGGCAACCCTTCGCCGCGAATTTATGAAACCGAGGCGGGAATGCTCAACGCCATCGGCCTCCAGAACGTCGGCGCCCAAAGATTTCTTGCAGAAAAACTTCCCTTTCTCCGCACCCTGCGGACGCGATGCATTGTGAATGTCTTTGGCTACTCGACCGAAGATTATGTTCGCGCCATTGAGATCCTGAATGAAGGCGAAGGCATCGACGGCTACGAACTGAACATTTCCTGCCCGAACACCCGTTGCGGCGGCATGGTTTACGGAAACGACCCGCGGCTGACCGAAGAAGTGGTCGCGGCCAGCAAGAAAGCGGCGCGCTATCCGCTGATCGTAAAACTCTCTCCCAATGTCACCGACATCGCCGAGCTGGCGCGCGCTGCGGAAAGCGCCGGAGCCGATGCGCTCTCACTGGTCAACACCTTCGTCGGAATGGCCATCGACATCGAAACTCGCACGCCCCGCATTTCAAACATCACCGGGGGCCTTTCGGGGCCGGCCATCAAGCCGCTGGCGTTGCGCATGGTTTACCAGACGGCGCGCGCGGTCAGGATTCCCATTATCGGCATCGGTGGAATTGCCACCGCCGGGGATGCGCTGGAGTTCATCATCGCCGGCGCTCGCGCCGTCCAAATCGGGACCGCCAACTTCTACGCGCCGGAAACCGCTTTGCGCGTGGCAGAGGGGATTCGGGAATACTGCCGGCGCAAACAAACGCACCTCGCCGACCTCATCGGAACTTTGAAGGTCCCGCAAGAAACAAATGCCTACACAGCGACCCAGAGCTGAGCGGGAGATGTCGAACGCAAGACTTGTGGGCGGGGCATGGCAATTTCGTGGCCAGGCAAGGAGCGGCCTGACCGCTTGCGGTCCTCCCCAAAGAGAGAACGTGTCCATAAGCCCCTCCGAAGGAAGGAAAGGTTCCGGCGCAAAGATGCACTCGATTGATGGGGATTCATGGACTCGCTGGACGCACGAAGTCCGGAGTGCTGAATTCGAGGGCATGTTGAAGGACATCCCATTGGGCTGGGACTCGACGGTGCTTGAACTTGGCTGCGGCGACGGCTTTCAGCTAAGCCTCCTTCGGCGGCAATTCGCCCACGTTTTTGCGATTGACCCGGCCCACACGCCCGATCCAGCCGTTGGATGTGCCTTTGCTTTTGCGGAGACGCTCCCATTTGATGACCGGACCTTTGACCTGATCGTCTCAAACTGTGTACTGGAACACCTTGCCGATCGACGACTCGCTCTGGATGAATCCGTACGTGTTCTCAAGCCAGGCGGGTTTATGGCCCACGTGGTCCCGTCGCGGTTTTGGAAGGTGGCAAGCCTTCTCTTGAACCCCATCGGCTATCCGTTGCGTATCGCAGAAAAATGGCGGGCGATGCGGGCAGTCTTGCATGAGGGCCCGATGTCAAAATCTATCGGTCGCCGGCACACCCCACGGCCGACCATCGGCCAGGTCATCAGCCGTTGGACCTGCCCGCCCGTCCATGGCACCTACCCAGGCCACCTTTCAGAACTCCGGTCCTACGGGCGGCAATGCTGGGCAGAATCATTTGTTCATCCGCAGCTTGTCCAATTGTCGAACGTCCCCCTCGTTTGCGCGACCCAATTCGGCTTTCTCCGGTTCCGTTTCCTCTCAGCCCGCAAGTGGCTCGGCCGGCACGGGCTGGGCAGTTCACGCGTCTTTGTCATGCAAAAATTGAACGGCTGAAAAAATGCCGGGTTTGCAGCTTGCTGGCGCACGCCCGTACCAGCCTGCCCCGGCGCGCCATCCCGGTTTTCATTGTGGAAGTTGGTCCCGCTGCCGCAGAAATTGCAGGCTCCATTGCGGCCGGGACTGCGGATTTATTGATACGGCAGAGTTTTCAGCAGGTCCTTTTCTGATTTCGCGGGCCCATTCGCCTCCGGTATTACGGAAGGATGGAAATAGGCCTGCGCAGTTCCAACCGGCTCCACATGAGAGTTGGACCCTTTGGATGAAGGACCGTTGCCACGCGCTGGCGCCGGACCGCCTCCACTGAGCGCAAACAGGTATTCCGGCCCCGCCCACGGTTCGGAGGAATTCGCTTCAATTTCCTTCAAGCGGGCATTCAACGTCGCCGCTGTTGGCTGGTACGCAGGAAGTGAACTCAGATTGTTATTTTCCGCCGGATCTGTCGCCCAGTTGTAAAGGTACTGCTCGCCCCTGGTCGTCAGGATGTAATGCCACTGGGCAGTTGTAAGGCTGATCTCGCCCACGCCCGCCTGGGAAAGGCTCGAGCTGAGTTCGGACACTACCGGCGTGGCCATTTCCTGCGGAGAGTCCTGTTCCCAGAATCGCGCCAGGCTGTACGGATGCAGCGGAACTTCGTTCCCCAAAGCTAAATCAATTACGGTCGCGAACAGTTTGCGGACCGGAACCGGCGGAGCAATTCGTTTTCCGGCCGGGATGCCCGCGCCATACACAATCAGGGGGACGTGGATTTCTTCCCGGTGGAGATCATCGCCGTGCTGGTCGGCTCCATGCTCGCCAAAAGACTCGCCGTGGTCAGCCGTAATAATGATGATGGTGTTTTTTCCCGCCGGCGAAGACTCAAGGAAATAAATCAGCCGGCCAATTTGCGCGTCAAGATAAGCCAGGCTGTTGTCGTAACCATCGATCAGCGCCGCACGGTCAGCGGCCGGCAACGGCCCCTTGGGGCGGAATCCTCCCATCGCGCTCCAACGGCGCACAACCGCTTCCGAAAGCCTGCCAAAACGGTGGTCGAACGGAGCGGGAGGGAGATAAGGGCTGTGCGCGTCGAAATAGTTAATGTAAATGTAAAAAGGACGAGCGGGTTGATGTTGCAACCACCGGAAAACGTCGCCATTTAAGTCTGCGGCGTCCCGCCGGTAAAAAGCATCGTAACGATCCAGTCTCTGGTAGAGCGGCTGGACCGCCGCCCGCCCAAGCAGCGTCCGGGACAGGTTGTAAAGGACCGTTGTCCGGTCGTCATCATACCTTTCGAACCCGCCTCCCAAACCCCAGCCCGATTCCCCATAGTAGTAGTTGGCGTTGAATCCCGCCGTGGCATAGCCGTGCCTGCCAAGAACACTTTCGATGGTTGCCCATCCGGGATTCAGAGGCCTGAAGGCGTTGGCCCCGCTTTGATGCGGAAGCAGACCCGTATAGATGGACGACAGCGACGGCAGGGTCCACGAACTGGCGGTAACAGCGTTCTCAAACAGTACGCCTTCTTTAGCAAACTTGGCAAGATTGGGTGTGGTGTCCCTGTCATATCCGTAAGCCGAAAGGTGATCGGCCCGCACCGTGTCCATGGTAATCAGAACGATATTGGGCCTGCGTTCAGGCTGGCTCTCGCGGGCTTCCACTCGCGCACTGTCGAGAGTCGGGGCCTCGGCATAAAACCATAAGCCCGCGGCCAGCGATACCAGGATGATCGCAAAGGCTTTTGTAAGCGCACGCATGGGCCAACGTCTCTTAGAGTCAAAGCACGGATAGATCCAATTCCGTCCCAGGGAAGCGACAAGGAGCGCCGCAGCAAACACAATCGCAAAACGAACCAGCGGAAAGATAATGTCCTTCATGCGATTGTAGATGTGGAAATTGACCGAGTGCGTGTGCACAAAGTGGGCCGACCATCCGATACTCGCGCCCGCGCAGCCGATCAAAACTGCCGCCAGAATAACCGCGCGCCGGGGGCTTGCCGTTTTCCCGGCTCCGGCAATCAACCCCAGAACTGCCCCGAGGACCCCGAAAACCATCATGTCAATCAGGGGCGCCAGAAACCAGATGACGTAAGTCGCATCAACGACCAGATACTCCTGCACCGACGGAACAAAATAGAGCAGCCGCGCTTCCCACAAGCCAACCAGCAGGCCCAGCGCCGCCCCTAAGATAACAAAACGGCCAAACAACGCTGTTCGCAGGCTTCTCAATCGATGGCTCCCTGAAGGTTAATTTGTCCAAACTCCGTAACCTTTTTGGACGCACACCAGGGCCTGCGGTTTACGGCTCGGCAAAGACTTTACAAGAACTTTACATTCTTCAAGCGCCTTCTGGATTGCTGAACGGCCAGCCGGCCTTCACCGGCTCCTGCCAGCCGGAAACAATTTTGTGCGCGATGTCATCCTGGGCACTTCGGCTTTACTCAGGGTAAACTCCACGAAGGACCTGCTTTGATTATTTTACAAAAGATACAGCAGATTCCTCGCGGCGCTCGGAATGACGGGCGAAGGGCTCAGGATGACGTCACACAAGGCCTTTTTCACCAGCCTCTTAAACGCGCTTCCGGCAGATCGCGTAGTGAGCGGGCGCTGAATAATCGACGATCGAAGGAGCAAGCAGTAATTGAAGCAGGGCGTGCGGGAGAGAACCGGCATATTTGTAGCGGAGGAATTCTTCGGTCAAAAGCTGAACGTCGCTGAAGCGTTCCTGAAGCAAGGCCAGCAATTCACGGCGCTCGAAACCCGCATGAGCGCCACATTCGTTCCGGAATTTGCCGCGAACCCGGGCGATCCAGTCCGTCAGGTTCCAGCTAATCTTCTGCCAGGTTGTCGCGTCAAACGATCCCAGATAACCCACCAGACGGCGGCTGTTCGGAACGCCCATATAAAACCATGCTCCCGGGCGCAGCACTCGATGAATTTCATTCAGGGCCAGCCGCGCGTCGGCTACGTGTTCGAGAGAATGAAATGCCGCGACAAAATCAAAAGTTTCAGCAGGGAACGGCAGGTGCAGAGCGTCTCCGCGCATTACGCATTGTTCCGCGCAGGCGACGGACGAAAAAATCTCTTCCACGTCCACTCCCACCAGATGGCCGTAATCGAAAACGCGCCGCATGTAGACCACTTCATTGCCATTTCCGCACCCCACCACCAGCCCGGACAGCTTCCGGGTGCAATCAAGCTTTTGGCGCAGCAAGTCGCAACAGTGGTGCACCATTCGAGCGACGGGCGGAATGGATGTTACAGACATGAGGACGCAACGCGCTTTCCGTAAGGGTCTTCCCTGCTTCGAGGCCGGGAACAAAAATGTTACACCAAGGGAAGGAATGGAAGTGAAATCTGCTTTGGCAATCGAAGCCAGCCTCGCTTATCAGGCTGCTGATGGCCCCTGTTCAGTTGAGGTCACGTGACAGCATCAGCTTGAAGGTCAATTTGTCAGCCCCGTCCGTCACGCCGACGCCCACGCCCGTTTCGATGTCCACGATCTTGCTGTGGTGGTCCATCACGGCCCAGACTTCGTGGAACTGATTGTTCGTGGCGTAAAAGTCGCGAAGCGGCCCGAAATCGGAGTACTCCTCGGCGGCAACGGCCCATTTGTCATTGAAGTTGTAGGCGACCCGCCCCGCGGGAACAAACTCCAGGCCTCCGAGACCGCCACGGTAGTCCGTATCGGCGATCGGATTGTAAATGAGGTCCACTTTGTGCAGGTGCACGCCGGCGATAGGCCGTACCTCGGACGTGATGTGCCGGGACTCCCAATACGAGTAGTTGACGCTGAACTCGAAATTGATCCCGTAGAAGAACGTGTGGTCGCGGGCGTGCGGCCGCACGAAGAGTTCGCGGATCTTGAAGCCGTTAATCGACCCGCCGCGCCCCTTCGAATAAGCCGTATACACGGGCAAATAGAGGCCCTGCTCGAACCACGGCTTGACGCCATAGGCCCATTCCACGGCCCCGTTAACCGAATCGTCGGGAATGATTCCGCCGGGGAAATCGGGACCCTTCCGCCCGATGGGGGTAAAGTTGCTGTGTACCATAACATTGAACTTACCCGGCGCCTCAATCACACCGTCGTAGACCTGGATCTCATCGGTCTGCGCGAAGGCCGCCAGGGGCGCCACGGCCAGAACAATGGCGAGCACGGCGCACGCGCACATTATTTGCTTGACTGGAAGTTTGCCTGGGATTCCCATAATCAAATTACCGAGTATATCGCATTTCATCAGGCCCCAGAAAATGCGGGCTCAAATTGTTGCCAGGCGCCGTCACAAACTGTGATATTTTTTCCGGGTCCGCCTCGTCAACGTTATGCCGGAAAACAACAACGATCGAATGCACGCCCCCGCTGACAGTGCCTGGCGGCCCGCACCCATGTCCAGCAGGCGGCGCTGGGTCCTGATCACTCTGCTTTTTACCGCCTCGCTGATCAATTATCTTGACCGGGCCACGCTCTCCGTGGCGTTGCCTCGGATTTCCGGCGAACTCTTCCTCGGCCCGGCCGCCAAAGGATTGCTTCTCTCGGCTTTCTTCTGGTCCTACGCCCTGATGCAGGTTCCCGTGGGGTGGCTCTCTGACCGTTTCAGCCTGCGCTGGCTTTATGCCGGTTCTTTTGCGCTGTGGTCGCTGGCCTGCGGCCTGACCGGGCTGGCCGGAAGCCTTACCCTGCTCATTCTGCTGCGCATCCTGCTGGGCATTGGAGAGGCCATCTATCTTCCCGGCAGCGTCAAGTTCATCAGCATTTCCTTCCCTCCCGAAGAGCGGGGCCTGCCTTCCGGCCTTTTCGACAGCGGCGCGCGCGCGGGCCTGGCCATCGGAGCGCCACTGGTGGCCTGGCTGGTTTCACGGCACGGCTGGCGGAACATGTTTCTGCTGGTGGGCTTCACGGCCCTCGTTTGGGTCGTCCCGTGGCTCCTGGCCTTTCCATCCGGGTTCGGCCATGACGGGCAGCAGCGGCAACCGGCCGTTCCTGTGCCAACCGGCCGCAAGCGGCTCACCTTCAATCGCAATCTGCTTGGAGCCTGCCTCGGTTTTTTCTGCTTTGGTTACTACAACTATCTGCTGGTCACCTGGCTGCCCGACTACCTGGTGGAGGTCCGGCACCTGACCATCCTGAAGGCCGGATTCCTGGCCTCCATCCCGTATATTGTCTGGGCTGTGTCAGAACCGCTGGGAGGGTGGCTGGCAGACCGTCTGGTCCGCTTTGGCTGGGACCAGACCCGCGTAAGAAAAGGAATGATCACCGTGGGTTTCGCCACCGGACTTCTGCTGATCCCCGCCGCTCTCGTCTCCAACCTGACCACGTCCATCGTGCTGCTGGCGGGAGGATCTTTGGTCGGACTGTCTTCAGCAAATCTGCTGGTCGTGTTTCAATCGTGTGCTCCGCCGGATGAAGTCGGCATGTGGGTGGGCGTTGGCAATTTCATTGGGAATATCGGCGGCGCGCTCTCCCCCCTCATCACCGGACTTCTTATCAGCCGAACGGGATCGTACGTCCCGGGATTCGCTCTCGCCCCCATCGTCCTCGTCACCGGCCTCCTCGCCTACTGGCTGATCGTCGGCGAACTGAAACCGCCGAAAACAGTGGCGTCATAACTGCCACAAACACCGTCGCCGCCTGTCATTCCGAGGAGCCGCAGGCGACGAGGAATCCCGCTCTCATTTCAGAGCGGGATTCCACACTGCGCCCGGAATGACACGGTTCCAGAACGTTCTTCAGCGACCCTGCCTGCAATAATGGACATTGCGGTTCCTGAAGTGAATCGTTCCGGTCAGTTCTTGCCCGTCCCCGGTCCAAAATAAGGCGCGGGTTCCGGAATGGCGGCGCCGTCTTTGCGGGGCGAGGAAGCGCCGTAATTGACACCGGTAGCGGAATTGTGCAGAACGGCCTGGCCGCCTCCCATGGGCGAGGCATAGTCGCCGCGCATGATGAGAACGTGCCCTTTCTGAACCAGGCCCTGCAGGACGTTGGGCGGGAACCGGTCCTCGATCATAAAGTCGCAGCCGCCCCAATCGAGCTTGGTAAAGCGCGGAGCTTCGAGCGCGGCCTGGATGTTCATGCCGTAGTCAACAACGTCTGAGACAAACTGCGCGTGGGCTTGCGGCTGGTTGTATCCGCCCATGATGCCGAAACCGATGTGCAGATCGCCCTTCTCCATGAAAGCCGGAATGATGGTGTGGAAGGGACGCTTGTGCGGCGCAAGCACGTCCGGCTGACCGGGCTGCAGGACGAACAGACCGCCGCGATTCTGCAACAGAATGCCGTAATCGTCCGCCACCACGCCGGACCCAAAGCCGCCGGAGAGGCTCTGGATGAGGGACACGATGTTACCGTCCTTATCGACCACGGAAAGATAGATGGTGTCGTTCGCGGAATGCGGCGGATTGCCCGGCGCCACGTCACAGTGGGCGTGGTCCATGTCAATCGTGGCGGCCCGTTTTGCCGCATACTCCTTGGAAATGATTCCGCTGACAGGGACCCTGGCAAACCTCGGATCGCCCAGGTAGCGCCGCAGGTCGGCGTAGGCCAGCCGCTGCGCTTCCATCTTGACGTGGAGCGCGTCGGCGCTGAAAAATCCCCAGTCGGGCAGCGGGTACTTTTCAAAAATGTTGAGCATCTCGAGCGCCGCCATTCCCTGCCCGTTGGGCGGCAGCTCGTACACTTTCCAGCCGCGATAAGTCGTGGAAATGGGATCGACCCATTCGGCCTGGTAACGGCTGAAATCGGAAAGCGACATCACCCCGCCCAGCCGGTCCACCGTTTTTACAATCGCCTTCCCAATGGGGCCGCGGTAAAAGGCGTCCTCGCCTTGTTTGGCAATCAACTCCAGGGCGCGCGCGTATTCGGGATTGCGGAAAACTTCTCCCACTTTCGGCGCTTCGCCGTTGATCAGAAAAACGCGCCGGGCATTTGCGTCCTTCTCCAGCAAAGACTGCCCGCCTCTCCAGTAGGCATCGATGAATTCGGTAACGGGAAATCCGTGCTGGGCAAAATAAATGGCGGGCGCAAACAGTTCCGCCCAGGGCAGGCGTCCGAACTTCTGGTGCAACTTCGCCCAGCCATCCACGCAGCCCGGCACGGTGATGCTGAAAACTCCGCTCTGCGGCATCTGCGTGAAGCCTTTTTTTCTGAGCAGGTCGGGCGTCAGCTTTTCGGGCGCCCAGCCGCTGGCGTTGATCCCCGTCAGCTTTCCTGTTTTGGCGTCGTAACGGATGGCGAAGAGGTCGCCTCCGATGCCGCTGTTCATGGGCTCAACCACGCCCATGGCCGCATCGGCGGCAATCGCCGCATCAACGGCGGAACCGCCGCGCGCCAGGACCTGCGCTCCCGCCTGCGCGGCAAGCGTCTGGCTGGTGGCAACAATGCCCAGTTGCGTGATCACCATCGATCGCGCCTGGCTTCGATCCAGGTGGCTCGTATAATTCTGGGCGTGCAAGGGCATAGCCATTACGATTATGGCCATCAACAAGCTTTGAAGCAATGTCAGTTGTCGCATAGGGTCCCGTGACAAAGTGAGATTTGGAAAGGGAAAGATTATCACAGGCGGCCTGCGGAGGGATATTCCCTTCAACGTCATCCTGAATTTGTAGCCCAGGGCCCGCTCTTCGGCCCGGCGCCCCTTGCCGTGTTTTCGGCGCAACTTGTCATTCCGAGCGCAGCGAAGAATCTGATTTAGGTTGCGGTTCTGCCGCGCTGTGGGCCCTGTGTTAAAGTTTCATTGTGAATGAGTTTATTAGAAGCTGGCGTTGCAGAAAATCCGCTGCTCACATTGAGGCATGAATGAAGGAAGCGGGGCGAATCCTCTTCCGGTCAGAACTGCAAACCCGGCCCGGCGCACGGCTTCCCTTCTCCGAGCAACCCGTTGCCAGAAACGTAAAATATGCGCTTCCTGAAAAACCCTAGCTCTGTTGTTCTTTGCAATTGAGGCAAAGTCGCGTCCAGGGCACCGCGGTCAAGCGGGCCGCGGAGATGGGCTCGGAACACGCCTCACAGGTCCCGTAGGCGTTCCGTGAAATGCGCGCCAGGGCATCGTCGATAGCACGGAGCAGTTTACTGTCCGTCTGGTGCAAGCGCACCTGAATCGCCGCCTCGCTTGCCGCGCTGGCTTGATCGGCAGGGTCTCCATGCTGATCTCCCGCCGATGGGGAAATCTCTTCCCGGCCCTTCCACGCCGTCGACAGCTCCTCACGCTTGGCCCGTAATAGTTGCTTGTATTGCTCCAGTTCTTTTTGGTCCACGCCGAATTCCGCCCTTTTGAAGTAGCATTAGTTGCGGCAAGCACAAACGCCACAATCGCCAGGCTGCGCCCCTCGACATCCTGCCGGCTCTGTGACAGCCGCGTCACTCTGTTTTCAGTATAGTCGAGAAAGTCTGTTTCATGGGAGGAACACAGATCTTGCAGGTTGCTGAAAAAACTTCTGGGACTGCTCCATTCCGAGACCCGATGGAGTTCATCGGGATGAGGAACCTGCTTTTCGGCTCAGGGCAACTCCGCAAGGAATCTCGCTCTGAAGTGCAAGCTACGACAGTGTTTTTTCTGTCGTGGGCTTTGTCCTTGCCCGATTCCCCGCCGCCTGCGGCTGCCAAAAGAAAAGCCGGGCGAACTCTTGCCGCCCGGCCCGCCATCTTGTCCCGCAATAAGGTTCCGCACCGCCTGCTCAGGAACGGTCTTCCCTCAAACGGACCGGGTTATGAGGGTTCAGGTAAGGACGTCCGCCGCTTGGCGCGGCCCGGTGAGGCGTTTCGAAGGACGCCGGGGAATCGTAGCCGGCCAGGTCTCGCAGAGCGGCTTTGTCCTGCACCAGCAGCGTTGAACCCTTGATCAGGACCCATCGGCGAGTTTTGAAATCTCCCAGGGCGCGCGTGATGGTTTCGCGGGACGTTCCGATCAACTGGCCGATCTCTTCATGCGTCAAGGTGAGCGTGGCGCGAACGCCGTCTTCCCTCAGATCGCCGTTTTCAACCGATTCCAGCACGAATCGCGCCACCTTCTTCCTGGCAGAGTCACAAAGGCCGATCGCGCGGAGCTGGTCGCAGGCATCCTGATAGCTGGCGCTCAATTGCCTGGCCGCCTCCAGCGATGCCTGGGGATAATCGCGCAGAAAGCGGAGGAATTCCTCTCGCCTCACAAAACCGATCCGGCACGGCTCAATCGTCTGAGCGGTCGCCTGGAACACGGCGCCGGAGACGGCGGCGTGGAGCCCAAGGATTTCTCCCGCTTTGGCGATTCTCAGAATCATCACCTTGCCGCTTGCTGAGCCGATTGAAACCTTCGCGCGGCCCGTGGAAAGCACGAACACCCCACGGGGAGCCTCGCCTTCGACAAACACGACCGCTCCCGATGGATACGTTGTTGTCACTTTGATCGCATCAAAGGCCCCGGCTGCCGACGGAGAAAGCGCCGACAGGAAATTTGTAGCAGTCAAACCCTGATGGCAAGCCCCATTTCCTTGTCCTGTACGCATCCTGCCCTCCTCATTCAGTCGCCATATTCCCGCCCTCAACCTGTTGATGCGGCAACCCATCTTGCCCCCAGGCTATCAGGCTGTCCCATCGTGCGCCTGAAACCGCCCAGGGACCGTGCGCAATCCTGCAACCGTTAGAGGGTGGAATAGCAGAGTTCCCGAATCCGCCCTCGAGAGCGGCGTCTCGCCTGCCCCATTAACGTGGTTATGCCCTTCATGGCGATACTGAATCCTCTTCCACTACCTAAGTGCAAACGCAGTTCCGTTTCGAACACCTGTGATAAAGGCAATGAAGTCAGCTATTTAGGTAACTGCAATCGGCAGGGAATTAACAGCAGGGTGATCGTATGGTGGCAGGGTGACGAAATACAGCCACCCTCAAAGCCCATGGATTAATACCTACTTACACTTTCCAGCCATCAGGAAGGCCATTGCGCCTGAATGAGGCTCGATACAACGCCTCGGCCAGGACAAACGCAGCCTTCCCCGTAGCATGGATCTTTAGATTCGCGGCTTTTCTTCCAGTAGCATCTCCACTGCCGGCTTTTGCTCTGTCATCTCAAATCCCCTCCCGGCCTGCGCTGGGCATCGTTTTCTGCAACGTCCCTACTCCGGGCCAGCAGGCATCTTCTCAAATCTCCCATAGCGGAGAGAAAGCGTTGGCAGCACCAGGAGGTTCAGCACGGTGGAAGTAAGAAGGCCGCCCAGAATGACGATGGCCATGGGACCTTCGATTTCCCGGCCCGGGTCGCCAGTCCCGAGGGCCAGCGGCAACAGGCCAAGGCCGGCCACGGTTGCCGTCATCAAAATCGGCGCCAAGCGCTCGGAAGCGCCTCGGATGGCGGCTTCCAATCCCCAGGGCATGCCCTCCTCTGAAACAAGGTGTTCATAGTGGGAGATGAGCATAATCGAATTGCGCAGGGTAATACCAAACAGC
>Ga0307372_10007746_pt1 | contig 15294 bp, 14 predicted proteins | sample OX1MG_FD_202533 | JGI IMG/M metagenome (GOLD analysis project Ga0307372, IMG submission 202533) | Soil microbial communities from Risofladan, Vaasa, Finland - OX-1 | ecosystem: Environmental > Terrestrial > Soil > Coastal area > Acid sulfate soil | place: Finland: Risofladan, Vaasa | collected... | reverse complement strand
ATCTGCGCTAGTTTGCGATTTGATAGATCCTTCAAAGTCGCCAAATGCCTTGGTTAGTTCTTGATAAGCCTGGCTGTCGGCGATTACTTTGTTCAGCACCTCCGCTACGAGTTCTCGTAATGCAGATGGTCCTGAAAGTTTCGTATTGTCGTCAATCTTGCTAACGGCTGGAATGTAGACAATGTGCCCGACCTTGCCATTGCCAACATTCTTCGCACCGTAGAACGGATTGTCGGAGAGGGTGTCATTCTCGTAGGCGTAATAGCCCGCCCGAACTTTTCCGTCCGCACCGGTTGACGGGCTGACGTAGTTCCGCACTCTGAATGTACCTTTCGCGCTCTTGTAGTCGTCCTTTAGTTGTGCCAATTCTTCCTCAGTTGGTTGAAATTCGATCTCGACCCACGCGTCGCTGTCCTCACCCGCGACTTTCGGCGCGTCGCGACCCTTGTCCCACTTCAGTTCCCCATAGAACAAGCGGATTGCGTCGATCACATTACTCTTACCTGAATTGTTCGCCCCGGCGATTAGCGAAAGCGGTTCAAATTGAATCGCCGCGTCGTGGATGCTCCGGAAGTTGTGGATTTGTACTTCGACAGCACGCATCAGTCGCCCCCTACGCTCAGGCGGTAGGGACAGTCAACGAGGAGTACAGGAGGCGTCCGCACGCGCTGGTTCGCATCGCTGCAATTATCGTCAGCCGAGAATCGGGTAATTGACCGTGGCTCATGACTCATGAAGTTATTGTCTCACAGTAAGTAGATTCCTCAAACGGGTTCAACTGGAGGCGCTGGCAATGGCCAATTCAGTCAAAACGTCGAGCTCTCCATCGCTCAAGGACAGCCCTAGCGAAGTAGCCGCCTCTTCGATGGCAGAACGGACATACTTGGCTGCCCACTCTTTGGCAATTTCAATAACAATTTTTAGTAGCAAGTTGCTCGGAAATGTTTGCTGACTTTGTGTGACTGCCAAACGAATGTCGTATTGAAAGGGTTGCCGATGCTGCTGCACGATGAGCAGCCAATTTCTGACCTTGCTCTTCCACGACCCAACTGGCGTTTGATTCTGTGTCATTGCTGATGTCCTCTCAACTAACTGTTGGGTCAATCATCGAAGGGCTATGTGACACACACGCAACTACATATTGGTAGCTCGTACCAAACGGTCAACTTCAGCTTTCCAAGCTGGGGCGCCACCAGGCACTTCACGTTTCGCAATCGCATTTATCAGAGTTCGTCGAAGCTCAATATGCCCTCGGGCATGCGAGGCAAATACCGCATCAAAGAATTGCCTAAATGTGGTCACCGTGACAGGGATGATGTCCAGTTGGGTTCTTGAGTCATCGCTGAAGTACCAAACTCCAATGCGGAACGTCTCGGCCGTATTGGAATCAATTTTGTTCGCTAAGAACAAGCCGTAGATATCCTTGCCAGTTGCTCGAAGCGAGTGGTCCATGGCAATGTCAGCAACGTGTCGACGAACTGACTCTCCCTCAGCGGCCTCTTGGCGAGAGCTCTCGGTCAGGGTTACTTCTACCACTAACACAAAGTCATCGAATTCAAATATGAGGTCGGGGCCTCCACCTGGCGCGGTCCCAATTGGCAGAAAATCCTGGTCGATTTTGAAGCGACGGGATTCATATGGCTTGTTGGTGAGCTCGTTCATCGCAAGGAATGCTCTCCAGGTTGCCCACTCAAAGTATGCGGGAGCTTCGGATTTGGGGACCGAAATAGATTCTCCGTTGAGAAGCGTTGCCGTCGTTCCTCGATCTGCAATCAATCGCAAGTATTCCGAGATCTCGTCAACGAAGTTCACTTGGTCAGCGGCGTAGGCAATCTCTTTGTCCTCTGCAATCATCTCCTCCAACTCGAAGCGAAGTATCGAGATATCTGCGACTTCCGTCGACGGCCTTCCCGCAAGATCGAAGACAAGTCCACGATCTTGAGCTCGCTTGATCAAGTCATCGAGGACAAGCTTCGCCGATTCCTTCTGGTCTGTAGGAAGTGTTGCACCAGCGCAGAGTTTCTCCAAGTAATCGCGAGGTGTCATCGGCGCTAGCGGTTGTGCAATCAACTGTGTAACCAGAACGTGCTTTTCGGGAACAATGGCGATGCCGCGACCCTGAGACAAGACAACACCAGTCGCCTTTAAGTAGCGAATATTGCAGTCTGCGTAGTCGCGGTAAGTGCTGGCGGCTAGTCCGTTCACGCGACTCGCCTCTATCAACGCCGCATTGTCGAATCGTCTTTTAGCGTCGGATGTCTGGCGCTCAGCTCTGAACTCAATAATACGATCGCAAATTGAACCTAATTCGTCCTCACTGCTCGTGACCTGAACGACGACGGCCATCTCCATGAAGTCAAGCCTGCTGTTCCCAAGGCGACGTTCTAATTCAAGCATGATGCCAAGGGTGTGCTTGAGAGGAGAGAATTGCTCTACGCGGTATCCAGTCTCCAATACCGATGGAATTCTGTATGCGGCGAGTGATCGCAGGAAGCACTCTTGCATCGCCGGAACAGTCTCCGACGCAATGAGACGGCGGCCATTTTCAGTCAAAGTGAATGGCCGGCCTATCCAGGACTGATCGAGATCCCTGTTAGAAATTCTAAGTTCAGGAACCAAAAAGCCGAGCTGTGTCATTGCTGCTCGCCACTTGCGCCCTAGGTCTGAAACATTGTCTGCGTGACCCCTATCAAGCGATACAACTCCAGCTTCATTCAATAGCCATGCGAACTCGCTCTCCTTTTCGCGACCCTTAATATCTCCCAATAGTGAAGAGGCTGCCAACGCCACAATTCCATCCCGTATTCGCAACGCACTTCGTACGGTTGTGTTGCCGAGATACCAAGGCTTCATTCGAGCGCCCGCTGACAGGGATAATTAGTAACCAACAAAGAGATACTCCTGAACCTTGTTGTTGTTGTCGCCAACCTTGTGACCTTGGTTCCCGAATGAATAGCGATAGTCGACGGGCACGACCTCAACGTGGCGCTTGTACCGCGCCATGATGGAAGTCATTTCATCCATTGTTGGTTGACTGTTCGATGAATACGAAACCAGCAAAATGTTGTTTCGAAATCTCTTGAAGAGTGCATCGAAAGCCTCCGCAGCTCCCTTCCTGGAGGAAAACGGGGTGGGATATGACTTGAACTTCTTGGTGACCGTGTGCTCTTGTATCTCGACGCCTTGCCAATTTCGGGCGAGTCCCTCCACGAAGTGGTATCGACGAACATATTCATTGTCCGAGAGCGGTGAGAAATAAGGAGGGTCGATGTAGATCAGCGAATCTCTAACAGCCCTCACGGTCATAGCATCGCCATTCCTAGCCTTGTTGACGCGACCATTATCGAAAACGGATTCATCGATCGCTTCCACGGCATTAATGAATTGCTGTCGAAATGAAGTCGTGAGATCCTTTCGACCATCGTCATACCTGTGTCCAACGTACGTGAAGATTCCGCGAGGTCTCTTCTTCAGACATGTACGAATCAAGGCTGACGTTGCAATTGCGCGCTTGTGTGGACTCCGAACTTTTGAGATACCACCTCGCAATGAATCGATCAACCGATTCTCGTCATCGGTGAAGTACAAACCCTCGAACGTCTGTTCAACAAAGTGGTCAGACTCGTGAAACTCATCGACTAGTCGAATTGCGGCGTCGCGACCAAGGGTCACGCTGTTGTTCTCGATCATGGCCTTCGCCCAAGTCGAGGACATTGACATGTAGTCATTACTTAAGACGGATTTCCCTTGGGCCTTGAACATGTAACCGACGATTCCGGATCCACCGAATAGATCTACTACATCCTCGTATTCAAACTGAGAAGCGATTCCCCAAATCTGACTCAGGAGTTTGTTCTTTGAACCCATGAAGCGAGTCGAAGGAAATTTCAGGGCCTGCTCGGGAAGCAATGGTGGCACGAGGCGTAAGTTCAACTTTGGCTTCGGCGGAATATTGACGATGACGTCTTCACCGGTTCGTTTCGAACCGTGGCAGTTGATGTACCGGCGCGATTGGATGATCTCAATCTGATACCGACCAAATTTGTCGTGAACGAGTGGGTGATTCGAATTCGTCAGGATAACGTGACAGCCCAACTCGTGAAGTCTTTCGATCTCCTCCGCAAGTTCGAGATGGTCCTCTTCGTAGAACTGTTCCTTCGTGTATCTCTTGAAGTCCGCAAAAGCAGAAACCGGAAGGTAGGGAGGATCTAGGAATACAAGATCTCCAGATCTCGCTTCTTTCTTGAGGACGTCTTTATAGTCACCGAGCAGAATCGTGGCATTCGACAAGAGTTCGGATGCAGCCCTAAGCGCTGGCTCGTCAACCAGCTTTGGATTCTTGTATTTTCCAAACGGAACGTTGAACTGCCCACTCTTGTTCACTCTGTACAGACCATTGAAGCAAGTTCGATTCAGAAAGATTGTGCGAGCAGCCGCTTCTGCGAGCGACATCTTTGTCCAGTCTCGAGTTCGCGTCTCGTAAAACTCTTCTTCCGTGTTGCTATAGGTGCGGAGGTGCTTCAGGACTCCATCTACATCAGCCGCAACGGCCCTGTAAAGGTTGATGAGTTCAGGGTTGCTGTCTGCAATGACTGACCGACCAGGACGTAGTGCAAAGAAGAGAGCGCCTCCACCGAAGAAGGGCTCAATGTACCGTCCGTAAGTTGTTGGAATTTTGGGCTTGATGTCGTTGAGTAACTGAGTCTTGCCTCCCGCCCACTTCAACAGAGGACGCGAGTCCTCAAGGTAGCTCTCGACAGCTACCCGCTCCTTCGCTAACACTTTCCATCCTTAATGGCTGAGCTGAGACTAGGAACGACACTTCCGCTTCCCCGTAGATTCGACTTTCGACTTAGTATCAGCACGTTGCACCCTTTTGTTTCATTTGCTATTCCTCTTAAGTTATAAAGCAAGTGTGACACCTAGTCAATGTTCATTGGCGCGCTGAGTCGCCTCAGGTTTCCGGTACGCGACCTCCAACGCAAGAGTAGCGCCGTGTATTGAATTTCTCCGGCACCAATTCCTTTGAGAAACGCCGTCACGTGAGGTAGTTGGGACTTCAGGCTCCCCATATGACCATTGAGGACGTCTACGTCACGCTTCTCTGACACACCTCGAAGGTTGAACGAAATACCTCGGGTCCGCTGAGGCAGAGAAGGTCTATCGAACTTCGTGACTTCCACGAAGGCCCCAGAACGTTTTGCAATCTGGAGTAGTCAATACTGATCACACCAACTCCGACTGCTCTCAGAACGCCCACATCGAGATAACTCTTCCCCCCGCTCCCGCAGATGTACGCGCTTCCACCAACTGTCTTAGTGATTCGCGCGAGTCGCATGGAGCGTTCGCATTGCGGTTGAACAACATCAGTTATCACGCTTCCTGACCAATTCAGTAGTTCGAGCATGAAGTTCATCGAGATCAGATTGGCCTCAACAAGATTGTCCGCAGCGATGGCCTCGCAGACTCTTGAAACACAATCAGAAACGACGTTCCAACCTGGAGTCGTGCCGTAGTGGTAGTAGAGAGTATCAAAGAGTCCAGACCCGCACGCCTGTGGATCTACGATTCGTACATCTGGAAGTAAGGTCTTCTGCCCATTCACCAAATGGACCGGAACTGTCGACCATCGAGCTTGCTCGTGGTTGAGTCGGTCCGTGATTCTGAAACGATGTTGATAATCACGCTGTGTGAACTGCACTTCCGTAAGCGGAACATAAGTACTGCTGAGGAGAAGTTTCGTGATCGTTGTAACGCGAGGGAAAAGATTCGGTTGATGGATAGAGACAATATGACTTGCGCTGAGGGTGGGATCAGGCACTATCAGCCAAGAGCCGTGACGTGTACCCTCTGTCAACCAGAGAATCATACGCCGACTTGACCTCAGGAGGCAGCGACTCTTCAAGCGCAAACCCTCGTGCTCCATAAACTTCGATTCGCTGAGTGTCGCCGACCAACATACTGAAAACCAAATCCTGACTCCCGATCGAGAGTATGTACTCTTCGAGTGTCATTGGTTCTGAGGCACACGTCACCGTGACTTCTGGCCAGACTTTGGCGCAGGTCAAGTAGGCGCGTCGCTGCATGTATGGCTTGCAAATGACCAAGATTGAGGAAGGGAAGATTCCTTTCTCCCGGAGAACGTCTCGTGACATCGTGAAGTTTTCGCTGGTATTAGTTGCGTTGGGCTCGACAATCAGAGCAGTCTCGGGCACTCTACGCTCAACGGCGTATCTTGCGAATGAGACCGCTTCACCATCCGGAAAACGATCCTTCGTAGTTGGACTGTTCGCGCCGGTGAAAAGAAGAACAGGAAAATAGCCCTCGAAAAACAACTTCGTCGCCGTCTCGGCAACACCAAGATCATGCGAACCGAGTCCGATTCCAATATCGGAATGCTTCAACTCTCCACCCATCTGGTGGTAGTCCCAGAGCACGCGCGCTGCGTTAATTTCATTGTCGGTCATTTACGTTCCTCTATATCGAGTTTACGGCAAAGTGTCTCAATCGACAAAACCTGATGGTCGAGATTATTGGCTTGAGCGAGCGTACGGGCCTCCTCAAACAGCGAATCCGAAAATGGACGGGCGCCGCACTTTCGAGCAACGTGCGCCCTCGCAGCCATCAGTCGCACGCGTGCAAGCGGCGTGCTTGCGTCGGAATACTCTTCGGCAAACTCAATTGCACTTTGCGCAAGGTTCGGATGATCGCTCTTCAATTGAGCCAAAGCTAGTTTCTGGTACGCGTTGCCCTGCATTCGATTGTCTCCCACCTCGGCAAAGTGAGAGATCGACTGAAGAATGGGAACAAGTGCGGACTCACCATCGTCCTGCTTCGTCAAAACTGTTCCTATCCATAATCGCGCCCGCTCTCGATCGAAGTCAAATACGGACTCGTCAGTCGATTGCGATAGACGTAGGTAACTCCTTCTTGCGGCCGTCAGGTGACCGGTCATCTCTTGACACACTGCGATCATAAGTTCATTAGAGTTTGCCCTCGCGAGACGACCTAGCTGCAGATTCAGCTCTCGGGCATCTCGATACCGTCGCCGCGCTCCATTCGCACCATCTAAATCTCCACGATCACGTTGAGCGTCGCCAGTGAGTTCAAACGAACGTGCAAGAAGCGTTGCCGTAGACGGCCCGTTGGAGTATTCGCGTCGAGACGCGCTGGACAGGTGCGGTGCCAGCAGACGATCGACGTCGGCGAAGGCTTGTCGCGCTACGGAATTGCCTGCGAGCTCGAGATCGTATTCCCATGCTTCGAGTGACTTCTCGTAGATGAAGTCACCCCCATCTCGATTCATCGGTCGCTCATCCAGAAGTTGGGTGAGTGTGAGGATGAGCTGATGATCAAGGACCTTCTCCACCTCTCGGTAGAAGGCGTCTGCTCCTCGGTGCTTACCATCCCAAGCAGCGCTGGATAGTTCGCGCCGCCTATTCAAATCGAATGACTTATGCGTTTCAAAGCCAAACAGCGCACTCACGGCTCCAGAAAAATGCTGCTCGTCTGGCAGCGATTGAATTATCAGTTCGAATGCGTCGTGAACGAAGATTCCTCGCATTGTGTAGTCGCGTGGCAACGGTCGATCGACAATCAAACTCACGGTTTTGACTAGTTCCGGATAGCGATCTGGTCGAATCGCTAAGTCCGAGATGGTCGCCTTTCGCAAGCGAGCCAGTTCTGCCGTCAAATCGGAATCTGAATTCATCGCACCGGAAATCTCCCGAAAATTTGCCAGACACACCGAGTTCTTTTGATGAGCATAGGCAATGACTCACCACGCTGCTCACTGAGAGGAATGAAATGAAACTCAACCGGTCAATCGATCAGTCCAATTACTCGTATGGAGGCGACGACGTGTCCGAGCTGGATCCGTCCAGCAGCCCCGTAGTTGAACCAACTTGCATTGTTGCTCCGATTGCGGAAAACGATGAAGTGAGGCGCTGGTACGCCGTCTTGAAGTTCTGTCCTTCGGTTTCGTTCGACCCAGTCGAGCCTCGATGAAATCAGCCCTACTAGATGAGCTCACGCACCGAATGAGAGGAAACATGACCGAGTCATTCAAGAAGGATGATTGTCCTCGCACTCACTGGTACCTGCTGGCGTGGTTTGCTGGCACCCGGCACGAAGTATTGGAACAGTGTCCGGGAGAAGCCCCGTTCTATAACGGGCTCGGAATGGCAGTTATCGCAACGGCTCTTGTGAGTGGACTCACTCTGTCTATTGCACTCGGGTACACATTTCAAGAAGAAACTATCGGTCTATGGCCAGTCGCGGTGGGGTGGACTCTGATCGTCCTTAACTTGGACAGGCTGCTCCTGATGCTCACTGCGACACGTCGCCTTGTATTAGCCCTGATTCCCAGACTCGTCATCTCTTTCGTGATCGGCGCGATGATCGCCGAAGTCGTAACTCTCTGGATCTATTCCCCGGAAATCAACGCTCAGATGCAACGCGATGTTCAGCACGAAATTCAAACCTCGGCCAAGAACGTAACCAATTTCTATAGTCCGCAGATCGCCAAGGACCAAAGGGCGGTGGCGATGATTCAGTCATCGGAGAACTCGCTCGTCGCCCAAATCAATGAGGACATGTTCCTCTCGAATTGCGAGTCCACCGACGCGAACTGCTCGACTACTCATCAGCTCGGATGCGGCGCTTACTGCTTGCACTACAGGCAGGTAGCAGCTTCGCTACAACAAGAGCTCGACGCGGTAAGGCCCGAAGACGACAATCGAATCCGTCAGCTTCAGACGGCGATTGCAGGGCTCAATTTGTCTCAAGCAAACAGTGTGCAGGTTTTGAACTCATCCGCGAGAGCCAGCACTGGACTTATCGCACGGGAGGATGCGCTAACTGAGCTTGAACGTACTCATCCGGGGATTCTTGTGCAGGTCTGGTTCATTAGAAGTGCCTTAGTTCTCCTGGACATGATGCCCCTGATTATCAAGAGCCTCTATCTCGCATTCAGTGAATCCTCGTACGAAGCCATCGCCTCAAGCTACAAGCGCCGAGAACGTGTCACGGCCCTTGAGATTGATCTTCAGGCTCGAGTTGAAAGAGGTCGTCTCAACGAACAGGCCCTTGCTGACGAGGCACTGAACCGTGTGCGCATCCAAGCCCAACGTGACGTTCAGATCGTTGAAGAGGAAGTCAAATGGTACGGGGAGTCCTCGCCACGATCTCAATACAGCAACGAACCAGAGGCATCAACCCGAAGCGGTGGAATCATGACGCCGGATTTCACCGAGTTTGTGACTTCAATGCGAAGCAAGAGGTCGCACGAATCCCTTCCCGCCGATTTTCCTCGAGGTCTCACGATCGCCGGTTGGATTGGCGTCGGCCTGATTGCAGCGTTGGCATTCACTTTGTGGCTGCTTACGGATGCGACCCACCGTTCAGTCGCAGGCGAGATGGTTGCGTTATTGGCTCTCATCTCAGTCGCGTTGCTCGCGGTCTTCACTAGAGGATTCCGAAGTGCGCCTGCTTGGGCCATGCGAGCCACCTTCGCGGCGCTGCTGGTGGGCCTAAGTCTGCCCGTCATCGTCACAGTTCTCAATCTGTAGTGACCAACCAAGAAAGGAACATTATGAGCAACATCATTGAGGAACGAGAGGCTCTTCACGAGGACAGAACGTTATTCCCAATGTCGCGTTTGCTTTCCGTCTCACCCATCGAAGGGATGCAGAGATGGTCAAAGAGAGACTTGACGCCGGCAATGGCGAGTCGTGTGATCACGCTCGAACGCGAGGCACCGCACTTGGTCGATCTAGCAAAAACGGCCAGCGTGGACATTCAGTACCTGGGCATAGCTCCACTACCTAACGGCCCGCGTGTTTATTCAGGCGCAGCGTCAGACTGGGTCCTTGGGCCTGCAACCGCAGAGGACGCTCACTACATTCCGAGGGCGCAGCGCCGAAAGTTGGAACGGCTGGAAGAGTCCGGATTCCACATGCCGACTCTCTTCATCGCGCACGAGATCCCAAAAGGGAACGTTCCTCAAACGGACGGTTCGCCAGTGGGGACAACGGCAGGCGTGTCAGAAGCAGTCGCCAAGAAGGCCGTCGGCCCAATTCCCCCTCCAGCGGGCACAGTTGAGATAGGAGAGCGGTTAAGCGAGCGAGCTCACCAAGTCTTCTCAGCACTCGGCAAGGCCGTGCCAATAATCGGCGCAGTCGCTGCAGCGCCCTTTCTTCTCGCTGGAGCTGTCGCATCTGCAGCGTTAGACCCGATCATCTTCGGCGTGATTCCGGTGGTATCGACTGCGCCTGGAGAACCAGCGGCGTGGTACGTGTTAGCTCGTTGGGATTGGTAGTTGATGATGAGCGGCGCAGATAGCCCCCCGAAACTTGTGGAACCAACGCTCACCGCGATGAGCCGTTTTGGTTTGCATTGTTGCAATTCTGACAACGGCGGCTGCCGCGTTCACTCTGATGGCGTGGCGAGTGTCGTAGCCCTCCTCCCGTCGAGCTTCAGCGACCGTTCAGATCGCGCAGCGATGTCGCGGGTGTCGCTCTTTATCCAGAGAGCAAAAAGGCGGATAACTAAGGCAAGGACCGCGATAAATCGCAGTGCCAACACATCGAAAGGAGTAACAAATTATGAATACACGAAATGAACCAACTACAAGAAGTTCGCCGAAGCGCTACTCGGTGATTATGGCTGACCCTCCGTGGGACGTCCAGCAAAAGGGCGGCTACGGCGCCGAGCAGCACTACAAACTGATGACGCTCGATCGTATCAAGGCGTTGCCCGTGGACGAGCTCGCCGCCGAGAATGCACACCTGTGGTTATGGGTGACCAACGCAACCTTGCGCGACGGATACGACGTCATAGAAGCCTGGGGCTTTACACCTCGGTCGCCACTGACGTGGATCAAGCCACGCATCACCCTCGGCGTCTACCTCCGAAACGCCACTGAACACCTCATTCTGGGAACGAAAGGTCGGGCTCCGGTCAAGTTCAAGAGCCAACCGACGTGGATGTTCGCGCCGCTCCAGGAGCACTCTCACAAACCGGAGGAGCAGTACGCCGTCATTGACCGCGTCTCCGGCACGGACGGACCACGGCTCGAACTCTTCGCACGTCGTCGTCAACCGGGCTGGGACGTCTGGGGCAATGAAATCGATTCCGATATCGACATTCCGGGCTATCCGGTACCGGGGCGCTCACCCGTTCCGGCTACCGAGCAGCCAAGGAGCCGTGATGACCGATGAGCAGCGACTCGCCGAACTCCCTACTTACTCGCGCATGGCGTGGAGCGCTCGTCCTGTTTGGGACCGTCGTCCTGCTGAGAGTCAGCGTCGAAATCATCGCCCGGATCTGGGTGGGGCTCGTCGTCATCGCTCTCACGGTGGTGGTGGTCGCAGTTCTCGGGACCTTGTTCATGCGCTGGCGCGATCGGAATCACTGGTAGCTAACGCCGCTCAGGCGAGAGAGGAGACGTTATGAGTAGCGGCACGTCGAACCGGCGCCGAGGGCGACCCGCCAGGTCCACAACTTTCCAACTCGTTCCCATTCGTCACGCCACGCTCAATTCTCGCAAGCTCGGTCGAGCCTTTTTGGCGCTCGCAATCCATCGTGCTGAATCGCAAGTCGATTGTGAGAGTACCGAAGGGGAGGTTCACAATGGGACGGCGTAGGAAGCCGGAGTGGGTCTGGCGTCAGGTCTGGTGGCCACAGACCTTCGCGCCAGAATTTGCCCTGGAACTCCTCGATCGCATAGCGGCCGACCGTGAACTCGGATCAGTGGTCTTCGAAGCACGCGCACATCGGGGTGTTATCAGTTACTTCGTTGGTGTTCACCCGCACCACATCCAGCCTCTTTCGCTGCTGATTACATCTCTAGTGTCAGGTGTTCGTCTCACCGAGCCGCGCTCGGCTGGACGACCGCATATCACTTTCTCCGGACGTCTCAGGGTTTCGCATCCGTCGCTCGCTCTCAACGTTGATCGAGTGACGGCGACCACCCGCGCCGTCTTAGCGGGTCTCGCGTCGGCCACTGGTGATGACGAGACTCTGGTTCTACAAATCGCCATTGGCGCACGCCTTTCACCGCGATTTATCTCCCCTGAGGCGATCGACCCGACGCAGCACTGGTTCGACCTACTTCTTAATGGCAGTCGAACCGCCAACTCTGACACCAGGGCGAGCCTCAAGAATCGGGCCTCTCTGCATGGGTGCAAAGCGACTATCCGGATTGGCGCTACTGGGGAATCAATCGGGCGCACCCGCATGCTTTTCACCTCAGTCCTTGGTGGCCTTCGTGTGGCTCAAGCGGCTGGCGTACGCATTAATGTTGTCCGCGACAGCTCAAAGCACGTCCAGCACGCCTCATTGCCGTGGCGGTGGCCACTGCAGTTGTCGTCACGTGAGCTCGTATCGCTAATGGGTTGGCCCTTGGACGAGAAGGGCGACATCACTTTGCCCGGTCGCCCGCCAGCTCATCCGAAGATCGTCGCCCCATCAGTTCGATTGGCGTCGTCAAGCCGACCGTTCGCCGAGACAACGGCGCCGGGAGTGGATGTCCAATTCGGCATTGGCGCGCAGGACTCTCTCCAGCACACCGTGTTGCTAGGTCCCACCGCGTCCGGCAAGTCGACAGCCATGTTGGCGCTCATTTTGGACGCGATTCGGGCGGGTCGTGGCGTTCTCGTTGTCGACCCAAAAACGGATTTGGTGAACGATGTGCTTGCCCGCATCCCGCAGTCACGCGCCGACGACGTCGTCGTGATCGATCCCACCGACCCACGACCAGTTGGCATCAACCCTTTGCGGCGGTCCGGTAGGCATCTGGCTCTGACGGCCGATTCGATGCTGGCCGTCTTTAAGGAACTGAGTGGCGACTCGTGGGGACCTCGTACTGAGGATGTCCTTTTAAGCGCGCTATTGACGCTCGCTCGTCACGACGGCGCCACCCTCACCATGTTGCCCGCTCTCCTCACTGACGAGAAGTTCCGAAAAAGCCTGATTAGAAACATTGACGACCAACTCGGACTCGGCAGCTTCTGGGCGAGTTATGAGGCGATGAGTCCCCAGCAGCGAGCTCAAGTCATTGCCCCAACTATGTCGCGACTTCGTCAGTTTCTTCTGCGACCGCAGTTGCGCGCCGTACTCGGCCAATCTCATCCAGAATTCGATCTGGCCCAACTCTTCACCCAACGCAAGATCGTGTTGGTGTCCTTGAATCGCGGGCAAATAGGAGGTGAGAGTGCAAAATTGCTTGGTTCATTAATCGTGAGCCAGCTCTGGCCACTGATTCTTGCTCGCGCCGCACTGCCTCAGGAGCGTCGCTACGTCGTGAACGTGTTTATCGACGAAGTACAGGATTATTTGGCGCTCCCCACCGATCTCGAAGATGCCTTCAGTCAGGCCCGAAGTTTGGGTGTCGGTTTCACCATCGCCCACCAGTACCGACGACAACTACCTCCAGGACTTCGCTCCGGCGTCGACGCTAACGCCCGCAACAAGATCATTTTTGGCCTCAATTCCGAGGACGCTGCTGATCTGGCCAAGCAGGCTCCCGAACTCGCTATGCAGGACTTCATGTACCTGCCTCGCTTCGGGATCTACACCACTCTGATTCAAGACGGTTCCTCGACCGGCTGGTTCTCGGCGCGGACGCTTCCGGCGGATGCACCTACAAGTGATCCGGTCGATATGCGAGCGCGCTCGGCTCAAAGGTATGGACGAGATATTCTCGACGTCGAGACTGAGCTGCGCGGTCAAACTGGACTCACTTCTGACTCAGCTACCAACTCGACAAGCTCCGATGGTCCAATCGGTCGACGCCGCGCCAAGGGGTCACCGTCATGATGGCCCGTCAGATCGGTTGTCAGGTCGCGACGACTCGACTCGTTCAACGACCCCCGTACTTCGGGCATTGTCACCTCGGAGTGGATAAGACTCCGCTGGTCTCCCAGCGGAACTTTTCCCTACCGGACTGCCAAGTCGGAGGTCCGTCGTGAAGCCGTTTCGCTTTGACGAGTTGGCCAGCCGATTGGGTGAACGCGACTGGGAGATCATCACCACGGTGAGGTCATTCAAGTACCTCACGACGCGGCAGATCTCGCGGCAGCACTTTGGGCTCTCCATGGATGAAGGCCCCATTCCGCGCCACGCCAACCACGCCCTCGCCCGCCTGCGAGAGTTGGGGTTGCTGACCAACCTCGAGCGTCGAATTGGTGGAGTTCGCGCCGGATCTGGTGGACATGTGTGGCAGATCACCGACGTGGCCCGACGCCTGCTGGGTGACCACCTGAACGAATCAGACAGCGGACGAATCCGCGTGTTTGAGCCGAGCACAACGTTCTTGGAACACACCTTGGCGGTGGCTGAAGTCGTCATCTCTTTGCAGGAGGTGGCCAACGGCGCTGAGATCAAACTGGCGCACCTGCAAGTCGAGCCGGAGTGTTGGCGTTCGTACCTCGGACCGTCGGGTGAAACGAGATGGCTCAAGCCTGATCTGGCAGTTGTTACCGAGTCCGGTGGATTCGAGGATCACTGGTTCGTGGAGGTTGACCGCGCGACCGAGCCGCCCAATCGCGTGATCAAGAAATGCCGCCAATACGAGGAGTATCGCCGTAGCGACCGCGAACAAGCCAAGCACGGCGTCTTTCCGGCGGTTGTGTGGGTAGTTCCCAATGAACGACGACGCGATCAGCTCCGAGGCCGTTTGGCTAGTGAGGTCGCCAACGACGACCGGCTATTCACGGTGGTGACACCTTCGAATCTTGGGGCGCTCGTGGTCGCCGGTGCTGCTGACTTCAATAATTCGGGAACAAGTCATCCAGAGGGGCCGAAATGAGCCAATTTGCGGAAGATTCACCTTGGTCGGACGAAAACGACGTCATAAACACACTGGACAATTCAGCCCAACAGAGCGTTAATGGAGAGGAAGCTAAAGGAGCCTCATCTATGAACCCAGCCGTTGCCACGTATCAATCAATCGAGAACCCAGCCGTTGCTACGTTTCAATCAAACCCGACCGACCTGTTCGCCCAAGCGCTGACGCCCAAGGTGGCCGTCAGCTACTTACGCGTCTCAACCCGAGACCAGGCGCGACGAGGTGGCGGTGACGACGAAGGCTTCTCAATTCCGGCCCAGCGTGACGCCAATCGACGAAAGGCGGCGAGCTTGGGAGCGATCGTCACCAAGGAGTTTGTCGATCGTGGTGCGTCCGCGCGGTCAGTCAACCGACCTGAGCTCCAGCTGATGCTCGAATACTTAGCCGATCACGATGTTGACTACGTGATCGTTCACAAGCTCGATCGACTGGCTCGAAGTCGAGCA
>Ga0307372_10007743_pt1 | contig 15303 bp, 13 predicted proteins | sample OX1MG_FD_202533 | JGI IMG/M metagenome (GOLD analysis project Ga0307372, IMG submission 202533) | Soil microbial communities from Risofladan, Vaasa, Finland - OX-1 | ecosystem: Environmental > Terrestrial > Soil > Coastal area > Acid sulfate soil | place: Finland: Risofladan, Vaasa | collected... | reverse complement strand
TGGGCGCGGGTCTTGGAGTCGGGCGCACCGATCCGTCGTGCGGGCGGGGGCGAGGCGCTGGTCATGGCCACCAACTTGTCACATCCGACGCCTAATGCTAAGCAAGTGCCAAACGGGTGCTGTGCGATCGCCCAGCACGAGCCGAAGCGGCCGGGAACGGCCAGGAGGAGCCGGCGATGGGCGACTGGAGGACCGTCGACTTCTTCAGCGACGAAGGCCTGGTTGAGGATCCCTACCCGTACTTCGACGAGCTCCGCAGCCAGTCCCCGGTGCTACCCCTACCTAGCGGGGTGGTCGCCGTGACCGGCTTCGAGGAGGCCAGCGAGGTGTACCTGGACGGCAGCAACTTCTCGTCCATCAACTCGGTGATGGGACCGTTCGCCCAGTTCCCCGTGCCGCTCGAGGGTGACGACGTGGGTGCGGTCATCGACCGCTACCGGGATCAGATCCCGATGAACGAGCACATGGTCACCATGGACCCGCCGGCGCACACCCGCGAACGAGCGCTGCTCATGCGGCTCATCACCTCTCGGCGCCTCAAGGAGAACGAGGTATTCATGTACCGCCTGTCCGACCAGCTGCTCGCCGAATTCGACGACGCCGGACACTGCGAGTTCATCAGTGCCTATTCGAAGCCCTTCGCCATGTTGGTGGTGGCCGACCTCCTGGGGGTGCCCGAGTCCGAGTACCAGCGGTTCCGTGAGGGGTTCGGCCTGAGCCACGCACCGGGGACCATCGGGTCGGAGTCACCGACCGGCGGGGACCTCAACCCGCTGTCATGGCTGGACGACTGGTTCAGCCACTACGTCGAAGATCGGCGCCGCCAGCCCCGCAAGGACGTCCTCACCGAACTGGCCCTGGCCACCTACCCCGACGGCTCCATGCCCGAGGTGACGGCTGTCGTCCGCTCCGCCACCTTCCTGTTCGCCGCCGGACAAGAGACGACGGCCAAACTGTTGGCGGTGGCCCTCAAGTACCTGGCCGAGTACCCCGAGCTGCAAGACCGGCTGCGCGAGCAGAAGGATCTGATCCCCAACTTCATCGAGGAAGTGCTGCGCATCGAGAGCCCGGTCAAGGCCGACTTCCGCCTGACCCGCCGTTCGACCACCATCGGAGGGGTCAACGTGGCGGCGGGCACCCCGGTGATGCTCCTCAACGGGGCGGCCAACCGTGACCCTCGTCGCTTCGAGTGCCCAGCCGAGTTCCACGTCGACCGGCACAACTCCCGGGCCCATATGGCTTTCGGCCGAGGCAACCACACCTGCCCGGGCGGCCCTTTGGCCCGGGCCGAGGGCAGAGTCAGCCTGGAACGCATCCTCGACCAGGTCCACGATATCCGCCTCTCAGAGGAGCACCACGGGCCACCGGGCCAGCGCCGGTTCGAGTACGAGCCGACCTGGGTGCTGCGGGGCCTCAGCACGCTGCATCTCGAGTTCACCCCGGTCGAGGCCGGACGATGAGTCGTGTGGCGGTGGTGACCGGCGGTGCCTCGGGCATCGGTCTGGGCGTCGCCCGGCGGTTCGCTGCTGACGGCTACGCCGTGGGCGTCCTCGACCGCGACGGGTCGGGGGCCAAGGCAGCGGCCGAAGAGATCCGGAGGAGCGAAGCGAAGGCCATGGCCGTGGAGGTTGACGTTACAGACTGGCCCTCGGTGGACGGCGCTTTCGCCCGCGTACGCTCCGAGCTCGGTCCGGTCACCATCCTCGTCACGAGCGCCGGCATCGAGGCGTTCGACCCACTGCTGGAGATCACACCGCAGCGTTGGAACCAGGTCATCGCCGTCAACCTGACGGGAACCTTCAGCTGTGTCCAGGCCGCGGTACCCGACATGCTGGCTGCCGGTTGGGGGCGGATCGTCACCATCTCGTCGCAGAGCGCTCAGTCGGGCGCGCCCAACATGGCCCACTATTCGGCGTCAAAGGGCGGCGTTATCGCCCTCACCAAGGCGCTGGCGGTCGACCTCGCCCGGCAGGGCATCACGGTCAACACCATCGCCCCGAGCGTGGTTGACACCCCCATGGCCCGAGCGGCCACAGAGGCCGGCGACTTCCCCGGCATCGATGTCATCGCACCGATGATCCCGCTGGGCCGTGCGGGCACTCCGGCCGACATCGCCGCGGCGTGCTCCTACCTGTGCTCGGAGGAGGGTGGCAGCTACATCACCGGCCAGCTCCTCGCCGTGAACGGCGGCATGTACATCTGACCGGGTTCCCGTGGCCGGCACCTCCCGTATCAGGTCATGCCGGGCATGCCACCTACCCGTCGGGGGTCGCCGGCGCCAGCGCCATGGCGTTGAGGCAGAGCACGTTGAGCTGGACGACACCTTCCTCGAAGCTGCAATCGACCATGCCCTGGACGAACCAGGCCTCGGCGAAACGGGTCACCATGGCCATGATCACCTGAGACCCGACCGTCGGGTCGACGGCCGGGTCGGCCAGGCCCTGCCGCTGCAGGTGGACGATGGCCCCTGCCAGTCGCTCGGCGTACTGCTTGTGACGATGCAACCGGGCTTCGTGAAGCACGACGTCAAAACGCGAGACCTGCTCGATCACGCGCATGAGGCGGGCCTCGTCGCGGTACTCGGCCAGATAGCGGCGGGTGGCGGCCTCCAGCCTGGCGGGGACGGCCGTGTCGGGCGGGCCGGCGACCAGCTCCATCTCGGCCAGGACGGCAATCCCCAGCTGCCGCTCGTGGCAGGCCGCCACCTCCCGGAAGATCTCGTCCTTGGCAGTGAAGTAGTGGTAAAAGGCGCCATAGGAGAGTTCGGCCCGTTCGGCGATGTCGGAGATGCGCGTTTCCACGAAGCCATACTCCTCGAAGACCTCTTTGGCCGCCTGCAGCAGCGTCGCCCGCGTGCGCTTGCCCTTGGAGGATCGGGGGCCGACCGGCCTGTCCGCCTCCATGGTCATGACCGGCCGCTCACACCCCGTACCGCTGCAGGAGGAGCACGCCCGAGGGCGTCCCTCCTCCCGACGTCACCACGGCCGTGCGGGCACCGCGCACCTGGCGCTCTCCAGCCTCGTGCCGCAGCTGGGTGACCGCTTCGTAGATGAAGCCGAAGCCGTGGGTCCTGCCCTCCGACAGCTGCCCTCCGTGCGGGTTCACTGGGAGCTCCCCGTCGAGGGCGATGCGCTTACCGTCGTCGAGCCAATCCTTCGCCTCCCCCAGGCCACAGAAGCCGAGCGCCTCGAGCCAAGAGATCGCGTTGAAAGTGAACCCGTCATAGACAAGCGCCAGGTCCACGTCGGAGGGCCCCATGGACGTCCGGGTCCACAGATGGGCCGCCTGGCCGAGGACTTGCGGCTCGTGGGTGACCGTTCCCTGGTCCCACGAGACCCGCTCGGCGATCTGCGTGCCCACCGCCTCGACGCGGACGGCGGACCTGGGAAGGTCGGAAGCCACCGAAGCATCGGAGACGATCACGGCGATGGCGGCGTCGCACGGGACGTCGCAATCGTAGAGCCCAAAAGGCGACGAGATCGGCCGCGCCGACAGGTAGTCGTCCATGGTCAGGGGGTGGCGGTAGATGGCAGCGGGGTTGCGCGCCGCATTGGCCCGGCCGTTGATGGCGATCCACCCGAGCATCTCCCGTGACGCACCGTAGCGGTGGAGGTACTGATTGGCGTTCATGGCGATCCAGTTGGCCGCCGACATGGCGCCGAATGGTGCCTGCCACTGGCGGAAACCCGAGACCCGGCCTCCGCCCTGGCCGCCCAACCGCAGCATGGCGAACGTGGACTCCCACACGGTGCGGAAGCAGAGCACGTGGCGGCACAGTCCGCCGGCCACTGCCAGCATGGCGGCGATCACTGATCCCCCAGGCCCCGGGAGATCGCCGCCGCCGTTGATCCAGGTGGGATGGATGCGGAGTGCCTCCTCCACGGCGGCCACCCCGCCCTCACTCATGCCCATTCCGGCCATGCCGGGATAGGTGGAGAGCCCGTCGATGTCTGCCATCGTCAACCCGGCGTCGGCGACCGCTTGTAGGCAGGCGTCAACGGTCAGTGACAGTGGGTCGAGCATGAGTCGCTTGCCGATGACCGACCTCCCGATGCCCGAGAGTACCGAGCGCCGTTCGAAGCGCTCGGCGCTCACTGGCGCTCGAGGCAGGGGCCGGGTGGGCGTCTCGACGGGATCGGTCTCAGCGTCAGATCCGGTCGGCTCGAAGAGGGGCAACCACACGTCGTCGTGGTTCTCGAAACACACACGGACCTGCTGCCCGATGTGGACCTCCTCCGGGTCGCAGCCCACGATGTTGGTCGTCAGCCGCACACCAGGGTCCTCGACCAGGGCGACGATGGCCACCACGTACGGCGGCGGCAGGTCGGGCAGCCACTGATGGGCGTTGACCGTGTAACCGATGACGGTGGCCTCTCCGGAGACGGCGGTGGGCTCCCACGACCGGCTCCGGCAGTGCGGACAGATAGGCACGGGAGGGTGCACCAACCCGCCACACTCGGTGCACCCCTGCACCCGGAGGCGGCCGTCCACGCCGGACGTCCAGAACCAGGCGGTTCCCGGGATGAGATCGGGGAGTGGCCTGGTCGGCATCGAGAGCGATAACGCTACTTCGGGGGGAACCGCAGGGCGCCGTCGAGGCGGATGTTCTCGCCGTTCAAGTAGGGGTTGCGCACGATCGACTCCACAAGAAGGGCGAACTCGTCGGGCCGGCCCATGCGCTTGGGGAAGACGATGTCGCCTTCGAGCTTCTGGCGAAGCTGCTCCGGTACGCTGAGCATGATCGGCGTCCCCATCGTTCCCGGAGCGATAGCGCACACCCGGATGCCCAGAGGCGCCAGGTCCCGGGCCATAGGGAGCGTCATCCCGAGGATGGCCGCCTTGGCCGAACCGTAGGCCACTTGCCCGGTCTGCCCCTCCATGCCGGCGATGGAAGCCGTATTTACCACCACCCCGCGCTGGCCGTCTTCGTCAGGCTCGTTGCCCGCCATGGCCGACACCACGAGACGAGTCGCGTTGAACGTGCCGAGAGCATTCATCTCCATGGTCTGCACGAACGATGTCTTGTCGTGAGGTACCCCATCACGCCCGACGGTGCGTCCGCCGCCCACACCGCCGCCGGCCACATTGACCAGCACCGCAGCCGGGCCGAGCGAGCGAGCCGCGTCGATGGCAGCGGCAACGTCCTCGTCGTCGGTCGTGTCACCGCCCACACCAAGAGCGTCGCCGTTGAGCTCCTTCGCCACCTCGGCCGCCCGGTCACCGTCGCGGTCGAAGACGACCACTCCCATGCCGAGCTCGGCCAGTCGTCGCGCCGTGGCCGAACCGAGGCCACCGGCACCTCCCGTGACGATTGCTGCACGTCCCTGTAGCTCCATGCACCGGACGGTACGAGAAGTTGACCGCGACGTCAATGTCAGGTACGTTCCCGCTAGCCGACGCTGGGAGGAGTGCGCCATGGCCGTACCAAGTGACATCACCTTCGAGCCGAAGATGCTCATCGACGGCAAGCTCACGGACGCAGCGTCGGGGAAGTCATTCGTCAACATCAACCCGGCCACCGAGAAGGTGCTCGGCCAAGTCGCCGACGCCGACAAGAATGACATGGGCCGGGCCATCGACGCCGCCCGCCGGGCGTTCGACGAGACCGACTGGTCCACCAACCACGCCCTGCGCAAGCGCTGCCTCGAGCAGCTTCAAGAGGCGCTCGAGGCCGATCAGGAGCAACTGCGCGAGGAACTCATCCTCGAGGTCGGCTGCCCACGCATGGTCACCCACGGCCCGCAGCTCGATGCACCCCTGGCGGGCGGGCTCACCCACCCGGCCAAGCTCATCGACGAGTACCCCTGGGACGTCGACCTCGGCGAGGAGATTTCGGCACTCACCGGCCAGCTGACCGCCCGGCGGATCTGGCGCGAGGCCGTCGGAGTGGTGGGGGCGATCGTCCCGTGGAACTACCCGTTCGAGGTGACGATCCACAAACTCGGCCAGGCTCTGGCCACGGGCAATACCGTGGTACTCAAGCCCGCACCCGACACGCCTTTCAATGCCACGCGCATCGGACGACTGGTGGCTGAGCGCACCGACATCCCGCCCGGCGTGGTCAACGTCGTCCCGTCCTCGGACCCCCTCGTGGGCGAGGAGCTCACGCTGTCGCCGAAGGTGGACCTGATCTCCTTCACCGGGTCCACGGCCGTGGGCAAGCGCATCATGGAGAAGGGCGCGACCACCATGAAGCGCCTCTTCCTGGAACTCGGGGGCAAGTCGGCGACCATCGTCCTCGAAGACGCCGACCTGGCGCTGTCGTGCCTTATCGGGATCGCGCCGTGCTTTCATGCGGGCCAGGGCTGCGCCACCCCCACCCGCATGCTGCTTCCCCGCTCGCGCTATGACGAAGGCATCGAGATCCTGAAAGGCATCTACGAGTCGGTGGTGCCCGGCGACCCGCAGCAGCCCGACGTGCTGTGCGGACCGGTGATCTCCGCCAAGCAGCGCGACCGGGTGACTGGGTACATCCAAAAGGGCATCGACGAGGGGGCCAGACTCCTGGTGGGCGGCACCGGAAAACCCGAGGGGATGGAGAAGGGCTTTTATGTGCGCCCCACCCTCTTCGTCGACGTGGACAACTCCATGACCGTCGCCCGGGAAGAGATTTTCGGCCCGGTGCTCGTCGTCATCCCCTTTGAGGACGAGGTAGATGCCCTACGCATCGCCAACGACAGTCCCTACGGGTTGGCTGGCAACGTCATGTCCGGCTCGCTCGAGCGCTCCCTGGCCGTGGCCCGGAAGCTCCGTGCCGGGTTTATCGGCCTCAACGGTGGTGCCGGCTACTTCGCCGACGTACCTTTCGGCGGGTACAAGGAAAGCGGTGTCGGACGCCAGAACGGCATCGCCGGCTTCGAGCAATACCTCGAGGTCAAGTCGGTCGCCTGGCCCGTGGGCTGAGCCGACCGTCCATGCAGTTCGAGCTCACCGAGGACCAGCGGTCCCTTCGGGAGACCACCGCCAGGTACCTGTCGAACACCGTGCCGGTCGACCAACTGCGCAAGCTGCGCGAGCACCCGGCCGGCTATGAGGAGGAGTACTGGCGCCAAGGTGCGGAGCTCGGCTGGACATCGCTTCTCGTGCCCGAGGAGCGCGGCGGAGGGAGCCTCAGCGGAGGTGGGCTGGGCGACGCCACGCTGCTGGCCCACGAGTTCGGCCGTCACGCCGCGCCGGGCCCGTTCGTTCCCTGCAACATCGCTGCCGCCGCACTCGGTGCCGAGGACCCCGTCGGTCACGGCCAGCCGCTCTGCGACCTGCTAGCGGGTTCCGCTGTCATCTCATGGTGCTTCTCCGAGGCATCCCCGCAGGGGCACAGACCCGAAGGTCTGTCCCTGGACGTCTCCGTCGACGGGGCCGAGGTGGTGCTCGACGGCGTGAAGCGACCGGTCGAGTCGGCGGCCCAGGCCGGCCATCTCCTCGTCAGCGGTCGCACCGGCGGCGGGCTCACCCAGGTGCTCGTCCCCACTGACGCGCCCGGAGTGACCCTGGAGCCGATGCAGTCGGTGGACCTGACCCGGCGCTTCTGGGTGGTCAGATTGGCGAACGTCCGGTTGCCTCTCGACGCCGTGGTCGGCGAGTTGGGCGGCGCCGGCGCCCAGGTCGAGCACCAGCTGCGTTTGGCATTGGTCTTGCTGGCCGCCGAGTCCGTGGGCGCCATGGAACGTGCATTCGACATGACCGTGGAGTGGGCGTTCGATCGCTACTCCTTCGGCCGTCCACTGGCCTCCTATCAGGAGCTCAAGCACCGTTTCGCCGACATGAAGACCTGGCTCGAAGCCGGCCACGCGGTGACCGACTCTGCTGCCGCAGCCGTCGACGCCGGCGCCACCGATGCCGCCGAGCTCGTCAGCGTGGCCGCCGCCTTCGTGGGCGAGTACGGCGGAGAGATGCTCCAGGACTGTGTCCAGATCCACGGGGGCATCGGCCTCACCTACGAGCACGATCTCCATTTGCTGCTTCGTCGGGTCACCCTCAACCGGGCGATCCTGGGCACGCCTTCTCTCCACCGCCGACGGATCGCCGAGCTGCTGGTCGAGCAGGAGGAGCGGTAGTGCGCAACGGTCCCGAGGACGTGACCAGCTTCAGCAACCGGGCCCGCGCCTGGGCGACCGCCGACCTTCCCGAAGCCGACCCGAGTCTCTACGAGGGAGCCTTCCGCACCAACCTCACCGAGGAACAGGAGTCGGCCGAAATTGAACGTGAGCGCCAGTTGCAGCGCATGTTCTACGAGGCGGGCTTCGCCGGCGTCTGCGTCCCCCGGGAGTACGGGGGCTTGGGCTTGACGCCGGATCATCAGCGGGCGCTCAATGGGGCGCTGGCCGGATACGAGTTCCCGGCCCGCATCCAGGTCCCTACCTTCTCGCCGTGCCTGGCCATCCTCCTCGAATTCGGCACCGAGGAGCAGAAGCGCACCCACGTCCCCGCCATCTTGCGAGGAGAGGAGCTGTGGATGCAGCTTCTGTCGGAGCCGGGGGGCGGATCGGACGTGGCTGGCGCGCTCACGTCGGCCGTGCGCGACGGCGACCAGTGGATGCTCAACGGGTCGAAAATCTGGACCACGGGTGCCTGGTGGTCGGATTGGAGTTTGTGCCTGGCCCGTACCAATTGGGACGTCCCCAAGCACCGCGGCCTCACCGTGTTCATCCTCCCCCTGCACCAGCCGGGCATCGAGATCCACCGAATCGAGATGCTCAACGGCTCCCGGGAGTTCTGCCAAGAGTTCCTGACCGACGTGATCGTCCCCGACAGCGACCGGATCGGCGAGGTCGACAAAGGGTGGACGGTCGGAGTGCGCTGGATGTTTCACGAACGGCTCCTCTACGAATCCCCGCTCGTCACCTTCGCCAGCAGCGTGAGCACAACCTTCGCCTCCGCCTCCTACAGTGCCCTGGCCCGCGCCGCCGGCCGGTTGGACGACCCGAGCGCCCAGGAGCTCGTTGGCGAGGCCCGTATGCTCGACGTTGTGGCTGGTCGGCTCCAGCAGCGCATCGGTCGCGGCATCGGCGCCAAGGTGTTGAGCGATCAGGCCGCAGCCATCCCCCGGCTGTTCAAGGGCACGACCTCGGCCCGGACGCGCACCATCGCCTTCGAGCTGGCCGGGACTACGGGTGGGTCATGGACGGCGGCGGACGGGGTGCTCGCCGAACGAGGCCTCGACTACCTGATGCGCCAGACCGGCTGCATCGGCGGTGGGACGACCGAGATGGCCCGCAACGTGATCAGCGAGCGCATACTCGGCATGCCCCGCGAGCGATCCCTCGACCGCGAAGTGCCTTTCCGTGATGTTCCCCGTGGCCCGTCTTCGTCTCCGACCGGACGTCTTGGTGGCTGAGCACTCTGTGCCGTCTGCGCGGCGGGCGGCGTCTGGAGCGCCGGTAGTACCATCAGCGTCGACATCGGCCGCTCGTCCCGTTCCCAGGGTCGGCGAGCGCACCGCCCTTTTACCTAGGAGGAGACCATGACTACCGTGATGGAGGGCGTGCGCATCCTCGAGGTGGCCGAGCAGACCTTCGTGCCGGCGGCGTCGGCCATGCTGGCCGATTGGGGAGCCGAAGTCATCAAGATCGAGCACGTCGAACGGGGCGACGCCATGCGCGGACTGGCTTCCTCGGGCGTGGGGATCATTCCCGGTGACGTGCACGTCCTGCTCGAGCACTCCAACCGGGGTAAGCAGAGTCTCGGGCTCGACCTGGCCTCCCCCGAGGGCATCGAGATTCTCTACAAGCTGGCGGAAACGTCCGACGTCTTCCTCACCAACAAGCTTCCCGCCGTCCGCAAGAAACTCAAGATCGACGTGGAGGATATCCGGGCCCATAACCCGAACATCATCTACACCCGAGGCACCGGCCAGGGTGAGCGCGGGCCGGACGCGGACAAGGGCTCCTACGACTCGCTCGCCTTCTGGGCACGCTCGGGCGTGGCCCTTGCGGTGACGAGGACTGATTCCGATCATGTGGCGCCGCCGCCCGGACCCGGCTTCGGCGACTCTATCGGCGCCATGACCATTGCCGGCGGGATCATGGGGGCGCTGTTTCACCGCGAACGTACCGGCGAAGCCACGACCGTCGACGTGTCGCTGTTGTCATCGGGCATGTGGGCCATGGGCCAGACCATCAGCATGTCGCTGCTGCTCAACTTCCCCTGGCAGCCGGCGCCGGGTTCAGTGCCCCGCAACCCGCTAACCGGGAACTACTTGGCCAGCGACGGCCGGTGGATCGCGCTGACCTGCCTACAGGCGGCCAAGTACTGGCCCTCGATGTGCGAGGTGATCGGACGGCCCGAACTCGCAGAGGATTCCCGTTTCGCCGACCATGAGTCGCTCACGGCCAACACCGCCGAGGCCATCGACGTTCTGCGCGATGCCTTCGCCAAGCACACCCTGGCGGAGTGGCGCGAGAAGCTCGAGCACTTCACCGGACAGTGGGCGGTTGTCCAGAACACCCTGGAAGTGGCGGCCGATCCCCAGTCAGAAGCCAACGGCTACATGCAGTCGTGCGAGACAGCGGAGGGAAAGCCTTTCCAGCTGGTGGCCGCGCCCATCCAGTATGGCGGCGTGCCCGCGGTGCCCAAGCGGGCACCCGAGTTCAACGAGCACGGGGACAAGGTCCTGTTGGATCTGGGGCTCGACTGGGACACCATCGTGGATCTCAAGGTCCGCGGTATCACTGCCTGACGCAACCCGACGAACTAGGAGACAGTGGACATGGGCGTGTTCGACTCATTCGGTTTCAAGGGCAAGCGGGCGCTCGTGGTGGGCGGAGCCACCGGCATGGGGGCGGCAACGGCCGAGCTGGCACGGGACGCCGGTGCTGAGGTGGTGGTCATGGACATCGCCGAACCCTCCCTGACGGGCGCCAAGTTCATCCACGTCGACCTGTCCGAGAAGGGATCGATCGACCAGGCGCTCGACCAGCTGGGCGGCCCGGTCAATGCCCTGTTCTCCTGCGCCGGCGTGGCCGACGGTACGCCGGGTATCGAGAAGATCAACTTCATCGGCCACCGGCACATGATCGACCGAATGCTGGACGAAGGGACGTTGCCGCCCGGCTCCGCCATAGGCTTCATCTCTTCGGCCGCCGGTCTCGGCTGGGAGTCGAACCTGGAGCGGCTGAGGGATTACCTGGCAACGCCGGACTTCGAGTCGGCGGTGCAGTGGGTCGAGCAGAACGGCGGCGCCGACTACATGTCCAGCAAGCAGACCATCTGCGCCTACGTCTCTTCCCAGGCCTACCCGCTGCTCAAGCGAGGCGTCCGGATCAACGCCATCTGTCCGGGCCCGACCGAGACGCCGTTGGCCCAGGCCAACAAGGAACTGTGGCTGGGGTTCGCCTCCGACTACCGAGCCGAGCTCGGCATCGAGGCTTCCACCCCGCTCGAGCAGGCCTATCCCTTAGTGTTCCTGTGCAGCGATGCGGCCGTGGCCATCACCGGCCAGATCCTCGTCACCGACGTCGGCTACATCGCCGCCGGGCTGACCGAGGCCTACCCACCGGCCACCGACGTCGCCCGGTTCCTGACCGGAAGGCTGACCTGACAGACCGGCTTGTCTGACCAGCGCAGCTGTCGCCATCTCGGGTGACGAGGCGAACCTGTTCGCCGTCCTCACCATTCGCCGCCGATGGGGAGTGCCGCTCCACGGGCACGGTACGCGCCCAGGCGCAGCGCGCCGTGCTCGATGGCAACCAGATGCTCGGCTCGCCATCGTGGCGGCCGGCCATGACTCGGGTGTCGGGTGGTGGTGGGTGGTGGGTGGTGGGTGGTGGCCCAGTTGGCGTTCGCCCGTGGCGCTGAGAACACCGGCCGCTTCACCTCGAAGTGGCGCACGCGTGGTCCGGCCGGGCCGGCGTGTACCTGATATTGACGTCATCGTCGATCGGCGGCGAAGCTACGTGATCCGCGGCCGGTGGGCCCGACCAAGAGGAGCTGGAGATGCCCGAGTACAAGTTCCTGCTCTACGAAACCTTCGACGACGGGAAGATCGCCCGGATCATGCTGAACCGGCCCGATGCCCGCAACGCCCAGAACCGGGGCCTGCTCGTGGAGCTGAACGAGGCCTTTCTCCACGCCGAGGCCGACGACGAAGTGCGGGTCGTGGTCCTGGGCGGCACCGGCCCGATGTTCTCCTCCGGCCATGACATGGGGTCGAAGGTGTCCATCGAGGAGTTCACCCCCGGTCCCAACCAGCACCCGACCCGGCAGGTCAACGGTGGCACCCGCCAGGCCTCGGAATCGCTGATGCTGCAGGAATGGCACTACTTCTTCGACAACACCCGCCGCTGGCGCAACTTGCGCAAGATCACCATCGGCCAGGCCCACGGTGATGTCTACGCCGCCGGGCTCATGCTGCTATGGGCCTGCGACCTGATCGTATGCGCCGAAGGGACCCGCTTCGCCGATGTGGTCGGGGCCCGGCTCGGCATGTGCGGTGTCGAGTACTTCGCCCACCCTTGGGAGTTCGGCCCCCGCAAGGCCAAGGAGCTGCTGCTGACGGGCGACGCCATCGACGCCGAAGAGGCTCACCGGTTAGGCATGATCAGCAAGATCTTCCCCGCCGACCGGGTTGACGACATGACTCTGGACTTCGCCCGCCGGATCACCCAGCTGCCCACCATGACGTCACTGCTCATCAAGGAGTCCGTCAACCAGTCGGTCGACAACATGGGCTTTTACAATGCCCTGAACGCCTGCTTCACCCTGCACGAGCTCAACCACTCGCATTGGGCCTGGGTGAACGACGATCACTACCCGGTGGCCAAGGAGGACTCGGGCATCCCGAACTGGCGCAATGCCCCGCCCATCGTCCCGGCCGAAAAGGACACGGTCCGGGCCGACGGTTGACGCTCAGATGCGAGGGGCGGGCACCGGGACGTCCGCCGGGATCCAGGCGGGCGGCCTCTTCTCCATGAAGGCGCGCATGCCCTCGCGCAGCTCGGGAGAGTGCTCGATGGCCCAGAACATCGTCTGGTAGTCCACGTGCCCGTAGCGCTCATTGATCATCCGCTTGACCTGGGACCGCGCTGTGGGCGCACTGCGCAGGAGCTGATAGGTGGCCTGCACGGCGGCGTCTCGCAGGTCGTCGTGGGGCACAACCCGAGACAGCAGGCCGATGCGCAGTGCTTCGGCCGCGTCGAAGCTTCGGCCCGTGAGCAGCAGGTCTCTGGCCACGGCCATGCCCACATGAGCCGGCAGGGCGGCGGCATAGGTGGCATCCGGGATGCCGCGCAGGAGTTCGGGGACCCGGAAGGTGGCCCTGTCACTGGCCACCGCGATGTCGGCCATCATGGCGATCAACAACCCCCCCGCCTGGCAGATGCCGTTGACGGCGGCCACGACCGGTGCGTTGCTGTCGCGGATGGCCAAGAAGGGCAGCACATCCTGCCCGGTCACGTCCGGCAACTCCTCACCCTGGTCCGAGCGCCCGCCGAGGTCCCCGCCGGGGGCGAAGACGTCGCCCGTGCCGGTGACGATCAGGGCGGCCAGGTCGGGGTCCGAGTTGACCAGCTCCACGGCCCGCTTGATGCCGTAGTACATGGCCGGGGTCAGGGCGTTACGGGTGGCTCGGCGGTCGATGATGCACCAGGCGATGGATCCGTGGCGCTCGAAGCGGAGGTTGGGGGTCCTGAGGTCGTCGGTCATCGATCCCCAGCATGCCCGTCCCCGGCGACCGGGGAAAGCGACCCAGTCCCACCACGATGACCGAGCCGGACGACGGGGGCCGTGCCCCGAAGCACATTCTGAACGAGCTCGGCTTCGGTGTCCGCTCCACTGAAGAGGGTCTCGAGGGCTCGGCTTCGATCATCCCCGAGATGCACGTGCCGGGGATGGCGAACCTGCGGACCTCCGTCCTGGCCGTGTGGGCCGACATGGTCACCGGCCTACTGGCGGCCAAGCATATGGTCGACCGCGTGCCGGTTACCTTGGAACTCGACATCCACCTCTATCGGCCGGCACCGTCTTCAGGTATGGTGCGCGCCACGGGACGATCAGTGAAGAAGGGTCGTACGGTGTTCGTGGCCAGCGTCGACTTCGCCGACGATGACGGCGACGTTTTCGCCTTCGGGTCGGCGTCATTCATGGCCGTGCACGATCCCACCGTGCGCCTGCCCGATGTGCTGAGCTTCGATCTGCCAGCACCCACGCAGACCTTGTCCGTACCCCTCGCCGACCGGGCCCGCTGTCGACGCGTCGAGCCGGGCGTGGTGGTCTTAGAGCGCTCGGAGGACGGGCTCAACGCGGCGAACACGATAAACGGCGGTCTGATCGCCCTGGCCGTGGAGGAAGCGGCGGTCTCCGGTTCACCCGGGCACACCCTGTCCGCGTTGGACGTGCGCTTCCTGCAGCCCGTGCGCAACGGGCCGGTGATGGCGCAGGCACGGACCCACCAAGGGCTGTGCCAGGTCGAGGTGCACGACCACGGCAGCCATGATCGGCTGGCTGCCATCGCCACCACGCGTCTGTTCACCCGACAAGGACGGTGACGGTGCTTTTCGGCATGCGGTTCGACTTCCGAAATCCGGCCTTCGCCGGCACCACGGTGGCCGACCGCTACGCGGCTGCCCTCGACATGGTGCAGTGGGCCGACAAGCTTGGGTGCGTCAGCATCGCCGTCTCCGAGCACCATGGATCTCCCGACGAGTACCTGCCGAGCCCGGTGCCGATGTTGGCGGCCATGGCGGCGCGTACCAGGAACGTGCGCCTCATGGTGGCGGCCCTGATCGCTCCCTTCTACGACCCGTTGCGGCTGGCCGAGGACCTGCTGGTGCTCGACAACCTGAGCCGAGGCCGTATCGATCTGATCGTGGCCGGAGGGTACGTCCGGGAGGAATTCGCCATGTACGGCATTCCCATGGCGGAGCGCGCCGAACGGGTCACCGCTTTGGTGGCCACGTTGAAGGACGCCTTCACCGGAGAGCCCTTCGAGTATCGGGGACGTACCGTGCACCTGACCCCGGCACCCTTCCGTGCCGGGGGGCCGGCAATCATCCTCGGCGGCAGCGGCGAAGCCGCGGCGCGGCGCGCCGCGCGGATCGCCGACGGATTCATTCCGTCCGTCCCCGATGTGTGGGACTTCTACCGCGACGAGGTGCAGACGCTAGGGCGGCCGGACCCCGGTCCGTGCCCCGTGCCGTCCAACCAGGTGGTGGCCCTGGCGGAGGACCCCGAGGCGGGGTGGACGGCCATGGCGCCCTATTTCCTCCATGAGATGAACGCCTACGGCACCTGGCAGGCCCAAGAAGGAGTGGCCACGCCGTACCGGCGGACCGAGGACACCGACGAGCTGCGGGAAAGCGGCCAATACCG
>Ga0307372_10007742_pt1 | contig 15304 bp, 14 predicted proteins | sample OX1MG_FD_202533 | JGI IMG/M metagenome (GOLD analysis project Ga0307372, IMG submission 202533) | Soil microbial communities from Risofladan, Vaasa, Finland - OX-1 | ecosystem: Environmental > Terrestrial > Soil > Coastal area > Acid sulfate soil | place: Finland: Risofladan, Vaasa | collected... | reverse complement strand
GCGGAGAGCCATCATCGCGCACTGATCGTGGAGGTCATGGGCAGGCATGCCGGGTGGATCGCGCTGCACGCGGGACTCGCTGGCGGAGCGAACGTCATCTTGATCCCGGAGCAGCCGTTCGACATCGAGGAAGTCTGCGCTTACGTGCAGCAGCGGTTCGAGACGAGGTACGCGCCGATCGTGGTGGTGGCCGAGGGAGCGCATCCGAAGACCATCAGCTCGCCCGTTGCCGATGCCGAGCTGGACGCGTTCGGGCACACCAGGCTCGGCGGCGTCGGCCAGTTGCTTGCCGAGGAGATCGAGCGCCGGACCGGCAAGGAGGCGCGCGCGGCGGTGCTCGGCCATATCCAGCGGGGCGGCACGCCGACCGCGTTCGACCGGGTACTCGCGACCAGGTTCGGCATCGATGCGATCCGTGCGGTCATGGACGGCGCGTTCGGCATGATGGTCGCGCTGCGGGGGACCGAAATCGTCCGGGTGCCGATCGCCCAGGCCGTCAAGGAACTCAAGCTCGTGCCGCGGGAACGCTATGCCGAGGCCGAGGTCTTCTTCGGCTGACCGCAGCCGGGCCGGCGATCAGGCCTGGCGGGCGCGGAAGGCCGCGGCTTTGACGCGATTCTGGCACGCGGTGGAACAGAACCTGCGGGTGCCGTTCCTGGAGGTGTCCACGTAGACCCGATCGCACCGGTCGGCCGTGCACACGCCCAGCCTGCCGTGCAGATCGCTGCCGAGAACTACAGCAAGTCCGGTGGCACAGCCGGCCGCCCAGCCGGTGACCAGGGATTCGTCGGCGCCGTGGAAGTGCAGGTGCCAGGGTTCCCCGTCGTGCTTGTCCAGCCACGGCCGGGCCCCGGTCTGACGCAGCAATTCGTTCACCCTGGCCGCGGCGTCGTCGATGTCGCCGGCGGCCACGGCGTCGAAGACGCGGCGCAGGGCGAGCGCGATGGCCGCGAACTCGGTGGCCTCGGCCGGCGTGGCTGACCTGCTGTCCGGCCGCCCGGCTCGTAGCGCCGCGGTCGCGGCGGCGGCGAGGCTCGCGCCGCCGCCCGGAGGCAGATACGGGCGGCCGCGAGCATCGCCGGGCGTGAGCGCGTTGGCTAGCCGCACCGCCACGGTCACCACGGCATCAACGTGACTGCTGAAATTCACTTGACCAGTGACGTCCTCATCCTTAGCGTGTAACTGTCCAATGGATTGTAGCCAGTTATACGAGAGGTCAGGGGAGCACTGTGCCGGAAACCCATCGTGCTAGCGAGGCCGGTCTCAGCCAGGCGACAGCCCGTTCCTGGATCGACCGGTGGGACGAGCAGCAGCAGCACTACCTGCCCGACCGGGAGGAACGCTTCACGATCCTGATCGACGCGGTGCAGGAATGCGCGGGGCGGCCTGATCCTCTGGTCGTGGACCTGGGGTGCGGCCCTGGATCGCTCGCGATCAGGCTGCTGGACCGGATGCCGGCCGCGACCGTCGTCGCGGTCGACGCCGATCCGCTGCTGCTCGCGCTTGGTCGCGCTGGCTGGGCCGACCGGCTGGCGGAGCGAAAGCGCGTGAGCGGTTCTGGGGGAGCGGGCACTGGGGGAGCGGGCACTGGGGGCGCGGGTGCCGGGAATGCGGATGCGGGGTTGCGGTTCGCCGATCACGACCTGCGCGTACCCGGCTGGTCAGGCGAGCTGCGGTTGGACCGTCCAGCCGACGCGGCAGTCAGCACGACGGCGCTGCACTGGCTACCGCCCGCCGCCCTGGCTTCGATGTACGCGGAGGTGGCCGGCCTCCTGCGTCCTGGCGGGCTGCTGCTGAACGGAGATCACCTAGCCGAGGACCAGGAAACCGCGCCGACGCTGGCCAGACTCGGCCGCGCGCTGATCGAGCGCGAGGAACGGCGCCGGGCTCCTGACGGCAGGGGCGAGAGCTGGGCGGGCTGGTGGGAGGCGGTCAAGGCAGACCCAGTTCTGGCGGATCTCGTCGCCGAGCGCAGTCGTCGCACGGTGGAGTCCGAGCATCACGGTTCGCCGTCCGGGCGGCTGGCGGTTCATGTCGACGCGCTGCGCGCGGCCGGTTTCGCCGAAGTCGGGACGCTCTGGCAGCGCGGTGACAACCGCTTGCTGTGCGCGGTCCGGTGACCGTCTCGGTCTAGCCGGGCGCAGCGGACGCGTCGAGCCCGGCATGCGTGATCGCCTGGGACCGGTGGTCGAATCCGACGATCTCGGCTACCCGGCCAGCGCGGACGGTAAGTACCTGCCACCGCTCGGTCGGACCGCCGTCGCGTGCGGCGCGCCGGTTACCGGTCAGCTCGAGGCCGACCAGGATCCGGTCGGCGAACGCGGTGGTCTCGATGACGCGGGCCCGGACGCCGGCTTGCCGCCCCGCCTGATACCAGTCCAGCACTTGGGCCCGGTTCTGGCAGGTCGGCGAGGGGTCACCTGGGGCGCCCCACCGGACGTCCGGGTCGAGCAGGTCGGCAAACGCGGCCAGGTCGGCCGATTCAAGCGCTGTCGCTACCCGCGGCGCCAGCTGCCGCGCGGAAGCGGGCTGGCCGGCCTGTGCCGCCGGTGCCTCGGGGACTTTCTCCGTCGGGTCCATACCTTCAGCATGCCTGCTCGGTTCGGCCTCGTCAGCGCATCCTGCCGAGAAATCGGCTCGGTTACCTGACGCGGCGGCGGCGCTACGCCAGGGCCGGGGAAGGTGCCGTGCTGCGCGGGTCGATCAGGCCAGGCTCCGACGCCATGTGCAGGTCGAACTCGGCGACCCGCCAGCCGGCCGCGAGGAGGGTGCGGGTCGCCGGATGCGGCGCGGGCAGGCAGATCCGAGCCCGGCCGTCCGCCGGTTCCAGCCAGGAGAGCACGGCGGCGACGGCATCGGCGGCAGCTTCGCCGGTCGCCGCTCCCGGGTCGGTCACCAGGTGGCTGATGCCGTACTCGGCCGCCGCCCCGCCAGCCGTGCCTGTGGCGACTGGCCGGCCGTGCAGGCAGGCGATCACGCCTGACCCGTTCGGCCAGGCCGCCCACATCGCGTGCTCCGCGGCCCGGTCAAGACCGGTCCAGCTCTCCTCCAGGGACGCGACCTGCGCAGCCGTGGCGGGACTGACCGACCAGCCCGCCGGCATCGTCAGCCGTCGTACCTCGCCGCGCAGGTACAGCAGCGGCCACCAGGCGTCGAGCCCGAAGCTGGTGTACAGGGGCAGCGCGTGCGCGTGCAGGCTGCTGAACGTCATCCGGCGCGGCTCGTCCTGCCATAGCGCCGCCAGGATCGCCCGGCCGGTCCCGGTGCCGTGCACGACCGGGTCGACGAACAGGTCCGTGAGCATGGAGACCGACCGCGGGCCTTCGCCGATGCGGAGCGCCGCGCCATAGCCGGTCAGCACGCTCGCGCGCTCCGCTACGAGGAACCGGCCGTGTGCCATCACGTGCCGCACGTACCGGGGGAAGACATTCTGCCAGTCCTCGTCCTGGCCGGTCGCCTGCGCGATCGCCGCGATCGCGGCGAGGTCGGCCTCGGTTGCGGCGCGTACTTCGACTGGCTCATGGAGTCTCACCCCGCTACCTTGCCATAGCTGTCTGACCGTGTTGTACGTAATTTCCGGCCGGCCCCGCCGGCTCGCCAGACCTGTCAGACTCTAAGCATGACCGCTTTGCCAGCCGTCGCGATCAACGACCATGAACCGGCCTATCCGCACGAGCCATGCGTACTGCTCAAGCTGGGCGAGATCGTGCTCAAGGGCCGCAATCGTCAGCAGTTCGAGCGGTTGCTCCAGAACAACATCAGGCTGGCGACGCAGGATCTCGGGGTCGGCGTCCAGTTGTGGCAGCGCGACGGCGTCCTCGTCGTGCGCCCGGTGGCTCCGCGTCCGGCAGAACGACGGCATGAACACGTCGTCTCCCTCGCGGGTGCGCGCGCCGCGGCCGGCCCCTGGTCGCCCGCCGCCGCCGCGGCCGCCGCCGACGGAATCGCCGAGCGGATGCTGAACGTCATGGGCGTGGTCCGGGTGTGCCGGGCGGTTCGCGTCGCCAAGGAACCGCGGGCAGCGATCGACACCGCGGTCAGCCTCGCCGGCGGCCGGTCCGGTTCGTTCGCGGTACGTGCCAAGCGCCGCGACAAGCGATTTCCGATGGACTCCGCCGAGCTGGCGATCACGGTCGGGGCCGAGGTTCAGCGCAGGTTCGGCAATCCGGTCAATCTGCGGCAGCCGGACTTCACCATTCACCTCGAGGTGGACCAGTCCGAGGTCTTCGTCTATGCGGACGGGCAACACGGCCAGGGCGGGCTGCCCGTCGGCATGAGCGGGCGCGGCCTGGTCCTGATGTCGGGCGGGATCGACTCGCCGGTCGCCGCCTACCGGATGATGCGCCGCGGACTCTACTGCAGCTTCCTGCATTTCTCCGGTATGCCGCTGACCGGTCCTGAGTCGGTCTACAAGGCGTACGGACTGGTCCGCCAGCTCGACAGGTTCCAGCATGGATCGCGGCTGTACGTGATCCCGTTCGGCCGTGCGCAGCAGCGGCTCGCCTCGTCTGGTTCGGGCAGGCTGCAGATCGTGGCGCAGCGGCGGCTGATGCTGAAGACCGCTGAGGCGATGGCGCGCCGGGCGCGCGCCGCCGCGCTGGTGACCGGCGACTCGCTTGGTCAGGTGGCCAGCCAGACACTGGCCAACCTCACCGCGCTCGACGAAGCGGTCAAGCTGCCGATCCTGCGGCCGCTGATCGGGCTGGACAAGACCGAGATCATGGCGCAGGCGCGCCTGATCAGCACGCTGGCCCTGTCCGAGCTGCCGGACGAGGACTGCTGTTCGCTCCTGTTGCCGCGCCAGGTCGAGACTCATGCCAAGGTGGCGGACCTGCGCAGGATCGAGGCCAGGCTCGGGGCCGACGACCTTGCCGACGAGCTCGCGGCCTCGGCGCAGGAGTACCGGCCCGGGTGACTGATCCGGGCTGGCCCGATGCTAGCGCCGGCCACCGTCAGCAGGCGCCCGCGGCTGCGGTCTCGGGAACAGGCGTGAGCGTACGTCCGAGCACTCCGGGCATGGAGCGCATCACGCCAGCGAGTTCGCGGATATCGTCGCCGGCGAGCGCCTGGTCGCCGTCGCACAGGGCCTTGGCCGGCTCGGGATGCACGTCGACGATGACGCCGTCGGCACCGGCCGCGACGGCGGCCCTGGTCAGCGGCAGCACCAGATCCCTGCGCCCGCCCGAGTGCGACGGGTCGACGATGACCGGCAGGTGCGACAGCCGCTGGACGACCGGAACGGCGCTGATGTCGAGCGTGTTGCGGGTGGCGGTCTCGAAAGTGCGGATGCCACGCTCGCAGAGCACGATGTCCAGGTTGCCGCGCTGCGCGATGTACTCGGCCGCCATCAGCCACTCCTCGATGGTCGAGTTCATGCCGCGCTTGAGCATGACCGGCTTGCCTGCCGACCCGACGGCCTGGAGCAAGGCGAAGTTCTGCATATTGCGCGTGCCGATCTGAAGCATGTCGGCGTGCTCGCAGACCAGGTCGACGCTGGCCGGATCGACCACCTCGGTCACGACCGGCAGCCCGACCTCTGCCCGGACCTCGGTGAGGATCTTCAGGCCGGCCGCACCGAGCCCCTGGAACGCGTACGGAGACGTGCGCGGCTTGAATGCGCCGCCGCGCAGCAGCGACGCCCCGGCCTGCTTGGCCATCCGCGCTGCTGCGAGCGTCTGTTCCGGCGTCTCCACGCTGCACGGGCCGGCGATCAGGGTGACCGTCGACGGGCCGATCGGGACGCCGCCGACCCAGATCACCGACCGTTCGCGGTGGTGCTCGCGGCTCACGAGCTTGTACGGGACGGAGACCCGGATGACATCGTTGACACCCTGGCTGCCACGCAGGTTCAGCGCGCCGAAGTGGTCGACGTCGCCGACCAGTCCGATGATCGTCCGTGATACGCCGCGGCTGACGAAGGCTTCACCGCCGGCGGACCTGACCTGGTCGACGACTGACTCGATATCTCCCTGGGTGGCCTCGGGAGCCATCACGATCACCATCTGGTCCTCCTTGTCCCGCAATAATGACGAAAGCCCCCGGCCTTCCGGCCGGGGGCTTGGAGTTCATGCCCTGTGTCAGCGCGATACTGAGTGGGCTACCTCCCCGGTACCGGGCGAGAAGCCATAAAAAAACTCATGCGCGTGACCCACGCTGGGTAGCTTAGCGCACTCGGAGGGTGCTCTGACGTCTGGTCGCCGAACAAGCTGATGCGGCCGGGTGACAAGATGGCTGCGCGGCATGACCGACGTTGCTTGACACGGTCGGCCGCAGGTTCGACGACAGAAAGGACGGGGCGTCTCGAGATGAGACAGCCAGATGCCGCCCCGCGCGGGGTCAGCGCGGACGGCGATGGTATCAGGGCCGCTGGCCTGCCGCACCCGCGTCCGAGCGACGATCAGTCGGCTTCCGCTGACCGCAGGTTGCCGCCAGGTCAGTGCGTCCAGGCCACGATGCCAGTGCTGCACTACGGGCCGGTGCCTGTGTTCGACCAGAAAACCTGGGACCTGCGGGTATCCGGGGCAACCGAGTCCAGGCAGGAAACCGGCTGGGACTGGGACGGATTCCGGTCGCTGCCGCAGGCCGAGATCATCGCGGACTTCCACTGCGTCACGAAGTTCACCATTCTCGGGATTACCTGGTCGGGGGTGTCGGCGGCGCAGGTCCTGGCCGCGGTGCCGCCGGACGCGGCGGCGACGCATGTCATGGTGTGGGCGGATTTCGGGTACGGCGCTAACCTGCCGCTCGATGTCTTCGCCGCGCCGGACACCCTGCTCGCCACCTACCGCGACGGCAGGGAACTCGAACCCGCGCAAGGCCATCCGGTGCGGCTGGTCGTGCCGTCGCGGTACGGCTGGAAGAGCGTCAAGTGGGTACGGGCGATCGAGTACCTGGTGGGCGACCGGCGCGGCTTCTGGGAGGAACGCGGCTATCACAACCTTGCCGATCCCTGGTGTGAACAGCGTTACTCCTACCAGGAGCAGCCGGGCGACGGCCCGCCGCTCTGAGCCGGGCCGCAGGTGCCGCAAGCGCCGGGCCGGAGGCGGCGGTGTCAGAAGCCGGTGTCAGAAGCCGGTGTCAGAAGCCGCTGAAGAGACCGACGTTCAGCGTAATAGTGCTCCCTTGCGGCTGGGTTCCGGTCGGGCTGTAGCTGAGCACGGTGTTACCAAGCCCTGAGTTGATGCTCACCTGGAAGCCAGCCGCCTGCAGTATGTGCGTGGCCTTGTCTACCTTCATGCCTGTCACGTCAGGGACCGGCACGCCAGGCGGTCCTGGCGAGACGTGCACGATGACCACTTCGCCCGGCGTGATCGGGGTATTCGGCTGCGGTGACTGGCTGGTGATCGTGTTCGCCGGCTGGCTGCCCTTGGGGTCAGTGACCTGCTGGATCGTGTAGCCGCCCTGCTGGGCGGCCGCTTGGGCGTCTGACAACTGCATGCCGACGAAGTCCGGCAGGCCAGGTCCCGCGCTCACCGTAAGGCCGACCGGCTTGCTCTGCGGCCAGGACGTGTAGGCCGGCGGCGTGGTAGCGATCACGTTGCCGGCCGGCACCGAATCCGATGCCGCGCTGGTCACCGTGCCGGGGATCAGGTGCGCGGCGGTGAGCGCTGCCTGAGCCTGGGCGAGCGGCTGCCCGGTCACGTCCGGAACCTGGATCATCACCGGACCGAGGGACACGGTCACGGTTACCCACGACCCGTGGGTGAGCCTGGAGCCGCCCGCAGGCGAGCTGGTGATGATGTCGCCCTTCGGCAGCAGGTCATGTTCCTGTTTGCCGACCCGCAGGTTCAGGCTCAGGCCGGCCAGCTCGCTCCTGGCCGCGCTGAGTGCGACGCCGCCGAGCCTGGGCACCTTGCTGAACTGGCCAGCGCTCAGCCACCAGCCGCCCAGCGCGAGCAGCAGGATCACGACCAGCCCGCCCGACAGATACGCGAGCCGCCGGCTGAACAGCAAGTGCTGCAGCCACGGCTCGGACCGCTGGCGTCGTGCTCTGCGCCCTGCGTACCGGTGACCGGAGTACCCGCCGTCGTAGGGATAACCGCCGCCGGGGTACCTCGCGCTGTTCGGCCCGGTCGGAGCGCCGTAGTCGTCCAGCGGCACGCCAGCAGGGACGATCAGCGTGTGGTTGATCGCACCTTGCTGATCGCCCGGCCGGCCTGGCACGTTCCCTGGTGCGAGAGCCGCGGACTGCGGGCTGAGCGAGGGCAAGGCCGACGCGCCGACCGCGCCGCGGTCGTGCGGCTGCGGGTACCCGCCCGAGTCGTACCTGGCAGGCTCGTAGCCGCGTTCCTGTCCGCCGTAGGGGTGCGACGCCGGCTGCGGTGCGCCGGCCGGGCCGCCATACGGCGCGCTCTGGCCGGGCGCCTGGTACGGCGCGCTCGCTGGCAGCCCGCGCCCGTTCCTGACCTCCTGGATGGCCCGCAGGAACTGGCCGGCATGGGCGGGCCGCAGCTCAGGGTCGCGGCTGGTGGCCATCGCGACCAGCGCGTCCAGGGCCGGGGCGAGTCCAGGCAGGACGCTCGACGGCGGCGGGACGATCTCGTTGACATGCTTGTAGGCGACGTTCAGCGGGCTGTCGCCGGTGTGCGGCTGGGTGCCGGTCAGCAGCTCGAACAGCAAGATCCCGGCCGCGTACACGTCGGTGCGGGCGTCAGATTTCCCGCCGGACACCTGCTCAGGCGCCAGGTAAGCGGCCGTGCCGATGATCATGCCGCCCTTGGTCTGGACCGCGCCAGCGACCGACCTGGCCAGCCCGAAGTCGGCGACTTTCACGCCGCCGGTCGAGGTCAGCAGCACGTTCTCCGGCTTGACGTCCCGGTGCGCCAGGCCAGCCTGGTGGGCGGCGGCCAGGCCGGAGAGCACTCCGGTCATGATGTCCAGAGCTTCGTCTGGGCTGAGCCTGCCGCGCTCGTTGAGCAACTGGCGCAGCGTCCGCCCTGGCACGTACTCCATCGCGATGTAGTGCAACCGCCGGTCCGAGCCCTGGTCGTAGATTCCCACGACGTTCGGGCTGGACAACCGCGCAGCCGAGCGTGCCTCACCGATGAACCTGCGTACGAACTCAGCATCGTCCGACAGTTCGGGATGCGCGATCTTGAGCGCGATCACGCGGTCGAGCCGGGTATCGGTGCCGAGGTACACCGTCGCCATGCCACCGCGCGCGATCCGTGACCCGACGTGGTACCGGCCGCCGAGCAGCTGGCCCACGGGTGGCGAAAGGGCGGTATCCATCGGCAACAGTGTAGGGGCAGGATTGCCCGCCTGAACCGGGAACTCTTCGCGGACTAGGTGCCGTCTCGCGGTGAGCTGGCGGGCGGTGAAGAGGCCAGCGCGTACCGTCGCCGGGGTATCCGGCCGGCTCGGTAGGCGAGCCGTCCGGCGGTCACCGCTGACCGCATCGCCGCGGCCATCAGTTCCGGATCGTGCGCTCTGGTCACAGCCGTGGCGAGCAGCACCGCGGCGCAGCCAAGCTCCATCGCCTGCGCGGCGTCGCTCGCCGTCCCGATTCCTGCGTCCAAGATCACAGGCACCGAAGCGGCCTGCACCATCAGCTCGATGTTGTGCGGGTTGCGGATGCCCAGGCCGGAGCCGATCGGCGCGCCGAGCGGCATCACGGCCGCGCAGCCGGCCTGCTCGAGCCGCCTGGCGAGCACCGGATCATCGTTGGTGTAGGGCAGCACCGTCAAGCCGTCGGCGACGAGCTGCTCGGCAGCGTCCAGCAACTCGACCGGGTCAGGCAGCAGCGTCACCTCGTCGGCGATCACTTCGAGCTTGACCCAGTCGGTGTCCAGCGCCTCGGCGGCCAGCCGCGCCGTCCGCACCGCCTCGGCGGCGGTGAAGCACCCTGCCGTGTTCGGCAGCACGCCGATGCCGTGCGCGGCGAGCAGGTCGAGCACCGAGCCGGACGACGACGGATCGACCCGCCGCATCGCCACCGTGGTCAGTTCGGTGCCGGAGGCGACCAGCGCGCGCCCGAGCACGTCAAGGCTTGGCGCGCCGCCGGTCCCCATGATCAGCCGGGAGCCGAACTTACGGCCCGCGATCACCAGCGGATCGTCGGTCAGCGGATCGCCCACATGGGCCTCCTTCTGGTCGGTCACCTCAGCCTCCTTGCACGGCGGTAAGTACCTCGACCTGGTCACCGGCGGCCAGCCTGGTAGACGGCCATGATGCCCTGCGGACCAGGTCACCGTTGAGCGCTACCGCGATTCCGGTGGCTGAGCTCGTGATCAGCGCAACGGCCAGGTCCAGCGACATGTCGTCGGCCACGCGATGGGTCGCTCCGTTGATCACTATCTTCATGACGGTGCGCCTTTGGCCCGGGCGATGCGTTGCGCGGAGAAGCGCTGCGCGGAGAAGGGCGATGCGGTCTCGCTCATCGTCCCGGTCCGCAGGAAGTCGGTAATCAGATCCGCGGTGACCGGCGCGAGCAGCACGCCGCCGCGGAAGTGGCCGGTGGCGAAGACCAGCCCCGGCAGCTCGGACGGGCCGAGTACCGGAGCGTTGTCGGGCGTGCCTGGCCGCAGGCCTGCCACGGTCTCGGCCAGCTCAAGCTCGGTGATGCCGGGGACGAGTGCGCGGGCGTCGCGCAGCAACTGCCAGACGCCGCCGGCGGTCACGGTAGTGTCCGCGCCCAGCTCTTCCTGGGTGGCGCCCACCACGAGCTCGCCGTCTTCTCTCGGCACGAGGTAGACCGGCGATCCCCGCACGAACGCGCGCACAGTCCGGTGCAGCAGCGAGGGCGACGTGCTGCCGGCCAGCGTGGCCGGAGTGGGCCGCAGCCGGATGGTCTGGCCCTTGACTGCCCGCAGCGGCAGAGCGGCCGCCGCGGGCAGCCCGTCCAGCGTGGCGCTCGCCCAGCCCGCGCTGAGCACGACCTGCCCGGCCGTCACGGCGGACCCGTCGGCCAGGTCGGCACCTTCCGCACGTCCGGCTCCGGCGCGCAGCCGGACGGCCCGCACGGGCAAGTGGACCACGCCGGCCTTGCGGGCCGCGGCTAGCAGGGCTGCTGCCAGCAGCCGCGGATCGACCGACGCGTCGTCGTCCACCAGCAAGCCGCCGAAGACCGGGCCGAGCATCGGCTCGGCCCGGCGGCACTCGCGGCCGGTGAGCCGCTGCGTGGGCACGCCGAAGGACTCGCGCAACAGCGCGTGCTCGGCCAGCATGGCCATGTCGTCGGCGTCGAAAGCGACCTGGAGCGTGCCGGAGCGGCGGAAGCCGACGTTCAGGCCGGTCACGTCAGTCAACTCGGCGACGAAGTCGGGGTAAAGGCCTAGCGACGCACTGCCGAGGTCGAACAGTTCACGTTCGGCGTAGGCGGCCTCGGCGACCGGCGTGAGCATCCCCGCGGCGGCATAGGAGGCGCCAGCGCCGGGTGCCGGGTCGGCGAGCACGACTCGCAGGCCGCGCTGTGCCGCCCGCCACGCGATCGCGAGGCCGATCACTCCGCCGCCGATGACAAGCACGTCGGCGTTCTGGCTCGTAGTCAAGGTCCGTGCGCTCCCTTCGCCGGAATGACCCGGATCAGGTTCGGCGGTCGGCGGCTCCTCAGCCGCCCTCTCAGTCCGGTCCGCACCGGGCTCCCGCGCGTCTGATCCCTAGCCTAGCCGGGCCCGCGCGGCGCGGGCACGGCTGCCGGGGGTGCCCGGCTTGGGACTCGATGTACCATCCCGATGTGGTCAGCCAACCCGCCAGCCCCGCACCTGCCGGTCCCCGGCGGATCGTCATCGTGGGCGCAGGGCTGGCCGGTCTTCGGACGGTCGAGGAACTGAGGTCCGCCGGTTACGCCGGCCAGGTGACCTTGATCGGAGCGGAGCACCGGCCGCCTTACGACCGCCCGCCGCTGTCGAAGCAGTTGATGACCGGCCTGCTGGACGACACCTCGCTCCGGGACGACCTGGCCGCGTACGGTGCCCGGATCCTGCTCGGTGAGCGGGCCGAGTCACTGGACGATCACATGCTGCGCACCGATCGCGGTGAGTACCCCTTCGACCGGCTGGTGATCGCGACGGGCGCGCGGCCGGTCGTGCTGCCAGGGCCCGGCCGGCAGCGGTTCCTGCGGACCCTGGACGACGCGCTCAGCCTGCGCGAGGTGCTCGTGCCCGGTGCCAAGCTGGCGATCGTGGGGGCGGGCTGGATCGGAGCCGAGCTTGCCACGGCGGCCGCGGCGCGCGGCTGCGGCGTCTGCGTGGTCGAGGCTGGCCAGGCACCGCTGGCGACGGCGATCGGCGCGGAAGTAGGCGCGCTGACCGCTCCCTGGTACGAGCAAGCCGGCGTAGAACTGCGCGTTGGCCAGCCGGTTGCCTCGGTAGCGGACGGCGGGCTGGCGCTGGCCGGGGGAGGCTGGCTGGCCGCTGACGAGGTGGTGTCCGCTGTCGGGGTGCGGCCGGAGATCGGCTGGCTGGAGTCGTCCGGGCTGGCGCTGGACAATGGCGTGGCCGTCGACGGGCAACTGCGGTCCTCGATTCCCGATGTCTATGCCGTCGGTGACTGCGCCGCGTTCTGGTCAGCGAGATTTGGCCGCCGGATGCGCCCGGAGCACTGGGACGTGGCGTTGCGGGGACCGACCGTTCTCGCGGCCAACCTGCTGGGCGAATCGCAGAGCTACGACCCGGTTCCCTACTTCTGGTCCGAGCAGTTCGGCCGGATGCTGCAGTACGTCGGTGACCACCGCGGTGCCGACCGCCTGGTCTGGCGCGGGGACACCGCGAGCGATCGCTGGGCCGCGTGCTGGCTCGCGGGCGAACGGCTGACGGCTGTGCTGACCGTCGGCTTGCCCAGGGACGTGCAGCAGGGACGGCGGCTGATCGAGTCGGCGGTTCCTGTCGATGTCGGCAAGGTGGCCGATCCCGCCGTCCCGTTGCGGGAAGCGGTGCTGGCCGGCTGACACGGCGCATCCGACGAATCGCGGATTCGCGGGTTTGACTGCTGGGGCGGTCGGGGAAAAGATCTGGACGTGGCACAGATCGACCCCCCGGCCGACGCTATCGTCGGCCAATGGCTGAGCATCCCTGAAGTCGCCGAGCAGCTGGGAATCCCGGTGAGCCGGGTCAAGCAACTGCTGCGTGATCGCAAGCTGCTTGGCGCGCAACGGCCGGACGGCTCGTTCGGCGTTCCTGCCGCATTCCTGGGCGGCAATCAGGTCGTCCGCGGGCTGCATGGCACGCTGACGCTGCTTGTCGACTGCGGGTTCAGCGACTGCGAGGCACTGCGATGGCTGTTCACCTCGGACGACTCGCTGCCTGGCAGCCCGATCGAGGCGATCGCCGCGCATCGTTGCGGCGAAGTCAACAGACGGGCGCAGGCACTCGCGTTCTGACCGTGCCGCGGCTGGCTGGTGAATCCGGACCGCGTCAGTGATCGCGCCGTGCCCACTGGCAAGATGGCAGCATGGCTAACGGGGGCGACGGCGCCGAACTGCGAGCAAGGCTGGCTGCGGCCAGGCTGTACTTGTGCACCGACGCACGGGAGCGTCAGGGTGACTTGGCTGGCTTCCTCGACGCGGTGCTCGGCTCGGGCGTGGACATCGTCCAGCTCCGGCAGAAGGGCCTGGAGGCCGCGCAGGAGCTGCGGTTCCTTGAGACGTTCCGCGCAGCGTGCGACCGGCACGGCGCGCTGCTCGCGGTCAACGACCGGGCCGATGTCGCGTTCGCGGCAGGAGCCGACGTGCTGCATCTCGGGCAGGACGACCTGCCGTCAGCGGTTGCCAGGCAGATACTCGGCCCCGGGCCGATTGTCGGCCTGTCGACCCACTCGGAGTCGCAGGCCGACGCGGCCGCGGCGGATCAGGCCGCCGACTACTTCTGCGCTGGGCCGGTCTGGCCGACACCGACTAAGCCCGGCCGTTCGGCGCCTGGGCTCGGGCTGATCAGTTACGTGACCGGGCTTGCCGCGACGAAACCGTGGTTCGCCATCGGCGGCATCGACGAGGCGAGGCTGGGCGACGTGCTGGAGGCGGGCGCACGCCGCGCCGTAGTGGTGCGGGCGATCACCGACGCGCCCGACCCCGGTGCCGCGGCGGCGCTCTTGGCGGCCCGGCTGCGCGCACGCTAGCGCGGGCAGTGCATGCGGGCGGCGGTGATTCGCCAGCGGTCAGCCGGCTGTTGTGGTCCGCCAGCGGTTAACCGGCGGCTTTCAGTCGGCTCGGGAGGTCGCTGCGACGGCGAGCTCGGCGAGCGCTGACTTCGCCTCGGCGGTGATCGGCGCGGACTCCAGGGCGGACAGCGCCGCCTTCAGGTTGTGCTCGATCATCAGCTCGCATTCGGCGAGGGCGCCAGTGCCGGTGATGACGGCCCTGACTTCCTCAGCCGCTGAACCGCTGAGCGCAGGGTCGCCGACGCAGCGGTCGAGTACCTGGGCCTGGGCCTGGGCCGCACGCTCCCTGGCGATCGCGAGCATCACGGTCCGCTTGCCCTCGCGCAGGTCGTCGTTGACGGGCTTGCCGGTCATGGCCGGATCTCCGAAGACGCCGAGGATGTCGTCGCGCAACTGGAACGCGATCCCGAGGGGGATCCCGTACTCGGTGAACGCGGCCGGCGCGGCCTGGCGCGTGTCGGCGGTGGCCAGCGCGGCGCCGAGCTGGAGCGGCCGTTCCACCGTGTACTTGGCTGACTTGTAGGTGATCACGCGCAGGGCGTTGTCGATCGAGGAGATCGCGGAGGCCTGGCCGATCAGGTCAAGGAACTGCCCGGCGAACACCTCGGTGCGCATGGCGTCGAGCACCAGCATGCCGTGCTGGATCGCGGCCGGCGACAGTCCGCTCTTGCGCAGCATCTCGTCAGTCCAGGCGAGCAGCAGGTCGCCAACCAAGATGGCCGCTCCGGCGCCGAAGCTGTCCGGGGCTCCGCGCCAGCCGGCGCTGGCGTGCGTGGCAGCGAACCGCTTGTGCACGGACGGCTGACCGCGCCGGGTATCGCTGGCGTCCATGACGTCGTCATGCACGAGCGCACTGGCGTGCAGCAGTTCCAGCGAGGCGGCGGCCGCGAAGATGGCCGGCTCGTCGGTGCCGCCGCAGGCACGCCATCCCCAGTAGCAGAACGCTGGCCGCAACCGCTTGCCGCCGGCGAGCAGGTCGGTGATCGCGTCAACGCACGGCACCAAGTCGGTGCCGATGCGAGCCAGGTCGTCGCGCTGCCGGCCGAGGAAGTCGCTGAGCGCCGCGCCGACCTGCGACCGGATCCTGATCAGGTCTGCCGGACTACTAGCCATGATCGTGACCTTAGCCCGAGCCAGGATCGCCGGCGCGGCCGGCTCGGCGAACGTCGGCGAGGTCGCGGCCGGGCGGCGGGGCCGGGCGGCGGGGCCG